>WNFU01009310.1_pt1 | contig 15789 bp, 11 predicted proteins | sample 5400121 | NCBI WGS metagenome assembly WNFU01 (sample SAMN13153360, study PRJNA577476) | soil metagenome | isolation source: 100 cm soil or saprolite under grassland replicate 1 | place: USA:California | collected 2016-06-15
GCTGTCACTGGTCAAAGGATTCACTGAGGCGCAGGGCGGCAGCGTGGCGGCGGCGAATCGTGCGAGTGGCGGCGCCGTGTTTACCGTGCGATTGCCCCTCAGCAAAATGTCGCCGGTGCCGGAAGATAAAGAATGAGCGACACCAACAAACCGCTGGTGTTGATCATTGACGACGAACCGCAGATTCGCCGCTTACTTAATGCGACCTTGGAGGTGAACGGTTTTCGTGTCCTCGCCGCCGCAAGCGGACAAGAGGGACTGGTCCTGGCGACACAACACCGGCCCGCAGTGGTGATTCTCGACTTGGGGCTGCCCGATCTCTCCGACCAGGAAGTGCTGCGCCGGTTGCGCGAATGGAGCAACATGCCGGTGGTCATTCTTTCTGTGCAAGACGATGAAGCCGGCAAAGTCGCCGCGCTCGACGCTGGTGCGGATGATTATGTGACGAAGCCATTCAATAGCAGTGAACTACTGGCGCGGCTTCGGGTCGCCCTGCGGCACGCCTCCAAGCAGGAAGAAGCCACCGTGTTTCAGGCTGGGAATCTGGTCGTGGATCTTGCCGCGCGCCGCGTCTCGCTGAAGGGCCGGAAAGTGAAACTAACGGTCAAGGAATACGACCTTCTTCGGCTCCTGGTGCGCCACGCGGGAAGAGTGTTGACCCATCGTCAAATCCTTCGCGAAGTCTGGGGGCAAGGCCACGATGAGCATACACACTACTTGCGCGTTTATGTCGCGCACTTGCGCGAAAAAATTGAAGCCGACCCTTCGCGCCCGGAACTCATTGTCACCGAACCCGGCGTGGGGTATCGGCTTTACGCGCGGGAATAAGGCTCACTTCCCTTTTCGGTGAACTCACGGCTTTTTTCTTCCGCGATCGTCCGGCGGCAAAAGTGCGGACCGCACAATGAAAGAAAGGGCCGGCAAATGAGTCATTTTCCTTCAGGTGCCGCCCCGCTTACGCCTGGAACCGCGTCAAAAATCGGTTTTCGCCTCGTTCAGATCGAGTTCCTTGATCCAGGCGTTGCGGTAACGGACATCGTGGCCTTCGCATTGAAGCTTCAGGCCGCCCGGGGTGTCGGTGATTCCCTTGCCGCCGTCGTTGCCACCATCGATGCCGGAATTCGGCCCGCCCCAGACCTGGTTGATCGCCACGTTCGTGTGCACTTTCTGGGCGTTGAAATACATCGTCAGCATGGCCTTTTCGCTCCGCTGGCCGTCTTTGAATCGCGCCGCGCGGAAGACGACGTCAAAGGCGTTCCATTTCCCCACGCCGTTGTAGGCGTGATACGGCGATTCGGTTTCATTGATCACGGCGCCCATGCCGTGCGTGGTCTTGTCTCCGTCCAGGACCTGGATTTCGTAGCGGTTCTGGAGATAAACGCCACTGTTCCCGCCGGGTTTCATGATCAGAAACTCGACGTGCAGCCGGAAATCGCGATACGCCTTCTTCGTCACGATGTCCGCCGCGCCATACTTTCCGCCGTCCGCCGTGCGGTCGTCCGTCATGACGACGGTTCCCTTGTCCACGGGGTCATCCACGATCTTCCACTTGATGGGCAGCGAGGAGGCGAAGCGCGGCCCTTCCCAATACGTCCATTTTTCGTCGAGCATCTTCCGGGAGCCGTCGATGAGGACTTCGGCGCCCGGGATGGGTTTGGCTCCCACGCCGATGTTGGCGTCGGCGGCGAAGGAGCTTGCGGTTAGAATCGCAAAGAGGGACGTCCGGAAGAAGTGGCGCATGGTGCTCGTCATAGGATTGCAATTTGCGGCGAGGATGCCACAAACCCACTCCCAGAGTAAAGCTCGGCGCCTTTTTCAGTGCCAACGCGGGTGCGGTGGTGGCAACATCCCTCTATCCAGGTTGCGGCTCCGCGACTTTTCGCCTCCTGCCTCGGGTCGTGCCAAGTTGATTTTGCAAAACCGTGACAACTTGCGCGCAACGTTTTCGTCAAACTCCTCTAGGAACATTAACCGCAGAGACGCAGAGGCGCGGAGAACGGAATAGCGAGTACAACGCGGCGTCTCAGCCTGGAAGCAGGAACTGTTTATGAAAAAGGCATCCATCGTCCTGACTGCCGTTCTGCTGGTCCGTTCGGCGCAATTCGCCGGAGCCGCCGATGCCATCAACGAGGCGTTCCAAAAGGGCCTGCTGGAGGAAGAGGCGAACCATAACCTCGACGCCGCCATTCAGGCTTATCACTCCGTCATCCACCAATTCGACGACCAGCGGAGGATCGCCGCGACCGCCGTCTTCCGGCTCGCCGAATGCTATCGCAAGCAAGGCAAGACCAACGAGGCGGTCGCGCAATATCAGCGCGTCATTCAGGATTTCGCCGACCAAAGCGATCTGATTGGGCTGAGCGAGAGGAACCTCGCGGCCTTGGGGCGAGCGACCAATCCGGGCGGAGCTGACGCGCGAGGCATTGCCGTGCAGACGGTGACGGATCCCGAGCAACTGGAGCTGCTCAAGACGGAGATCCGTCTGGCCGAACAGCAGATAGAGACCGAAGACGCACGATTCAGAAACGGCAAGGGAGGCTTCGCCGATATCGTGAGATCGAGGAAGGAACTGCTGTCCTTGCAACGTCGGCTGCCCGAGAACGGGGGCGTTGTCGCTCAAAGGAATCTCGTCGAGCAGCAGGTTCGGTTGGTCGAGCAACTTCTGCGCGAAGTGAAAAAGCAGATCGAGGCTGGCGCCAGGGCGTTGGGTGACGAAATCCCGTTGCAACGCGAACTGGTGGGACTGCAGCGGGAGTTGGTTGCGATCTCGAAGGGACCATCCACTGTGCGCAGCACCGCAGACGGTGAATCCGCGGCGGTGAGCGATGAAGAGGCGAAGAAAATTCAACAGCTCAAAGAGATCAGCAAAAACAGCCCGGATCTGATCGACGCCAAAGACGCCGGAGGCAATACTCCGCTCCACAACGAAGCGAACCAGGGACATGTCGTCGTGGCTCGCTTTCTCCTGGAAAACAAAGCCGACGTGAACGCTCGCGACATCAGCGAGCGCACACCCCTCCATCTCGCCGCTCTTCATGGGTACAAAGCCATGGCCGAACTGCTGCTGTCCAAAGGCGCTGCGGTCAATGCCAAGGATGGTGGTGGCGGCACGCCTCTCCATACCGCGGCCGCCAACGGGTTCGTGTCGCTCGCCAAAACCTTGCTCGAGAAGGGAGGGGACGTAAACGCGAAAGATAACAACAACGAGACTCCGCTGCACCGGGCCGTCGAAAAGGGATTCAAGGACATGGTGGTTCTGCTGCTGGCGCACCAGGCGGACCCAAGTATTTCCAGTTCGCCACCAGCCCAGGTCGGCCGCGACGGTCCATTTCCTCCGTGCGGAACACCACTGCACCTTGCGGTTAGCCGAGGCCGGAGTGTAGATGAGGAACTGGTCGAACTGTTGTTGGAGAGCGGCGCGCAAGTCGATGCGAAGGATCCCTTTGGGGTGACGCCTTTGCAGCAGGCGGTTCTGTCAAACCATAGGCGAATGGTTGAGGTCCTGGTGTCGAATGATGCTGATGTCAATGGCAAGGATAACCACGGTAACGCTCCACTGCACTGGGCGATCGGGAATAAGGGTATTGTAGAAGCTTTGCTGTCACACAACGCCGACGTTAACGCCCAGAATCAGCAAGGTGATACACCACTCCATGCGGCGGTCCGAAACGCCGACAAAACAACCGTCGAACTGCTACTGGCGCGTGGCGCCGACGTGAATGCCAGGAACAGTGAAGGGAAAACCCCTTTGCAGTTGACGAAATCTCAGCCTGCGCCGTTCCCGACGGCATTGGTGATAGCAGACCCAGGCGGGCCAGGAGCTTCGCAGGAGGTGACTCCTGAGGAAATCGCGGAACTGCTCCGCAAACACGGCGCGAAGGAATAACGGCGGGCTTGCTGGCCAAAATACGCGGCAGATAGCGCAGGCATCCCAGCTGAACTTTGTGCATCGCCGCCTAGTCAATGCACCTCTCAAAGATTCAGGGGAAACCTCGAAACAAGTGCGCCGACTAATGTCGGCGGCTACGCAGAGCAGGATTTCAGAACCCGCTTTCAGAGATATTTTGCCAGAATCGGCTTCAACGCGGTCTTTGTTTTCGGCGGCCAGAACTTTTTGTCGGTGAGGATGGCGTTCTTGAGCGCCTCGTGACACGACCAGCTTGGCTCCGCAGGAATGGTCGGGAGGACGTGAGTGACGATCTCTTTGGCCTGGGCCGCGTTCTTTTGGAGATTGGCGATCACCATTTCCACGGTGACGTGTTCCTCATCCAATTTCCAGCAATCGTAGTCGGTGACCATGGCCATCGTGGCGTAGGCGATCTCTGCTTCGCGCGCGCACTTGGCTTCGCCGAGGTTGGTCATGCCGATCACGTCGTAGCCCAGATTGTGGTTGGTCATCGATTCGGACCGTGTGCTGAACGCCGGGCCTTCCATGTTGACGTACGTGCCGCCGTCGTGAACGCGCGCCCCCACTGCGCGACACGTCCGCAGCAACAGTTGCCGCAGCTCCTCGCAGACCGGATCGGCAAAGGCGATGTGCGCGACGATGCCGCGGCCAAAAAACGTGTGCTCGGACGATTTCTTCGTCCGATCGACAAACTGGTTGGGCAGGACGATATCACAAGGTTGAAAACGGGCCTGCAGCGAGCCGACCGCGCTGACGCTGACGATCCAGGCGACGCCCAGTTTCTTCATCGCCCAGATATTGGCGCGGTGATTCAGTTCGCTCGGTAGAATGCGATGTCCCCGGGCGTGCCGAGGCAGGAAAACGACCTCGCGTCCGGCAAGTTCACCGGTCAGAAGACTGTCCGAAGGGGCGCCGAACGGCGTGGTCACCTTCCTCCACTTTTGCCGGGTGAATCCCTCGATATGGTAGAGGCCGCTGCCGCCGATAATTCCGATTTTGTATGCTTTCATGATTGATTGAGAATCGTCCGCCAACGCTCTCCATTAGGGACTTTCGTCGTCCGAGGCAACAAAGTTTAGTGCGCTGATGCGCCGAAACAAGCGCGCTCAATCCTGTTTGGGCGGCCGCGACTGGAGATAGGCCCGCCATAGATTCAGCTCGACGTAAAGCTCCACGAACACCTCCGGCCGCAATTGGTAATAGCCGGTCATGAGATGCGACTTCTCCGGCCGCCCGTCGAAGGCCGCCTCGAATTTGGAGGAGACGATCATCACCGGCGCCAGTGGGTCCGCAGGAATGCGGTCCCACCAGCCGATCTGCGTGAAGCGGCGCAAATACCATGGGAGCGGCCAGTAGTCGCTGTCGGCGGCCATGACCTTGATCAACATTTCCCGGCCCTTTGGATGCACCCGAGCCAGGGCTTCCACCTTCTCCACGAGGTTCAGAATGTCCGGTGAGGTGTGTGCATAAACATAGGGGTTTTTCCGGTCGGCATAATAGACGTAACTGGCACGCCAGGCCTGCCAACCGAGGTGGACAGCCGCGACGATGAGGAGTGCCGCCGTCACAATTCTCGGCCCGCGTTGGTTCCAGAAACGGATCGCAGCGACGGCGCCAACGCCCGCCAGCAAGATCATCCCATGCAGAAAACCGAGCAGACACCACGGCGTCTTGTAGGAGATGACGCTGTACACCAGGGTCAGCGTCACCGTATAGAAGGCGATTACGCGAACCAGAACGGAGTCCGGGCCCTGAACCGTTCGCCGCTTGAATGCGGAGGCCAGACCGATTGCGGCCAGAATCAGTATCAACCCTTCGCTCCAAACGGGACTGTTCGCGGGTCGAAAGCAGGCCAATCGCTGAAGGTAAAAATACCACGGGTGAACGTGCGGCGAATTTCCACCCGCGCGACTCAGCCACGGCAGATAGGTCCGGACGGAGTCCAATGGCCCGCTCGCGTTGGTGAAGATCGAGGAGAAGAGAGTCACCGAAACCAACAGCGCCACAACCAGTGCCGCGCCCAGGTGTGTCGGGTTCAGATCCGGTTTGGCAGCCATCGTCCGGCCTTCGACCCAACGACCCCACGCGCCGGTGAGAAGCAGTGCGGCGACCAGTGCCGCAATTGCGAGGACGAATGTCTCCTTGGTCGCGTGCATCAGACCCAGCGCGGCGCCGGCCAAAAGACACCAGCCCAGGTGCCGCGTGCGCCAGTACCGCCAGGCGGCGGAGATCAACACGCCGGTGAAGAACACGAGCAGCGTCTCGTGGATGTAGTACCGGCTGTAGAACACCAGCGCGGGGGAAATTGCGGTCAGCACAGCGGCGCACAACGTTTCCGCGCGTCCCAACCCGTCCGCCAGCCAGGGAAGGAGAAGAATCAATGCGACACCGAACACCAGAGTGACCCGCCGGAAGGTGGCCTCGCCGAATGAGTCGAAATCCGGTGATGGATTCAGCCGCGCGGAAACCAACGTCGAGTAGTGGAGTGTGGGACCGTGATACTCGTGCGGATCGTAAACGAATTTTCCCTTATTCCAGAGGTCCCGGAATTTGATGGCGTTGACCGCCTCATCGTTGTGCATCGGGCGGAGGTTCAATTGCGGCAGGCGCAACGCCAGCGCCCCGATGCCCACGACCAGCAGTCCCAGCGCGAACCACCGGCTCATTTGGCCGGCAGGGCGTACACTTCAACCTCCGTGTAGCAGTTGAGCGCGCTCTCGGTGCTGCCCTTGCTGTAGCAGCGCACGTAACGGGCCTTGGCGCCCTTGGCATCAATCAGCTTTCCTTCGTAGTTCTCGAAGTACTCCCGGTCCGTGCCGATGGCTACGCCCGCACTGTTGTCCTGGTCGTTGTTGAAGAGGGTGACCACGTTTTGTTTGAACTCCGGATCATTGGAAACCTGCACGATCACGTCCCGATAGATCAGCGGGGTCTTGTGTTCGTGCCAAAGCAGGATCGCGTAGATGGCGTAATCCGCTCCCAAATCGACTTGCACCCATTGCGTACGCCGACGCAGAATCACCACGTTTTCATCAAAGGCTTCCTTCTTGCCATCGGTGAGGAGCTTCAGTTCGCCGGAAATAGGGGTCGGATCACTGGATGTGACGGGCTTGCCGAGGGCAACGTTTTTCACCCCGGTCGGAGCTAGAAAGGGCGGGCGCGGCTTGTCACTCGGTTTCTCCGCCGTGGTGTCCGGCGGCATGTCTTTCGGCGTGCCGGCGTATCCGGCTTGGGGCAGTTCCAGCGGCAACGGCGCGGGGTCTGCCGCCAGGCAAGTCACGGCGCCGCAAAGCGCTTCGAGGGCGGCCAGAAGACCCGCTGACAGCAGCAGGGACATCGGCCGGGACAATTCGGAACGCCGCTTGTTCATTTCTTTTCTATCAAGTTTCAAGGCGATTAAATTCGGGTTCTAGATACCAAAGCGGCTGACATTCGGCAAAAGGTTAATTGCGTCCTCAAATAAGTCTTGAGTCACCGGACGTGCGGGCGTATTGGAAATGCCATGAAAATCCACGCTACTAAAGTCACGCACCAGATTTCACGCCGCCGTTTTATCAAATACTCTTCCGTCGCCCTCGGTGCGACCGCCGTGAGTGGTCCCTACCTGTTGCGCGGGCAGAGCCTGAACAACAAGTTGAACATCGCCGTAATCGGCGCTGGTGGCAAAGGCTCGAGCGACACCGACCACTGCGCCACCGAAAACATTGTCGCGCTGTGCGACGTGGACCGGAAGACCCTGGAGAGCCGGAAGCAAAAATATCCCGAGGCCAAATTGTATCGCGATTTCCGGAAGATGCTGGAGGAGATGAAGAACATCGACGCCGTCATCGTCAGTACGCCGGACCACGTGCATGCCACAGCGAGCATCATGGCGATGAAGCTGGGCAAACACGTCTATTGCCAGAAGCCGCTGACCCAGTCGGTTTACGAAGCGCGGTTGATGCGAAAAGTGGCCGCGGAAAAGAAAGTCATCACGCAAATGGGCAACCAGGGGAGTTCGGAGAGCGGGCTTCGACGCGCGGTGGAAGTCATCCAGGCGGGTATCATCGGCCCCGTTCGGCAGGTCCATGTCTGGTCGAACCGGCCGATCTGGCCGCAGGGCCTGAATCGTCCGGCGAAAACCGATCCGGTTCCCGATTTTCTGGATTGGGACTTGTGGCTCGGCCCGGCGCAGTTGCGTCCTTACGTGGCCGACACCTATCATCCCTTCAAATGGCGCGGCTGGCAGGATTTCGGCACCGGCGCGTTGGGGGACATGGCGTGCCACACCGCGAACATGCCGTTCCGCGCGCTCAAGCTGGGCTATCCGACGCAAGTGGAGGCGGAATCCTCAGGCATGAATAAGGAAACTTATCCGTTGAAGTCGAAAATCCGCTTCCAGTTTCCCGAGCGGGAGGGCCTCGTTCCGGTCACGTTCTGGTGGTATGACGGTGGTAATCCTCGTCCGAACGATCCGTATAGCCACGATGGCAACAATAAACCGCCCAAGGAGATCACCTCGGAAGTCGAGGACATGCTGGGCCAGGTGCCTGGCAGCGGTTGCATACTGGTGGGCGACAAAGGCAGGATTTTCTCGAAGGACGACTATGGCGCCACCTTCTTTGTCAAGCTCAAGGACGAGAAAGAGTACCTCGCCTCCGACAAGCACGAGGCGGTCAAAGGCGTGCCGCAAACGCTGCCGCGGAACACACTGGATCCGGACACCGACCGGCGCCATCACCTGGAGTGGATCGCGGGGTGCAAAGGCGGTCCGACTCCCTACTCCAACCTGGACATCGCGGCGTACCTCACGGAGATCATCCTGCTCGGCTGCGTGGCCTTGCGCACGGGCAAGAAGCTGGACTGGGACGGTCCGAATATGAAAGCGACCAACGCGCCCGAGGCGGCACATTACGTTCAACGTGATTATCGCCAAGGCTGGAAACTGTAAGGCAGCTCGGGAACACACACACCCTGCGGTCGGCCCATATCGACCAGGGTTTGCCGCCGGGAGTGTCCGAGGCAGTTGAAGGGTGCTCCCCCTGCATGCGTTGTTGAAGCTTCGCGAAGCTCGTGATTCCGTTCTCGAACGCGACGATCTCGCCGTCCGCAATGAAGGAGTCCGTTTTCTGCCGGTGGAACGCGGCCGCGATCTCAGGATACGTTCCGTTCAGAAGCTTTCGATTTCGCGAGCAGAGTCGCAAGTCGCGTCCGTGGTGGAACACGAGGCAGCGTTCCCCATCGAGCTTCGGCTCAAAGAACCAGCCTTCTTGCGAAGAGCACTCGTCGATGAGCATCGCGAGCATCGGTGCTACCCAGCGGGGCTGTGGTGCCTTTCGAAGCCGGGCTCTGGCTTTCGCGGACAGACCATCGAGCGGATCCCTGCGGGTCGTGAGTCGTGCGGGTGCTCTCTGGAACGCGTCGAACGCTTGCTTCGATTCGGCTCGATGGATCATATCATATCTCTGCCGTGTCGCTGAGCGTCCTCCCGAGGTCCAATCCGTGACGCAGCGCTTCGATTTCAGCTTCTCTCCAGCTGTATTCGGTTCGAGTCGTTTTCAGGCATATGCCGTTCCAGCTTTGCGCCAACGAGCGACGTGTCCATCGACAGCGTTCTCGGACAAGGCGTTAATGGAGTGAAAGCTGGATCTGCCGGCGAACCGGAACCCGTTCCGTCGCAGGCGGCGCGTCGGTCCTTTGACAAAGCGTCGGCCCTCCGTCAGCAACTCGAAGGCGGGACGACGACGGCCGGAAGCAGCGGAACTCACGCACAGTGGAGTGATGCCGACTGTAAACGTCTCTGGGATGGGGGTGAATACCGTATTCTCACAGGAACAGGAATCAGATTTTTGTTCTTGCATAAACCGGCCCTGAGGTCAGGTGTTACTTATAAGAAACGCAGAGCGGCTTGTCATATTCCGCGCACCGAGCGGGAAGTGAAAATATGCCGATGATTATCCGCCAAACGTTTGCGGAGTCGCAGCGCAAGCTGTTTCAACAGCTATGCCGTGGGAGAATTGTGCCTTGCGATGGCAGGGTTCCCAGCGAAGGGGCCGGCAGGAACAACTAATCGTTAAAAGGGAGGAGAAAAAAGAGAGGAGAATTGTCATGAGCGCATCCAAGATTAAGAGTGAACAGCCCATTCGCATCGCCGGCTCGGAACTGAGCGGGAAACGGCACATCTGCGGATTCTTTCGCACGCCCGAGGAAGAGTATCAACTGCTGCTTCCGTTCATCAAAGAAGGCATTGAGCGCGGCGAAAAAGCCTTCCATGTCGTCGATCCCAAACTGCGAGACGATCACCTTCGGCGGCTGAAGTCTGCCGGTATCGACGTGGCTGAGGCAGAGAAAAGCGGTCAGTTCGAACTCTGCAATTGGGCGCAAATGTATCTTCGGGACGGCTACTTCGACCAGGATCGAATGCTCGCCGTATGGCGGGACGTGCTGGTGGCAGCCGGGCAGCGCGGTTTTCCCCGCACGCGCCTGGTCGCCCACATGGAGTGGGCGCTTGAGGACCGCGAGGGAGTGAGTGACCTGATCGAATACGAAGCGAGGTTCAACCTGATGCACCAGAGCGACCGCGACCCGGTCATCTGCACCTACGACCTCACCCGGTTCAGCGGGGACGTCGTCATGGGCGTCCTGCGGACTCATCCGATGGTGATCCTCGGCGGTGTGTTGCAGGAGAATCCCTTCTTCATTCCGTCCGAGCAGTTCTTGCAGGAGTTGCGCGAACGCCGCGTGCGCGATGGATTGCCATCCGCGGAGAATTGATGTGGCCAAAGACGCAACACGCGGCGACGACGAAATCAAGCGGCTTTAAGTTTTTATCAATGACCTGATCAGCATCCAGGCGCTTCCCGCCATCTGGAACCGGGAGGCAGGCCACATTATCAGCACGTTGCTCGACGTTCTGGTGAGCCTGCTACGACTGGATTTCGCCTACGCAAGATTGGGGATCAGCGGCTCGCCGGTCGAGTTCCTCCGGTTGGCGCAACGGCGAGTTCCGGCGCCGCATCCGCGGGAGGTGGGCCGGGCGCTCGGCCGCTGGTTGACCGCCAACACCGCGACTGCGCCTCTCGCCGTGCCGAATCCGGTGGGAGAAGGCCAAGTCAGGATCGCGCCTTTCCACCGCGTATCAATGGCCTTTGGATTTCTTAGTGCTGCCGGGTCCGTACTTGCGGAGGAGACGCTCTAAGTCCTCGTGCATTTTTTGGGCCGAGTGATAACGTCCCGGTCGGCAGTTCCGGGAAATGACGGCGGTCTCGTCCCATCGTGATTTCGTAAAGAACTTTTCCCAGGCTATAGATATCTGCCTGAGGCGTGCCGGGGCCTTCCGGCGGGATGAAGCCCTCAGTACCCACATAACTTTTGGCCTCGCGAATTTCCGCGACCAGACCGATGTCTGCCAGTTTGGGGATGGCTGCTACGTAAACAATGTTCGCTGGCTTAATGTCACGGTGAACCAGCCCCTTTTCGTGAAGGCGATGCAATGCCTCGGTGAGACAAAGCCCGATCGCCAGGCATTCACTGACAGGAAGTCTTTCGCGCTTGGCCAACTCTTTGCCTAAAGTCTTGGGCGTGTAATTATCTGGGTTGATCTGTTGGCCAAGAATCAAGTCATCGGCGATCTCCATCACGTAATAAAAGAATCCAGTCGTGTCGTTCCTGCCCACGTGAAGGATGTCAACGAAGCCTTCATAGGAACGGGAGAGAGGCTCGAAGTTTTTGATGCCGGTGAATTCGCGGTCGAAGGGCGAGTCACTTTCAAAATGCTTGCGATAAACGATCTTTACCGCGCGGTACGTTCCCATGACATTTCGGGCCAACCAGACCTCACCGTAACTGCCCTCCCCGATGCAACGCAGCAGGGCATGATCCGGTACCGGAGGGATGTCTTCGCACGCTCGTTCCCGACCAGTCCGCTTTGCTGGTCGCTGCCGCATGCGATAAAGGATTGCCCACGCAAAAGCGACCGGGACCTGTACGCCTGGAATGATCGCCCAGGAAAACCAGTGGTGCGCTTTCCAAACCAGAAGGTTCGCGAAGAAGGAAAAGCAGATGACACTCAGCGACGCTGCCACGGCTGCTGGCACGGGGCGGAGGAAAGACAAACCGAAACCGGCACCCAGACCGAGCAGGACAACCAGGCATAACTCTGCCCAGGCTGGAAATCTTGTCAGCCAGTCGCGCCGTATGAGATTCAGAAATGCGGTGGCGTGGATTTCGACGCCGGGCGTGTTGAACCCGGTCCACCTGCTGTAAGGCGTCGGGTATTCATCAACGCCCTTGCTGCTTCGGTAGCCGATGATCGATCCAATGCCCACAAACACGATTTTGCCGAGAAAGAACTCGGCAGAAAGCGCGTTCGTTTCCAGCACCTCGTAGTAGCTCACCCGCGGAATCGCTCCCTGAGCGGCGTAATAGTTTAGCCAGCGCGGTTGTAATCGATTCCCGGGAGTCTGATTCACTAATGCTGCAGTCTGCCACGCCAGGTTCGTGTAATTCGGGTCGATGTATTGCCGTCGAATCGCACCATCCGCCTCCAGCGGTAATTCAATCACTCCCCATAACGCGGCTGATCCGATGGGCTCAACTGCGCGGGTGACTTTCGTCAGCGAAGGCTTGTCCTCCGCCGCCATTCGCTGCGAACTTGCGGCCAGCACGACACGACCGTGATTTTTTATGGCCGAAGCCAGTGCCTCATCGATGGCCGTGTCATCCGAGGCCTGATCGAAGAGAACGTCGAAGACCACCGCCTTGGCGCGACGGGCCGTCAACTCCTTGAGCAGCTGGACATGCAAAGACCGATCCCAAGGGCCCTCCGGAGTTTGCTTCAGTTGGCGACGCGACTCCTCATCCATGTAAACGATGACCGCCTCATCGGCCCGGATATCGGAACGAAGGGCGAAAGGGATATCGTAACTGAGATGAACCAACCCGTGACCGAAGGGAGACAATAACAAGAAGGCGCCCAGAAAGGCAGCTCCCAGAGCTCCAACCGAGCCGCCATGCAAATTCTCAGCCAATGCGAGTTTCCGCTTCACTCTTGTTCTCAATTTGCGGCTGGCCACCTGTCTGGAGTGGTATTAAATCCACGCCGGACTCGATTCCAGAGAGGTAGCAGTCGGTACTTCGGACGTTGAAAGGGGGAGCACCTTGATGAGGCTGCGAAAAACCGCCCTTGAGCGCTGGCAGCGGAGGCACGGGATGTGAGCGAGGGCAGGAAATAGCGGGAGTGCAGAGTGGTTCGTCTTTCCCATTTGTTGGACTATGTCATTAGCGGCGTGTGCTATCCACTCGAATGTTAGCCACCTCTCGCTGTCTTGGAAGCTCTACCCCGACAATGAAAGGTGCGATGGCGCCGCCGCCTGGATTCGTGGGCAAGCCGTCCGACTGGAATCCTGTGTCCTGACCGTTTGAAGTTCGAGGCCCCTGTCTCCACGCTTCGGACTCCCGGAAGGCATTTCCACCTCCGCGCTCAAGGTGCTCGGCGCGGCGGCAGCGCCCAATATTTTTGTCAGACGACCTCCCTGCCCTCCGTAGCTCTCTCATCAGCGAAAATTGATCACACTCAACCTCCAGACCAGATGAAGACTTCAAAGAGCAACTCGTTCGTCAAAGCGCTCGTCGCCTTATTCGCTCCGCTCGCTCTCCTCCAAGCCATCGGCCAGCCCAGTTTTCAATCATCTGACGCCAGGATCGAAGCCAGCAAGGCCGGAGCAGCTCAAGCCCAGTCGTTGACCGGGAGTCGTCCTGAGAAGGCCCGAATGCAGAAGATTCTCAAGGCACTGATCGAGCGCTGCAAAACCGACGCGGAGTTGGTCGAGCTCATGAGGAAGCAAAGGATCATGCTTCAGTACACGCTCGACGATCTCGGCATGGAGTTCCACTTCGGATTCCGTGACGGCGACATCGTCGGGGACTTCGGTGCTCCCAGGAAAAAAGCCGCTGAAGTGCATTTGAGCTCAACGGCTGAGGTCTTTGACAGTATCCTCCTGGGGCACAAGGAGCTCAAGGAAGCGACAATCGAACTGAATCTTTCATTGATCGGAAAAGTGAAGCTATCCAAGGCCATGCCAAAGATCGGTGTCGAACTCAAGCGGCTCTACAAGGCCGCGTGCGACGAATCGAACATTTCCTACACCGAAACTCCTGAAGCCGCTCTGGCCAAAAACTGATGCGGGCAACGCTCCTGTTCCGCAGTTTCGGCGACAAGGCAGTCCAAGCTCGTAATCAAACCACTTTGGCGCAAATCGGCTCTCAAGGATTTAACCGCTTTTATCACGTCGGACCTTAAAAACAATCCCGCAGACTCCCGCGTTATTGACCTAATCTGGCTCGATAGAATCTGCGTTCGTATCGGCTGGCGGTGGAGTCAATCAATTCGCTGGAGCCGGGGCTGTTGGTCCAAATCGGAGTCCAGCCAGATGAATTACCCAGGTTCGTGTTCGCCTCAATCAGCACGCTCTGAGTCCCGCTGCCCTCAATCACCAACCGAAACTCACCGTTGCTGATCCCAGCACCGCCGGGCTTCAACTCGAACGATTGTTGCCCGACGCTCAAGATCGCCGTCGGACCCACCACCCGGTCGATAAAATTACTGGCCACGGCCCGGTAACTGCCCGCCTGCGTCACCGTCACGTTCGTCAGGGTCAAGAGGGCATTGGTTGCTCCCGGAATGTCGCGCCCGTTGAGTTGCCACTGGTAGCTCGGCATCGGTTTGCCCGTGGCCATGGTTTTGAAGCTCACGGTCCCGTCGACGATGGCGGTCTGATTGGTCGGCGCGCTCACGAACACCGGCGCATCACCCATCCGCCAGTTCAGTACCAGATTGCCCTGTGCCCCGTTCACCCCATCCACCGCAACCAAATAGTCCGTTCCCGCCACGGTCTGAAATCGCACCAGGCTCCGCTCACCGTCCCGCGCCCCGTTGTTGTCGCTGGTTACCTCCCGCAACGTGAACAGGCTGGTCCCCGTGTACACGCCGATAACGGTATCGATGTCACTTCCCAGCGTATCGATCACCATTGTCGCTCGCTCCAACGCCTTCAAGATAAACCAACGTGAACTGCCGCCAATCACTCCGCCGTGCAGCGGTTCGCCCTGTTCGGTCGTCGCATTGAAGTTGTTCAGGTTCTGCGTGCCCAGGGTCCCGGACGACACGGATGGAAAGGCCGGCTTGATTTTTCCGGCTCGTTGCACCGGGCTCGTGCCCGCAGGGTCGTACAAGTTTCGGAATTTGTCCTCCGATTGGTCCCGGTCGTCCGTTCCAACTTCCAGGCTCGCTGCCTCACTGCGCACTCTCTGTCCGCTCTGATTGCTCACTTCCACCAGGTACCGTCCGGCGGCTGCGGCTTGCACGTTCGTCAACGTCAGCGTGGCATTGGTCGCCCGCTCAAGGGCCAGGTAGTCGTTGAACAGCCACTGATAGCTCAACGCCTCTGTGCTGGTGGCCAACACGCTGAAACTCGCTGTGCCTCCCACTACCACCTTTTGGCTCGCCGGCTCTGAAACGATCCGCGGGAAAGCCGTCGGGCTGACGTCCAGGTCCCAGCTCAACACAATGTCCCCACTGACCCCACCCAAGCCATCAATGGCGATGAGGTAGTTGGTGCCGGCTGCCGCTTGGAACACCGCCTCGCTTGTGAAGAATCCTCCGCCGTCATCGTCATTGGCGACCGGGATTAGATTCGTCAACACGTTGCCGGTGTAAATCGCCAGCACGGTATCGAAGCTGCTTCCCCGCGTGCTGAAGGTGGCCACGCCATTGGTCGGCGCTCTCCACACATACCACACGGACCGGCCGCCCGTCTTTGCAGCGTGTTCCGGTTCCCCTGCCTCACGGGACGCATTGGTGTTGCTCCCGCTACCCACGCCGCTGAGCGAGTTGGTCAGTTGGC
>WNFU01006305.1_pt1 | contig 15783 bp, 12 predicted proteins | sample 5400121 | NCBI WGS metagenome assembly WNFU01 (sample SAMN13153360, study PRJNA577476) | soil metagenome | isolation source: 100 cm soil or saprolite under grassland replicate 1 | place: USA:California | collected 2016-06-15
ACGGTATGATTCTCGCTTCTACCGCGCGGCGGGTTTATCTGTCAATCAACGACGCGGCCGCACCTGTGATCCACATCTTTCCTCTTCGCTCACGACTCTCGACTACCAGGTTGACATCCGGCAAGGCAATCCTGTACACCTGGCTTCGGTCAGCGGAGACCTAGGTTTAATGCAGATGAACCGAAGCACATGGCGCAATCTGTATGACCTAAAACGAATGGGTGGTGACATCGAATACAACGGCAACTCGGGCGGAGAGATCCTGGAATACTACCTCAGTCGCCGCGCAATCAGAAAAAACGAGGACAAACAGCAGGAAGGGAATCTGGCCCGCGCGACCTGCGCAGCCTATAATGGCGGCCCAGGCCATCTCACGCGTACCGGGCTGCCAAACAGAACCCAGAATTAAAAAAGGTCGACGACGCGTTCTGGGACAAGTTTCCAACCGTGAGTTCCGGTCGGGAGCTCGAAGTGCAGCGCTGCTATCAAAAATAGCTGCCCGGGTTTCGTGGTACCCCGCCATGCATCACTCACCATTAGACCAAATTAATTTGCTTTCCGACGCGACCGGCTTTAACATAGACGGACTGTATCGTACAGAATGCCGTTGTGTCCGTGATCGGTTTAGTTTTCCTTCCATCCGGCCCGTCAATAACATTCCGTAGCGACGCAATTTTATCAGTGAGAGGCGACGCGAGATGAAACCTCGTGAACTTGGTTTGATACAGGGATTTCTTCTGTGCCTGCGCGATTCGGAGACCGTGCTGCTGCAGACCAGTCGGTGGAAAAGAAGTCTGTTGGTGTTCAGCAGCGGCGTTTGCCTCGAGATAGCCGCGCCTCGAGATAGCCGCGCTGCCGTTTTTGGCCGGCTTGATCGGGTACCAAACGTCCTGGTATGGCTGGCTTTTGACCTGGTTGTTTGCGCCTCTCGGTCTTCTCGGCTTGTACGCGAGTAAGTTTGGCGACGATCGTTTCGTCGAGAAGCTTCTGGTTATCCCCAAACTGGATCTGCGATTGTAATTTCTTGCCTAGCTGCTGAGCCGCCAATTACGGCACCGCTAGAGCAGAAGGATTAGAGATGTTGTCGCGGCAGCGACGCAATGGCCGGACGTCTTCCTCGACGCCAGGGCCTTTCCAGTTTAGGACTTCATTTTTCGGGATTTAAATTTCTCATCAGCGAATGTCGATTTTTTCCGTCGCCAACGCGGAGCTGATTGCAATCGCTAGCTCGCTGCGGATCTGCATCCACCGTTCGCTGTGGTCGGTCCAGGCCCGTAACTCAAGGCCGAGTGAATCGGCACCAAGCTTGACGACCAGCGCCTGCGGCGGAGGATCACCCGTAACGAGAGGATGGCGGGCTGCCGTCTGCTCTAAAAGCGCGATCGCGCGTCGAGGATCGGTCCCCTGGGCGACTGCGATAGCGAGTTCGATACCGTGTTGCCGGCTCGAAAGCGTCCAATTGATCAGACGTTCGGAAATTAATTTTCCGTTGGGCATGATGATTTCGGAACCGTTTGTTGTGCGAATGATGCTGGCACGAATGCCGATTCGTTCCACCACGCCGGAGGCATCCTCGATCTGAACCACGTCGCCGATATTGATCGGTCGCTCAAACAATAAAATCAAGCCCGAGATAAAATTGTTGAAGATGTTCTGTAAGCCGAAACCGACGCCGACGCTGAATGCCCCGGCGAGAATCGTGACTCGGGTCATGTCGAAACCCAAGGCCGCCACCCCGAGGAAAAATCCGACGACTAAGATTAGATAATGCAGCATGTTCGAGATCGCGTACGACAGACCGCGCTTAAGACGAACCCGGGGATAAACGTCCTCGTCCAGCAGGAAACGAACGAACCGCGAAACAAGAAAGGCGGCCCAGACGGTGATTCCGAAAGCCAGCACATCGCCCAGTGAGACATGAATGGAGCCGACGCCGAGCTCTGCCGTCAGGAACTGGCCGACAGCGTCGAACAGTGGGTCGCGTAGCAAAAGCCGTTGCAGCACGGCCAGGGCCCACAAGAGAACTCCGAGGGTCTGCAGTGCTCGGCGGACACGATGATGCAACAGACGTCGATACCTGCTGACAATGCCGAGCACCGCAAATGGACGCAAGCTCAGGGCGATCATGGCAAGTCCGTCGAAAACCTCGACCAGAGCATACAGAATCAGCGCGAGGTAACTGCTGTCGAGTAGCCCGTTGCCAAGCAAATTGGCCAAAGTCACGTAGCCAAAGCCATTCGCTATGAACGCAGCCGAGGAAATTATCAACCCAACGTAACCGGCGATCTTGAACATCTTGCGCGAGTGCGCTTCGTCTGAAGTTGAGCGCGGCGGGCGGCCAGCGGACCGGACGAGCCAGACCGAAAATACCATGGCCGCGAGCATTTCGGCCAAGAATAGCAAGCGCGGCAAAAACTGCACCGCCGCGGTAACTGATCGGAGTTGGTCGAGGAAAAATAGCGCGATCAGCGGGTACAGTATCGGATAGAGATCCGATGTGATGAGTCGGCGAAGGATGACAACGCTCGGAATGAGCGCAAGCGCGCCGAGCAAGGCCCACAATAGACGTGGTGCTTGCGGATAGATCCAGCGGCTACCGAGAAGCGACAAGATGAGCGCGGCGGCAATCGGCATTTCGAACACCAAAGACGCGCGAGAGAGACCAGTTTCCTCAGCCGACAACCCGCGCACACGCCGGCGTGTCCAAAAAAGCGCGATAGCCAATGTGATGAAGACGACGACGACGAGCACAAATCGCATTGCCTGCCGCTGAGCATATGCGGCCAATGCCATCCATTGTGTAGAAAACGAACTCAGACTTTCGTCCTGAAGTTCTTGCGCCATGCGGGAGCGTACCGTCAGACTCCAGATCGGTGGGCTATCCCGGAAGAACATGCGATTTAGTGCATTGTCGCGCGCCTGAGCGACCAACAGGAGCGCGTCGGCGATCCGAGAATCCTGCACGCCAACTCGGTTTTGCATTGTCAATGCGCGCGCCCGTTGCTTCTCAACCGCCTCACGCGCTTGCCTGATCTCGGTGATAACAGTCTGGATTCGGCCAAGAACGTCCGTAGGTGCGCTCGAATCCTTGGCGGTAACAAAGGTCTGATCCCACGTCCTTCCGAGATCATCGAGCCGAGCGATATAGCGTTCGAGCTCGTTTACCCGAACTGTCAGCTCCCTGTTTAAGCCCGACAGCTCGCGTCGCAGTCGGCTCCACTCGCCTTCAAGACTGCGCAGCATTTCGATAGAAGGACTTTGAGCAACGATCTTCCGGCTCTCACGCAGGCGCGCGTCGATCTCACGAGCAATCGCGGGCAGTTGTTGTGCCACCGTTTCCGTGCTTCGGTCCGACGACAATTCAGCTTGTATATCGCGGTTGACCGCGGACACCGATTCTGCCTCCGTAGCGACATCTGCAAGCGGGATCGGCGCCGGTGCCGCTTTTTCAGCCGATGTCGAAGCAGATGCCGGTCCTGGCTGTCCATGTGCCAGACCGGCCGTGACAACGATCGCAACGACCACCACCCAGCCCCACAACTGCACAAGCTCCCAACCCATCAGTCTGAGGCGTCTGGTATGCTCTTGTACTGGGCCCGGGACGCTCAGTGATGGACAGACGTTGCACCGCGGTTTGCGAAAGGCGCAGCCAATCCACCCCCAAACGCCATCGTTGAGTCGAAAGACTTTCCACAAATCCGCTGATGGTTTGAACTGCGCGCGGCGGCCGCCCATGAATTTAGAGCTAACAGAAACGGTATCGCCTTTGAAGTCTGTGTTGTTAGTTCCTTGTGTCGTCTATCTGGCCACAGTGAATATGGATTCGGAGATCTCACCGAAGAGGCGCGGAGGACGCGGAACTCCGAGAGCTCTACGTCGCTGTGGCGAAGACGCATTCGAATTATTCACCGCTGAGGCGCGAGCTACGGGAGCCGAGAAAAATGTAGCTCTTATTTCGTAACGGGATTGACATCACCGCGAATAACACGTACGTTAAATCATCTTCTTCAGTATAGGGCCTTCTGAGGAAAGCAAAAATTTGAAGGCCTTTTGTCAGTCTCTCTCCTTGCGAAGCAGCCTCTAAATGACAATCCGACCAGAGCGTGGTCTTAGTGTTCAGTTAGCCCATGTTCTAGCCCATTTGCAGTCAGGTTCTCAGGGTCAAAGACAATAACAGTCTCTTTTAGGAGGAGAACATGGGTAGTAAATTATATGTGGGTGGTTTGCCTTATTCCGTAACGGAAGGCCGTTTACAGGAACTTTTCTCGGCGCACGGCACGGTGGAATCTGCGAACGTAATCTCGGATAAGTTCACGGGTCAATCACGAGGCTTCGGCTTTGTTGAAATGAGCTCCGGCAGCGAGGCCCAAAACGCTATCTCGGCGCTGAACGGCACGCAATTCGATGGTCGAACTCTGACGGTTAACGAGGCTAAGCCGATGGCGAAGCGGGATAACTTCGGAGGTGGTGGCGGAGGGCGTGGTGAGCGCAACGGCGGCGGCCGTAACCGCTGGTAGTTTTCTCGTTACATAAGTAACTGGATGAGGGGGAGTAACAGGTCGGGTTGGCCCCCTCTCTTTTTTGTCTGAAAACAGTTGACCACGAGAACAATTCTACCGCCGGTAATAGCCGTAGCGGTCATAATAGCGGCTGGCACCCCAATCGTCGCGGCGTCTTTCGTAAGCGCGGCCATCGCGGAATCCCTCGCGGTATGACCCGGAGCTGCTGCTGTAACCGTAGTCGCGGTGGTCATCGTACGAGCCGTAGTGGCAACCCCCGACCAAACCCATTAGGCCGACCAGCATGGAAATAGCCAGGAAATTTTTCGCCTTCATTCGCAGTACTCCTTCCTCGTGAGTTAGACGGATGAAGGGTAAAAAACGCAACAGAGAATAAAATCCGACTTTCCATCATTTAAGCGAATCCTGACAGTGTTTCATTTGTGAGATTGTCAGCTTAAGACAAGAGTTCACGAGCCTTTATTTTCACGTTCTCTGCCATGAAGAGAAATCGGAGATTTCACCGCTGAGGCACAGAGGGGGTAGAGCGCAGACAGGGACTCTATCGTCTTTGTGGTAAAAGAATTCGGAATCTCACCGAAGAGTCGCGAAGGGGGCAAGGGTAGCAATGAAGCTCTGGAACTCTTTGTTTCTGTCGTGAGGTCGACAGACGACCAGAGACCGGCAACTTTAGACCGCTCTCCCGTCCCGGGTCGTCCGTCCGCATCTTAACTACGGAGGGTGCGGAGGACGCCGCGCAATAAATGAAGAGGTTAGGGTGGGGAGTTTAGTTTGGTGACTCGCTTGCTTTCTTCTTAGCGGGTTCGAGCACGCTGTCGATCCGTGCCTCTGCTGCACTTTTGCTTTCGTCCATTACTTCCGAGATCTCGCATATCAGCAGTTTTCTCGCGCGATACAGCGTCTCCCGTTCGTGTGGTGCGAGGGTCTTGGTGCCACTTAACTGAGTCAGTGAACCGATCATCTGGGCCAGGTCGAATATGGATCCCGAGCTGAATAGTTTCGCATTGTCGAGCTCGCGCTGGCGCCAGTTTTTGGCCGTCATGCGATCTTTTGTTATTCGGCCCTGCGGCTTGAGGTGGCCGAGCAGCTCGGGAATTTCAGATCGGTCGAGTAAGGCTCGCGTGTTCAGAGCGCGAAAGTTATCGACGGGCACAAACAACTCGGCTCCGCTGTCGTCCAGTAGAGCCAATCGCCAAAAACTCGTCGACATTCCACACACCACCTTCCGGACGACACCACCAATACGGCAGGGGCCACGACCCGGATAGACAACTTTATCGCCAACAGTCAACGTCATTCGAATCCCCATTTCTGCTGGATCTCGGGTGATGTGAATCTTTCCAGCTTGTTGGTGCCAATATTTTCCAAGTGCCTAACTAAAATCCGACCGTGCCGGATTTTTATGCCCACCGACGACCGCCGGCAAATTAAACTTACGCTCGTCCGACATTTAAGGAGTCTGCGGAAAGCGCGCCAGATACTCAGGCGAGAAGCAGAAGAAATTCGCTACGATCCTCGATCGTGTTCTCACTATAGCACGTCTGATGGGAACAAGATACGACTCGTGAGGTCTGCGCCCTTAGCGATCTTGGTTGGTACGAACGCATAGGAGCGTCTCACCGCTGGGTTTCTCAAATCGCTTCATGACCGCACGCCCGTTATCTTCGCCCCGCAACACGAGGAATAATGTGCCGCAGATTTCGAGCAAGTCCGCTAGACGCTCAGGCAATGACCGGTGAAGCTAATGAACCGCGTTGACTTCTCAACGTTCGTTAATTCCCGCCGCGAATGATAGTATCGAATAGATTCAAGCCTGTAGCGAAACGAAACGTCGAGCCGTACTGCCCAGTTTGTCGAGACGGGACGGGCGCTAGAAAGGACGAAGACAATGAAACGGTACAAAGGCCATCCTATTTATGGAGTAGCCGTTCCCGGACTTGACCACGGCTGGTGCTCGCGCGGGCTGGTATTTGATCGGGACCTTACCCAGACAATAGAGATTAAACGGATCCAGAGTCCCACAGATTTAATTTTTAAGGCAAGGCGACGAGCGGAGGAACATGGACTCAAATTATGCAGAGACTGGATTGATGAGCAGACTTCCGCCGCGATCTGAAGGATCGTCGTCAAATGCGATTGCGGGTTCGATTCAGGCCATAGCGCCGGGCGTGACTGGCCAAATATGCGCGGGGAAAGTATTAGGGAACGTTGACGGGTCAGCGCTGCAAACTTGCCGGTATGGATTGGCGCCTGGCTTTACACAGGTAGTGGAAGAGGTATCGGCGATCAGGTGTGCACTCTCGAAGAAATCACTGTACTGTTGGCAAAGGACGGAAAAGCGGCTCTTTAACCCCTAGAAGAGGATTTTATGAACGAATATGAAAATTGGAAAATTCTTCAAATCATTCCGGCGCAGGGAGGTTGGAAAGCCATTCATTGCCGGGAATCGGAAAATAAGGAAATAGAGATTTCCAATCGCTCCATAATTTGTTGGGCGCTTGTCGAAGCTGTCGGAGAGACCGCCGGCGTGCAAACACAAGTACGAGGCATCGTCCAGCAGTCAAACGACTTGGCAGTTGTAGAGGATTTAATTCGCACGGACAAGGTTTGGGAAGACGGCACGGATCGAAACGAATATTTGCTTGGATACAATGATCCAGACGCACATAAAGAATCTGATTATTGGCTCAAGCGAGCCAACCATCGGCTTAGAACAGAAAAACAAAAAAGATTAGAGAAGAACAACGGGAAACAGCCTGTTTCTCCCGCTGCTATCGAATAAGACCGCGCTAAAATCAATTCTTGCTGAGAGCTGACGCCTTAGTGATACAGCGGCTTCGCGAAGAATCGCAACGCCACGGGGCTGGTTCGGGGATTCGGGGTGAACATCTTGATCAGCGTCTCTGAGGTGAAGGAGAAGCAGCAGCCGGTTTGATAATCAACTTGTGGCTGGCAATCATTCTTTCAGCATGTGGAACCTCGGTGTATTAAAGGCTTACAGGTTTATGTGGCACTAGATCCTTCGTTTCCCCCGGAAAGGATCAAGTACATTCTTGAAGATTCCGACACCGGGTTGGTCGTTACAAACGATCGTAATCTGGCTCTTGTTAAAAAGCTGACCAACGGTAGTCGTGGATTGCTTAATGTCAATGAAATCGTTGACTCAATTTGCTGCGAAATCCTGGCCTTACTGTATCCCTAGATGACTTTGCCCACCTCCGCTACACTTCCGGCTCCACGGGGCAACCGAAGGGCGCTGTTAAAGCCCATCGAAACACTGGCCGCAGTGCGGACGAAATACCCATTTTCTTTGATGACAGATTAACCCTTTTGCATTCTCTTAGTTTCGGATCATCATCAGACCACCTGTTTTCATCGTTGCTTAACGGAGCTTCCCTCTTCCCATTCGATATCAAATCCGAGGGCGTCCATCGTTTAGCGAGCTGGTTGAGGAAGGAGCATATTACGATGTGCCATCTATCACCGGCTCTATTTCGCCAGCTCGCCAATGTACTTTCCGGTCCCGAGCAGCTTCCGAGGCTGCGCATGATCCGCTGTCTGGAGCGCCCATCACTCAACTGGACTTTGACCTTTACAAAAAGACCTTTTCATCGCGGACTTTTTTAAAAATCGGCATGGGTTAGACGGAAGCGGGACGAATTTGCTCGGCCATACTAGATCCGACGTTCCCGTTTCCGAAAGAGGGCAGCGCCGCCGGATATCCCCGCCGAGGCAAAAAGACCCTTTTATTGGATGAAGACGGCCACGAAGTTGGACCAAACCAAGTCGGCGAGATTGCCGTCAAAGGCCGTGGTTTGGCGACGGGAGTGAAGGAAAGTTCGATTTGAGGGCCGTCCGCGCATCATCCCCTATGTTACGGTGAAGAGTCGTTCGGTATCTAAGGTCTTGTTTCCTTCGCAGAGAATCAGTGGTCTCGCATGTATCACCCGATGCTCTTCGATTTCAGAAAGCGTTGTCGTGCTAAATTCATCCTCGAAGGCGCGCTGGCGATGAAAAACAACGTCTACAAAGTCGGTATGGAACGTCGCTGATTGAGCGCGCGCTGCTGGTCAGTGCTTGAAATTCGAGCTCGCCTCAGCTCTAGTCGGCCGCAGTCAATAAATCTGTTTTTTTGGCGTTCTGCTTGACCTTACAGGGTAAAGCAGAGTTTATGAAATTCCATCAGGTTAGGTAAAATCGCAGCAAACGGTCAACGCGCGGCGTTGATGGAGACAAAATCAACAGGTAAACTGCAAATTGTGAGTGCCAAAGAAATCAAAAAATCAGGTGCGAAGTCAACCCGTAACGCGGTGCCACCGGCGAAAACAGACTCGCACAAAGTGCTATTGCTCGACGGCCACTCGTTGGCCTTCCGAGCTTTTTTTGCCTTGCCCGATACTCTCGTCACGTCGTCCGGCCAGGTCACCAACGCGGTCTACGGCTTTACCGCGATGCTCATCAAGCTTCTTGCCGATGAGCGACCCCAGGGCGTGGTCGTTTGTTTCGATAAGGGGGTGCCGCAGTTTCGCGTCGACCGCTACGCGGAATACAAGGCGGGGCGAGCGGCAACTCCCGACTTGTTTAAGCAGCAGCTGCCGTTGATCCGCGAAGTGCTGGAGAGCCTGCGGATTCCGATGGTCGAATTAGACGGCTATGAAGCTGACGATCTGCTGGCGACCTTGACCAAGCACGGTCGAGAAGAGGGTTGTGAGGTCATTATCGTCACCGGCGACCGCGATATTCTTCAACTGGTTCGCGACGGCGTCTCCGTCATTATGACTCGGCGGGGCATCTCCGATGTTATCCGTTACGATGCTCCCGCTGTACTAGAGCGCTACGGTGTCTCGCCTGAGAAGTGGATTGACTTCGTCGCGCTCAAGGGCGAAACCTCGGACAACTTACCTGGAGTGCCCGGTGTCGGTGACAAAACCGCCGCGCAGCTGATCAATAAATACGGCGATATCGAGCAAGTCATCGCCCATGCCGACGAGCTTACGCCAAAACTGCGCGAGGCGATCAAGGAACGGGCCAATCAAGTCCGTATCAACAAAGAGCTCGGGCATTTGCTCGACGACGTCCATTTGGATCTCGATCCAGGGAAACTTCGCCTCGAGGCGTGGGATGACGAAGCGGTGCGCAATCTCTTCATCTCACTCGAATTTCGTAGCCTCCACGAACGTCTCAAAGAGGTCAAATTTCATGCTGCTGCGGCGCCACCCGCGCTCGAATTGGGCTCGATCGCGGAATTTGTCTCGGAGACGGAGCTGCGTCAGGGCGAAGCCGTAGCCTTTGCATGGAACGAAAACTGGCTAGCGCTGAGTGATGGAGCCGGCGAGGCGCACGTGCTGCCTTTTGACCAAGCCATGCGCCGGCTTGCCGGTTGTCTGAAAGATCCCAATCGGGGGAAGATCGCCCATGACGCCAAGCCACTTTACCGCTCGGCCCTCAACACCGGCGTCGAAATCGACGGGCTCTATTGTGACACGAAAATCGCCGCCTATCTTCTCGAGCCCGGTGCCTCATCGGGGTACACCGTGAGCGATACGGTCGGTCGTTACCTCGGAGTTTCGATTGACGCAGAGAAAAGCGAGCCACAAGCCGGTGAGCAGGTTAGTTTGTCTTTTGCCGCCGACGACAAACAAAGTGTTTGCCGACAGGCCGTTGCCCTCCGCGCCGTCGCTCCGGTCGTCGAGGAACACCTCCGTAATCAAGGCATCTGGGAACTCGCGACCACCTTGGAATTTCCTTTGATCCAAGTGCTCGCACGCATGGAGCATAACGGAATTCTCGTCGATCGTGGCTATCTCGAGAAGCTAGATGCTGACTTCGGGCAAAAAACGATAACTCTGGAGCGCACGATTCAGCAACTCGCAGGAGAGGAATTCAACGTAAACTCCAATCTGCAGCTTCAGCGCATTCTCTTTGAAAAGTTGGCTTTGCCAAAAACTCGTAGAATCAAGACCGGTTATTCCACCGATGCCGCGGAGTTGGAGAAGCTCGCCGGCAGCCATCCGATCGTCGCCTCGTTGCTCGAATATCGCGAGGTCTCGAAGCTGAAGAACGGCTTTAGCGAAATGCTGCTGGCGCTCATCGACCCGCAGAGCCAGCGAATCCATACGACCTACGAGCAGACTACGGCGGCGACCGGGCGTTTGTCATCGACGGCGCCCAACTTGCAAAACATTCCGATTCGCGGCGAACTCGGCCGCCAAATCCGCCGCGCTTTCATTGCGCCGTCGGGTCACGTGTTGCTGTCGGCGGACTACTCACAGATCGAGCTCCGGGTGCTCGCACATCTTTGCGAGGATGAGACCTTTTGCCAGGCGTTTGCGCAGGGACACGACTTTCATGCCACCATCGCCGCGAAGGTTTACGGCGTCGGTTCGAACGATGTGACCTCAGTCATGCGAGATCAGGTCAAACAGTTCTCCTATGGCATTGCTTACGGCATGTCGACCTACGGAGTCTCGCAGCGGCTCGGCGTCGAAATGGATGAAGCGGCGAGTTTTGTCGAAACTTACTACGCGCAATTTCCCAAAGTGAGGGAGTTTCTTACAGCGCAAGTGGAGAAGGCAAAGATCGATGGCTTCACCACCACGATGTTCGGACGCCGCCGCTATCTGCCGGAACTGCTTTCCTCCAACTACCGCCTCCGCACACTAGGGGAGCGCATGGCGCTCAACGCGCCGATTCAGGGAAGCGCCGCCGATATTCTCAAGAAGGCGATGATCGGCGTCGACGCTGCCTTGCGCAGAGAGCCGGTTGCCAAAATGCTCCTCACTGTCCACGATGAACTGGTTTTCGAGGTGCCCACGGACAAGTTGGAGCAGGCACAGGCGTTAATTGAAAGAGAAATGACCCAAGCCGCCAATCTCCGCTGTGGCTTGGCCGTAGAAGTGCACACTGGACCCAATTGGGCCGAAGCACATGCGTGAGGCGCTTCGCAAGTAGGCATTTCCACCTCTATGACGGAAGCGTAGAGGACCCGAAAGAGAAGAATTGATATAACCTCCCGAATTCCGCGACTCCGCAGTGAAACGAGAGGCAGGTTTCTCACCGCTAGGCGCGAATCGCGTCTGTGATTACTTTCCTGTATTGACTAACTGGATACAGTCACCCTGGTTCTTGAAGGCTTTAGGAAAGTCGAATTCCGACCAGCCACCTTTCTTGCATTGATTCTTATCGGTCGGAGGTCCTACCAACGGCTCGCGTAGATGAAGTCGTCCATCACAACCACATCCACCGAAGCGCTCTCGTTTGGTCCAGGTGCCGTATTACCGCTGGTGATACGGACGAGCGCGATTCGCTCACTGGTAAACAAGACCCCGACGAACGAAAGGCCGTTATTTGCCGGTGGGACGAAAACTTTCCCAAGCGACTCGGCTTCGGGCCCGAAATATTCGACGGAGGTGCTGTTGGGTAGATCGACATCAGCGAACACTGCGCCGAAGGCATTAACAGTCGCGGGGATTTCGGTACCGGGTCTGAAGAAGTGCACGTCTGTTACGTTGCTGCCCACAGCCGAGAACAGCCGCAAGGGACTGAATGTTGTAAAGAGGGTACTATAGGTAGCGTTATTGAACGTCGTTGCGACTCCGGAAGGCGGAGCTTGTACGAAACCTGTTCCGGGAGTAGTAAAGAGAGCGCCGCGAGTCAACTGGAAACTGTGAACGGCGTGGGCGCCGGACTCGTTGTTGAGTTGTTGCCGCCGCCGTCCCAGTTAATTTCGCGCCATCCGCTGGTAAGGGGTCCTGCGGCGTTGCCGTTGTTGGGAGACCCTATGGCATTGCGGAAAGCATCGACCACGGGCTTGATAGAGTTTGCGTCAATTCCGGCCGCCGAGTACCCAATGAACTCTTGCGCGAAGATCCCGCTCGCACTAATAAAAAGAAAATAACCGGCAATCACGAGCGCCAGGAAGTTGATGATAACTTTGCTAGTCGTGCGTCGCCTAAGATGCTCCTTTCGGGGTGATTCCCCAGATGCGGGGAGGATAAGTAATACAAAGCAGCAGATGAAGTCAACAAGACGCAAGGGAGGTATCCATGCCGCTTAACGCGCTAGCCCTTTACGCCTTCGTTCGGGTCCTTTTGGTTGGCGTATTCCTAATTTCGACTGCGGGAGCGGCATTCTCCCAATCGGACTTCTACAAAGGGAAAACAATCAAAATGATTCGCGGCGGCGGGCCCGGTGGTTCCGGTGAGTTCCAGACCAGAGCACTTATGAAGTTTCTCGAAAAGTATATTCCCGGCCAACCGAAATTAATGCTTGAGTACATAGAAGGCGCCGCCGGCAGGAAAGCGACAAACGTTATTTATAGTTCCACCCGTCCCGATGGACTGACGATAGGATCGATCGGCGCAGGATTGGTGGTCGGGCCGATCTTGGGCCTGCCCGGTAGCGCCTATGATCTCGATAAACTGATTTACTTGGGCTCGACGGACAGCGGCGATCCCTACGTGTTCTACACGAAGGCGAGTGTGGGATTGGATAGCCTCGAGAAGTTGAGAGTTGCAAGCGGCCTCAGGTTGGGCGCTCACTCGGTCGGCCATCCGGTCTATGTCACAGCGCGCTTCGTCGCGTATTTGCTTAATTTGAAAGAGCCAAAGTTTGTGACCGGTTTTACCGGGCCGGAAATTTATCTGGCGATTACGCGTGGCGAGCTGGACGCTCATGCGACTGGCGCGGCCCGATTCGTTGTCGAGAACCGTGAGTGGATCGAAAAGAAGCTGGTCCACTTCCATACTACGCTCACGGTTCCGAAGGGTCGTCATCACCCGTCATTTGCGCACCTGCCCGAACTCGGGAGCTTTGCCAAATCCGAGAGGGAAAGAAAACTACTGGACATGTTTCGCGCCTTTCAGTATCCGCGCTGGCCCTACATCTTCCCGCCGGGAACGCCCAAGGAGCGTGTCCAGGTCATCCGGGACGCCATGCGCAAGGCATTTGCAGATCCGAAGTTTCCCGGAGAGTTTAACAAGCTCATGGGCGATGATCCTGCGCCCCTTGGAGGCGAAGAACTGGAGCGGGCAATCAAAGAGTTGCCCCGCGATCACGAAGTAGTTGAGCTATATAAAAAGCTTGCCGGCGCAGATCCCTTTCCGGCGCGATGAACGCTGTGTCTCTGGGGTAAACCAGAGATCTGGGATCTCACCCGCGGAGGCGCCGAGGAAGCCGACATAGAAATATTGGGAGACGAGAGGGAAGGTTAGTTGCACAAAGTAACGAGATCGTCGATACCGTGATGAGGGACAGTTAATTGCGTCAATCATTTGCCGTCTGCGTATCGATCCAAGATTTCGTAATGGCTAGCTCGACGAGGGCACGCGATGAACAGCACATATGACGAAGTCTATAAGCGATGGCTAGACGAACCGGAAAATTTCTGGGCGGAAGCCGCTGAAGCGGTTCATTGGTACAAAAAATGGGACAGGGTGCTTGATACGTCGCGACCTCCGTTCTATCGCTGGTTCACCGGAGGGTTAGTGAATAGTTGCTACAATGCCCTTGATCGGCACGTAGAAAGCGGTCGAGCGAACCAGCCGGCGCTTATTTACGATAGCCCTGTCACGGGAACTGTGAAGACGTTCACCTATCGCGAATTGCTCGATCAAGCGGCGCGCTTTGCCGGCGTGCTCATGAGGCAAGCGGTTCAGAAAGGTGATCGGGTGATCATCTACATGCCCATGGTGCCGGAGGCGATCATTGCAATGCTGGCGTGTGCTCGCATTGGCGCGATCCACTCGGTGGTTTTCGGCGGCTTTGCCGCCAATGAGCTAGCCAGCCGAATTAGTGATGCGCGACCGAAGGTGATCGTTTCCGCTTCCTGCGGTATTGAAGTTGACCGCGTCATTCCCTACAAGCCGCTGCTCGACAAGGCAATCGAACTTGCTTCTGTCAAACCGGGGCGATGCATTATTCTCCAACGTCCCCAGGAAAGAGCGACGATGATCGGCGGACGCGATCTCGACTGGTCGGAGCAAATGGCCAACTCGCAGCCGGCCGACTGCGTTCCGGTCGCCGCCACTGATCCGCTGTACATTCTTTATACTTCCGGCACCACGGGAATGCCCAAAGGGATCGTGCGCGATAATGGCGGCCATCTCGTGGCGCTCAAATGGAGCATGCAGCACATTTACGGAGTGGAGCCCGGTGAAGTCTATTGGGCAGCCTCAGATGTAGGATGGGTGGTCGGCCACTCTTATATAATTTATGCACCCTTGTTCAATGGGAATACGACGGTGCTTTACGAGGGAAAACCAGTCGGCACTCCTGATGCGGGCGCCTTCTGGCGGGTGGTCTCTCAGCATGGCGTGAGAGTCTTGTTTACAGCGCCTACGGCATTTCGCGCGATCAAGCGCGAAGATCCCAACGGCGATTACATGCGCAAGTATGATTTGAGCGATTTCCGTACGCTATTTCTCGCCGGTGAGCGGTGTGATCCCGATACGCTCGCATGGGCAGAAAAGCACCTCGGCGTGCCAGTGATCGATCACTGGTGGCAAACCGAAACGGGCTGGCCCATCGGAGCGAATTGTGTTGGCTTGGGAATGCTTTCCGTGAAGCCAGGCTCATGCACAAAGCCCGTGCCCGGTTATGATGTCCGCGTGACTTTGTGGAACAACGATGACGGCTATCGGAAGTCGTATCTCGGCGCCTTTCCCGGCTACTATCTAACTGCCGACGCCGGCTATAAGGATAAAGATGGCTTCCTCTGGGTCATGACCCGCACGGATGACATCATCAATGTTGCCGGGCATCGTCTCTCCACCGGCGCGCTGGAAGAGGTGCTGGCTTCTCATCCTGATGTAGCCGAATGCGCTGTGTTGGGCGTCGCAGACGAGATCAAAGGAGAGGTCCCGCTTGGTCTTGTCGTGCTCAAGGCGGGTGTGAGGCGATCAGCCGGCGAGATCGTCACCGACCTGGTTCAGATGGTGCGCGAAAGGATCGGCCCGGTGGCTTCTTTCAGAGTCGCGACCGTCGTCAAGCGGCTGCCTAAGACTCGCTCGGGTAAGATTCTGCGTGGCACAATCAAGAGGATTGCCGACGGAGTCGAATACCGGATTCCACCGACCATCGACGATCCGGTGATCCTCGACGAAATCACCGCGGACTTGTCGGCGCTAGGCTATCCCGCACGCGGTGCAACACGGGCTAACCCCGTGGTCGACCCGAACTCGCCGCAGACGTAGGCTTGTTGAGATCGTGTGATCAGGGGATTTTTTTGATCGCAATCTTTTAACAGCGACCGATACGCAAATTG
>WNFU01009523.1_pt1 | contig 15783 bp, 18 predicted proteins | sample 5400121 | NCBI WGS metagenome assembly WNFU01 (sample SAMN13153360, study PRJNA577476) | soil metagenome | isolation source: 100 cm soil or saprolite under grassland replicate 1 | place: USA:California | collected 2016-06-15
TACCTCGAGGTCGACTACGATCTCTCCCACGTGATGTTCATCACGACGGCGAACACGCTCAACATTCCGCCGCCGTTGATGGATCGCATGGAGATCATCCGCATCGCCGGCTACACCGAGGACGAGAAGGTCGAGATCGCGCGCAAGCATTTGATCCCGCACGCGACGGCCAAGCACGGGCTCGCTTCCGACGAGTGGTCGATCGACGACGAGGCGCTGCTGCTGGTGATCCGCCGCTACACGCGCGAGGCCGGCGTGCGCAATCTCGAACGCGAGCTCTCCACCTTGATCCGCAAGGCGGTCAAGGAATTGACGCTCTCGAAGACCAAGTCGATCACGGTCGAGGCCAAGAACGTCGCTGATTATCTCGGCGTCCCGAAGTTCCGCTACGGCGAGGTCGAGGACCAAGACCAAGTCGGCGTCGTGACCGGGTTGGCGTGGACCGACGTGGGCGGCGAATTGCTCACGATCGAAGCCGCCATGATGCCCGGCAAGGGCAAGATGATCGTCACCGGCAACCTGCGCGACGTGATGAAGGAATCGATTTCGGCAGCGGCCTCCTATGTGCGCATGCGCGCGGTCGCCTTCGGCATCGAGCCGCCACGCTTCGACAAGAAGGACATCCACGTGCACGTGCCGGAGGGGGCCACTCCGAAGGACGGGCCCTCCGCCGGCGTCGCCATGGTCACCGCGATCGTGTCGGTGATGACCGGCATACCGGTGCGCCGCGACGTCGCCATGACCGGCGAGATCACCCTGCGCGGCCGCGTGCTGCCGATCGGCGGCCTAAAGGAGAAGCTGCTCGCGGCCTCGCGCGGCGGCATGAAAACCGTGCTGATCCCGGAAGAGAATGCCAAGGATCTGGTCGAGATCAGCGAAAGCATCAAGAAAGGTCTCGACATCATTCCGGTCTCGCGCATGGACGAGGTTTTAGCGCGCACGCTCACGCGCAAGCCCGAGCCCATCGAATGGGACGAGGAAAAGGCCAAGCCGACCGAGACTTCGGTAACGACCGAGCCGGCGGTGGAGACGGATTCATCGACTTTGACCGCCCACTGACGGGTGGGGTAAACCGATAGCCTTCGAGCGGCGGCCTTCGAGGCCGCCGTTTTCTTTGCTGGGCGTTCACGATTTGTCTTGACAATTTAGAACAAAATGAGAACATCCCAGAGCTGCCGGTCAGGGCTGCCCCTCGAGTTTGCAGCTTCCCAACGCGGCAGTTCTTTGCCGCTGACGCTTTCGCAAGCGTCGGGCGGTGTCTTCCCGGAGGATGTGTGATGAAACCGAACGTCGCCGCAGCTTTATGTGCGGCATTGGTGGGAGTACTGGCTTTGTCGCAATCGGCGATCGCCGAGCCGAAGACAGCCAGGCAATGCAACAGCGACTGGACCGCGAACAAGGCGTCCATTCAGGCGAGCGGCAAAACCAAGCGCGCGTTCATGGCCGAGTGCCGCGGCGTTCCGATCGCGGCACGTCCATCCGCGGCGCCGGACAAAAGCCAGTATGCGAGCGAAGCCGAGGCCCAGGCGAACTGCCCGAGCGACGCCGTCGTCTGGGTCAATTCGGCATCGCACCTGTACCACGGCAGTGGGAGCCGCAATTATGGCAAGACCAGAACCGGCGCTTACATGTGCGAGCAGGATTCGGTGGCGGCAGGCTTCCGCGCAGCCAAGATCGCAAGGCGCCCGGACGCCTGATTCTCTCACCCGCAAGTTCCCTAAAAGAGCGTAGTGACGGTGCGCCCATGTTGGGGCACCGTCTTTTTTGAAAGGCCGAACCCGTTGCATGGCGAGCCGAGTGCCCCTGCAAAGCAGGGGCCTACCATCCTTGCGTCCCCGCGCGTGACGGCGATAAAGGTGTGCAAGGGCGGTTAGCTCAGCGGGTAGAGCGCCTGCTTTACACGCAGGATGTCGGCGGTTCGAGTCCGTCACCGCCCACTCGGCCTTTGCGCCCGCGGCGCTTCGGCCGGCAGGCCAGCCCCAATTGCGCGCGAAGGGCGCCCGGCGCATTCGCAAAACGAGAAACAAAGCCGTCGGCGGCCTGGGCGCTAGCCGCCGGCGGGATGCGAAAGAAGTGCCCGCAACGACGGGCTCCGGTCGCGGGGTTGCGGCCCATGCGGGCTGCGCGCTTGCGCACGACCAGGATGCCGAGACCACCGATGCGGATGCGGTCACCCTTCTTGAGGTGTTTGGTCACCAAGTTCACCAGATCACCGAGCACCGCCTCGGTCTGCTTCTTCGACATTTCATGGGATTCTGAGAGATTCGCGGCGAGATGCTTCAAGGTCACGGTCGCGGGTGCGCCCGGTTTCTTCGCTGCCATGGCTGGCCCTCCTGGTTGCCGGAAAGTGGCGTCAAAGCCGCTTGGTACGCTGTCGCATTAGACGATTCGGACACGGTCTGACCATGACTTATTGCCGAAAAATGCGGGTTTTTTCAATGCCAATCCACGGAAAGTGGCCAACGACGGGCCTTGAGCGCGCATCGCCAAAAGCAAATCCTCTGATTTGCCCGTAGGAACGGGGCCTTTGGGACGCTGCCTTGACTTGAGCCTGACTGGTATTTAACTCCGCAACGCGCCCGCGGGGGCGTAGCTCAGTTGGTTAGAGCGTCGGCCTGTCACGCCGAAGGTCGTGGGTTCGAGCCCCATCGCTCCCGCCATTTTTCAATGACTTAGCTGGCGTCGTGTTTCGCGTTCCGACTTTTCGGGCCGTCGCGTTCCGACTTTTTGCGCTCGCTATGTTCTCGGAGGGCAAGTGGCAGAGAAGCGTTTCCCCTACGAGCAAAGCTCTTGGAGCGACGACGCTGAGCAGAAGCGTCGCTGGTATGAAGCGTTGGAGCGCATGGGTCCCGCCCGCGCGCGAGCGCGCCTGGTTGAGATCAATGCTGGTTCGCGCGCGGTATCCATCGGCATGGAAGTGGGCATCACCAAAGGATTCGTGGAGGAGTGGCTCGCTTGGCACGATCGCCAAGAGAGGGAACGCGAACGTAGTTTCCGACGCTTTTGGACCCGCTGGACGGCGGTAGCAATCGCTCTCACAGCCATTGCAGCTGCGGGGAGTTTGGCACTGACGGTGTGGCGGAAGTGGTAGCGACATGCGCGGCTACCTAAGCTTGCTGCGTCCTCGTCGTCGTGCTTCCAGCACTGAGCGCAAGGTCGCTTGGTTCACCGGTACATAGGTGGCGAACAGCGCGTTCGACGCCGATAAGGTATTGCCCATGGCGTGCGCCAGCTCGCCGGTTCTTCGGAATGCGGCGTGAGATAGTCCAGCATCTTCTGGATTGCGAGAACGTGAGCGCCCCTCGCAATGAGAGAGGAGAAGTCACCAAAAATTTCACCGAGCAAGACACTGCTAGGCTTCACGACGCTCAAAAGAAATTACGTGAGTTCGGTACGCAAATGATTGCATTCGTTCAGACCGATGCTGTGGCCACAAACCTGATCCGGCAGCTCTGGCGTTACGATCCGACGAAAGCGAGCCAGTCGCTGATGGGACTGTCGTACGATCTTGCAGTTTACGGACCAGAGCGAGCGCGCCATCGGAAGAACATTCTGGACGCGCTACGGATCAAAGCCTCGCCGTGATCTACTTGCCGCGACGCCCGGCGTGAAGAACCCGAACGCTGCGGCGGTGAAGCGGGAAGCGGAGGAGGCTTGGGGCAAGAGGGGGGGGGACGTGACAGAAGGAATGCCATCCGAGCCAGCAGACCTCGTCGATGCGTTCTATGCCCGCTTCGTTAGACCACTCGGAAACCTTGTGATTCTATTCGCACAGGCCGAAGCGGCATGGCTCACGCTTCTTGTCGATCTGACTGGCTGCACTGAAAAGGAAGCCCAAAAATTCCTCCAGAAGGAGGCGGCCGACGTGAAACAGGAGATCCTTCCTCTCGTGCGTGCATCTGCCATTGAAGGCTATGCACGCCAGGAGCTTTGCGACAGCATCGACAAATTTCTTTGCGACCGGAAACGACGCAACCGACTCATCCATGACGAATGGTACGTCTCGCTCTTCGAGCCGGGCGGCGTGGCGATGACCCGGGGGTTGCCGCGCAAGAAGGATGCTGATGTGGCGTACGGCGATTCAACGCCCGAAGATGTCTGGAACCTCGCTTGGCGCTTTCGTGAATACGCACATGTTTTCTCCCACGCCTCACACATGCTGGGTGAGCAGAAGAGCCAATGATTGGCCTTGAAATCCCTAACGGTCCGCTGATCCTCAAGCGCGCATCGGCCTCCCGCTCGTCCGGCGAGTGGAACGATGATGAATATGACGTGCTCGCCGATGGCGCGGTCGTTGGCCGCATCTTCAACGCGGCTGCGTCGCCGTAGGAACGCCGTGGATGTGGACGCTGGCCTTCGGGCACCACGAGGATCGCGCGCCGACGCACGGCTACGAAGCCACACGCGAAGCGGCGATGGCGGCGTTCGCCAAGAGTTGGCGGCGCGAGAGCTAGCGCCCCCGGTAGCAGGCCGCCGCCTTCGCTTTCTCACGCGGAGAGGTGGGGATAGAGCTCGCGCCGGATCGCCTGATTGGACTTGAGCGTTCGATGGACGCAGGCGACCAAAAAGGGCGTCCATATTATGGACACCCTTGGCGGGCCGCAGGGCGGCGCCGGGATGGGCCGCAAGGCCCTGCCAACCGTTACTAACGGAGGGTGTCATGGGTGGTGACCGCACCAACGCCGAGCGCCAGCGTCGCTATATCGCGCGGCTCAAGGCGCAGGCTGCCAAGGCTGGCGTTAGAAACGCCGCTGACGACGCGCTGGTGCAAGAGTTGACGCGCCACATCCGCGATCTTGAGACTGAGAACGCCGAGATCAGGGATAAGAGCGCGCTGGAGCAGGCGGCGGCCCGCTTGCAGCAGGCGATGGCCAACTTGCGCGAACTCGAAGCCCGCTTCGTCGAGGCGATCGAGGCGGAGCAGGCCAAGATCGGTGCGAACGCGGAAGCCGAGATCGCCGCACTGAAGGCCCAACTCGCCCGTAAGCGCAAACGGCAGCCCGTCACGAAACCAGTGGACCCCAATAGCGAGGTGGCGCGGCTCAAGGTGACTATCACCGAGCTTCGGGCGCGGTTGAACCACTTCAAGACGTGCGAGGGCGGCAAGGTCGACACGCGCACGTTCACGATCATGCATAGTCGCATGCACCCGGATCGCGTGTCCGATCCGAAGAAAAAAGCGCGCTACAAGATCGCATTTGACGTTTTCGGCAAGCTTAAAAATCTAATGGTCGACAAAGCGCAATTGCCCTTGACGCGCGAGGAATGGGACGCGAGGCGGAAAAAGCCGCAAACGAAGAAGCGCCAGCCTGCGGTCCCTCCCAGACCCCCGAGGCACCTCCCTAAGGGCTAGCACCGCGGCTTCGCATCACGCGCTCATCCAACCCCCGAGGCCGCGCCGGATCGACCGTGGCTTGGGCGGAATGTCCGCACGCGCATGCCGCAGCATCATCACCGCGTAGCGCGTGGCGCTCATCAGGTCGTCACCCTCCTTATGCACCCGGCGCTGAACCGGACCGTTGTTCAGCGAAAGCTGCGGCGGACGGTGCGACGGGGACAGGTTAGCGATGCAGGCCATATTTTGGGGTCATTGGTCATGTGCCAAACAGGTGCTCGCCGCCGCGCTCGCGGCCGTCCGGCGCGGCAGGTATAGGCCAAACGGCCCAGGCCAGCGGATTCCTTTACAGTCGAAAGAGCCGGGTGCAGCCTAGCGGGCGTTGTCTAAAATTGGCCGTACGAGGAGCAGTTGCACCGGGGTGTACTGCTGCGCTTGCTCGGCCGGGAGGTCCTCATGACACGGTTAGTGTTCATAGCGAGTCTTTTGGCCTTCTCCACAGCGGTTGCGGTAAATCACGCATCTGCCCAAAAACGTTGCGACGAGACTGCGTCTCAGTGTCTGGGTGGGTGTGTTAACAAGTCCTCTTCTGGAATAAATAGCCCGTATGCGCAGTGCGTGACCAAGTGCGACAACGCCCGCGATGCGTGCCGAGGTCGCGTGAAGCCCCGCGATGATCTCTTCGACAGTCGGCGCTAGAAGTCGGGCGTGCTGCTTACGCTCGATTTTCCCCGACCTGGGGTACCTCGGCCGTCCTAGTGTCGGGTACCGGGACGACGGCGCATGGGAGTTGGTTTCAAAATAGGGCTCGGCGGGGACCCATACCCACCCGCCTTTATGTCCACTCAGCCTCGTCGGTTTCGGCGGGGCTTTTTTTGCATCCGAAATAACGCGTCCTGGGGCCTCGCAGCGGCTCGCTTCGGGCAGGCCTACAGCCAGTGCGGGGGCCGCAAGCCGGACGGAGCGAAGTGCCGGCTGCGCGCGACCGGAGTAGTCAGGCAGCTTCCGGGCCCCTATTTTGGGGGGCCATGCCGCCCAGCAAGGAAATCGCCGCCGCACGCAAGGCCGCCAAGCTCCGCCGCTGGCGCGCATCCCTCCTGCGCGGCCGCGCGCAACCCTTAAGGAGAGCGACGACGATGCGGAAAGACAAGGACTTCGATACGGAGGCCAACGTAGTAGACTCGCCAGTTGGTAAATCGTCGATGCCGCTGCACAAACCGAACATGATGGCACTGCCACCGCCTGGATTCAGGTTCCCAGGGTTGTCCTGGACAATGTCGCAGCGTCGATTATGCGGCATCTAGGCGTGACTCACATCGACCGACGCAAACAGGGCGGTGATTGTGAAACAGGTTACGACGAGTAGCGCGGGAACTATCAGATTCAATCGCAGCATTTTGGGCGGCCTCACGTTTCACCGCGTGCGGCCCGGCGCGCCTCGCCATCGTTGTGTCCTTCAGCACTGCTGTGACTGGCCAGTAGGTGGTTGGGTCTGAAGCGCCTCGACTGCGAAGCTTCTCGGCTGCTCGCCCCGCTGCCAAATCTCCCACATCTGAAGATAGGCCGCCTCGATGTGGCGTCGGAAGCGATCGGTGTCGAACAAAGGATGCGTCAGCCGGTTCGTGGCCAGTCGGTTGCGATATCCTTCGAGAAGTGAGGGATCCTTCGCCAGCCGCAGCGCCAGCGCCTCGTAGTCCTTGATGCTGTGCGTCACAAGCTCGGGCAGTCCGATCGCGTTCAGCAGGCTCGCCGCCACCCGCCCCGCGAACGACTCGCCCAGCCGCGTTACCACCGGAAGGCCTATCCACAGCGCGTCGCTCGCCGTCGTGTGGGCGTTGTACGGCAGCGTATCGAGGAATAGGTCAGCCAGCCGATGCCGCGCCAGATGATCTTCGAGCTTCATGCGTGGCGCAAATACCAGACGCCCTGGACCGACACCGCGCGCCGCCGCCTCTTTCCTCAAGTTCTGCTCTGCCGTCGCATTGTCGCGCAGCAGCCACAACACGCTGCCTTCGACTGCATGCAACAGTCGCATCCAGACGACGAACACCTCGGGCGTGATCTTCCAGTTGTTATTGAAGCAGCAGAACACACAGCCTTTCTCCGGAAGCCCGGCTTCCTGTCGCGTTGGCGTCCGCTCGGCGATGTTCCGCTTGGTATCGTTGACTTGATAGCAATCCGGCAGGTGAACGATCTTCTCCGTATAAAACGGCTGGTGTTCGAACGGCAGTACAACTTTATCGGCGATAATGTAATCGATGAAGTCGGCCCCCATCGTACCGGGAAAGCCGAGATAGCTCGCTTGGATCGGCGTCGGACGATACGCAAGAATGCCAGGCCGAGAATCCTGCGTGTAGCCTTGAAGGTCGATCGTAATATCGACCTTGAGTTCACACAGGAGCCGGGCAACCTCGGCGTCGCTTTTCGCCCTCACGTCAAGAAACTGATCGAATGCCGCGACCAGCCTTGCTCGCATCTCGCTGCGGTCGTCTGGACCGAATGACAATCCGATAATCTCGAATCGGCCGCGATCGTGCCGCTCCAATAATTCGGCCATGAGATACGCCACCGGGTGCGGGCGGAAATCAGCCGACAGATAGGCAATCCGCACCCTGTCATGGCGCCACGTCGTGCCGGTCCATAATCGTCGCGGGAGCGACGGAAGCTTGTCAGCAACAAAGTTCCTAGCGCATTGCAGTTGCAACAACGGATCACCAAAGTAGCCGAGCAACACGAGGGGAGAAATGATTGATTTCTGTTCTGAGACATGCGCGATCACCTCATCTGCAACATCCGTCGTGCGACGCCAGGCACAGAGCTTATTGACGCAATCGATGATCCCGCTGAAAGCATGGGCATGATCGGGCCGCGCCGCCAGCGCGCGGTCGTAGCTCGCCAGCGCCTCGTCGAACCGCCTCAGCTCTCTCAGCGCACTGCCGCGGTTGTAGAAGGCATTCGCATAGTCGGGCTTGAGCGCGAGCGCCTTGTCGTAGCTCGCCAGCGCCTCGTCGAGCCGCTTCAGTTCCTGCAGCGCACTGCCGCGGTTGTTGAAGGCATTCGCATAGTCGGGCTTGAGCGCGAGCGCCTTGTCGTAGCTCGCCAGCGCCTCGTCGAGCCGCTTCAGTTCCTGCAGCGCACTGCCGCGGTTGTTGAAGGCCTCCGCAAAGTCGGGCTTGAGCGCGAGCGCTTTGTCGTAGCTCGCCAGCGCCTCGTCGAACCGTTTCAGCTCCAGCAGCGCATTGCCGCGGTTGTTGAAGGCATTCGCATAGTCGGGCTTGAGCGCGAGCGCCTTGTCGTAGCTCGCCAGCGCCTCGTCGAGCCGCTTCAGTTCCTGCAGCGCATTGCCGCGGTTGTAGAAGGCATTCGCATAGTCGGGCTTGAGCGCGAGCGCCTTGTCGTAGCTCGCCAGCGCCTCGTCGAGCCGCTTCAGTTCCTGCAGCGCATTGCCGCGGTTGTAGAAGGCATCCGCATAGTCGGGCTTGAGCGCGAGCGCCTTGTCGTAGCTCGCCAGCGCCTCGTCGAACCGTTTCAACTCCTTCAGCGCATTGCCGCGGTTGTTATGCGCAGAGGCAACTTTGGGATTTATCTTTAAGGCAATGTCGATTTGACGGACCGCCTCCGCATGATTGCCCCGTTGATAAAAAATGACGCCAAGCAGGTGCAGACAATCAAATTGATTGGGTTGGGCCTTAAGAATTTGTAGATAATTCTGCTCCGCTTCTGCCAGTCGGCCAGCTTGATGAAGCGCAAGCGTCTGGCTGAATGTTGACCCTAGCGTAGGCGACCTTGTCGGCAACACGTTTTGTAAAGGTTTTTGTGGCTGTCGCCCAAACCGCTTTGCCCCACGCCTGGAACGGAATTGCGATTTTTTCTTCATGATCGAGCCAAGGCAGGATTTATCCGGGATTAAGATGCCGCGCTGGAAGTCTTCTGGCGAGTCTCCAGGTTGGGCGGGCCACCGTCTCCGCCATGGCGTCTATGGCTTGCCAACGCCGATCCAATCGAGATCGCTTTCGTGTTCCAAATTTTGCAGGCGATCGAACATTTCGCCCATGTGGTCGGGAGGGCAGTGGCGGGTCAGCATCAAGAATTTCTCGCGCAGCTCTCTTCGATCGAGCGGCTGCTCCGGCGTTCCTTTGAAGTCGGCGACGCAGCGCGTCAGCACGCGCCCGTCCTTGAGAGTCACGGTGACGTCCGCCGCGAGCGGGGTGGAGCGATCCTTCGCGATCGTGATCGTCACGCGTTCGGCGAGCGAGCGGATCTGCGCGTCGCGCAGCGCGCTTTCATCGAACGAGCGCGGATCGCGGGGGTCGCGGACGTGGGCGAGCGCGACACAGAACGGGATGCTGTATTGCGCCATCATGATGTCGGCAGGGGAGGGAATGTTGTTGACCCGCGCCATCTTGTCATTGCCGGCGATGTGGATCGCGGCGACATCCGCGGCGCCGTAGCGATGTTGGGCGCGCAAATCCAAAATCGCCTGCACGGATGTATGTGCCGTGATGTGGCAGGGAAAGCGCTTGAGCATGATCGAGCGTGTGGCGTAGCTCTCGCCCAAACCGCGGGTGAGCTCGCGCGCATCGAATTCGCTGCCGCAGAACACGCGCAGAAATCCGAACTCGCCTTCGAGCACGCTCGCCGGCCCGGTAAAGCCCTCCCCGGCGAGGGAAGCTGCAAGCACGCCGCTCTCGGCTGCGCGCCCGAGGTGGAGACGTTTCACCATCGCACCGTTTCGCGCGCGGGCGAATTCGAGCAACCCGCAGGCGAGCGAGCCGGCGATCCCGAGCGCGTTCTGCATGCGCTCGACATCAAAATCCATCAGCTTGCCGCAGGTGACTGCGGCACCGAACGGGCCGGTGGTGCCCGGCGCATGGAAGCCGCGACCCTCGTTGCTGTGCTGCGTCGCGCGCCCGATGCGGATCATGACCTCAGCGCCGGCGACGACGGCGGTGATCAAGTCGCGGCCGCCCCTTCCGCGCTCCTGGGCGAGCGCAAGTCCGGAGGCCAACAGGGTGGCGCCGGGATGCACGCCCGTATTCGGCCAGGTCAAATTGTCCATCTCGAAGGCATGCGCGAGCGCGCCGTTGGCTAGGGCCGCCGCCGGCGCCTGCACCCGCGCCGCGCCGCTCCCGAGAATGCGGCTATTGCCCCCAGCCCCGTTCTTTTCCGCAAATGCGACGATCATGCGACTCCAGGGCAGGTCATAGCCGAACACGACAGCCGCGACGGTATCCGTGATGCATTGCTTGGCGCGTTCGACCACGTCAGGCGGGATGTCCTCGTAACGACATGTCGCCGCGTAACGCGCCAATTCCGCTGTCTCTTGCATGAGAGTACCGGCTGCGGTTCGGATGGGAGTGATCGCTGCTGCACAAGCTAGGGCTGAACCCGCGCAGGCGACAAGCGCGATACGCTCTGCCCCTGCTCCTTGTGCAGGCAGTGGCTGATGCTTGCGCTATCCTGCCTCAAAGCGGCCCCGAGGCGTGGCTTGGACGGCAGTCGGCAGCGATAGGGTAGGTCGCCAATCTGCCTTGAAGCCCGTCACGAGCAGTTCTAGGTTTGCACCTTCACCCAAATCCCTCCTCCGCTCTCCCTTTGAGTGAACTCTCGCGGCCCTACGCCATGACCTCGGACCGCATGCCGCCGCTACAGAGTGGCGAGAAGGGATAGCCCCCGCCGGCCGAATGAACTCCTGGCTAGTGCGCTGCTTTCAGCCCGAGGATGGCGCGCGCGTCGGCCGGGGTCGCGACGAAGTCGCCGAGGACCTCGACAATCTTGACCGCCTTCTCCACGAGCGCGGCGTTGCTCGGGGCGAGCTTGCCCTTCTCGAGATAGATATTGTCCTCGAGCCCCACCCGTGGATGCCCACCGAGCAGGATCGCCTGCGCGACCATCGGGAATTGATGCAGCGATATACCGAACGCAAACCACGGCGAGCCCGCCGGCAGCAGGCTTCGCATGTAGGTCATGGCTTCGGTGGTCGCGGGCTGCGCCCAGGAAATGCCGAGGCAGATTTGGAACATACCCGGCGGCTTGATGTGGCCGCTTTCGATCAGCCGCTTGGCAAGCAGCAGATGGCCGGTCTCGAACACTTCTAGTTCCGGCAGCACGCCCGCATCGCGGATCGCAACCGCCATCGCTTCGAGGTGGGGTGGCGTGTTGATGAAGACGTAGGGGCCCATATTCATGCTGCCCATGTCGAGGCTGCAGATTTCGGGCTTGAGTGCGACGATATGCTGAACGCGCTCCGCCGGTGCCTTCATCGTGGTGCCCGGCCCGGGTTTTTGCGGATCGTCGGCGGCCGGCACGAAGCGTGCGCCCGGCCCGGTGGTGAGATTGATGATGACGTCGCTCCCGCTTCCCCTGATCCGGTCAACGACCTCTTGGTAGAGGGAGATGTTCATGCTGGGCCGCGTTGTCTTGGGGTCGCGCACGTGGATGTGAACGATGGCCGCGCCCGCCTTGGCCGCATCGATGGCTGACTGTGCAATCTGCTCGGGCGTCACTGGGACTGCGGGGTTGCGGCCGGGGGTATCTGCCGAGCCCGTGACCGCGCACGAAATCATTACCTTCCGCTGCATGCCGCTGCCTCCCTGTGCACTGATATTTGTTGCGGCGAAGCCTAGCGCGAGGACCGGGCCGAAGCCCAGAGGTTCTCATGCGCAGCACGGCTTACAGCCGCCGAATGCAAAATTGCTGCCGGGATGGTTGAGCGCGGCTCGAGCTGCGCGGGGAGCGAGTTCTGGCCAGCCGCCGCTTGCCTCCCATTGTGCACTGCGCTAAGCCTCCTCGCGCCCGTCCTTGGAACGAATCCGATCTGTGACCGAGGGCGATTTCGCAAGCGCCTACGGCACCTTGGCTGCAGGCGGGCTTTCCGTACGGGGCCGGAACGTCGGAGGTCTGCTCGCCGATGAACGAACTATTGCTGGACTACCTTCCGCTCGTGATCTTCATCGCGGTTGCGCTCGGCATCAGCGTCGGGCTTCTGATCGTGCCATTCGTGATCGCTTACAAGGCTCCGGATCCGGAGAAGCTTTCCGCCTACGAGTGCGGGTTCAATGCCTTCGACGACGCTCGCATGAAGTTCGACGTGCGCTTCTACCTCGTGGCGATCCTCTTCATCATTTTCGATCTCGAAATGACCTTCCTTTTTCCCTGGGCTGTGGCGCTGGGCGACCTCGGCCTCTACGGCTACTGGTCGATGATGGTGTTCCTTGGCGTTCTGACCGTGGGCTTCATATATGAATGGCGCAAAGGAGCGCTTGAATGGGATTAGAGCGCACGGCCGCCATCGCCCAGCCCGCCAAGGGAATTGTCGATCCGTACACGGGCAAGCCCGCGGGCGCGGACGATGCTTTCTTCGCCGGGTTGAACGGAGAGCTCGCCGACAAGGGCTTCCTCGTCACCACCGCGGATGACCTCATCATTTGGGCGCGCACCGGCTCGCTCATGTGGATGACGTTCGGGCTTGCCTGTTGCGCGCGCCCGCGCTACGCAAGGTCTACGACCAGATGCCGGAGCCGCGCTACGTCATTTCCATGGGCTCGTGCGCCAACGGCGGCGGTTACTACCACTATTCCTATTCAGTTGTGCGTGGCTGCGATCGCATCGTGCCGGTCGATATCTATGTGCCCGGTTGTCCGCCGACGGCCGAAGCGCTGCTCTACGGCGTGTTGCTGCTGCAGAAGAAGATCCGCCGCACCGGTACCATCGAACGCTGATGGGTTTCGCGCAATGGACGACAGGCTCGACAAACTCGGCGAGATCATCGCCGGCGCTCTCCCGGGCTCGGTCATCGGCTATCGGGTGGCCAATGGCGAGCTGACCGTCGACGCGCTCGCCAGCGACATCGTCAAGCTTGCCAGCTTCCTGCGCGACGACGAGCGCTGCCAGTTCTGGAGCATCATCGACGTCACCGCGGTCGACTGGCCAGGCCGCGAGCGGCGCTTCGACGTCGTCTATCATTTCCTCTCGCCCAAGCAGAACCTGCGCGTGCGCGTCAAGGTCGAGGCCAACGAGGCGACGCCGGTGCCGTCGATCATTGGCGTGTTTCCCGGCGCCAGCTGGTTCGAGCGCGAAACCTACGATCTCTATGGCGTGCTCTTTACCGGCCACCCCGACATGCGCCGGCTGCTCACGGATTACGGTTTCGAGGGCCATCCGCTGCGCAAGGATTTTCCTCTCACCGGTTTCGTCGAGGTGCGCTACGACGATGAGCAGAAGCGCGTCGTGTACGAGCCGGTCAGGCTGACCCAGGAATTCCGCAACTTCGACTTCCTCTCGCCGTGGGAAGGTCCAGCCTACCCGCTGCCGGGTGACGAGAAGGCGGGCGACGGAAAAGGTTAGCGATGCCGGGCGAAACGGAGCTGCGTAATTTCACGCTGAATTTCGGGCCGCAGCACCCGGCGGCGCACGGCGTATTGCGTTTGGTGCTCGATCTCGACGGCGAGGTCGTACAACGCGTCGATCCGCATATCGGGCTCTTGCACCGCGGCACCGAGAAGCTGATCGAAGCCAAGACCTATCTGCAGGCGATCCCCTATTTCGACCGGCTCGATTATGTCGCGCCGATGAACCAGGAGCATGCGTTCTGCCTCGCAGCGGAAAGGCTTCTCGACCTCACTGTGCCGAAGCGGGCGCAGCTCATCCGTGTGCTCTATTGCGAGATCGGTCGGCTGCTGTCGCATCTTCTCAACCTGACCACGCAGGCCATGGATGTCGGCGCGCTCACCCCTCCGCTCTGGGGTTTCGAGGAGCGCGAAAAGCTCATGGGCTTCTATGAACGCGCCTCGGGCAGCCGCATGCATGCCGCCTATTTCCGCGTCGGCGGCGTGCATCGAGATTTGCCGCCGAAGCTCATCGACGACATCGCCGCGTTTTGCGACCCGTTCGTCAAGGTCTGCGACGATCTCGAGGTTCTGCTGACCGAGAATCGCATCTTTAAGCAGCGTAACGTTGATATCGGGGTGGTCACGCTGGCCGATGCCTGGGCGTGGGGCTTTTCCGGCGTGATGGTGCGCGGATCGGGCGCGGCATGGGATCTGCGCAAGGCGCAACCCTATGAATGTTATTCCGAACTCGATTTCGACATTCCGATCGGCAAGAACGGCGATAATTACGACCGCTACTGCATCCGCATGGAAGAGATGCGGCAATCGATCAAAATCATGAAACAGTGCCTGGAGAAGATCTGCGCCGCGGAAGGGCAGGGGCCGGTGGCGGTCGAGGATCACAAGATCGTTCCGCCCAAGCGTGCCGAGATGAAGCGCTCCATGGAGGCGCTCATCCACCACTTCAAGCTTTATACGGAAGGCTTTCACGTTCCTGCGGGCGAAGTCTATGCCGCGGTCGAAGCGCCCAAGGGCGAATTCGGCGTCTATCTCGTCGCCGACGGCGGCAACAAGCCCTACAAGTGCAAGATCCGGGCGCCCGGCTTCGCCCACCTTCAGGCCATGGATTTCCTCTGCCGGGGTTACATGCTGGCCGACGTGGTGGCGATCATCGGCTCGCTCGACATCGTGTTCGGGGAGGTCGATCGCTGATGGCCGTGCGTCGCCTCGCCGATCCCGCAGTTCAGCCCAAGAGCTTCGCCTTCACGGTCGAGAATCTCGATTGGGCGAAACGCGAGATCGCCAAATATCCAGAAGGCCGGCAGAGCTCCGCGATCATCGCGCTGCTGTGGCGCGCGCAGGAGCAGGCTTGCGGCTGGCTCCCGCAAAAGGCGATCGAGCACGCCGCCGATCTCCTCGGCATGCCGAAAATCCGCGCGCTCGAGGTCGCGACCTTCTACACGATGTTCAACCTCGCGCCGGTCGGCCAATTCCACGTCCAGCTCTGCGGGACGACGCCTTGCGTTCTGCGCGGCGCGGATAAGCTCATCAAGCTGTGCCACGACCGGATCGGTGAGCCGCTCGAGGTGACTGCCGACGGCAAGCTCTCCTGGATCGAGGTCGAATGCCTCGGCGCTTGCGTGAACGGGCCTGTGGCGCAAATCACTTGCGTGAACGCGCCTGCCGCGCAGGCCAATTATGATTATTACGAAGATCTTAGCCCGGAGAGCTTCACTAAAATCTTGGACGACCTCCTGGCCGGCAAAACGGTGAAGCCCGGCCCTCAGATCGCACGGCAACTTTCGGCGCCCAGCGGAGGTCCCACCACGCTCACCGATCCCGCGCTCTATGCGCGGGGCAATGGCGGGCAGACGCGGGAGCCAGCGTTGAGCGATGCCGAGGCCAAAAAGCCGGGCGAGCCGGCGAACGTACGCGAAGCGGCGACGCCGAAACCTCCCACCGACGATTCATCGAGACGACCCTGATGCTCGAGGACAAGGACCGCATCTTCACCAATCTCTACGGCCTTCACGACTGGGGCCTCGAGGGCGCCCGCGCGCGCGGCGCTTGGGACGGCACCAAAGCCATCCTCGAGAAGGGGCGCGATTGGATCATCAA
>WNFU01013704.1_pt1 | contig 15783 bp, 18 predicted proteins | sample 5400121 | NCBI WGS metagenome assembly WNFU01 (sample SAMN13153360, study PRJNA577476) | soil metagenome | isolation source: 100 cm soil or saprolite under grassland replicate 1 | place: USA:California | collected 2016-06-15
AGGTTTGCGGCGCGGTTTGCTGGAGCAGAGCTTTTCTTTTCCATGAAATCCTTCTACTCCACGAACTGCATCGTGTCAGTTCATCGTTCGACGCGCCCTCAAGGGCTGTCAACTCGGTTGCGGCTGTGCCGCGCTAAGTTCTCTGCGTCTCTGCGGTGAATATTTATCCACTTGCCTTGGGCTAGTTCGTTCCTCTCAATTTCGGCATGACATACTCGCTGAACAATTGCACCGAGCGCAGCGATTCACCGAGGGAGAGATCGCCGAAGGCGAATTGTCCGACCAGATAATTCGCCGCCGATTCATCGAGCTCGGCTTGGAGGAACTTTGTAACGGTGTCTGGATTGCCGGCCACTGCTTGGCCGCGTTCCATCATCTTGTCGAACTCGGCCGGCCGTGGATGCGTCGGGTTGCCGCCCTTTAAATAATACAAATAGTAAAAATGTTTATGCCAGACTGGATAGGCGCGGCAAGCGGCGGTAAGCGCGTCACGCCCGTTTTCGGCGATGACAACGAAGCGGCTCAAGCCGAGCTTCAGCGTTGGGTCTTTTCCATGCAATTCGCCCCAGACTTGGCGGTAGCGGTTGTTGTAGGCGCGCGTGTCTTTGGCCGAGTCGAGACTCACCATGTTCAGACCTTGATGCGCAGCACGCTCGGCGGCCTCGAGCGAATGGACGCCGTACCACATCGGCGGGTGGGGCTTTTGCAACGGCTCGAGTTCCATCGGAATGTCTTTGAAGGAAAAAAATTTACCTTCGAACGTGAGCGTCTTGTGGGTAAGTCCCTCGAGGATCAGCGCGCGCGCTTCGGTGTAGATGTCCTGCGCCTGAGCGGGATCTTGGCCGTAAAAAGAGACTTCCGTTGGTGAGGAGCCCCGACCAAAGCCGATCTCAAGCCGGCCGCCGCTCAATTGGTCCACCATACAGATCTCTTCAATCAAGCGCAGGGGGTGATGTAGCGGCAGCGCATAGACCATTGGACCGAAGCGTAGCGTCTTCGTTCGTTGCGCAATTGCGGAGAGAAACACGCTCGGTGACGGCGCCATACCGATGGGCGTCGAGTGGTGCTCGGCCACGTGGTAGGCATAGAAGCCCGCCCGCTCGTAGGCCTCGATCAGTTTGAGTCGTGCCTCGTAAAATTCATTGAGCGGAAGATCGTTGCGGTCCAGGTGGTCGAAGATCCCGAATTCCATATCACGCCGGATATATCGTGAATCTCGAGCAAATCATAGGCCGCAACGAAATTCGGCAATTCGAAGTCGCTGGGAGTGTCGTCGCGGGTCGCTTAACGGCGACATTCGGATCTTTCGTTTCGATAAGTGCAGGGAAGTCCCGGAAGAGGATACGACCGAGGACGGAAACAAGTTCAGACTGGTATAGATGAAGCTCTTTGGTGGTTCTTTTTCAAGTCGGAGCTTAGCCGCCTCCCTTTACCATGCTTGTGAGACGGTCAAGAAAACTTTCTAGAGCTTCGGTGCGATGAGCGAAATCTTCCACGACCTCTTCCCTGCTTCCGGGCTGAGTTTTAGCTGTGAACTTTCCTTGCTTTCCGCCGACGATATTAAAGGCGCCTCCCCGAGGCCGCTTGAGAAAAAGAATCACATCCTCACCGTAAGTAAATTCCGGCAACCCCGGGACGCCCAGTGTCACATCGCCCAGCGATCCGCCGGGTTGTTCGATGGTGACTGAGGACACCTTAGGTCCTTTAAATTGCCTCTCGATAGAAACCGTAACGATCGTGGTCATGGAGCGTCGATCCGAAACCTGCCGAGTCTTTAGTTCCTCGACCCGGCCCTTGATAATTAGATCGGCTTCGCCGATGAGTCGATCGAAGGATAGTTCTTGCAGCGTCGTGGCCTGGACAAACCCCGAGGCTTCTAGACAGGTAGAAACTAAAAAAATGACTATCCGCGCCACAAACCGGCGACGACAGCTCATAAAGCCTCCCGCTAGGGTGCAAGCTGGTTTTTACCGCTAATATCTCCCTGTCCCAACGTACGCTTTTTCACCTCACCGCCGGCGCCGAAAGCATACATGGTTAAGTCTTTGTCCGAATCATCAAACAAATCATCCAGGCCAATCCAGTGGCCGATTTCGTGAGTGGCAATGTTCTGAAGGTCATAAGCATCGGGTGAGGTCTGACAATCAGGCGAATTAGGGAAGATCGCCCATGGATATCGTTTAACAGAGTATCCACCTCCAACACCTCGCCCGATGACCTGGAGAACCAGGCGTAAGTGACACCAATCGTGGATCGGCCTAACCTCTTCCACAAAATGGCGTTGACCTTATCAAATCTGGCAGCTCGAGCGTTCGTATCGGGTCCCTGGGAGAATACCCCTCCGTACCAAGTATTAAACGAGTCGCTTAAAACTCCATCCACACTGCCCGCTAGATTGGTCGGCACCGTCGAGCGATTGAGTCTCCAGATAATTGGCCCTGAAAGATGCCAGGGAGTAACATCGAAATGGTTTACTTGATCATCGCTCGTTTCGGTACAGGTGCCGAGGTGATTTGGCTTTATCACACGAGGCCTGTGAATAAACACCCGTAGCTCATGCCGGGAGGAGGCGCGTGTTCGAGGACGTCATCATCATCATCGTCGTCGGCTTTTCGAGACTGCGCTCCTGTGACAGCCGAAATCGTTGCGGATAAAACCGCCAGTGAAAAAAAACGATCAAAAGGTAAAGGCTCCACCGGGATTTCATGATGCCTCCTTCCAGCAGCAGCGTACGTTTTGTCGCGCCTTTGTCAATGACATGTTTGACGAATCGAGCCCGATCAGTCGGCGAAGCATACGGAACTTAAAAAATCCACCGCATCGCAATGGGTTGTTTATCGAGGAGGAGGCGATGCTCAAACCAGAGCGGGTAGAGTTCGCAAACCCCTGCGTTCGGTTTTCGAGCACCGTCTTGAGCTATTGACGCATTCGGCAGGTCTTTGTTAACGCTCCGGCCTCAATTCAGGCCGTAAAACTTTCGTGGGTTCGTCTCAAGAATTTTTTGGATCGCCGTGGGAGTGATCCGCTTGTCATTACGCAACAGACGAATGGCATTGAGCTCGGATGATGGATCGTGGTGACCGTAGTCGGTGCCGATCATCAGACAATCCTCGCCTGCGTGGCTCAAGACGTAGGGGAGATCGTCCGTGTTTTCGCACGCGACCCACATGTTATTAGCGGCCAAAGCATCCGTTGGAAACGACCTGCCTTTGCGCCGGTAGCGATCGGCCAGATCGTTCAACACATAAGGCACCCACTGTGCGCTGACTTCAACGAAGCCCCAACGGACCTGCGGAAACTTTTTCGGGATCTCTTTTTCGATCAGCGTATGACACGCGCCGACGACAGCGACCTTGAACTTGGTAAACGTCGTGTCATCCGCAAAGAAATCATGATGGAGGAAGCTGCCATTGGCGGAATGGACGCAGACCGGTAGATCGAGATTCCCCGATATCTCCCAGAGGGGATAAAAATAGGGAGCGCCGAGCGCCCGCTCGCATTCCAAGCCGCGCATAAAGATGCCGCAGGCGCCGTTGCTTTTTGCCCTTTCGAGCTCATCCCTCACCACGCCCGGCGTTTTCTCCAAGAGGCGCAGCGGCGGCTTTGCCACCCAGCGCAGGCGACCCTTGCCCTGCCGCCAAAGATTCCCCATCCAGCGGTTATAGGATTTGCATAGCGCCCGCTCGCGCTCGGCTTCCTGGACGATGGGCCGGAGAAAAAGCGTCGGGTAAAGCACCTGGGTCTCGATGCCGAGCTCGTCCATGTGCGCGAGCCGAGCCTCGACGCTGAGCATCTCGCGCGACTCCTGCGAGGTGTCGGTGCCGACGTTGCGGTCTTTGCCGTGCGCCCGGCCCTCGATCACCCAAAAGTCACGCACAGCGATGCCTTCGTTGCTGAGAAGGTCCGCCCCGAAGCTCTGCGTCATCAGTTGCGGCGTGAAACCTCGCTCATCCGTTTCGAGATAGCTCCAAGTCTGCACGGTCTCGATCACATGAGCGTCAGCATCGATCGCTCCCATCGGCTTCCTCCCTAGTGTAACCGGCTCGGAATTGGCTCGTTTGCTTACTCCGGGCGGGTCCGTCTCAAACGCTTTCACGATTTTCGGCTTGCATGCAAGAGCTCGCCCAAAGAAACCGCTGAGGCTGCGGTCGCCGCCGGAAAGAACTCGCCCCTTTAGTTCTCTTCCCGATCACATAGAATGAAAACCAGTGATAATTAACTTATTTCACAACCGACTCGTCTACTAGATTGCGCCCGTGAACTGCGACGCGGTGCCAGAAAAACTAAGGAAAAAGAGTGGCTGAAAAAGCACGGTCTGAGGGACGGTTAAGACGCTTGTACGGCAGGCTTACGGCCTACTTCAGGGCTGCAAGCGATCCTACCTTGCCTACGCGGGTTAGGATTATTTGTGGCGCGAAGGGACTAGCGGCGTTGGGCGCGCTTGGACTGGCGCTGTTTTCTCTGTACGCCGTCATCTTGATACCGTTCACGCCGAGTATTTCCGATATACGAAAGGCCAAAATCGATCAACCCAGCGTGCTGATTTCGGCCGATGGCAGGCGGCTGGCCACATTAAAGCCGATGAACCGAGAGTGGGTGCGGTTAAGTCAAGTCTCGCCGCATGTGATCAATGCGCTGATCGCTACCGAAGATCACCGCTTTTACGAACACTTCGGCGTTGATTTGTGGCGCACCGCGACCGGCGTCGCGCGCACATTGTTCGGAGATCCGGAGGGCGGTTCCACTCTAACTCAGCAACTCGCGCGTAACCTCTATCCGGAAGTTGGCCGAAAACGAACGATCACGCGGAAAATAAAAGAGACAATCACGGCGATCAAAATAGAATACGCCTATACAAAAAAAGAAATACTAGAAACCTATCTCAACACCATGCCGTTTTTGTATAACGCGTTCGGCATCGAAATGGCGGCGCGCACGTACTTCGACAAGCCGGCGCAGAAACTCAGTGTCCTCGAAAGCGCGACACTGATCGCCATGTTGAAAGGCACCAGCTACTATAACCCGGTGCTCAATCCCGAACGCGCGCTGGCACGCCGTAACGTGGTGTTGTCGCAAATGGTCAAGCGCGGCGTCTTGAGCCAGGCCGATTTCGATAAGCTAAAAGCCAGGCCGATACGGCTCAATTTCGAGCGCCAGCCGGAATTAGTCGGCCCGGCGCCTCATTTTGCCGTGCAAATCCGCAAATGGCTGATCGATTGGGCGGACCGTAACGACCACGACATTTATGCCGATGGACTGATCGTGCACACCACCATCGACTCGCGTCTGCAGGCGCTGGCCAACCAAGCCGTGAACCTCCAAATGGAGGCCTTGCAGGCGGTCGCAGATGTAGAGTGGGGAGTGAGCTCCGAAGGATTGATATCTTCGAGCGCGAACGCCTACGTAGATCAGCGCCGGCGCGTGCAGCCTTTCGGCCATTTTTGGAAAACCAAGACCGGCTTGATCGACACGTTTATTCGAGAGTCGGCAGCTTACCGCGGCGCGGTCGATTCGGGCGCGACGGCAGAGACTGCACTGGCGCAGTTGAAGCGCAATAAGGAATTCATGGCGAAGCTGCGAGACGAGAAGACGCGCTTGCAAGCGGGATTCGTCGCCATCGATCCGGCCACGGGGCACATAAAGGCGTGGGTCGGTAGCCGCAACTTCAACACCGACCCATTCGATCACGTGGCGCAAGCCCGGCGCCAACCGGGTTCGACGTTTAAGCTTTTTGTTTACGGCGCGGCTGTCGAGCAAGGGATGTCGCCCGATAAACGCTTCACTGACCGCGCCGTGGAAATTCCTCTGCCGGACGGGACCGTATGGCGTCCCTCCGATCTATCGCCGCCGACCGGCCGGTCGATGACGGCGCGTGAGGGTCTCATCTATTCGAAAAACACGATCACCGCCCAGGTGATGCACGAAATCGGCCCGAGAAAAACCGCGGAACTTGCGCGCGGTATGGGGGTCAGACAAAGCAAGCTCGACGAGGTGCCGTCGTTGGCGCTCGGCACAAGTCCGGTTACGCCTTTGGAAATGGTCGCCGCTTACAGCACACTTGCCGCCGGCGGCGCATATCGGCAGCCGATCTTTATTACCCGCATCACTGATAAGCACGGTAACGTGCTCGCCAGGTTCGCAACCGAAAATCAGCGCGTCATGTCCGACAAGACCGTGGGCCATTTGATCAACATGCTGCGCGACGCTGTCGATCTAGGCACCGGGCAGGCGGTACGCGCGCGCTTCGGCGTGCGCGCCGATGTCGCGGGGAAAACCGGCACCACGCAAAAAAATACCGACGGCTGGTTCATTTTGATGCATCCGCGGCTCGTCGCCGGGGCGTGGGTCGGCTTCAACGACGCGCGCGTCACGATGCGCAGTAACTATTGGGGCGAGGGCGGGCACAACGCAGTGCTGCTGGTCGGAGATTTTTTTCAGCACATTCTCGATGCGCGACTAGTCGACGGCGGCGCCCGCTTCCCGTATGCAAGACCGGGCGATTCTATCTTTGACCCGTATTTCGACGCGGCCAAAGAATGGTTGTTTGACGCGCTCAGAGGTTGGTGGCTTGGAGAAAAAGACAGACCAGCACCTTTGCCGACTCCTCCGCCACGCCGCGAGCTAGAGCGTGAAACACCGCGATTCGACCAAACGCAACGCGAGAGAGATCGAGTCGAGGATGCGCAAGAGCAGAGGAGGCTGGAAAGACAACTCGAGAAGGAGCGGCTGCTGGATCTCCTAAGGCAGAAGCGAGAGCAGCGCGAGCAGGAGCAGCTGGAAAGGGATCGATAGTGTGAAAAACAAATTCTTAGCGACAACTCGAGGCGGTTTTTCGCGCGCTAGCTGCGACGCAACGAATGTAAATACCCGACCGTGCCGCTCCTTGAACTTTTGAACTTTGCCAAAAATTCCATTTGTTCCAAACGTTGCAGGTTATACAGCCGGTTTAATTCCCCGCACCTCTTTCCTCCAACGCCAACGCGGGGGAGGATGAAGGAGGGGGCTTGAACGATTTGAACGTTTGGAACGACTGGAACTGATCCGGCTTAAGCAACGGCGAGCGCTATTATGCCGCGCTTGCCCGTTGGGTTGTCGTCAGGTTCAGTCCAACGATGAAGGACGGGTTCACAGTGCACATCGTATAGATCTCGTCCGGCGTGCAGCCAAACGCCGCCATGTGGCCGCGCAGCAGACGGAGCGACTCGACCGAATTCGGAAACAGCGGCTCGCCCGCGTCCGACGAGAGCGTGCAGTGCTCGGGACCGACCGTACGAATGGCCTTATACATGTTGGCCGGGTCGATGCCGAGCAGCGGCGCATAGGCCGGCCGCGGCCGCCTCCTTCATTTCCTCGATGGTCAAATTGACAAACGGGCTGAAAGGATGGTCGACGACGCCCTTTTTGAAGCCGATCTTGTGACTGAACTCCGCCATCGCGCGGAACTCCTGCTTGGTCGGATGGCCAAAAAAGATCGCCGCGCCATGGTCGTGGGCCATGCGGAAGATTTCTTCGATCTCCGGTAAGAGCTGCTCCTTGTCGTCTAGAAGGTAGTGGCCGTATTTAAGCGAGTCGGACCAGGACAGAGGTTCTGTGTGGGCGTTCGGATCGGCGGTCTTGTCCCAAGCGATGGGCTTGCCGCCGACGACCGAGAGCGTGTTGGCTGAGGTGTTGTTGGGCATCCACAGGCCGACGACGCCGGCTTTGAGCATCTTGGCCGACCACGCCGCCTCGATCTTTGAGAGAAAACCCTGTGTGACCGAGCTGCCCGCCCAGACATGCACCGAGGTCAAACCCTTCTCCTCGCACCAGGATTCCAGCGCGCTACGCACGGCGTTAACCGCCGCCGCCGGATCTTTTCGTCCCACGATCGTCTTGTAGAGTATACCCATCATACCGCTTTTCGAGGCGAGCTTGGCGACGCCGAGCGCATCCTGCTGTCCCTCATGCGCATGGCAGTGGATGTCGATCGCGTCGTCGACGCCGATCACGTAGTCAAGCGAGGGATCGACGGGCCCCTGCTTGAAGCCGCGACGGGCAGGATAGGATGTCACTGAGCGAATTGTGCTGGGCGTGGAATAGTTGGGTTTTGTCTCGGCCATCGTCAATCCTCCCGGTTTTAGATTTGATTGGACAATAGCGCTTCCTTGCGCGGCGGGCAAACGTTTCCTCGTTCGGCTGTCACCTCGGTCTTACACTCCGCGTTTGCTCGTTGCCAGATCGCCGGTCTCGTACATGCCGAGGGCTTTGATGCCGGTGACGAGCGACGTCAAGCCGTAGTCACGCAGGATACCGCGCGTGTACGGGATCATCGAATCGACCAGGATGGTAACGCCGACCCGGTGGGCGAGACAGGCGGCGACATGGCTGACGCTTTCCTCTAACCACTCGTACGCACAACGTGGCGGGACCAAGAGACTTTTCCCTAATCACTTTTTCTTGCCGGGTTCGGCCTGGTAACCTTGTTCTTTCCACTTGCTGACGGGACAAAATGTCGTGCTCGTAAATCCGAGGCCTTCGGCTAGCTTCGCAGCCTGCGAGCTTGATGCTCCGGTCCCTCACGTGAAGACGATGTAGGTGTCCTTCGAAATCTTTTTCAGATAACCTTCGAGCTGATCCAACGGAACGTTGATGGCGCCGGGGATGGTTCTTTCTCGAAACTGGACGGCTGGCGGACGTCGATGATCATCACCGTGCCGGCTTCGAGTTGCTTTTTGAGTTCGTCAGCCGGCGTCTGTTTGGCGCCGACGGCCCACTTCGTTTTCGGATCTACCTCATATCTGCGCTGCTGCTGAGCAAAGGACGACGCGGCAAAGAGTGAAAGTGCGGCAATGGCTAGCCCCGCGATCAATGGTCTCATAAATCCTCCTTTGAGAGTAAATCATGCCAACCGGAGCGCAGGCTAACCGGAAAGGCTTACCGTCGTCAATCCTGGGCCAGCTGAGGCGCGACCTCTATCCGGCCTGTTTTTGAACTCTCAATCGGGGAAGTGGGTTCAAGCCGCGAGACATTCCATAAGAGTCGATTTGTTTAGAAATGGTTGCACTTCGATAAAAGACTGGCGAATCGACTGATGTTCAGAGATAAGAATAAATGCATGACTGTACATCAATCCTTCTTCATCGACACGCGCCCGTCCTTCTGGATTGTCCAAAATGGGTTGTAGGCGATCTCCCACGTATGTCCGTCCGGGTCGGAAAAATACCCGGAGTATCCACCCCAGAAGGCCTTTTGAGATTGCTTTAGGATGGTCGCACCTTTGTTTTTCAGTCGAGCGAAAATTGCGTCGACTTCCTGCTCGCTTCGGACATTGTGAGCGAGGGAGTAACCTCGGTAGGCGGGGACACTATCGGCTGTCATCCCCATGTCCTTCGCCAACTCGTCGTGTGGCCAGAGGGCGAAGACAACTCCGTTCAGATCAAAAAACACAACTCCAGGCGGGGTTGACTCCGCCCTCCAACCGACGACACGCTCGTAGAAAACGACAGCACGTTGCAGATCGGCGACACCGAGTGTGATTAGACTTATTCGTTGTTCCATACATCCTCCTAAATAAGCCCATCTTAGTCGCCGCCGCTGTCCTCCGTATTGAACAAATCCGACATCGCGAGCGTGCTGCCGACACGGGTCAACAACGATTGCGGCGTTGTGTCTGCGAGCTCGCGGAACTCGCGACACATATGGGCCTGATCCGCGTAGCCTGCGCCGCAAGCTAAGTCCGCGATGGTTTGCCGCGCCGAATCAGCGACCGATGACTGGTTCAATAGTCGTTGAAACCGCATAATGCGTTGAAAGGTCTTGGGTCCAAAGCCGACCGCCGCGACAAAACGTCGCTGCAACTGCCTGTCGCTGATACCGATCGAAAGAGCGAGATCGCGCACTCGTCTCGCCGGGTGCCGTACGAGCCATGGAATGGCGACCTGAACCGCGGGATCGGGATAAGGCGCGACCGCCAAACGATTTGCCAGTGCGGTTGTTATGTTGCGGAGCCTGGTGGACTCTGATTGTTGATCGAAGGTTTCGTCGGTTAAGCGTTTCGCGTGATGGGGCCAGATATCGGCGAGCGGGACATCTTGGTTTAACAGCTCATTTACCGGCAGACCCAGCGAACTCGCCGCACAACCTGGCCGAAACCGGATGCCGATAAGACTTGTTCCCGCTGATAATTTGACAACAATGCGATGGGTCGCCGGTCCGGCAACCACGGGCGCGGCTCCACCGATCCAGACGACATCCACACAGCCGTCCGGTAGCACGGGGTGAGGGTGATATTCACCATCGACGCCGCGTATGTTTTGCGTCCATGTGCAGACGAGGCGGTCGGAGAGCGACGGCGGGGGCGGAAACTCTTGATACCGTGAGCTTGTGCGAGCGGTCAGCGCTGTTCTCGTGTTACTCATGTCGAGTTCCTGGTTCGAAGCAATTTTTTCTGGTCGTCAACCTAAGAATTTATGTGATAGAGACCGTGGTATCCATTGGGCGCGATGGTGTTCATGCAACGTAGCAATCTGCCTGAAGTCCCTTTGTGAATCGTACGCGACGAATGGGCTAAGCGGCTCGCCACTTCTTAATTCCTGGTCTATACTCACTGCCATGAAACACGTAATTGATCCCGAAGGCGAACGGTTGCCGATAAAACTGGATACTACCTCGAACGGGGAATTTGCGCCCGTGCCGCTCTCGCCGGCGAATCACGCCGGCAACCGCTTGGCGCACGCGACGGCGACCGAGAACGCGGAGCGCTTGGGCGTTAACCGCCGCGATTTTTTAGTTTCGGCTTGCGGCGCGGCGACGGCGTTGCTCGCGTTCAATGCGGCCAACGCCGCGGTGGGGAAGCGCGGCGGTTTTTTCGAGCTCGAAAGTGAAGCAGCGCTCGAGCCGCAGCTCGCCCAGGCGCGGCTAGGTGGCAAGGGTGAGTTCGTCTTCGACGTGCAGGGTCACTTCGTCGACCCGACCGGCGCGTGGGTGAGGACCACACCGGCCGATGCTTTCAAGTGGTCGCCAAAAGCGGCTTGCGGCCTTGCCGGCAAGCCTGGCCCACGCAGTTATCTCAACTGCCTCGGACCCGAGGAATTTGTCAAAGACGTGTTTCTCGACAGCGACACCGACATGATGGTGCTCTCGTTCGTGCCCTCGCGCCGTGATGCCGAGCCGCTGACGATCCAGGCGGCCGATGCGGTGCGGCGGATCGTCGACCGCATGGAAGGCACCCATCGGCTGTTGCTCCATGGCCGCGTCAACCCGAATCAGCCGGGCGATCTCGAGGCAATGGACGAGTTGAAAGAGCGCTGGAAGGTGTCGGCGTGGAAGACCTACACTCAGTGGGGCGTGGACGGCAAAGGATTTTTCTTGTCGGACGACATCGGCACGAGCTTCATCGAAAAGGCGCGCGCGCTTGGCGTCAAAGTAATTTGCGTGCACAAGGGACTGCCCTTCGGCAAACAGTCCTACGAGCACAGCCAGTGCAGCGACATCGGCGTCGTCGCCAAGCGCTTCCCGGACGTGAGCTTCCTCGTCTATCACTCGGGTTTTGTCACCGGCGTCCCCGAGCGCGGCTACACCGGGCGCGGCGCGAGCGACGGCATTGACACCCTCATCCGCTCGCTGATCGAGAACGGCGTCAAACCGAACAGCAACGTTTACGCCGAGCTCGGCAGTACCTGGCGCTTTCTCATGCGCGATCCCACCGGCGCGGCGCATGCGCTCGGCAAGCTCGTCAAATATTGCGGCGAGAACAACGTAATCTGGGGCACCGACTCGATCTGGTACGGCTCGCCTCAAGATCAGATCCAGACGTTTCGCACTTTCCAAATCGCGCCCGAGTTGCGCTCGATGTACGGCTATTCGGAGATCACCCCGGCGCTGCGCGCCAAGATTTTCGGAATCAACGCGGCCCGGGTTTACGCGATCAGCGCCGACGAGGTAAAGAAACATACTCGGGCCGACCGCGTCGCCCGCGAGCGTTTCGCCTACCGCGAGCACCCCGAACCGCACTATCTCACCTACGGGCCTAAGACCCGGCGCGAGTTCCTGAACCTGCTCGGCTGGAACGGTGGGTCGCGCAGTTAACGGCTGCTGAAAATCGAAGAGAAGAGAGTTTAACCGCAAACAATGCAAAGTGTGCAAATAAAGAAAAGCCTGGACGACAGAGAGCGGCGTTGGCGAGGCGCAACGAGCATTCAGAATTGGGAGGGATCCTTACCGCGAAGAACCTAACGCGGCAAAAGCCGCAATCCAAAACTCTAAACTTAACACTGCCTTCGGCGTACGCCTCCGCGCGACCAACTTCGACAATTCGTGATGGTGTTCGTGAAGCGTGACCGTGAAATCGTCGTTTAATGCTTTTTGGGCAGCCTGAATTGGCTTGACTGCAAGCGCGTCTTCGCAATAAAGGTTTGGAGCTATAGTAGCAGGAAACCTGAAGCGAGAAGTGGCGGCGGGGATTGTCGATTTTCTTAAAGATGCCGCCGGCCGCCGCGGAGGCTTATTAGATTTTGTAGGAGGAGACGAGATATGGACGCAGTGAAAATCGTCGCGATGGTTCTGATCGTAGCCGGTATTCTGGCGCTGGCGTATGGCAGTTTCAGTTACACCAAGGAGACTCACGAAGCCAAGATAGGCCCGCTCGAATTGTCGGTTAAGGAGAAGGAGACGGTCAACATTCCAGTTTGGGCTGGTGTGGGAGCGGTAGTGGTTGGCGGAATCCTTCTTGTCGTACGGGTGAAGCGTTAGTTCTGTTCCTGCATCGGGCCAACACAGGGCCAGCAACGGCTCGGCCGCCGGCAGGACCATGGAGCTAACGCCGGCTGAATCGCCTATCCTGTTGGATTGGACTTGGACCGAGACTCGTTGCCCAGCATATTCTCTATCACGCACACGAGACTAAGCGCGTACACTTACCAATCAATAAATTCCGAGCATCAAACCTGCGGCAATCGTCGCGCCGATCTCTTCACACCGGTTTAGATCAAATTCGCCAATCTGTTTGGGCGCGAGGATTTCTTCCGGTGTCTGCGCGTGGGTGCAGACGATGATCGGTTCGGCAATCGCCTTGAGCCGCCAACCGGCTGCGATTTTTTGGATTTGCCTGGCGGCGTTTTCGCCGTCGCTGCCGGCGCAGATCAGGGTCGCGTAGGGACGGCCGACGATTTTGTCCAGGACCGGGTAGTAGGAGCGATCGAAGAAGTCTTTCATCATGCCGGACATCATGGCGAGATTTTCCGGTGTGGCGAAAATGTAGCCATCCGATTCGAGCAGTTCGGCCGGCCCGGCTTCGGTGGCGTGGATCAAGTTGAGCGCGACTTCGGGCTCAGAACCGGCGCCCTTGGCAGCGGCCTGGGCCATCTGTTGGGCGCCGCCGGTTTTAGAGTGAAAGACGATTAAAAGTTTTTTCATCGGAATATAGTTTAATCACAAAGGGTGCAGCGCGGCTACGCCGCAACCGAAGAAGACAACTGACCACAAAGGAATGGGAATTTAGCCGCATAGAACGCAAACTAGAGAATCAATCGGAGTGACGCGCGCAAAGGCGCGAAGGGTGCCAAGGGGGAGCTTGTCATTTCGACCTAAGGGAGAAATCTTTCTCAGATCCCTCACATTCGTCAGACTGTGGGAAGACTCTATCGGAGCCCTTCGACGGCGCTCAGGGCGAACGGCTGATGACATCGCATGAATCGTTGAACAGCGCCGCCTCGAATTGCTCCCGACCCTCGATTTGAACGACTTGAACTTCGATGCCGTAGTGCTGCTCGGCCATCGCTTTGATGCAGTAGATGACCGGCGTACGGTCGTTGTCGCGGTAGGCGAGCCGGACAGTTCGCATGCGTAATTCCTTGCCGTGTCAGAAGGGCCCGGCGGGGAGGGCGGGCCACGACGATAACAGTTTACCGTACCCGCTGATCGTGTAACGCAGACCAAGCTTGGAAAGAATCAGCCAAAGCATGGCGGGATTGCTGGCGACGATGGGGAGCTTCAGCTCGGCTTCCAGTTTGTCCAAGATTGGCAGAGGGTCAAGCAGCGCGCCTTGAAAATAGATGGCATCCACGTCGGCATGCTGCGCAAGTGCGGATTTCGTCATCGCTTCCACATCGCTGGACGTGAGATTCTCCGCGTCGGAGTGCGCGCGCAAAGTTTGCGGCGGATAAACGGCGTCGATGCCAAACTGAGCAAGGTAATCGCGGTACAATTTCTTGAGTTGATCGTCGACCGGAGTCATCAACAAGATTCGTTTCGCAGAAAGTGCTGTTAAAGCCGCAACGGAGGATCTCAGTGCCAGGGAAACGGGAACTTCTAGTTCGGCAGAAACCCTTTCCCACATGCCGGGGTTAAGCGCTTCCTTGGGCGCGCCGCTGATAATCACGCCGTCCCAATGGTGCTGCTGCACTAAATCTTTGACTTGGCCGATCAGGGAATCGACTTTGCCTCTGGCGTCATACAAGGAAGTCCTCGCCCCGGCTTCCCGCACGATGGTGAACTCGATGTCCTCGGGGATGAAAGCCTTGAAGCTCTCGTGGTGCGGGCTCGATGGCGCGCTGTTGCCGATAAATCCGACTTTTATTTTTATTGCGGGCAGCATACTTCAATCCTTTTAAGTTATCACCGGAACTTGGCCTATGAAGATCTCCCCTGGCCCTCTTTTTCAAAGAGGGGGATTGTTTTCGAGCAGTGGTGATATGCAAATGCTCGGCGTCTATTTCGGCGGCGTCTCTGAAGCGAGCACTCCGCGAACACCCCAGTCCTCTTTCGCGACGTCGTGAAAGAGAATGTTGAGCGACTCGGGCTTGATGCTGGCGACTTCCTCGAAGTCTTTCGAGATGCGCTTAACCAATTCGTTTTTTACTTGTTTGCTTCTTCCGGGAAACAAGTAGATGTGGACGACAGGCATGGTAACCTCCCATGGTTCAAAGTTGCCTTCAGCAATATGAAAGGCGCCGCGGAAACGCAACAGTTAAATCTGGGCCGATTCCCTTGACAGGACGCATCGGTTAGTATGAAAATACAATTTATCTGAAATGGGAGATGATGCTCATGGAAAGAATATTTGCCACCTGGTCGCGATTATCGATATCCGAGCAAACTTCATTTCTCATTAAGTCGGGAATTTTTCTTTCTGTTTGTGGAGCTACTCTGTTCGTCGCGTTAGCGGCGAGTTACCCCGCCGTCCATGACACGCTGCACAACGTTCGTCATGCTCTAGCCGTGGTTCCTTGTCACTGATCAGCTGCACTGCGCCTATTGTTCTCACCATATTCTTGGTGCTTGGCTCGCCAGTCCGGGCGGAAGAGCTCAATATCTACTTCAAAACGTCGCCGCGGCCGGAATTGCTTCGCCCGTTTGCAGACCCGGTCACTATGTCGCTGCTCATCACCGGGGCTGATGGCAGGCCGATAAATCAAGGATTCGTGGAGATCCGTTTGGATGCACCCAAGCCGGGGCGCTTTTTCTCCACTGATTTTCCTTTTATCGAGGGAAGTCGTTTGAGCGAAATGCGCCTTGCTCTGCGCCAAGGTCGAGCCACTTGGAACTATCTCTTGCCGATCCGCGGCGAGTATCGATTGGCGGTCGACGTGTCTGCTCAAGGGCTCACGAAACCGATCCATACTGCGTCTGTGAACATAGAGCCGGCCAAGGTAGGTATCCCAACTCTTGTACAGTGGCGGCTCGACGGTGACTCAGTCGGCGAAAAACCAACGGCTTTCCTCACCCTGACAATCACTCACCTAGAAAAGGGCAAAGTTGTGTTTGGCGTCGAGAAGCTTCCTGTGGACGGTCAGTTCTCGATGAAGT
>WNFU01006105.1_pt1 | contig 15778 bp, 15 predicted proteins | sample 5400121 | NCBI WGS metagenome assembly WNFU01 (sample SAMN13153360, study PRJNA577476) | soil metagenome | isolation source: 100 cm soil or saprolite under grassland replicate 1 | place: USA:California | collected 2016-06-15
GACGATCATCAGCCTTGAAGACAAGGATATTGCCTTGTGGGAGTTATATACCCGCCATCAGTTTGAAACTGATATTTATCATTATCTGATCGACGTGGAAAAGGTTTTGCTCGATACGATTGCTAAATCAGGGCTTGAACCTGGTGAGATTGATGCTGTGGTAAAAACAGGCGGCTCATCGAATATCCCATTGTTCACCGAAATGCTTGTACGCATCTTTGGCAAAGAAAAGGTGAAGCAATCAAGTTCATTTACAAGCGTGGTAGCAGGGTTAGCGATCAAGGCAAGAGATACCGTTGGTTGAGGAGAGCGTCGCTTTTCTGCTCGTACACTTGCACCGGCACGATTTGCCATGAATTGCCAAGGAATTCAAAAATCGAAGTGCAGGTGTCGAAACCAACATGTAAGAAGAATTCTTTTGCTTAGTGGTGGTTTCGATACGGTCTCGCACCGTCCTGGCGTACGGTGTCAGGAAAGATCACTCGACCTACTCAACCAGCTAGGGTCTCATCGCTTGCAGTATAATTTAATTTCCCATGGCACGATCTGCCTCTTATGAATCGCTTTGGCGGGCACGCGAGTTAATCGATGCGCAGTACGCACAGCCGCTCGATTTGGACGAACTGGCGCGGACTGCAAATTTTTCGCGCTATTATTTTTTGCGCGCTTTCCGCCGCGCCTTTCACGCGACGCCGCACGAATATCTGACTCGCAAACGCGTCGAACGGGCGAAAGAATTATTGGCAGAAAGCGAACTCACAGTCACTGAAATTTGTTTCGAGGTTGGTTTTGAAAGTTTGGGGTCGTTCAGCACGTTGTTTCACAAAATTGTGGGCTGGTCGCCTTCGATTTATCGGGCGCGCGCCTGGGAGATGCGCAAGAATCCACTCAAATTTATTCCCAATTGTTATGTGATTATGCACGGCATCCAGGTTTCGGATCCGAAAGAATAAACTTCTTTTGGGTCTTTTTCTGGGATTAGCGCAATTTTCAAGAAGCCTTGATAGAACAGTTGTGCTAAGATAATTGCAAATCAACCAGATAGGAGGCACTCCGATGATTGACCGTGTTGGAAACGTATCCCTGTTTGTAAGCGATCAGGATCGAGCCAAAGACTTTTATACCCGAATCCTTGGATTCGAATTGCGCCAGGATGCACCCTTGTATCCGGGCGCGACCAACCGTTGGGTTGCTGTTGCCCCAAAAGGCGCGGAGACAGAAGTAACACTGTATTTGCCCGATGAAAATTGGGAGCACTAAAGGCACTCGTTGCCGATCTCAAAGCGAAAGGCGTTACATTCACTCAAGAACCAGACCCTCAGCCCTGGGGAACGTACGCGATGATCCGTGATTCGGAAGGCAACCAGTTGATTTTGGTAGAACCACCCAAGGAATGAGGAAAACATGATTACAAAACTTTCCCATACAGGACTGATGGTACGTGACCAAAAACAAGCGTATGATGTGTATGTGAACAAACTTGGATTCAATGTTCATACCGACGTCACCATGGACAATGGATTTCGTTGGCTGACCGTTAGCCCGCCCAACCAACCCGACTTGGAGATCGTCCTGTCGGAACCTGTTGAGCCGATGTTCTCGCCAGATCTCATTCCGCATGTGCGCGCCTTGCTCGAGAAAGACGCGATGAGCGGCGGTGTTTGGGAAGCGGACGATTGCCAAAAGACATACGAAGACCTGAAAGCCAAGGGCATCGAATTCATCAAGCCGCCCACAAAGGAGTTTTACGGGATTGAAGCCTTGTTCAAAGATGGCTGCGGTAATTGGTTCTCGCTGACTGAACATCCAAAGGAATAGGAAGCAAAGAGTTTCAGCCATTCACCGTTGGTCGAGTGGGCGAAGCCTGTACCGAGACCAACATGTAACAAGAATTATTCTGCTTATTGGTGGTCTCGACACTTACGCCTGCGCGCAGTGCGGCGCAAGTGTCGCTCAGGGCTACTCGACCACCGATTTGCTTTAAAATAACTCTATGCTCGAAAAACCGAACATCCCGGACGAACTGATTATTTCCCGTTTGCAAGAAGAATACGGCTTGCGTATTGCCGAGTTGACCTTCCTCCCTATCGGCGCGGACTCAAGGACAGCCGTCTATCGCCTTGTCACTGACGATGGAATAGCATACTTCCTGAAGTTAAGAAAAAACTTTAATGAAGTGATTGTACGTGTTCCGTTGTTCCTTAAAGACAATGGCGTTCGAGAGATCATTGTCCCGTTTGAAACCAAATCAAAGCAAGGCTGGGCAGACTTCGGTGAGTACAAGATAATTCTGTATCCATTCATCGAAGGGAAAGACGGCTTTGAGATGGAACTGACGGATCATCACAAGCAAATCCTTGGCGCAGCATTCAAAGGGATCCATACCGCACAAATTCCATTAGAGCTAAAGAAACTAATTAAGAAAGAAACCTTCTCTTTAGGGTGGCGTGAAGACATGAAGTCCTATCAGGCGCAAGTTGAGAGAGACATTTTTACTGAGCCGACTGCGATGAAATTAGCAGAGTTCATAAGATCCAAACAAAATGAAATTACTCGTCTTGTTGAACGCAGTGAACAGCTTGCTTCAGAACTTCAGTCTAAATCTTTGGAATTGGTCTTATGCCACACGGACATCCACGGTGGCAACATCCTGATCAGTGACACGGGTGAACTTTATATTGTGGATTGGGACGATCCCATCCTGGCGCCCAAAGAACGTGACTTGATGTTTATTGGCGGCGGGATCGATGAGATTTGGAAAAGCGAACGGGAGCAAGCTATGTTCTATGAGGGTTATGGTGAGACAAATATTGATCTAACGGCCCTGGCATACTACCGCTATGAACGCGTGATTGAAGATTTAGTCGTGATTTGTGAGCAATTGTTATTGACCGACGAAGGCGGCGCAGACCGAGAACGATCCTTTGGGTGGTTCACATCCAATTTCGAGCCTGGTCAAACCATTGAGATTGCAGATAAGACGGATAATTTGCTGGAAAGATAAAGCTGGTAGGTAGCCTCAAAGATTAGCAATAGCTTCATCCAACATTTTTGGTGAGTACAAATCACAACGACTTAGATCGATATCTTTGGCTACATATTCCAGTAGTCGATACATATTAGTATCGATGGTAAAAGCAGAGCAATAAGGCAGAAGACCTAAATGATAATGATCAACAATATCTGAGCTTTGTTGCTTTAATTTATTCGCTTTATCGATTTCAATAAATGTGTACCAATAACATAATGAAACAATGCGAGTTCCTCTTAAACGAGGCAGTTTTCCCGTCTTCTCTTTCCTTATAGATGCTTTAGTTAGAAAGGATTCTATATCTACATTATCGAAGAGTCGTAAATCAAGAGAAGTTAATGCAACCTCTTTCTCCTCATTGCCAACAATAAATTCACCTTTTTCATTCTGCTTTAGGATGCCATTTTGTAAACCGTTATTAATAATTTGATTTGCTTGGTCGAGCCAAGAGTCTTTATTAGACTTGAGATCATTACTCCATTTTTGAATATCAATTCCCTGTTGAAGAAGTAGAGGATCACGACGAAGAACCTTTAATAATGCTCCTTGCCTAAATTCATCCTCAAGTATCTTCAAATCGAGTTCAACTGGAATAATGTTGATGTTCTTGGGGAAATGACGATATTCCGACTGAAACACCCTTATTGGGTGGACAATTACACTTGGGTGGGCACCCATGAAACTCGCTGCCACGAATCCTCTATCTCGATCGCCAGCTTCTTTCCAGCCAGGGTTATAAAGCTCCGCCATTAATTCATGCGTAATCAATATAGTGTAGTCTCTTGTTTTTATAAAATTGGAAAGGCGACTAGCAAACGCAATATCAGGTAGGCGCGAGAGTACCCAATTGTCAAGAAAGATATATTTAGCCATAACACCACCTTGATGTTGGAGAGTATACAACAGAATCTAAAGGACACATTCTTGCGAATGTGTCCTTTGTAGAAATTAGCTATTAATATCTTTCATTTCAACGCTTCACTGAAACTTCTCGCAAACTCCTTCGCCCCTCAACAGGGTTTTCACTCCCCCAATCGTCTTCACACGCACTAAACAAGCTAAGCAAGTACAGTCACCTGTACAAAGTATTAGGGCGAAGCATTGTTTATACTTTATAGTAGACAATACTCCGCCCAATAAGAATATTGTGCTGATCTTTCTGAATTTGCTTGATGACTCTATTTATTTTTGTCTCACCAACGGAATCTGCAAATTGGTGGGTCTGTTTTCTTCCGTGTCAAAGCCACGACCATCCACATTTCTGGCACCCCAAAACAACATGTTGTCGTATACGTAAATCAAATCGAACTCTGCGAAAGTCTGTCCCTCTGCCAACCCGAAGGGTGCAAACGCCTTACCCATTACACTTTGCATAGCATTCAGTTCCCAGTTGTTGAATCCCTTCCTGGCAACCTGGTTCATAGCATCCGCAAAACCCTGGACTAAAGGCGTCACTTCATAAGCCGTATCTGCGATGAAATTTACTTTTTGAGCACCTGCCGCAATCGGATGGTCGCCCTGCCAGATGATATGTCCTTTGATCACGATTCTGACCAATGGTATTTTTCCGTAAGCATCCGCAGAGTTTATGATTTCCAATTCAAATGTGTCGCCCTCTGAGTACTTGAACGTTCGAGTCAGGTAAAAAGGTTTGATGCTGCCGTCTGCGTTTTTGATGCTGCTGGGACGAAGTTCCGGAGCGATGCTGACCCATTCGCCGCCTTGAATAAATTCTTTGATTTGATCTGCGTTCATGATTTTCTCCTTTGTCTAAACTGTTTCTCTATCAACTTTATAACGGAACGATTGTTCCGTTATTTACACAAAAAAATTTATTGCTGCAGGCTGTTCAAGGTAATAGCACTGATCGCCTGAATTTGCTCGCGCGTCGCACCCGATTTGATCAAGATGCGTATCCCCTGAATCATGTTAAACACATACGCCGCAAACTGCTCAGGCGTATGTTTCTTGGTCACCAGTTTCTGCGACCTTGCCTCTGTCAACACCGTCGTGAACAGTTGTTGAAGTGAGTCAGCATACTTAGTTGCAATCTCTGTGACATCTGGATCGTAAGGCACAAGTTCTGCAACAGAGTTCACCATAAAACAGCCCAGCGCCCCAGTCTCACTGCCAATGCCGGCGATCAAATCGTCGAAAACTTTTTGAATACCAACCATCGGTGAGGGCGACTCGTTCAATGTCCGAACCGTGGCGCTCAGCACCTTCTCACTGTAAAGCTTGAGCGCCTCGAGAAACAACGTCCGCTTGTCGCCAAACGTATCGTAGAGGCTGCTGCGACTCAGGTGCAGGGTATTAATCAAGTCCTCAACCGATGTTCCCGCGTAACCCTTTCGCCAAAAAAGTCGCATTGCCTGGATGAGAGCCTTATTACGGTCGAATGCTTTAGTGCGGGCGATTTTATGTACCCTTTACTTCAAGAAGTGATTTATATTGTACTGATCGTTCCAGAATTTGTCAACATAAATTCGCTGCAAAGCATTTCGGACGCTTACTCACAAACTCCTTCGCTACATCAACTGGACTCTCACTCCCCAATCGTCTTCACACATGCCGAACCGACAATGACTCCATTCAGCTTAAGGCAGCTTATTTCCGGCGGCCAAATAGATCTGGTACCATTCCTCGCGGGTAAGGGTAACACTGGATGCCTGGCAGGAATCTTTTACCCGTTGCGGGTTCGTAGTACCAATGATCGGCTGCATGTGGGCAGGATGACGCAGAAGCCAGGCAATCGCAATGGCAGTATTAGTCACGCCCTTGTCTTCCGCGATCGCATTGATTTTTTGGTTGAGTTCGGGGAACTTCGGGTTATCCAGGAAGACACCTTCAAAGAAGCCATATTGGAATGGGGACCAGGGTTGAATAATAATATCCTTCAGGCGGCAGTAATCCAGAATGCTGCCATCTCGGTTGATGGAGCGGTCAATTTGCATGTTGACATTGATCCCTGCATCAATCATGCCCGTATTCGTGATACTAAGCTGGAGCTGGTCAAAGTGGATTTTCTGCTTTACGAATTTGCATAACAGTTCGATCTGCATCGGATTCTGGTTGCTAACCCCAAAATATTTAACCTTGCCATTGGTTTCCAGAATCGTGAACGCCTCGGCAACTTCTTCCGGTTCCATCAGGGCATCCGGGCGATGCAACAGGAGCACATCAAGATAGTCGGTTCTCAACCGCTTCAAACTGCCGTCCACCGCGTCCAAAATGTGTTCTTTGGAAAAGTCGAAACTATCCTTGCGAATACCGCATTTCGTTTGCAGGATCATTTTCTCCCGCAGGCTGGAGTTCATGTCCAGAGCCTCTGAAAATTTCTCCTCTGATTGTCCACCCCCATATACATCGGCATGGTCAAAGAAGTTGATGCCTTGATCCAAGGCTGTGTGAATCAAAGTGGATATTTCCTGATCAGTCATGCTGGAGATCCGCATACACCCCAACGAGATTTCCGACGCGTTCATGTCTGTATTGGGGACTTTGATATATTTCATCTCAATGCCTTTCTTGGGTGACCTGGAAGATTTCAAGCATCATCGATCATCGGAAACAGCAATTTGTACGTGGTTGATACCTGACCTTTTTATACCACAACAATCAACCGTTTATTTCAATCAATGCATCTCGGAACTCCGTAGCAAACTGTTTCGCTGCTTCTACAGGCGTTTTACTCTCTCCAATCGTTCGGACACAAGCCGTTCCCACAATCACTCCATCTGCCATTTTGCCTACTTCTTTGGCTTGTTCTGGCGTACCAATTCCAAATCCCACACACACGGGTGCGAAGGTGTGCTCACGCACGCGAGAAATCAAATCGCCAAGTCCCTCTGAAATGGATTTGCGTTCTCCTGTCACACCTGTCACCGAAACAAGATAGATGAATCCCTTTGCATTTCGAGCGATCATTTCCATACGTTCGTTGGGTGTGGTAGGCGCGAGCATTTGAATTAATGGCAACGCTTCGTCTTTGCCTACAGCTCCGCTCAGCGCGATAGAAAATTCGTCCGATTCTTCCATCGGCAAGTCAGGAACAATGAATCCATCCGCGCCTGCGTCTATTGAATCGCAAATAAATCTTTCCAGTCCATACGCCAGCATGGGATTGTAGTAACCCATCAAAACGAGGGGAATATCCACGCCGCGGTTGCGTAACTCTTTTAGGGCTTCAAGAGATTTCCTAATTGTGATGCCTTTTTCCAATGCAACTTGCGTTGCTTTTTGAATCACAGGTCCATCCGCGAGCGGGTCGGAGAAGGATAGCCCTACTTCGATCAAGTCCGCGCCGTTTTGGGCAAGCGCTTCGATCACGTCAATGGACGTGTCCAGGTCAGGATAGCCCAATGGGAAGTAGGGCATGAAGATTGGTTTGTTCTTAAAGGCGTTTTCGATTCGGTTCATAATGATTCCTTTGAAAGGAAATTAAACACGAAGTGCACAAAGTACACGAAGGGAGTCGTTTTGCCTTAAGGCTTTAAACCTTCGTGAGCTCACCTGCACTTCGATTTTTGAATTCCTTGGCAATTCATGGCAAATCGTGCCGGTGCAAGTGTGGTGTCCTTTGTGGTTAAAGATTTTCTCCTAACTCTTTAATAACCGTATTCAAATCCTTATCCCCTCTACCCGACAAATTCACCAAAATTATTTGATCCTTCCTCATCCTCGGCGCGCGCTTGATGACTTCCGCCACGGCATGGGACGATTCCAGTGCTGGAATGATTCCTTCCGTGTGGCACAAGGTTTGGAACGCGTTCAGTGCTTCTTCATCCGTTGCGGAGGTGTAAAAGGCGCGTTCGGTATCTCTCATCAACGCATGTTCAGGACCGACCGCTGCATAATCCAACCCCGCTGAGACGGAATGTGTTTCGGCAATCTGACCATCTTCATCCTGCAAGACATACGTGCGCGTTCCGTGAATAACTCCCACACGTCCTTTCGAGGGGTCGCCAAAGCGGGCCGCGTGTTTGCCTGAATCAATTCCACTTCCGCCCGCCTCGACGCCTATCAACTCAACCTGTTCGTCGTCTACAAATCCGCTGAAGACTCCAATCGAGTTCGAGCCTCCGCCGACACAAGCGATGACTGTATCAGGCAGGCGTCCCACTTCAATCAAAATTTGTTCACGCGCTTCACGCCCAATCACGGATTGAAACTCGCGCACCATCGTCGGGTAGGGATGTGGTCCCAATGCAGAACCAAGTAGATAATGCGTGTCGCGCACATTCGTCACCCAATCACGGATGGCTTCGTTGATGGCATCTTTCAACGTCTGCGTGCCCGAGGTCACAGGTCGCACTTCTGCACCGAGCAGTTTCATACGAAACACATTCGGCTCCTGGCGTGCAATATCCACCACACCCATATACACCACACATTCGAGTCCCAACAATGCCGCGGCAGTCGCCGATGCGACCCCATGTTGCCCCGCCCCTGTCTCTGCTACGATGCGTCCCTTCCCCATCCGCTTCACGAGCAATGCCTGCCCCAACGCGTTGTTGATCTTGTGCGCACCTGTGTGCGCCAAATCTTCACGCTTCAAGTAAATCTGTGCGCCGCCTAATTTTTCCGATAATCGTTTTGCGTACGTCAACGGCGTGGGTCGGCCTACGAACGATGCCATCAATTTGTTGAACTCATCTTGAAACGCGGCATCTGCTTTTGCGGATACGAACGCCTCTTCCAACTCGATCAAGGCGGGCATCAACGTCTCTGGCACGAATTGTCCCCCGTAAGGTCCAAATTTATGTGGCAATAAAGTTGTCATGATTCTGTTTATGCCAAAGTCAGGAGACTTTGGACTCCTTTCTTACAGACTGCACAAACGCTTTCATCTTGATCGCATCTTTCTCCCCTGGAACTGATTCCACACCCGAAGCCACATCTACACCCCAAGGCTTGACCTGCCGCACCGCGTCCGCGACGTTTTCTGGAGTCAAGCCACCTGCCAACAACAATGGATATTTCTTCGCCAATTCCGCTGCACTATTCCAATCTGCCGTAACACCTGTTCCACCGTATGTTCCTTTCACCGAAGCATCGACTAACAACGCGGGTGCATCTTCTCTTGCAAAGCCGTCCAGGCTCTGAGGAACTCCGCGAAACGCTTTGAATGCTTTTCCATTTAGTTCATTCAACATTTCAGATGTTTCGTCTCCGTGCAATTGTGCAAGACTTAAGCCACAAGTTTCCATCGTCGCGCGGACTTCGGCAACCGATACATTAACAAATACGCCCACATATGTGATGTGTCCATATTTCCTCATTACAGACATGATGTCGCGGCATCTACCAACGTCAATATACCGTGGACTTTTTGGATAGAAGTTAAAGCCAATGAGGTCAGCGCCTGCATCCCTCGCAGCGAGGGCATCGGTCACAGTTTTGATTCCGCAGATTTTTATTTTCGTCATAGTTTCTCTATCATGTCATTGCGAGGAGGAGCGAAGCGACGACAAAGCAATCTTCTCCTTATTAGTGAACCTCACTCAATAGGAGTCACCCGCTTAACAGGAGATTGCTTCGCCGCAAAGCGGCTCGCAATGACATCCACGCCTGAAAGTTCTCTCACCTTCGCACCAATATCTTTTGATGTCACCAATGCTTCACCAACAAGAATGGCATCGACGTTTGCTTTGGACAATCGCTCTACATCACTTGGAGTGAAAATACCAGATTCTGCCACGACAGCAAAATCTGAGGGAATCATTGGGCGTAATCGTTCTGTTGTTTCGAGTGAGACTTCGAACGTCGCAAGATTGCGGTTATTGATTCCAATTAACTTCACACTTTTCAACTTCAACGCGCGTTCGGTTTCGGCTTCGTCGTGGACTTCGACTAAGGAAGTTAATCCAAATTCCAATGCAATAGTATGTAAATCAGCAAAGAGTTCATCGTCGGTCAGAGCTGCGGCGATGAGGAGGATAGCGTCGGCGCCGTTGGCTCTCGCTTCGTAGAGTTGAACCTCGTCTATGATGAAGTCTTTTCTGAGCAAAGGTAATTCACACTTATGAGTAAAACGTAATTCCCGTAATGTTTCGAGTTTGCCCATGAAGAATTTTTCATCTGTGAGCACGGAGATGGCAGATGCGCCGTTTTGGGTATAGATGTCCGCAACCTGGAACAAGTCCAGGTGAGGGACGAGAATCCCTTTGGAGGGAGAGGCGCGCTTGAGTTCAGCGATCAGGCTCAACCTCACCCCCGCCCCCTCTCCTGAGAGGAGAGGGGAGTTGTGGCGGCGCTTGATTGCGGCAAGAAAATCCCTTGGAGCGGGAGAAGACTCTGCAGCGCGGCGTAACGATTGGATGTCGAGCGCCGCTATCTCCGTCTTTTTGTGCTCGATGATTTTTTCAAGGATGCTCATTGGATGGTTTGGAAACTTTGTGAAAACTCAACCAGCGCATTCATCTTTGCGAGGGCACTGCCACTATCGAGAGAAGCCGTGGCTTCATTAAGAGCAGACTTGAAATCGCCAGTTTCCGCAGCGAGGGCGGCAGCCGCGTTGAGAAGGACCGCGTCGCGGCGCGCGCCATTCAATTTGCTACTGAGAAGGTCGCGCATCATCTCTGCAGATTCGTCGGGCGTGCCGCCACGTAAATCTTGAACAGTGGATTGAGTAAGACCAAGGTCTTTTGGATTGAGTTCATACGTTTCAACGGATCCATCTTTGAGGTGACTGATCCGATTAGCACCCGTGGTGTTAAGCTCATCGAGACCGTTCGCGCCATGAATAACAAGGGCAGCTTTGGAACCGAGTTCGTTGAGGACATGCGCAAGCGGCTCCGTAAGCCTGGCGTCATAGACACCCGTGAGCTGGATATTCGCACCCGCGGGGTTTGTAAGCGGACCAAGGATATTGAAGATGGTGCGCTGACCGATCTCCTTGCGCGGACCGATGGCATGTTTCATGGCTGGATGAAACTTGGGTGCGAACATGAAGCCAATGCCCAGTTGGGCGATGGCTTGCGCGACCTGTTCCGCTGTGAGTTCGAGATTGACGCCGAGGGCGGAGAGGACATCCGCGGAGCCGCAATGAGAGGATTGGGCGCGATTCCCATGTTTGGCAACTTTACGACCTGTACCCGCAAGGACGAATGCTGCGGCAGTAGAGATATTGAAGGTATGCGCACCATCGCCGCCTGTGCCAACAATGTCATAAACAGATTCGTTTGTGTCGAGTTTAACTTTGACGGCGTTGTTTCGCATGGCACGAACGGAACCTGTGATTTCAGGGATGGTTTCCCCTTTCATGCGTAGCGCGACGAGATACGCTCCGATTTGCGCTTGCGTGGCTTGTCCTGTCATAATGACGTTCATCGCTTCTTCAGCTTCGTCAGCAGTGAGGTCAGTGCGATTGATGGTCTTGGCAATAAAAGGTTTTAGCATGGATTGTTCTCCTTTCGCGGGAGCGGGATTCAGATCTAAAAAGTTTTTGAGCATTTGTTTGCCGTGTTCGGTCAGAATGGACTCGGGATGGAATTGCACACCATAGGTTTGATGCTCACGATGTTTGAGTCCCATGATTTCTTCTTCGGAGGTAATAGCGGTCACTTCGAGCTCAGCAGGAATGGGATCATAGACCACGAGCGAGTGATAGCGCATGGCTTCAAACGGCGAAGGGATGCCTTTGAAAATGCCTTGCCCATTGTGAGTCACCATGGATGTCTTGCCGTGCATCAGACGCTGAGCGCGATCCACTTTGCCGCCGAAGACTGCGCCGAGGCATTGGTGTCCGAGGCAGACGCCGAGCACAGGGATCTTGCCATCGAAGTGTTTGATCGCGTCGGCGGAGATGCCATCGTCTTTGATAGGTTCACCCGGTCCAGGAGAAATAACGAGATGACTCGGGTTAAGGTCAATCAACTGATTCATCGTGACCTGGTCATTGCGGAAGACACGAATCTCCGCGCCGAGTTCGCCGAAGTATTGGACGAGGTTGTAGGTGAAAGAATCGTAGTTATCTATAAGTATCAACATAGTAAAAAGCCTTTCTAACCACTGAGACACGGAGACGCTGAGAAAACCTTTTTAAAAATCTCCGTGACCCCCCTGGCACCGTGCGGCTTAAGCCGTACCAGGGCAGGTGAGTGGCTCCGTCGTTAGGTCTTTTGTTATCCATCGTACTCGCCAAAGATGTCAACCTGATCGGCAAATAGATCGAGTGAGTATGCCAAGCCTGTTTTCTCGCGGACGAGTTCCATTGTGGCTTTGGCTTCGGCTTGCATGCGACGGATTCCGTTCGCGAGCACGTCGCTTGGAATCGTTGGATGGGCAAGATAATAGGCACGCTTCTCGCGAAATGGTTCAAGGAAGTTGTTAATAGCTACCGCAAGTTTTTGTTTGACTTCCACATCACCGACCTTGCCCACGCGATAACGTTCTTTGAGATCGTCCACTTCGGCTTTGGAGGGATTGAACGCATCATGGTAAATAAAAACGGGATTGCCTTCGACTGTCCCTGGGTCGGTGGCACGCAGACGTTTGGGATCAGTGTACATATTCATCACTTTTTGTTTTACGGTCTCTGCATCATCGGAGAGATAAATCGCATTACCAAGCGACTTGCTCATCTTGCCCTGTCCATCCGTGCCAACGAGAAGAGGAACATCACCGATGATCGAGTCAGGTTCGGGGAAGACTTCAGCGTACATATTATTAAAGCGACGCGCAAGTTCGCGCGCAAGTTCGACATGGGATTGATTATCTCGTCCCACAGGGACAACTTGCGCACGGGGAAGCAGAATATCCACAGCTTGCAAAACAGGATAGCCAAGTAAACCGAAAGGCATTGAGTCAATGTTGGCATCGCGCGCCATGTCTTTGAGCGTGGGCATCCGTTCGAGACGTGGCACTGTTACGAGCATTTCGAACAGCAGATTCAACTGATACGTTTCAGGAATCGCAGATTGGACAAATATCGTGCTGACATCGGGATCAATACCCACAGCGAGATAATCCAGCACCGTTTCGCGGATGTAGGTTGGAATCTCTTTGATGTATTCCGGCTCGGGCTTGGTGGTCAATGTGTGCAAATCTGCAATGATGAAGAAGGATTCGTATTGATGTTGCAGACGCACACGATTAGCAAGCGAGCCAACGTAGTGACCGAGGTGCAGTCGTCCCGTTGGGCGGTCACCGGTCAGGAGGCGGGGTTTTTGTGAAATCATAATTTATTTCCTTTCATTACATTTATGTCGTTGCGAGGAGGGTGCTCTTCCCGGCGACACTCCCGGGCACCGTGCGGCTTAAGCCATACCAGGGCAGGTGTGCGCCGCACGTGATTTGCTTAGCAAATCATGCAGGTGAGCAATCTCTGATTAAGTGGACAACCCTGCTCGATGAGATTTCCGTATAACTGGAGATTGCTTCGCGAAGTGCGCTCGCAACGACATATTAACTGTTTGTTTCAGCCATTTCAATTGCTTTCAACATCGCAGAGGCTTTGTTCACTGTCTCTTGAAATTCGGTGGGCGGATCTGAATCCGCGACAATGCCTGCACCTGCCTGTACAGTGAACGTATTCCCACGTCCCACCATTGTGCGGATAGCGAGACAGGTATCCATATTGCCATCGAAGCCGAAGTAACCGACTGTGCCTGCGTAGGCGCCGCGCGCCTCGGGTTCGAGTTCGGCGATGATTTCCAGAGCCCGCACCTTCGGCGCACCGCTGACCGTCCCGGCTGGGAAGGCTGCGCGCACCAAATCGAAGGCCGTCAGGTCGGGTCGCAACTTGCCTTCGACATGCGAGACGATGTGCATTACATGTGAATATTTTTCGATAGTGAAGAAGTCGGAGACCTTTACTGTACCATATTCGCAGACACGACCCAAGTCATTGCGGCCGAGGTCCACCAACATCACGTGCTCGGCACGTTCCTTTGGGTCAGCGAGTAACTCCTGCGCGAGCCCGGCGTCAGCCTCCGCGTCGGCTCCTCGTGGGCGCGTCCCCGCGATCGGTCGGAGAGAGGCAGTTCGTCCCTCCAAACGGACAAACATCTCGGGTGACGATCCAACGAGAAATAACGGTTCATCGTCCACGAGTCCAAAATCAAAGAAGAACATATAGGGCGACGGGTTCAAACGTCTTACAGCGCGATAGACATCGAACGGTTCGACGTTCGTTTCGCGCGTGAAGCGCTGTGAAAGCACGACCTGAAAAATATCGCCTGCCGCAATGCGCTCCTTAGCATCACGCACCATGTCTTCAAAGCGTCCCTGGGTCATGTTCGAGCGCGTCTTTGAGGATTGCACCTCACGAGGCTGAGTTGGCGGAAGGGGCTGATGGATACACGACTCGATCTCATCCAGTTTGCGATTTGTGGATTCGACATCGCCCTCGAGCACGTTTGCAATGAGGGATAGGCTGCGCCGCGCATGATCGAACGCAATGACGGTATCGGCGAGGAGATAGATACCATCAGGAACTCTCGCGCTGAGCGGCGCCCTGTGGGCAGTGAGCTTCTGTCCCGCAGTCGAAGCGCGGTTCATTGTGGACTTGAGGGTTGGTTCGAAAAAGCGAACCGCCTCATATCCAAGATAACCGACGAGTCCGCCAATAAAACGAGGCACACCCGCTTGTGGCGTGAATTTGAAGCGACTCATTTCCTCTTGCAGAAAATATGTTGGGTCAACATTCTCATCGAATGTGACCACACGTGAAGAATCGGACTCTACAATTTCAATTTCATTCCCACGGATGATGTATTGCGCCTTGGGCTTGATACCGATAAACGAATAACGCGCGACCCGCTCTCCGCCTTCGACAGATTCGAGCAAAAAGGACGCGCCTTCCCCGCGCAATTTCATATACACACTGATGGGTGTCTCGAGGTCCGCCGAGATTTCGCGGATGACGGTTTGAGTGGTGGCTGTTGCTTCTAATAACATAACAACTCCTTCTTAAGTTCATGTCATTCTGAGCGAAGCGACACTTGCGCCGCACTGCCGTTTGTTGCAGTGCAGGTGAGAATCTCTACTAAAAGGAGCGAGACTCTCACCGCACTGCGTTCGGCGCAAGTGTCGGTCGCAGCAAACGCTCCCTCAGAGTGACATAAAGTTGATTAAATTAAACTCCCCTCCGTCCATTGGGACGAGAGGGGAGTCTCGTGGTGCCACCCAAGTTAACGCATTGCTTTAACAAAAAATTCCCTGTGTGATGCAACAGGGAGGAAAAGCCAGCGTCACTCTTTTCAGGTACGTCGCATTGCCTACGGCATGCGGTTATACCCTTGCTCTATAACGGGAGCACCCGAATTGGGTTACTAGTTACCGTTCGCCCGTTCAACTCGGAGGTCCATTCGGCTTCTGCGCTTTTGCCTCGCTTTCACCACTTCTGCTTGGCTCTCTGGAAATCGCTTTGAAGCGTACTCGTCCTCGTCAGCGTTTTTGATATATTGTTGGGCGGAATTCTATGACGGAGAGAGGAGAATGTCAAGAGGGAGAAATCTAAATTACCACAAATTCTCTTAGCGCGATAGCACCACGTCGCGCCAATAAATCATTTGAGCGGATTCCGTAATTCAAAAAATGCTACAGCCAACATTCCAAGAAATCCAAATATGCATGAAGCTCCTAAGACCATTTGTGTAATCCAAACTCGATGAACTTCTAATGAACTCCTTTCGTTATTTCGCACTGGCATAGGCACAAAGAAACCAAATCCATAAGCTATGGCAAAATAAAAATAATGACAAGTATTACTTTAGATACTTTAGTTAATCTGCTAACATTGTT
>WNFU01011194.1_pt1 | contig 15775 bp, 18 predicted proteins | sample 5400121 | NCBI WGS metagenome assembly WNFU01 (sample SAMN13153360, study PRJNA577476) | soil metagenome | isolation source: 100 cm soil or saprolite under grassland replicate 1 | place: USA:California | collected 2016-06-15
CTTCGGCGCCACGGCGTCCACGTCGTCCTGCGTGCGGATCGGTGGCGGATCTTCGGGCGCCGGGGCGGGCTCGGCGGCGTCGCCGACCGATTGCGTGCGTGGCTCGCCCCGTCGATTGCCCCGGGCCTGCACGGCGAGCGGCGCGGGATCATCGAGGGCGTCGTGCTCGGCGACGAGCAAGCGCTCTCGGAGGACCTGCGGCAACGCTTTCGCGCCTCGGGCCTGTACCACCTTCTCGCCGTCTCGGGCCAGAACGTAGCGCTCGTCGCCGGAGGTGCGCTCGTCCTGGCGTGGCTCGTGGGGCTACCGCGCTGGCTGGGACAGGTCTGCGCGCTCGCGTCGATCGGCGGCTACGTTCTCGCTGTCGGCGCCCAGCCCTCGGTCGTACGGGCGGGGGTCGCCGGCGCGCTCGTCTCGCTTGCCTGGCTGGCGGCGCGTCCCGCCGACCGCTGGTACTTCCTCCTCCTGGGCGGGCTCGCGCTGCTCTTCTGGAACCCCTACAGCCTGCTCGACCCAGGCTTCCAGCTTTCGTTCGCCGCGGTGGCCGCGATCTTCGTGCTCGCACCGCGCCTCTCGCGCACGCTCGAGGGCTACCCGTTGCCCGGGAAGTTGGGGACGGTCCTCGCGGTCTCGACCGCCTGCGGGTTGGCGACCGCGCCGGTTCTCTGGTTCCAGTTCCATGCCGTCCCGCTCATGACCGTGCCTGCGAATGCGCTGGCCGCGCCGGCGGTCCCGCCGCTGCTCGCCCTTGCCTTCGCGAGCGCGCTGGCCGGGCTGCTCTTCCCGCCTGCGGCCACGGCGTTCGCCTGGCTGAACGGCTGGTGCGCCGCCTACCTCGCGGGCTGCGCCCGCGCCGTCGGGGGCCTGCCCGGAGCACAGGTCCGCTCGGGCTGGGCGCTTGCAGCATTGCTCGTAATCGCTGCCCCGGCCTCCGCCTATGCTTGGCGGCGGTGGCAGAGCTCGCTTCCGTCTACCTGATCACCGGCACCGACCGGCCGAAGGTGAGCCGCGCCCTGCGCCGCCTTCGCGACCGCGTGGGCGAGGACGCGACCGAGACGCTGAGCGCGCACGAGTCGAGCGGCGACGACGCCGTGGCCGCGTGCAACGCGCTCGGGCTGTTCGCGGTCGAGCGGCGACTGGTGGTGGTGGAGCAGGTACAGAGCTGGAAGGCGGCCGACCTGAAAGCGGTCGAGGAGTACCTGCACCGGCCGGCGCCGACGACGGTGCTCGCGCTTGCCGGCGACGAGATCAAGCGCGACTCCGCGCTGGCGAAGGCGGTCGCGAAGGCCGGCGAGGTGCTCGTGTACGACCTCCCGAAGCGCGGCCGCAAGGCCGATCTGCCCGGGTGGGTCGAGCAGCAGTTTCGCGACCGGGGGATTCAAATCGAGCACGAAGCCGCCCGGGCGCTCGTCGAGCTCGTCGGCGAGAACGCAGATGAGCTGGCGACCGAGATCGACAAGCTGGCCACCTGGGCTGGGGGCGAGCGGATCGGGGAGCGGGAGGTCTCGGAGCTGGTCGCGCCCCGCGCCGAGGCGCCGCCCTTCGAGCTGACCGACGCCTGGGGCCGCCGGGACGTCCCCGCGGTGCTCGCAGCGGGCGAGCGCATCGTCGAGCGCTCCGGGGACGCCCAGCGCGACGTGCTGCTGCGAATCTCCGGCCTGCTCACGAACCACGTCGGGCGCGTGCGCGAGTGCCAGGCGCTCGCCGCCGAGGGTGTCCCGCCGGGTGCGGCTGCCGACCGGCTGAGGCGAAACCGCTTCTACGTGCAGAAGCTCTACGAGCAGGCGAACAACTTCAGCCCCGAGGAGCTCGGTGACGCCGTCGTCCGGCTCGCCCGGCTCGATCTCGCGCTCAAGGGTGGAAGCAAGTTGCCGGGCGAGCTCGAGTTCGCGCGGGCGCTCCTGGACATCACGCGCCGGGCCGAGGCAGCGCAGGCAGGCTAGTCTCGTTCGATGCGGCCCTCCGCGCGCACGCTTTCTGGCGTTACCGCGGCCGGCGAACAGCCGCCCGTGCAAGCGCCTGCTACAACCGCGCCGGCGCGTCGCCCCGAGTTCTCCAAAGGCTCGATGTGAAAGCCTCACGGCCTTTCTGGGTGAGGGAGTTCCTCCCGCGGCTGGAGCAGGCGCCGGGGGTCGTCGAGATCCTTCACGGCGGCTCGTCGGACGGGCGCGACGTGACGACGATTATCGTCTGGGAAAGCCCGGATGACGCAAGGCGATATCGTGAGGGCGCACTCATCAAAGAACCGATGGCGCTGGAAGAGGAGCTCGAATCGTCTTCAATGCGCGAGGCGTTCGCCGTCAGCCAGCGCCTGAGCTGACTGCCGCTGAATTCACTTCGAGCGTCTACGAACCGGAGCCGCCGGAGACCAGCTTCGCGGCCTGCGCCTTCTTGCGCGCCGCCGCATTGCGGTGCAGCGCTCCGTGCGCCGCGGCCTTGTCGATCCAGCGAACGAGCTCGCGGTGCTCCGCAGCGACCCCGTCGCCGTCGCCCTCGGCCACCGCCGCGCGGAGGCGGCGCGTGAGAGTCTTCACCGTGGACGCGTAGCGCAGGTTCTCGAGCCGCTCCTCGGCCGCGATCCGGACACGCTTCTTCTGTTGCTCGATGTTCGGCATAGCGTGAAAATGCCCGCTGCGCGGGCCCGGCGATCGTAGCAGCAGGCCGGTTGACACGCTTTCGTCACGCCCCCGTCACACACCTGCGCGCCCAGGCCCGATACGCTCGCAGCGGGGAGGAGGCTACGGGCACCGAGGTGGCGCCACGGCTCCAGGGGGCCGCACCGGCAAAGCCGGGACGGCCTTTTCCGGTCGGCGTCGCAAGGCAAGCGCCCTGGGGAGGTGGCCAGAACGGACGTGTCCCGAGGCGGCGCCGGCTGAGCCCGTTCCTATACTCGCCCCGTGGACGAGCGAGGCGCGGCCCGCGGCCGCCGGCTGGCGTGGTCGACCGCGATCTTCGCGCTCGCCACCGGCGTCTCGCGCATCCTCGGGCTCGTCCGCGAGATCGTCGCCGCCTACTACTTCGGCGCGGCCGGCAAGGTCAACGCCTTCACGGTCGCCTTCCAGGTGCCGAACCTCGTCCGCTCGCTCGTCGCGGACGCCGCCCTCTCGTCCGCCTTCGTCCCCGTCTTCAGCGAGCTGCTCGAGAAGGGAGAGCGCAAGCGCGCGTGGCGCGTCGCCTCCAGCCTCTTCTGGCTGATGCTGCTCGCTCTCGGCGGCCTGACTGCGCTCTTTATCGTCTTCGCCCCGCTCGTGATCGCCCCATTCGGCGACCCCGGCGGCGACAGGGAGCTTGCGATCGGCCTCTCCCGCGTCCTCTTTCCGATCGTCGCGCTGCTCGGGATCTCGGGCGTGATCGTCGGGATCCTGAACAGCTACGAGCACTTCACCGTACCCGCGCTGACGCCGGTCTTCTGGAACCTCGCGATCATCGCCGGGCTCGTAATCGGCGTCCCGCAGGCGGACTCGCTCGACGCCAAGCTCTACGTCTACGCGGTATCGATCCTGATCGGGACGGTGATCCAGGTTCTGCTGCCGCTCCCCTGGCTCCGTGGCCGCGACGGGAGCCTCCAGCTCGTGCTCGACTGGCGCGACCCCGCCATCAGGCGCGTCTTCGTCCTGATGGTGCCGGTGACGATCGGGCTCGGCCTGATCAACTTCAACCTCGTCGTCGACTCGATCTTCGCCTCGCGCCTGATCGACCCCCAGCTCGCGCCGAGCGCGATCGACAAGGCCTTCCGCATTTACATGCTCCCGCAGGGGATGTTCTCGGTCGCCGTCGCGACCGTGCTCTTTCCCTCGCTCTCGCGGCTCGCCGCGCGCGGGGACATCGATGCCTTCCGCCACATGGTCGGACTCGGGCTGCGCCAGATCGCTTTCCTTCTGGTGCCGGCCAGCGCTGCGGCCGCCGTCCTGGCGGAGCCGATCGTTCGCCTGCTCTACCAGAGGGGGGAGTTCGGCCCGGGCCAGACTCCGGTCGTCGCAGGCGCCCTCGCCGCCTTCGCGGCCGGTCTGACCTTCAACGGGACGATGCTGATGCTGAACCGCGCCTTCTTCAGCCTCCAGTCGCCGTGGGTCCCGACCGCCGTCGCGCTCGGCAACCTCGGGCTCAACGCCGCCCTCGACGGCGTCTTCTACCGCTTCGGCACGTGGGGGATCCCGCTCTCGACGACCGTCGTGAACATCGCCGGCACCGCCGCGCTCCTAGACCTGCTCCGGCGGCGCGTCGGCCGGATCGAGTTCACGCAGACGGCGCGCGCGTTCGTCCTGATCACGCTCGCCGCCGGCGTCCTCGCCGGGGTCGCCTACGGCGTCTGGTGGCTCCTCGACGACACGTTCGGCCGTTCCCTCGGAGCCCAGATCGCGTCGGTCGGGTCGGCGCTCGTGGCGGGCGTTGGAGCGTACGCGATTTGCTGCCGTTTGCTGGGAGTTCGTGAGCTCGAGGCGTTGCTATCGTTGCGCACCCGCCGCCGAAACCCGGCCTGAGACGCATGGACCAAGAGCGAATCCGCAACTTCTCGATCATCGCGCACATCGACCACGGCAAGTCGACGCTCGCCGATCGCGTCCTCGAGCTGACCGAGACCGTGACGGGCCGCAACATGCGCGCGCAGGTGCTCGACACGATGGAGCTCGAGCGGGAGCGCGGGATCACGATCAAGGCGCAGGCCGTCCGCGTCATGTGGAAGGGCCACCAGCTGAACCTGATCGACACGCCCGGGCACGTCGACTTCACCTACGAGGTGTCGCGCTCGCTCCAGGCCTGCGAAGGGGCGCTGCTCGTCGTCGACGCGGCGCAGGGCGTGGAGGCGCAGACCGTCGCCAATGCCTATCTGGCGATCGAGAACGAGCTCGAGATCGTCCCGGTCGTGAACAAGATCGACCTGCCGCAAGCCGACCCCGACGGCACAGCGGCCGAGATCGCCGAGCTGGTGGGCGAGAACCGGGAGCGCGTCCTGCGCATCTCCGCCAAGACCGGCGCGGGCGTCGAAGACGTACTCGATGCGATCGTCGAGCGGATCCCGCCGCCCGCCGGCGACGTCCAGGCCCCCGCGCGGGCGCTCGTCTTCGACTCCTCCTACGACCAGTACCGCGGCGTCGTCGCCTTCGTCCGCGTCGTCGACGGCTCTTTCGGCCCGCGCGAGCCGCTGCGCGCGATGGGCGTGGGGACGCGCTTCGAGGCGGAGGAGGTGGGGTTCTTCTCACCGACGATGCGCGCGGCCGAATCGCTCAGCGCGGGTGAGGTCGGCTACGTGATGACCGGTTTGAAGGACGTGAGCAAGCTGCGGGTCGGCGACACGCTTACCTCGGAGCGCCTTCCCGCCGCCGAGCCGCTGCCCGGCTACAAGGACGTCAAGCCGATGGTCTTTGCCGGGCTCTTCCCGACCGACTCCGACGACTACCCCGACCTGCGGGACGCGCTCGAGCGGTTGAAGCTGAACGACGCTGCGCTCTTCTACGAGCCGGAGACCTCGCGGGCGCTCGGATTCGGCTTCCGCTGCGGCTTCCTGGGCCTACTCCACATGGAGATCGTGCGAGAGCGGCTCGAGCGCGAGTTCGATCTCGACCTGCTCGTGACCGCGCCGAACGTCGCCTACCACGTCCTGACCAAGGCGGGCGAGGAGCTCGAGGTGCACAACCCGGCCGAGATGCCGCGCGAGATCGAGCGGGTCGAGGAGCCCTACATCCGCGCTTCGATCATCGTCCCGAAGGACTACGTCGGGGCGGTGATGGAGCTGAACACCGACCGGCGCGGGCGCTTCGACCACATGGAGTACCTCTCCGAGGAGCGGGTGCTGCTTCTGTACGAGCTGCCGCTGGCCGAGATCGTCCTCGACTACTACGACCAGCTGAAGTCGCGCACGCGCGGGTACGCGAGCTTCGACTACGACGTGGTCGGCTTCCGCGAAGGCGACCTGACCCGCGTGGACGTGCTGATCGCCGGCGAGCCGGTGGACGCGCTCTCGCTGATCGTGCACCGGGACGGGGCGTACGCGCGGGGGCGGGCATTGGTGGACCGGCTCCGCGTGGAGATTCCGCGCCAGTTCTTCGACGTCGCCGTGCAGGCGGCGATCGGCTCGCGGGTGATCGCGCGTGAGACGATCAAGGCCAAGCGCAAGGACGTGCTCGCGAAGTGCTACGGCGGCGATATCACGCGCAAGCGGAAGTTGCTGGAGACGCAGAAGAAGGGAAAGGCACGACTGCGCAAGGTCGGTCGCGTGGACGTGCCGCAGGACGCGTTCATCGCGGCGCTGCGCGTGGGGGAGGGGGCGAAGAAGAAGTGACGTCTGCCGTCGCCTCGGAGCCCGCCGGGATCTATGTGCACGTGCCGTTCTGTCTGACGCGCTGCGGCTACTGCGACTTCAACGCGTACGCCGGGTCCTGCGCGGCTGCGGGGTGACGAGGGTCTCCCTGGGCGCGCAGAGCTTCAGGCCGCAATTGCTCGAGGTGCTCGATCGACAGGCGGGCCCTGACGACGTCCGGCGCGCCGTCTACGCTCTCCGTGATGCCAAGTTGGACAACATCTCGCTCGACCTCATCTATGGGATACCCGGCCAGAGGACCACCGACCTCGAAGCCGACCTGAGCGACGCGCTCGCGCTCGGGCCGGAGCACCTCTCCTGCTACGAGCTGGAGGCGAAGCAGGGGACGCGCTTCACCCATGCGCACGGCGCCGAGCTCGCGCGCCAAGCCGAGGCGATGGAGTCGTACTTCGAGCGCGTCGTCGCGCGGCTGACGGCAGCCGGCTACCGCTGGTACGAGACGGCGAACTTCTGCCGGCTGCCGGAGCTCGCCGACGGGCGCGACCTGCGCTCGAGGCACAACCTCGCCTACTGGCGGGGCCGGGACTACCTCGGCCTCGGCATCGGCGCGGTTTCGACAATCGAGGGACGGCGGTGGCGGACGACGCCGCGGCTCGGGCTCTACCTCGCCGCGCTCGCCGCCGGCGAGCGGCCTCCCCGTGAGGTGGAGTCGCTGCCGGGGCGAGTGCAGAGCGCCGAGCGCGTCCTTCTCGGGCTGCGCCTCGACGAGCCGCTGGTGCTCGTTGGGATCGAGAGTGCGCTCGACCCGGATGCGATCGAGCGGCTCCAGCGGCTCGGATTGGTCGAGCGCGGCCGGAATGGTGACGGCGACATCGTCGCGCTGACGAGGCGCGGGCGTTTCCTTGGGGGCGGGGTGACCGCGGAGCTGCTCGCATAAAATCCCTGCAAAGGCCATGAGCGAAGCAGCGGCAACCGAGCTCAGCGCGCGCCAGCGGGAGATCCTGCGCGGCGTCGTCGAGGAGTACGTGGCGACGGGACAGCCTGTCGGTTCTCGCACGCTCGTCGAGCGGGTCGGGCTCAGCGTCTCGCCCTCGACGGTGCGAAACGAGCTGTCGCAGCTCGAGTCGCAGGGACTGCTGACGCATCCGCACACCTCGGCCGGACGCGTTCCGACCGAGCGCGGCTACCGCTACTACGCCGACCGCCTGCTCGAGCGGCTCGAGCCGCAACCTGCTGGATTCCCGCTCGACCTCACCTCCGCGCGCAGCGAGGTCGACGCCGCCCTGCAGGCAACGACGGAGATGCTCTCCGAGTTGACGAGGTTGCTCGCGCTCGTCTCGGCTCCCGCGATGGGGACGGCGACCGTTCGCCACGTGGAGGTGCTCCTGCTCCAGCCGCAGGTCCTGATGGCGGTCGTGATCACCTCGACCGGCACCGTCACCAAGCGGGTCTACCGGTTCGACGAACCGATCGACACCGGCCTCGCGAACTGGGCCGGGCAATACCTCAGCGACCGGGTTGCCGGGCTCGAGCTGGGAAGCCACGTCCTGAGGCGGCGGCTCGACGAGCCGACGCTCGGCCCGCGCGAGCGAGCGTTTCTCGAGTCGTTGCGCCCGCTCTTCGCCGAGGCGCTCGCCACCGAGCAGCAGAGCCTCTACGTCGGGGGCACGGCCGGCCTGCTCGAGGATCTCCGGGGCGAGGAGCTCGAGAGTTACCAACGCCTGCTCGAGGTACTCGAGAAGCGTGCAGCGCTGCTCGAGGTCCTGAGCCAGGCGCTCGACCCGCGCCGGCCGTTCGTCCGCGTCGGCCCCGAGCTGGAGCACCCGGCGTTGCGCAACCTCTCGCTCGTCGGCGCCTCGTACGGCCTCACCACCCGGACGCTGGGGGCCGTGACGCTGCTGGGGCCGGTACGGATGGACTACGACAAGGCGATCCGCTCGGTCCGGTCCGCCGCGCACGAGCTGTCGCGCTTCGTCGAGGAGCTCTACGAGGACAACTAGCGCCGGAGCTACGCTTCGAGGCGGATGGCGACGACGCAGCACGACTACTACGAGCTCCTCGGCGTGCCGCGCACCGCGGACGGAGGCGAGATCAAGAAGGCGTTCCGCCGCCTCGCGCGCACTCTGCACCCCGACGTCTCCGAGGCTCCGGACGCGGAGGAGCGCTTCCGCGAGGTGGTCGAGGCCTACGAGGTGCTCTCGAAGGCGGAGACACGCGAGCTCTACGACCGCTACGGGCATGCCGGCCTACGCAGCGGCGGCTTCACGCCGACCAGCTTCGACCTCGGCGGCCTCTCCGACCTGTTCGCAGCGTTCTTCGGGGACGACCTCTTCGGCGTCTCGGCCCGGCCGCGCCGCGCACGCGGGGCCGACGTCGTCGCGCAGATCGAGATCGAGCTCGCCGAGGTGGTTACCGGGACGACGCGGGAGGTTCCCTTTCCGGTCACCGTGCCGTGTATGAACTGCGGTGGCGGCGGTGCCGAGCCCGGGACCGAGCCCGTCACCTGCACGGCCTGCGGCGGCGCCGGCCGGCTTCAGCACGTTTCCAGGACGGCGTTCGGCGAGTTCGTCCGTTCTCAGACGTGCCCCACGTGCGGGGGCGCAGGCCGGGTGATCGAGCACGCGTGCCCGGACTGCGAGGGCTCCGGGCGTACCGTCGAGGAGCGGACGCTCGACGTCGAGGTCCCGCAGGGGATCCACGACGGGCAGCAGATCCGCATCTCCGGCGAAGGCCACGCGGGCTTGCTCGGCGGCCGCGCCGGAGACGTCTACGTGCAGGTCCGGATTCGCCCCGACCCCCGGTTCGTCCGCGAGGGCAACGACGTCTTCTCCACGGTCGACCTGACGGTGACCGAAGCGGCGCTCGGGACGACGGTCCGGGTGCCCGTGCTCGAGGGCGAGGTCGAGCTCGAGTTCGAGTCCGGGACGCAGCCGGGCGAGATCCGGGTGCTTCGGGGCCGGGGCATGCCCGTCCTCCAGGGCTTCGGCCGCGGAGACCACCGGATTTTGGTGAACGTGCAGGTGCCGCGGCGCCTCAACGACGAGCAGCGCGGGCTTCTCGAGCAGTTTCGGGATGCGGCCGACGAGGAGACGTACCGCGCCGACGAAGGGTTCTTCCAGAAGCTGAAGAGCGCGTTCCGCTGAGCCCGCTGCGCCGGGTTTCCGCGGTCGTGCCGCCGGAGCGCGCGGAGGCGGCACGGGCGCTGATGCTCGAGCTCTTCCCTGAGGGGTTCGAGGAGAGCGACTCCGCCGACGGGCTCGAGCTCGCCGCGTACACGGACGCGGCCGGCGAGGAGCGGCTCTGGGCGACCTTCGGCCGGGGTGCGTCGGAGCCGGTTCTGGCCGGGTGGGAGGAGCGCTGGCGCGACTTCCACCGCCCTGCGCGGATCGGTCCGCTCTGGATCGGCCCGCCCTGGGAGCGTCCGGACAGCGACCTCGCCGTGACGATCGATCCAGGCCGGGCCTTCGGGACCGGCGCCCACCCAACGACGCGCCTGTGCCTCGAGCTCCTGCTGGAGCTGGAGCCGACGAGCCTGCTGGACGTGGGTTGCGGGTCCGGCGTGCTCTCGGTTGCGGCAGTCAAGCTGGGCTTCGAGCCGGTGACTGCGCTCGATCACGACCCGGCTGCCGTGGAAGCGGCGACGCGCAACGCAGAGGCCAACGCCGTCGCGCTCGATGTGCGTGCGGGCGACGCGCTCTCGGTCGAGCTGCCCGCCGCAGCCGTCACCGTTGCGAACGTGACGGGTGACCTCGTCCGCCGCCTCGTGCCGCGGATCGGCTCGGATGTCCTGATCGCATCCGGTTACCTCGAGTTCGATGCCCCGATACTCGAAGGGTTTGCCCGGGTGGAACGGCGCACGGCCCAGGGCTGGGCGGCCGACCTGTTTCGGCGCGAGGAGTAGAGTCCCGCGCCGTGGCGAGCTTCTCGATCCGCTTCCTCGGCTGCAAGGTCTCTCACGTCGATGCGCAGGCTCTGCGCGAGCGGCTGCTCGCTGACGGCCACTCGGAGCTCGACGAGGGCGCGCAGATCGCCGTCGTCAATACCTGCTGCGTCACGCACGGGGCGGTACGAAAGTCGCGGCACGCCGCCTCGCGCGCGGCCCGCAGCCACGAGCGCGTCTACGTCACCGGCTGCGGCGCCAACCTCGACGCGGACGGCTTCGCCGGCCTTCCGGAGAACGTCGTCGTGGTGGCAAGGCGAAGCGAGGAGACGCCGGAGCTCGTGGCCCGCCACGTGGGGGCGATCGGCTGCGTCCCGGCGGATGCGCGGCTCGACCGGGTTCGCGCCTTCGTGAAGGTGCAGGACGGGTGCAGCTTCTCCTGTGCCTTCTGCGTGATCCCGCTCGTGCGCGGAGCGTCGCGGAGCCGGCGCGCGGAGGCGGTCCTGCGCGAGGTGCGCAAGCGAGTCGACCAGGGCCACCCCGAGGTCGTCCTGACCGGGATCAACCTCGGCTGCTACCGCGACCATGAGGCCGGCTACGGGCTGGCGCGGCTCGTCCGTGAGGTCGGCGCGACGTTGGGCCTGGCACGGCTGCGCCTCTCCTCGATCGAGGTCAACCACGTCAACGACGAGCTCGTGGCGGCGCTGCGCGAGACGCCGAGCGTTGCGCGCCACCTTCATGTGCCGCTTCAGTCCGGGGACGACGGCGTCCTCCGCGCGATGGGCCGCCACTACGACTCCGCGACCTTCCTCCGCCGGGTCGGCGTGCTGGACGACTTCAACCTGACCAGCGACGTGATCGTCGGCTTTCCCGGCGAGGACGAGTCGGCGTTCGGGCGGACGCTCGAGACCGTCGCCGCGGCCGGGATCACGAAGGTCCACGTCTTTCCGTACTCGCCGCGCCCCGGCACGGCAACCGCTGCCGCGGACACCGTGCCGTCCGCCGTCAAGCGCGACCGCAGCGAGCGGCTGCGCGAGCTCTCGCGAGCCTCGAGCCTTGCGCGCTGGCGCGAGAAGGTAGGGCGGGAGGACGTGGTTCTGGTCGACCGGCCGGGCCGGGGCTACGGCGACGACTACTCGCCGTGGCTGGTCGAGGGGCCGATCGGCGAGCTCGTCCGTGTGCGCGGGAGCGCCGTGACCGAGGAGGGGATCCTCGCTGCCTGACGACTGCCTCTTCTGTCAGCTCGTCCGCGAAGGCGAGCACGTGCATGCAGCCGAGGGCTTCGTCGCCGTCCGCGACGTCAACCCGAAGGCCGAGACGCACCTCCTCGTCCTCCCTGAGCGGCACGTCGACAGCTTCCGGGAGATCTCGGAATTCCCCGCCGACGAGGCGAAGCGCATGCTCGAGTTCGTCGCCGAGACGGCCCGGGCGGCCGGGCTGGAGGACTACCGCGTCGTCGTCAATGTCGGCGAGGGTGCCGGGCAGACGATCTTTCACCTGCACTGGCATGTGCTCGGCGGCCGGGTCTGGGGGCTTGTCGGATGAGTCTGATCGCGCGGCTGGAGGACGAGCTGAAACAGGCGATGGCCGATCGCGAGGTCGAGCGGCGCAACACCCTGCGCTTGATCCTCGCCAGCCTGCGCGCCGCCGAGAAGGAGCTCCAGCGGCCCCTGCACGACGATGAGGAGCTCCAGGTGCTCCAGCGTGAGCGCAAGCGCCGGCACGAGGCGGCCGAGGCCTTCCGGGCCGGCGCGCGCGAGGAGCAAGCCGAGGCGGAGGAGGGCGAGCTCGCGGTGCTGGAGGAGTTCATGCCGGAGCCGCTCTCCGAGGACGAGCTGGAGGAGATCGTCGACGACGCGATCGCCGAGGTGGGCGCGACGAGCATGCGCGACTTCGGTCGGGTGATGGCCGACGTGATGCCGCAGGTCTCCGGCCGGGCGGACGGGTCCGCCGTCAGCCAGCTCGTCCGCGAGAAGCTTGCCTGAGGGCAGGACTCCCTCGAGGACGCCCTCACTCGCGGCTGGGCCCGTGATTAAGGCGCGCCCAGCCTCCTCCCCGCGGCGAGCGTATCGACGACCGGCGCACGCGTGTTTCACGAAATCGTGACGATTCTGTGACGGCTCGGCGGTCGGGAGCACGGTCGGGCGCAGCGCCTACACTGAGCCTGCGTGCAGGAAGTTCTCTCGGTGTCCAACGACGTCGCGGCCGAGTTGGCGACTCTCGACGACGGCGTTCTCGGGGCGCTTCGCGAGCGCCTCCGCTGCACGATTCTCCTCCGTGGCAACCGCCTGACGATCGAAGGGCCAGACCCCGAGGTCGCGCATGCGCGCGCGGTCGTCGACGAGCTCGCCGAGCTGGTCGAGGGCGGCCACGAGATCGGGCCGAGCACGGTCGACGCGGTGCTCGCGGCGCTCGACCAGGCCGAGGACATCCGCGAGGTCTTCGAGGACGTCGTCTGGCGCCACCGGGGCAAGAAGATCTCGCCGAAGACGGTGAACCAGAAGCGCTACGTCGACGCGATGCGACGCCACACCGTCACGTTCTCGATCGGCCCGGCCGGGACGGGGAAGACCTACCTCGCGATGGCTTTGGCCGTCGCGGCACTGTCCGATCGGGAAGTGGGCCGCATCATCCTCACGCGCCCGGCGGTCGAGGCGGGGGAGCGGCTCGGCTTCCTCCCCGGCGACATGCTCGCCAAGGTCGATCCGTACCTGCGCCCGCTCTTCGACGCGCTCTACGACATGCTCGACCCGGACCGGCTCGCCGCCTACATGGAGAAAGGCACGATCGAGGTCGCGCCGCTCGCGTTCATGCGCGGGCGCACGCTGAACGACTCGTTCATCATCCTGGACGAGGCGCAGAACACGAGCCCGGAGCAGATGCAGATGTTCCTGACGCGGCTCGGCTTCGGCTCGAAGGTCGTCGTCACGGGTGACGTGACGCAGATCGACCTGCCGCGCGAGCAGGCCTCGGGATTGATCCAGGTGCAGGAGATCCTCGGCTCGATCGACGGGATCGCATTCATCCGCTTCGGTCACGAGGACGTCGTCCGGCACAAGCTCGTGCAGCGGATCGTCGAGGCCTACAAGCTGCACGCCGAGGAGACGGGCACCCAGCGCGAGCGCTAGCGATGGTCGCGGTCGAGGTAGCAAACCGCAGCGGCGTCGAGGTCGAGGAGGAGGCCGCCGTCGAGCTCGCCCGCCGCGTGCTCGCCGGCGAAGGGATCGAAGAGGGCGAGCTCGGTCTGCACTTCGTCGGCCCCGACGAGATGCGGACGCTGAAGGGGGCTCACCTCGGCGAGGACGAGGTCACCGACGTCCTCTCCTTCCCGCTTGACGGCCGCGATCGGCTCCAGCCGGGCCCGCCGCGCCAGCTCGGCGACATGGTGCTCTGCCCTCAGGTCGTCCGCGAGGCCTGGCGCGGACCCATCGTGCACGGGCTCCTGCATCTGGTCGGGTACGACCACGGAGCGGAAATGGAGGCGAGGGAGGCCCGATGGACCGGATGACGCATCGCCGGGCGCAGACGCTCATCGAGAGCTTCAACTTCGCCGTCGAGGGGATCATCCACGTCCTTCGCACACAGCGGAACATGCGGATTCACTTCCTCGCGGCGGTGATCGTGCTCGTCGCCGCGGTCGCGATCGGGGTCTCGAAGCTGGAGCTGATCGCGCTGCTCCTCGCGATCGCGTTCGTCTTCATCACGGAGATGATCAACTCGGCGCTCGAGCAGGCGATCGACGTCGCCACCACATCTTTCGACCCGCTCGCCAAGCTCGCCAAGGATGTCGCCGCCGGGGCCGTGCTGATCGCAACGGTGAACGCGGTCGCCGTCGGGTACCTCGTCTTCTCGGGCGAGGTCGCCGAACGGAGCTCGCGGCTGCTCGACCGCCTGCGCGACGCGCCGGCTCAGGTGACCCTGATCGCGCTCGTGGTGACCGTGATCATCGTGATCGCGACGAAGGCCTACACCGGGCGCGGCGCGCCGCTTCGCGGGGGCCTGCCGTCCGGCCACGCGGCGGTCGCGTTCGCGGGCTGGATGGCGGCGACGTACATCATCAGCGACTCGCACCGGTTCCTGATCTCGACCCTGACCTTCATCATGGCGCTGCTCGTGGCGCAGACGCGGGTCGAATCCGGCGTCCACTCCGCGCTCGAGGTGACGTACGGAGGAGTGCTCGGCGCCCTGGTCACGCTCGTGGTCTTCCAGCTCTTTCAGTGAGTGACGAGCTTTACGAGCGCGCGGTTTTCGTCGCCGAGCGCGCGTATGCGCCGTACTCGCGCTATCTGGTTGGCGCAGCGGTGCTCGCGCGGGACGGTCGCGTCTTCGAGGGCGTGAACGTCGAGAACGCGGCCTACCCGCTCGGGATTTGCGCCGAGCGGGCGGCGCTCGCCCGCGCGGTCGTCGAGGGGTGCCGGCCCGGCGACCTGGAGGCGATCGGGATCACCGCGTCGCCCTGCGGCGGCTGCCGGCAGTGGCTCTACGAGTTCCGGCTCGACCGCGTCACCTTCCGCAACCGCGAGGGCGAGGTCGTCACCTACTCCCCCGCCGAGCTGCTCCCCGACACGTGGGACCTCGAGACGTGAATTTGCGAAATCGGCACGAAGGCGTTACAGCTCCGTGCGCCGAAGCGCGGTACGCTCATCGCCGAGGGCGGTGGGCATTGATCCCCGCCCCGGGTGGGGGGTGCGGTTTTTCGTGAGGAGCGGGTTCGCCGCCGTCGCCGGGCGGCCGAATGTGGGGAAGTCGACGATCGTGAACGCGCTCTGCGGCGGCAAGGTGGCGATCGTCTCCGACAAGCCCCAGACGACGCGCCGCCGCGTGATGGGGATTGCGAACGGCGACGACTACCAGCTCGTCCTGGCCGACCTGCCCGGCTTCCAGCGCCCGCGCGACCCGCTCACCGAGCGGATGCAGCGCACGGTCGACCAGTCGCTCGAGGACGTGGAGGCAATCCTTTTCGTCCTCTCCGCACGCGAGCGTATCGGCGCCGGTGACCGCTTCATCGCCGAACGCGTCTTTGCGCTCGACGTTCCCGTCGTGATCGCGCTGAACAAGGTCGACCGACTCAAGCCCGGCCACATCGCGACCCAGATGAGAACCGGCTCGCAGCTGGGCGACTTCCACGCGCTCCACCCCGTCAGCGCGCTCACCGGGGACGGCTTGCCGGAGCTGCGCGCCGAGCTGGTCGAGCTGCTTCCCGACGGTCCCGCCTACTACCCGCGCGAGCAACGCACCGACCTGCCGCCCGAGGTGCAGATCGCGGAGCTCGTCCGCGAGAAGGCGCTCCAGCTGACGCGTGAAGAGCTGCCGCATGCGATCTCGGCCGAGCTCGAGGAGCTGACGGAGAAGGTCGCGCGCGTAACCCTCTTTGTCGAGACGGAGTCGCAGAAGCAGATCGTGGTCGGACAGGGCGGCTCGGTGGTGAAGAAGATCGGCACGCGCGCGCGGCCGGAGATCGAGCTCCTGCTCGGCCACCCCGTCTTCCTCGAGCTGAAGGTGAAGGCGCGGCCGAAGTGGCGCCGTGACGAGGCGATGCTCGAGCGGCTCGGCATCTAAGCTCATTTCAAAGATCGCCCGCGAGGTGCGCCGGGACGCTGGGCTCGACGACGACGCGATCGACGAGGACTTGACGG
>WNFU01005464.1_pt1 | contig 15774 bp, 14 predicted proteins | sample 5400121 | NCBI WGS metagenome assembly WNFU01 (sample SAMN13153360, study PRJNA577476) | soil metagenome | isolation source: 100 cm soil or saprolite under grassland replicate 1 | place: USA:California | collected 2016-06-15
ACTTGATCCAGGTGTTCTGGTTGGTCGCGTTGGCCGTCGCCGACAGGATCGCGATGTCGCCGCTGTAGCCGATCTGCTTGCCGAGCACCTGGACCTCGCTGCGGCCGATGTCCTCGGAGGTGGCCTGGTTGACGAAGACCGTGCGCGCGTCCGGTGCGGCGTCGGAGTCGTAGGTCACCACCTTGACGCCCTGTGCCATGGCCGCCTTCAGCGCCGGCGCGATGGCGTTGGCGTCGTTGGCGGAGACGACGATCGCGTCCTGGTGCTGCTGCGCCAGCGTGTTGATGTAGGACACCTGCGAGGAGGCGCTCGCCTCCGAGGGACCGACCTCCTTGTACTCGCCGCTGAACTCGCCGATCGCCTTCTTGCCGCCGTTGTCGGAGATGGTGAAGTAGGGGTTGTTCACCTGCTTGGGCAGGAAGGCGATCTTGAGGCCCTGCTTGATCGGGGCGTTGGGGTTGGCCTGGCCGGCGGCGGCGGTGGTCGCCGAGGCGCCGCCGGAGCTCTCCTTCGTCGTCCCCCCGCAGGCGGCCAGGATGACCGCGCAGGCAGCGGCCACGGCGAGGCGTCCCACCCACCAGGGGCGCCTCGGCTGAGCTGCTCGGTGCATGGTGTGTCCTTTCTCTCGGCGCCGCGGCCGCGGCGCGACCTGGACGGGTCAGCCGGCTGGCTTCTCTTCAGGCTGTCGGGGGCGCCGCCGGTCTGGGGCGCACGGCCCTGGCCGCCGCCCTGACGGCGCTCGGGGCGACCACGCTGCCGATGAGCAGCAGCCCGGTCACCACGTTGAGGGTGTCGTTGGAGACGTCGTTGAGGATCAGCGCGTTGCGCACGCCGCCGAGCAGGAGCACCGCGGCGACCACGCCGCCGAGCGTGCCCCTGCCCCCGAAGATGGAGACGCCGCCGAGCAACACCGCGGCGACCACGGCCAGCTCCAGGCCGGTGCCGTTGTCGGCGCGGGCGCTGGCGAAGCGCAGCGTGAAGACGATCCCGGCCAGCCCGGCCACGGCGCCGCTGAGCACGTACAGGACCAGCTTGGTGCGCCTGACGCGGATCCCCGAGAAGAAGGCCGCCTCCCGGTTGGCGCCGATGGCGAACACCGAGCGGCCGAACGGCGTCACGTGCAGCAGCAGCGCGAACACCAGCGCCAGCACGGCGAACAGCGCCGTCGGGTAGGGGACGTGGGTGCCGGGCAGCGGGGTGGTGCCGTACCTCGTGTAGCTGGCCGGGAAGTCGGCCACGGCCTTGTCGCCGAGGATCACGAAGGCGAGCCCCCGGTACAGCGCCAGGGTCCCGATCGTGACCGCCAGGGAGGGGAGGCCGAGGCGGGTGACGAGGAAGCCGTTGAAGGCGCCGGCGACCGCGCCGGCGACCACCACCGCCGGGAGGATCGTCTCCAGCGGCACGCCCGCGTCCCACAGGTAGCCGATCAGGGCGCTGGCCAGCCCGAGGATCGAGGCGATCGAGAGGTCGATCTCGCCCGCGACCACGATCAGCGTGAGGGGCAGCGACAGCAGCGCGACCTCGCCGATGTCGAGGCCGAGGTAGAACAGGTTGGTGCCGCTGAGGAAGTCGGGCGAGGCCCACTGGCCGACCACCGCGACGACCACCAGCAGCAGCACCAGCGTGGTGTCCCAGCGCAGCAGCCCGGCACGGCTCACAGTGGCCTTGGCGGAATCAGCCACGGCGCACGCTCCTCTGCCTGAGCGCGGAGGCGACCCGCAGGCCGACCAGGCGGTCCAAGGCGATGGCGCCGATCAGCAGCGCGCCGTCGACCGCCTGCAACCAGAACGAGGGGACCTTGAGCACCACCAGCGCGCTGCCGATGGTCGACAGCAGCAGCGCGCCGAGGGCCGCGCCCGCCACCGAGCCGCTGCCGCCGAAGATGGCCACGCCGCCGACCACCACCGCCGCGATCACCTGCAGCTCGAAGCCCGTGCCCGCGGTGGCGTCGACGGTGCCGAAGCGGGCGGTCCAGAGCGCTCCGGCGAGTCCCGCGACGGCGCCGCTGGCGACGAACGCGGCAAGCACCCGGCGGCCGACGGGGATGCCGGCAAGCACCGCCGCATCGGGGTTGGAGCCGATCGCGTACAGCTCGCGGCCGGAGCGGAAGGAGCGCAGGGCGTAGGCCGCGACCGCCACCAGGACGACGGTGATCGCGACCAGGTAGGGCACCCCGAGGAAGCTGCCGCTGCCGAGGCCGAGCAGGCTGTCGGGCAGGTTGGCGGCGTTGATCTGGCGTCCGCCGGCCCAGGCGTAGTCGAGGCCGCGGAAGACGTAGAGGGTGCCGAGCGTCACCACCAGGCTCGGCACCCGGGCGGCGGCCGTCACGACGCCGTTGGCGGCGCCGCAGACGGCGCCGAACCCGAGCCCGGCGAGCAGCGCGACCACGACCGGGAGTCCCTGGTGGCCCGCCATCAGGTCCGCGGTCATGAACGCCGTAAGCCCCAGGACCGAGCCCACCGACAGGTCGACGTTGCGGGTGATCACCACCAGCGTCTGGCCGACCGTGAGCAGCGCGATGATGGAGGCGTTGAGCAGCAGGTCGCGGAGGCTCTGGGCGCTGACGAAGCGGGCGTTGTAGGCGGTGGTGACGGCGACCACCAGGCCGAGGACCAGCAGGATGCCCAGCTCGCGGAAGCGCAGCGCGGCGTCGACCAGGACCGCGCGCCGCAGGGCCGCCTTGGCGGCCGCGCGCTCGGCGCGCTCCACGCCGACGCTCATCCGCCGGCTCCGGTGGGCGCGTCGCTGGTGGCGGCGAACATGATCCGCTCCTCGGTGGCCTCCTCGCGCGGCAGGTCGGCGGTGAGGCGACCCTCGTGCATCACCAGCACGCGGTCGGCCATGCCGAGGATCTCCGGCAGCTCGGAGGAGATCATCAGCACCGCGACCCCGTCGGAGGCCAGGTCGGAAAGGAGGCGGTGGACCTCGGCCTTGGTAGCCACGTCGATGCCGCGGGTCGGCTCGTCGACGATCAGGACGGTCGGGCGGCGCGCCAGCCACTTGGCCAGGACCACCTTCTGCTGGTTGCCGCCCGACAGGGCGGCGACCGGGTCGCTGAGGCGCGCGTACTTCAGCCGCAGCCGCAGCGCCCAGTCGGCGGCGAGGCGGCGCTCGTCCGCGGCGCGGATGAGCACGCCGCGCCGCAGCCGCCCGAGCGACGCCAGGCTCGCGTTGCGGGCGATCGACAGGTCCATCACCAGGCCCTGCTCGCGGCGGTCCTCGGGGACGTAGCCCAGGCCGGCCGCCATCGCGGCCGTCGGTGAGGCGGCGGGGAGCCGGCGGCCCTCGACCACCACCTCGCCGGCGTCGCGGCGGTCGATGCCGAACACGGCCCTGGCGACCTCGCTGCGCCCGGCGCCGACCAGGCCGGCGAGGCCGACGATCTCGCCGTGGCGCACCTCGAAGCTGACGTCGCTGAAGACGCCCTCGCGGGTGAGCCGCCGCACCGACAGCGCGACCTCCCCGCGGGCCGCGCCCTGCTTGGGGAACATCGCGCCAAGCTCGCGGCCGACCATCCGGCGCACCAGGTCGTCCCTGGTGAGCCCGTCGAGCGGGCCGCTGAACACCTGCCGGCCGTCACGCATGACGGTCACCCGCTGGCACAGGTCGAGGACCTCGTCGAGGCGGTGGGAGACGAACAGGACCGCCGCGCCGTGCGCGCGCAGCGCCCGCGCCACCGCGAACAGCCGCTCGACCTCAGCCCCCGAGAGGGCCGCGGTCGGCTCGTCCATCACGATCACCCGGGCCTCGAAGGACAGCGCCTTGGCGATCTCGACGATCTGCTGATCGGCGAGCCTGAGGCCCCTGGCGGGGCGGGAGGGGTCGAGCGGGACGCCGAGCCGCCCCATCAGCGCCTCGACCCGGCGACGCAGCTCGCGGCCGTCGATGCGCCTGCCGGCCGCCAGCGGCTGGCGGCCCATGAAGATGTTCTCCGCGACCGAGAGGTCGGGGAAGAGGGTCGGCTCCTGGTAGATCACCGCGATGCCGGCGGCCCGCGCCTCCGCCGGGCCGCCGAGGCGGAGCTCCCGGCCGTCCAGCAAGAGCCGGCCGGCGTCCGGCCGGTACACGCCGGCGAGGAGCTTCACCAGGGTCGACTTGCCGGCGCCGTTCTCCCCCACCAGGCCGTGCGCCTCGCCGGCACGCAGCTCGATCGACCCGTCCTCGAGGGCACGGACGGAGCCGAACGACTTGGCGGCGTGCTCGAGCGCCAGCAGCGGTGCGTCGGTCGCGCCCGCCGCTGGCGACGACTGCGCTGCGTCGCCGGCCTGCGCCACCGGAGCCTCCCCGGGTTCCCCACCTGAACAAATGAATCGTTTCAGTTACCCTGGAACGACGCTAACGGCAGCCCCGCGGGGCTGTCAAGACCCAACACGGGAAGCTGTTCGACCGGACGGTTCACGCGCCTGCTCGATACGGTTCAAGATCATGGGGCCGGAGCGAGGAGAGGGAGGTGGCGGTGCGGGCACCGGGAGGCACCAAGAGCATCCGCGACGTGGCCGCCGAGGCCGGCGTGTCCGTCGGGACGGTGTCCAACGTCCTCAACCGGCCGGAGGTGGTCGCGCCCGCAACGCGCGCCCGGGTGGAGGAGGCGATCGCCGCGCTCGGGTTCGTGCGCAACGAGTCCGCCAGGCAGTTGCGGGCCGGCCGCAGCCGCACCCTCGGCCTGGTGGTGCTCGACGTCTCCAACCCGTTCTTCACCGACGTCGCCCGCGGCGTGGAGGACGCCGCCGCGGCGGCGGGGCTGGCGGTGATCCTCTGCAACAGCGACGAGAAGACCGAGCGCGAGCGCCGCTACCTCGACCTGCTCGAGGAGCACCGGGTGCACGGCATCCTGATCACCCCGGTGAAGGGCGTGAGCGAGCGGCTGCGCCAGATGCAGCGCCGCGGCACCCCGGTGGTGCTGCTCGACCGCTGGGCGTCCACCCGCAACCACTGCTCGGTCTCGGTCAACGACGTCTACGGCGGCGAGCTGGCCGTCACCCACCTGGTGGAGCGGGGCCACCGGCGGATCGCCTTCGTCGGCGGCCCGTTCAGCATCAAGCAGGTCCACGACCGTCACGAGGGAGCGACCCGCGCGCTGCTCGGGGCCGGCCTGCCGGCGTCGGCGCTGACCTCGGTGGAGACCCAGGCGCTCAACTTCTCCTCGGGACTCGCCGCCGGCGCGCAGCTCGCCGAGCTGCCGCCCGGCCGCCGGCCGACCGCCGCGTTCTGCGCCAACGACCTGCTCGCCCTCGGGCTGCTGCAGGAGATGACCCGCAGGCAGCTCCGCGTCCCCGGCGACCTCGCCATCGTCGGCTACGACGACATCGACTTCGCCGCCGCCGCGGCGGTGCCGCTGTCGTCGGTGCGCCAGCCCCGCGACCAGCTCGGCCGGGCGGCCGCCGAGCTGCTCATCGAGGAGGCCGCCGAGGGCACCCGGCACGGCCACCGTCAGATCGTCTTCGAGCCGCAGCTGGTCGTGCGCGACTCCAGCGACCACGAGCCCAGAGCGTGAAACGTTCCAAGAGCGGCGCGGCGCCTGACCGTCTATTCAGTAGTTTGCCTCTGGGAAGGTGGACGCCATGATCGTTTCACGCCGCGCCTACCTGCTGGCGACGCTGCTCGGCATCGCGGCCACGGGCGCCGTCGCGGCCGTGGCGAGCAGCCCTTGGCTGTGGTGGCTCTCGATGGGCGGCCTGCTCGGCCTGCTCGGCTGGCTGCGCCCGGCCGGCGGCTACCGCTGCTGGCGCTGAGCGGCGCGCTCAGCCGCTGGCGCAGGGCGCGCACCAGATCGACGGGCATTCGGTCGCTCCTCCCCGGGCAGCTTTGTTGGGGGGAGCCTGTAACGTGGTTGGAACCGCTGCCGACTGTGGAGGCAAGGCAGCCAGACAGTGTGGGAGGACGTCATGCGTGAGGGCAGACCGAAGCGGATCATCGAGGAGCTCGTTACGCACGCTCCATGATCGGCGGCTGTCACCAGGCCGTCCGTGACCTCGACCACGTCCGCCAGGTTGTCTCGGAAACCTGCTTCTCCGCCCAGTCGTCCGGGCCGGCCCCCGGCCGGGTCGGGCTCGAGGTGGAGGCGTTTCCCTTCGAGGTCCTCACGGACGGCGCGACCGCCCGCCGCGTCCCGCTCGAACGCCTGCTCGGGACGCTCGACGAGGCGGTCGGGCCACCATTAGGGAGCCGTCGGCACGAGACCGGCGGCTCGATTGCGTTCCCGCTCGATTCGGGCGGGTCGTTGACGTTCGAGCCGGGCGGGCAGCTCGAACACTCCACCGCCCCCCGTCCCAGCCCCACCGCCGCGCTGGCCGACGTGCGGGCCGTCGCCGAGCGGCTCGCCGAGGCGCTGCTGCCCCGGCGGACCGTGCTGGCCTCCGCCGGCCTCGACGTCTGGCGGCCTGGCGCGGACGTGCCGCAGCAGCTCACCGCGCCGCGCTACCTGGCGATGGCGGCGTACTTCGAGCGCCGCGGACCGCACGGCGCCCTGATGATGCGGCGGAGCTGCGCGCTCCAGGTCAACCTCGACCTCGGCGACGACCGCCAGCGTGCCGAGCGCTGGCTGGTCGCCAACCTGGTCAGCCCGCTGGCCTGCGCGACCTTCGCCTGCAGCCCGGGACCGGGCGCGGTGTCCACCCGCGCGCTCGCCTGGCAGGGCCTCGACCCGACCAGGACCGGCTTCCCGCGCCTGCTGGTCGACGGCTCCAGCGACGACCCCAGCGAGCAGCTCGCCGCCGCCGCGATCGACGCCGACGTGCTGCTGCTGCGCCAGGACCCGCCTCCGTGGCGGCCGGGCCGGCCCGGCTGGACCTTCGGCGACTGGCTGCGCGACGGCCATCCCGACCGCGGGCGGCCCAGCGTCGACGACCTCCAATACCACCTGAGCACGATGTTCCCCGAGGTGCGGGCGCGCGGCTTCCTGGAGTTGCGGGCGGTGGACGCCCTGCCGGCCCGCTACCAGTCGGTGCCGGTGGTGCTGCTGGTCGGCCTGCTCGAAGACGCGACGGCCAGGGCGCAGGTCCTGGCAGTGGTCGGGCGCTACCGGGCCGAGCTGCCCGAGCTGTGGCGCAGGGCGGCGACGGTCGGCCTGGCCGACCCCGCCCTCTGCGCCCTCGCCGTCGAGACCTGGTCCCTAGCGCTCGCCGGCGCCCGCCGGCTGCCGCCTGGCTACCTGCCCGCCGACGACCTTCGCCGCGCCGAGTCCTTCCTCGACCGCTTCACCATGCGTGGCCGCTGCCCCGCCGACGAGCTGCGCGAGCTGCTCGAGCGGGACCCGACCGACGCGCTCGCCTGGGCCGCAGAGCCCGTACCCGTCCGCAACGCCCTGTGAGGTGGACATGCCCGCCAACCGATCCGACGCCGCCCTGCCCGACGAGATCCTGCGACAGCGGCTGGAGCGGGAGCTCGGCGCCGTCCGGGGACGCATGGGACGGCTGATCGCCCCGCTCGACGAAGTCCAGATGCACCGCCAGTACGACCGCATCATGAGCCCGCTGGTCTGGGACGTGGGGCACGTCGGCAACTTCGAGGAGCTGTGGCTGCTGCGCCAGCTCGACGGCCGGCCGGCCCACGACCCGGCGCTGGACAACGTCTACAACCCCTTCGAGAACCCCCGCTGGGTCCGGGCCGACCTGCCCATCCTGGAGCGCGACGAGGCGGTCGCCTACCTGGCCGAGGTCCGCGCCGACGCGCTGTCGGTGCTGGGGTCGATCGAGTTCGATCCCGCCCGTCCCCTGGTGGCCGGCGGCTACGTGTACCGCATGATCGTGCAGCACGAGGCACAGCACCAGGAAACGATGCTGCAGACCCTCGACCTGCGCTCGGGCGCCAGGCCCTACACGCTCGCCGCCGCGCGGCGGCAGGCGCTGCCGCGCCCGGTCGACGACGCCGAGCGCGTGGTCGTCCCCGCCGGCCCGTTCGGCATGGGCACCGACGACCGCACCGCCGCCTACGACAACGAGCGGCCGCGGCACCGCGTGGAGCTGCCCGCCTTCGCCATCGACCGCTTCCCGGTCACGGTCCGCCGCTACGCCGAGTTCGTCGCGGCGGGCGGTTACCGGCGCCCGGAGCACTGGACCGAGGCCGGCTGGGCGTGGCGCCAGGAGAGCGGCCACGAGGCGCCGCAGGGGTGGCTGCCCGACGGCTCGGGCGGCTGGCTGGTGCGGCGCTTCGAGCACCTGCTGCCGCTGGACCCACGCGAGCCGGTGCAGCACGTCTGCGCCCACGAGGCGGAGGCGTTCGCCCGCTGGGCCGGCGGCCGCCTGCCGAGCGAGGCCGAGTGGGAGAAGGCGGCGCTGTGGGACCCGGTCGCGCACCGCAGCCGCACCTACCCGTGGGGCGAGGCGCCGCCAGGCGCCGGCCGGGCCAACCTCGACATCGCCGGCTGGGGGCCGGCGCCGGTCGGCAGCTACCCGGCGGGCTGTAGCGCCTACGGCGTCGAGCAGCTCGTCGGGGACGTCTACGAGTGGACCAGCTCGCCGTTCACCGGCTACCCGGGCTACCAGACCTTCCCCTATCCCGAGTACAGCGAGGTCTTCTTCGGCCACGGCTACCAGGTCCTGCGCGGCGCCTCCTGGGCGACCTCGAGCTGGGTGGCGCGCGGCACCTTCCGCAACTGGGACTACCCGCAGCGCCGGCAGGTCTTCGCCGGCGTCCGGCTCGCGTGGGAGGTGCCCTGATGTGCCGCGTCGCCGGGTACGTCGGCCCGCCCGCGCCGCTGTCGGTCCTGCTCAGCGACCCGCCGCACTCCTTGTACCTGCAGGCCTACCGGCCGCGACTGCAGCACGAGGGAGCGGTGAACGTCGACGGCACCGGGGTGGCGTGGTGGCCGGAGGGCGAGCGCGAGCCGATCCGCTACGCCACCGCGCTGCCGCCGTGGTCCGACCCGAACCTGCTCGAGCTGGCCGCGCGGCTGCGCGGCACCGCGCAGCTCGCCGCCGTCCGCTCGGCGACGCCGGGGATGCCCTTCGGCGCCGCCACCGTCGCACCGTTCACCCACGGCCGCCTCGCCGGCGCGCACAACGGCCGGGTCGGCGGCTTCCGTGGCCCGGTCGGGCGGCGGCTGCTCGACGCCCTGCCAGACGACCTCTTCGCGGCCGCGGGCACGGTCACCGACTCGGTGGCGCTGTTCCTCACCTTCGTCCACCACCACCGCGCCCGGCCCGAGGCCGGTCTGGCGCGGGCGCTGGCCGCCACGGTGCAGGACGCCGCCAAGCTCGCGGCCGACGCCGGCGAGGACGCGACCCTCACCATGCTGGCCAGCGACGGCAACCGCATCGTCGGGGTGCGCGCCGGCGTGGCGACGCCGTCGCACGCCCTGTTCGCCTGTGACGGCGACCCCGCCCGGCCAGGCGCCGCGCTGGTCGCCTCCGAGCCGCTCGACGACGGCACCACCTGGCGGGAGGTGCCCGACCACCACCTGGTCGAGCTCACGCCAGGCCGGGCCGCCCTCCTGCCCCTCGAGATGGAGCTGAGCAGATGACCGTTGCCAGGACCCTGCCGTCGATGACCCAGCTGTCACCGCTCGCGGACTGGCGCTCGGCGCTGGCGGACGACGTCCGCGCCGGGCTGACGGCCAGGCCCAAGCGGCTGCCGCCCAAGTACTTCTACGACGCCCGCGGCTCGGAGCTGTTCGAGGACATCACCAGGCTGCCCGAGTACTACCTGACCCGCGCGGAGACGGAGATCCTGATCGACGCCGCCGACGCGATCGTGCGGCGCATCCGGCCGGTGGAGCTGGTCGAGCTGGGCTCGGGGTCGTCCCGCAAGACCCGCCTGCTGCTCGAGGCGATGCACCGTCATCGCACCGGCGGCCGCTACGCCCCGCTCGACGTCAGCGAGGACGCACTGGTCGGCGCGGCGGACGCGCTCGGCGCCGACTACGACTGGCTGCAGTTCGACGGCTTCGTCGGCGACTTCACCCGCGACCTCGGCCGGCTCCCGCGCCGGGGGCCGCGCCTGGTCGCGTTCCTCGGCTCGACCATCGGCAACTTCGCCCCGCCCGAGCGCGCCGCGCTGCTTGCGGGCCTGCGCGCCGGGCTCGCCGACGGCGACCGCTTCCTGCTCGGCATCGACCTGGTCAAGGACCGGGCCACCCTCGAGGCCGCCTACGACGACGCCGCCGGAGTCACCGCGGAGTTCAACCGCAACCTGCTGCACGTGCTCAACCGCGAGCTCGGCGCCGACTTCCCGGTCGAGGTCTTCGAGCACGTCGCCTTCTACGACGAGGGCAACGCCTGGGTCGAGATGCACCTGCGCGCCGGCCGCGCCCTCGAGGTCGCCTTCCCCGGCCTCCGCCTCGAGGTCGCCTTCGCCGCCGGCGAGCTGCTGCACACCGAGATCTCCTGCAAGTTCACCCGGCCGCAGGTCGAGCGCGAGCTCGACGCCGCCGGCCTGCGGCTCGACGCCTGGCACGAGGACGCCGAGCGGCGCTTCGCGCTCGCCCTGGCGAGCTTGCCGGCGCTGCCCTGAGCGGCGCCCGGGGGCGCCGGCCGCGACGGCCGGCGCCCCTTTCACGTCCTGTCACGCGTGCGTACGATCCTGGTCCCATGGAACCGAAGACCACGCCGGCGGGCCGAGGGGCTCAGTCGAGGCAGGACGACCGGACCGACGCGCTCGCCGAGCGTCTGTTCAAGGACGCGGTGGGGGCTCTGGAGCTCTACACCGTCTACCTGGGCGAGCGGCTCGGCCTGTACCGGGCGCTCGCCGACGGCGGCGCCGCCACCTCGGCGGAGCTGGCGGCTCGCACCGGCACCGTCGAGCGCTACGTCAGGGAGTGGCTCGAGCACCATGCGGTGAGCGGGCTGCTCGAGGTCGACGACCCCAAGGCGGAGCCGGAGGCGCGCCGCTACCGCATGCCACCCGAGCACGTCCCGGTCCTGGTCGACACGGACGACACCCGCTACCAGGCCTACAAGGGCGTCGACATCGTGCGCGCCGCCCGCCCGCTGCCGGACGTGGTGGAGGCCTTCCGCGGCGGCGGCGCCCCGCCGCCGCTGGCGTGGGAGCCGGAGGGGAGGGCGGAGTTCAACCGGGCGATCTTCCTCAACCTGCTCGGCACGGCCTGGCTGCCTGCGATCCCCGAGGTCGACCGCCGGCTGCGTGCCGCGCCGCCGGCGCGGGTGGCCGACATCGCCTGCGGCACGGGGTGGTCGAGCATCGCCATGGCGCGGGCGTACCCCGAGGTCGAGGTGGACGGCTTCGACCTCGACCCGGACGCGATCGCCGCGGCTGGTCGCAACGCCGCGGCGGAGGGCCTTGCCGACCGGGTGCGGTTCTCCGTCGACGACGCCTCCGACCCGGGCCTGTCCGGCCGCTACGACCTGGTGACGGTGTTCGAGGCCCTGCACGACATGACGCGTCCGGTCGCGGCGCTGCGGGCGGCGCGCGCCCTGCTGCACGAGGGCGGCTCGGTGGTGGTCGGCGACGAGCTGGTCGAAGACGAGTTCACCGCCCCCGCCCCTGACCTGGAGCGGTACCACTACGGCTGGAGCGTGGTCGACTGCCTGCCGAACGCCATGGGCGACCCGGACAGCGCCGCCACCGGCGCGGTGATGCGTCCCGCCACGCTGCGCCGCTACGCGCTCGAAGCCGGCTTCCGCGAGGTGGAGGTCCTCCCCATCGAGACCGGCTTCTGGCTCCTCTACCGCCTGCGCCCCTGAGGCTGACCCTTCGCAGGAGAGAGCTGGGCTGGCATCAGCCTTCCCTTCTTCCGCGCTCGCAGCTGCTCATCTATCATGTAACCATGGTTTCATCAATTGTGTCCGGCCGGCGGTGAGCCAGCCCGGGCAGCGCGGCCCCGGTCAGTGGGTGCTGCTCTCCTACCGCCTGCCCCGGGAGCCCTCGACCCCGCGGATCGGGGTGTGGCGCAAGCTGGAACGGCTGGGGGTGGCCCGGCTGGGCGACGGGCTGGTGGCGCTGCCGGCCGACGCCCGCACCCGCGAGCAGGTCGACTGGCTGGCCCAGGAGGTCGTCGAGGCCGGCGGCGTCGCGACGACCTGGCTGGCGGTCGCCGGCAGCGCCGCGCAGGAACGCGCGGTCGCCGCGTCGATGCGCGACGCCCGGGCCGGCGAGTACCGCGCGGTGACCCAGCAGGCACGCACCGCCGCCAACGGGACGGCCACCGAGCGGGTACGGACGCTCCGCCGCCTGCGTCGCGAGCTGCGCCGGATCGCCCGCCGAGACTACTTCCCCCCTGCCGAACGGGATGCTGCCCGGGCGGCGGTCGACGCCCTCGCGGACGACGCCATCCCTGCCGGCTCAACACCAACGCCGATACCGGCGCCGCCCGTGACCGGGGAGCCGCCATGAGGTGGGCGACCAGGGCCGGGGTGCACATCGACCGCGCCGCCTGCGCCTGGCTGATCCGCCGGCAGCTCGACGCCGAGGCCGAGTTCGTGTTCGTCGACGACCCCGACGCGGTGCCGGAGGACGCGACGCCGTTCGACGTGCGCGGGGCCGAGCTCGGCCACCACGGCGGGGCGTGCAGCTTCGAGACGATCCTGCGCCGCTACGAGCTGGCCGACCCGGTGCTGTGGAAGCTGGCCGAGCTGGTGCACGAGGCCGACCTCGATGACGAGCGCTTCGACGCCCCCGAGGCGCGCGGCCTGGACGTCGCGCTGCGCGGCCTGTCGATGGTCGTCGACGACCAGCGGGTGCTTGCCTTGACGGGCCCGCTGTTCGACGGCCTGTACGAGTACTTCCGGCGGGGCATGCTGCTCGGCCGCGAGCCGGCATGACCGGCCGCCGTGGCGTGCTGGCCACGGTGCTCGCCTCGCAGGCGTTGCGGGGCCTCGCCTACGACCTGGCCCTCTGGTGCCTGTTCCGCCCCGTCCAGCTTCCCGCCCAGGCCGCGACGACCCCCGGAGGCACGCCATGAAGTGGGTCACCCGCGAGCGCCCCAAGACCGACCGGATCGCCTGTCCCTGGCTGATCCGCCGCTTCATCGATCCCGCCGCCGAGGTCGCCTACGTGCCCGCCGGCCAGGTCCTGGACCTGGCCGCCCACCAGGGCGCCCACTCCTTCGACGCGCCCGACGCCGAGTTCACCCACCAGGGCAACCGCTGCACCTTCGAGGTCCTCATCGACCAGTTCCAGCTCGGCGGCGACCCTGCCCTGGCGCGGCTGGCCCGCATCGTCCACGCCGCCGACGTCGCCGGCGACATCGACAGCGACCCGCTCGGCCCCGGCCTGCTGGCCATCGGCGAGGGCGGCCTCGCCGCCGAGGCCGACGACCAGCGGCTCCTCGAACGAGGCAGCTTCGTCTACGACGCCCTGTACGCCTGGTGCCAGCAGCATCCCGAGCCGGCAGAACCCGCACGGTGAGCCAGCCCGACCCCGCCCAGCCACCGGTCCGCCGACCGCGTCCCAGGTTTCGGCAGGTGCTCGGCTACTTCCTCGGCCTTGGCACCTGGGGGTTCGGCGGCCCCATCGCCACCGTCGGCTACATGCAACGCGACCTGGTGGAGCGCCGCGGCTGGCTGGACCGCGACCAGTTCCTCGGCGGGGTGGCGCTGGGCCAGACCATGCCCGGCCCCCTGGCCGCGCAGGTCGCCATGTGGGTCGGCTTCCTGGCCCGCGGCGCGGCCGGCGCCCTGGCGGTGGCCGCCGCGTTCATCGCCCCCTCGTTCCTGGTCGTGCTGGCCGTCGCCGCCGCCTACGTCCGCTACCAGGGCCTGCCGGTCGTCCAAGCGCTGTTCTACGGCGTGGCGCCCGCGGTCATGGCGATCGTCGCGCTGGCCGCGGTCAAGCTCGCCCGCCTCACCAACCGGGCCGACCGGCGCCTGTGGGCCTTCTCGCTGGTGATCGGCGCGGTCACCGCGGCGACCGGCGCCGAGATCGCCGTGCTGTTCATCGCCGCTGGGCTGCTGATGGTCGCCTGGGACGCCCCGCCCCGAACCGTGGCCCGGCTCCGCGCCCGCCTGCCCCGCCGGCCGGGGCGGGCCAGCGCGCACGCCTGGCCGGCGCTGGCGGCCGCCACCGCCCCCGCGCTGGCCCTGGGCGCATCGACCGGCACGCTGGTCGCGCTGGGGCTGTTCTTCGCCAAGGCCGGCGCGTTCATCTTCGGCTCTGGCCTGGCGATCGTGCCGTTCCTGCGCGAGGGCGTCGTCGCCCAGCACCACTGGCTCGACCAGCGCCAGTTCCTCGACGCCGTCGCCATGGGCCTGCTCACCCCCGGCCCGGTGGTGATCTCGGCCACCTTCATCGGCTACCTGGTCGGCGGGCTGGCCGGCGCGCTGGTCGCCACCGTGGCGATCTTCACCCCCATCTACCTCGGGGTGGTCGTCCCCGGCCGCTGGTTCCTCCGCCACCGCGACCACCCCCAGGTGGCCGCCTTCGTCGCCGGCGCGACCGCCGCGGCCGCCGGCGCCATCGCCGGCGCCACCGTGGTGCTCACCCGCCAGGCCGTCACCGACTGGCCGACTGCCGCGATCGCGCTGGCCGCGCTGGGCCTGCTGTGGCGCTTCAAGCTCCCCGAGCCGCTGGTCGTGGTGGCCGGCGCCATGGCCGGCCTGCTCCTGCACTGAACCAGGACCCACTGATTCCTCCTACCGGGCGGGGTTGCCTGCCTGGTCGGAGGTCCCACGGGGGCGGTGTGAAGCGGATGCCGCCGCGTGGGACGCCCGGGCCGGGTCGTCAGGGTCGCGGCGGCGTCAGCGCGCCGGGATCGCTGCAGGCTCTTCGCGTGGCGGTTGGTCAGTGCTGGTCGTCGGCCGGAGTGGCCGCTTCGGTAACCGGCGCCTGGCCGGGGTCGGCCAGCCCGCCCGTCTGCAGCTCGGCCACGATGTGGTGCGCGGTGCGCAGCGCGACCGCCGAGATCGTCAGCGACGGGTTGACGCCCAGCGCGGTCGGGATGGCCGAGCCGTCGGCGACGTACAGGCCCGGGTGGACGCCCCCGGTGCCGCGGTCGAAGACGCGCCCGAACGCGTCGACGACCCCCTGCTCGGCGCTGTCCGCCATCACGCACCCGCCCAGCGGGTGGGTGAGCGTGACCGAGCGCCCACCGGCGAGCTCGGCCCCTGGGCCGAGGAACGGGTTCTGGAACTCCGCGGCCGGGTCGTCGCTGAGCTCGCGGGCCAAGCGGGCGAGCGTGCCCTCGATCTCGCGGTAGATCGGGTCGTCGACGAAGCGCAGCCCGTCGGTGCGGTCCAGGCGCAGCTTCGTGTCGCGCCAGCCGGAGCCGAGCCGGAAGCGCCCGACCGACCTGTCCCGGCCCATCGCGACCACGCACATCATCTTCAGGACCCACTCGTCCTCCGACTCGAACTGCTCCTGCCGGGTCCGTTGGTTGCGGAACAGCGCGCGGACGTACGCGCCGACGCGCGACAGCCCGTAGCGCGCCACCGCGTAGGCGATGAACAGCGGGCGACTCCGGCCCTTCGACAGCGAGCGGAGCAGTGGCACGCCGTGCCCGACCAGCGACGCCAGCGCGCGCGGGATGCCCTGGTCCTCGACGGTGTGGAACTTCGCCGGGTCGCCGCCGTTGCCCGCCTCGGGGGTGTTGAAGTGGCCGAACGACGTGGTGACCGGCCCGCGGGTCAGGCTGAGGCGGTAGCGGGTCTCGGGGAGGAAGGCGATGTAGTCGCCGTTGGTCGAGAAGCCGTCGCCGACCCGGGTGCTGAGGTTGGGGATCGACCCGGCCTGCTGGCAGCGCAGCAGCAGCTCGGTCGTGCCGACGCAGCCGGCGGCGAGGACGACCCGGTCGGCGAGCACCGCACGCCTCCTGGTCCGGTGCGGCTTTCCGGCGTCCCGCTGGCGGTACTCGATCCGGTAGCCGCCGCCGGGGAGCGCGCGGAC
>WNFU01010261.1_pt2 | contig 15773 bp, 17 predicted proteins | sample 5400121 | NCBI WGS metagenome assembly WNFU01 (sample SAMN13153360, study PRJNA577476) | soil metagenome | isolation source: 100 cm soil or saprolite under grassland replicate 1 | place: USA:California | collected 2016-06-15
GCGGCCGTGAGCGTTGCCCAGGCGCGGCTAGCGCAGGTCCAGGCTGGGTCCAAGCAGGAAGATATCGACGCGGCCGCCGCCGCTGTGCGGGCGGCTGAGGCCCGTCTCGACCAGGCTCGTTCAGGGGCCCGCATCGAGGAGATCGCCGCCGCGCGGGCGCAGGTTGGCCAGGCCCAGTCGCGCCTCGATTCGCTCGTGGCTGGCCCGAAGTCTGAGGACCTGGCTGGGCTGGACGCCACGGTCGATCAGGCGCGTTCTCAGCAGGACCAGCTGCGAGCCCAGCTGGCGTCTTCGAACGCCTCGATGACCGAGGCGAAGTTCCGGCTCGACCAGGCCAAGGCCGGCCTCGGCGGCCCGAACACTCGGGCCGAAGACATCGCGGCAGCGGTCGCGGCGTTGAACGCGGCCCGCAGTCGTCTCGACCAGCTCAGGGCGGGCCCGAGGCCCGAAGATTTGCGCGCGGCCGAGCTTGCCGTTACCCGCGCGCGTGCCAATTTGAATGCCGCCGACGAGGCCCTGGACGCCTGCGGTCGTAGCAGCACCACCACCCGCAGCGTGCAGCGCAATATCACGACCGGCCAGACAACCGAGACGACCACGAGTCAGCGGGCGTCGTGCAGCGAGTCACAGCGCGACCAGCTCGTGTCCCAGCGCAACGCCGCGCGTGTAGCCGTGCAGGAGGCTGAGAACCAACTCGAGAAAACTCGCAACGGCGCGACGCCGTTCGAGATCGCCCAGGCCGAGGAGGCCGTCCGCCAGGCGGATGCGAACCTCCAGAAGACCCGCTTCGGGGGCACCACAGATCTGGCTACGCTCGAATTGCGGTTCGGGCAGGCCCAGGCGGACGTCGAGCGGCTTCAGGCTCTACTGGAGCAATCCCAGGCCAGTCTGGATGCCGCTCAGGCCAGAGTGGATTCGGCGCGCAACCCGAGCGAATTCGACGTGCGTAACGCTCAGGAGACGGTAAATCAGGCAGCGGCGAACCTGGCCAGGCTCGTGAATCCCAACCCGTTCGACGTCCGCACGGCGGTGGCAGCACTCGACCAGGCCCAGGCCTCGCTCGCGTCGCGCCAGCGCCCCACGGCCGAGGACATCCAGATTGCGGCCGCGCAGCTCGATCAGGCGGCCGCGTCGCTGGAGGCGACTAAAGTCAACCTTGCCGAGGCGATTATTCGCTCGCCCTTCGATTCGATCGTGGCGCAGCGTTTCGTCAGCTCGGGCGCGACGGTGGGTCCGAACACCCCGATCTTCAGCCTGGTCTCCAAAGACACCGAGATCGTGCTGCAGGTCGAGGAGGCGCGGATCGGTCAGATCGCGCGCGGGCAGCCCGCCCAGATCGCGGTCGCCGCGTACCCGGGCGAGCCAGCCCCCGGCTTGGTCGCCAGTATCGCGCCGACCGCCGACCCGCGCAGCCGGACCTTCGCCGTCCGCGTCTATCCCAACGATCCGCTCAACCGCCTCCGCGACGGCATGTTCGCACAGGTCGCGCTCCAGACCCCGGCGAAGCAGGCACTGCTCGTCCCGGTCCAGGCGGTGGTCAATCGCTCAGGCAAGAGCCTGGTGTTCGTCGTAACGCCCGAGAGCCGCGTCCAGCAGCGCGAGGTGACGGTGGGCATCAACGATGGGCGCCAGATCGAGATCGTGCAGGGCCTCAATCTCGGCGAACAGGTTGCGATCTCGGCGCTCGACGTGCTCTCCGACGGGACTCCGGTCGTCGTTCAGCGGCAAGGGTGAGGCCGGAGTCCGCTAGAATGGCGGCGTCATGCTGGGGCGTGGCGCCAGGCCGGGCTGCGCCGAGTGGGACGCGCGAGCCTGCGGCCTTGTGGATCGGAGGAGTGACGAGTGCTGACGCTGATCCGGGCCGGGCGCCTGATCGACGGGACCGCTGCTCCGCCCCGTGACGCGGTCACGATCGTGGTAGAGGACGGCCGGATTCGAGAGATCGTCGACGAGGGGCGGTCGGCCGAGCCACAGGGCGAGAATGTCGTACGGCTGGACTACTCGGCGTACACCCTTCTGCCCGGACTCGTCGACTGCCACGTGCACCTCGTCTTCAGCGCCCGCTCGAGCGCGTTGCAAGACATCCTCGGTGAGGATAATCGGCGGCTCATGCTGCGTGCCGTCCACAACGCCCAGGTTGCCCTGCGCGCCGGGGTGACCACCGTGCGCGACTGCGGGGGACGGGGCGGCGTCACCTTCGCGCTCCGCGATGCGATCGAGGCTGGGATCCTGCCGGGGCCACGGATCTTCGCGGCCGGTCCGCCCATCACCACCACCGGCGGGCACTGCTACTTCCTGGAGGGCGAGGCCGACACGGCCGAAGAGCTGCGCAGACTGGCTCGCTCGCTGGCCAAGCAGGGCGCCGACTTCTTCAAGGTCATGTCGACCGGTGGTCGGATGACGCCCGGGACCAATGTGACGGCCGCCCAGTACTCCATCGACGAGTTGTCGGCGCTGCTGGCCGAGGCGCGACGGCTCAAGCGGACCGTCGCGGCGCACGGTCACGGCACCGCGGGTATCCGCAACGCGGTGGCCGCCGGTGTGACGACGATCGAGCACTGCACCTGGGTATCCGAGCACGACAGTGTCAGTGTCGCATATGAGCCAGAGGTAGCGGCACAGATGGCGAAGCAGGGTACATTCCTCGATGCGACGCTCTCGCCGAGTGTCGTCTCTTCGAGGATCCCCGATAGTGAGCTGACGCCCGCCAGACGGGAGATCCGCAAGATGCGTCCGGCGGTGACGGAGGCCCAGCGGGCAATGCTGGCGTTGGGCGTCGAGCCGATCGCTGGGACGGATGCGGGTGTGGCGAACGTGACGCTCGACAGCATGCCGATGGAGCTCGAGGCGCTGAATCGCGAATTGGGTCTGTCGCCGATGCAGGTGATCCGCGCCGCCACTCACACCGCCGCCCGTGCCTGCGGCCACGAGGACGAGTTCGGCTCGGTCCAGGCTGGCCGCCGCGCTGATCTGCTCGTGGTACAGGGCGACCCGTCCGTCGACCTTGCCGCCATCCGACGGGTCCGCTGGGTGCTGCGCGACGGCGTGCCGGAGGTCGAGGATGGCCGCCTCATTCGAGCGTAACGCCCTCTGGCCCTGCCGATGAACAACGTCCTCCGCTTGCTGGACCGAGCCCTCTTCACCACGGGCACCCCCGAGGGCCCTGGCCGCTTGCTCGGACTAGTAGTGCTCGGGTTGGTGGCCCTCGGGCTCTGGTTGATCTTCTGGCCGTTCGTTCCGCCGCTGCTCTCGCGATTCATCCTGGCCATGCTTGACTTGATCAGCGCGATCTGGCAGGCCATCCCACCCCTATCCTGGCCTGAGTGGCTGCGCTGGCCGGGCCGCTGAGCTCCGAGCGATCAGCAAATGAGCGGACAAGCAGCCGGCGAGACGGCGGGCGCGTTCGACCGCCTCTGGGCACTCCTCTTTCCGGCTCGCTGCCTCGGCTGCGGTCGCCGCGGGACGCCGGTCTGCGCTCAGTGCCAGGAGGCGATCCCTTGGCTCGGAGCCGAGACGTGTCCTCCCTGTGCCCGGGCCAGTCCCCTCGGTCGGCTGTGCGCGCGGTGCCGCAATCAGCCGGGGCAGCTCGATGGCCTGCGGGCGGCCTGCACGTTCGACGGCATCGTGCGCCAGGCGCTCCACGACCTCAAATATCGACAGGCCAGGTTCCTGGCCGTGTTCGCCGCCAGCCTGCTGAAGCAGTCGCTCGCGAGACGCCCGCTCCGAGCAGACGTGCTCGTGCCCGTCCCGCTGCCGAAAGCGCGCCGCCGTGACCGCGGCTACAACCAGTCCGAACTGATCGCCGAACGGCTCGCGGCCGCGCTCGGCATGCCGTGTGTTCCCGCCCTTCTCGAGCGAGTCCGAGAGACGCCGCCCCAGGTTGGCCTGTCGGCCGCCGAGCGCCGCGCCAACGTTCGGGACGCCTTCGCGTGCGCCCAGCCAGCAGCGGTTGAGGATCGCCGGGTGATCCTGATCGACGACGTCGCGACCACCGGTGCGACGCTGCAAGCCTGCGCGGCGCCGCTCAAAGCCGCTGGCGCGAGCCGGGTCTGCGGCCTCGTCGTCGCGCGCGACCGCTGAGCGTCTCGGCTAATGGTGCGCCTCGGCGCTGGCGGCCAGGACGGCGTCGCGGAAGGCCCTAGAGTCGGCTACGTCGCGCATCGTTTCGATGCCGTACGTGCTGCGGATGAGCGGGATCGTTACCTCTCGCTTGTTCAGGATGCCCGAGCGGATGGTGACGTTCGTATCGGTCAGCTCCAGGCGCGCGCCCGCCAGCGGAAGTACGGGACGACAAAGAGGGCGCGCAGCCACCACTGCCAGCGCCGTCGCGTCTCACGCACCGTCATGATGGATCGAGCCATGTCGTTTACCCGGTTCCTCTACTAGGACGAGCGCCGCTGACCGCCCCGAAGGACACTGGTACCGAGTAATCCCACGGCGGACCGTCCGCATCGCCGGATCGCTTCCCACGCCAGCGCAGCACAACCACTTCTTCCCGAAGCTGGGCCTTGGTTGCCGTAGCGAGCCGAGTGCGGAACAAATCGATGCTCGTGACATCGTAGCCGAGCGACTGGGCAATGTCCGCGAGAAGCTGGCCAGTGCGGATCATCACGCGCAGGTAGGACGCTTGGTCTCCCACGACGAGTACACAATGGCCTTCGCTAGCGCTAACAACTCGTGACGTTGGTACCGCTCATCGCTCTGCTCTCTCAGGCAATCAAGCAGCACCAGAGCCTTATGCAGCGGCAGCGGACTGATCGAGTTCGCGAGGAGCAGGCTTGCACTATCGCGCGGCAACGTCCTTAGGTCGGCCCCGGTCTCCTGCCCCACGAAGAAGAGCGGATCGTCCTCAATGCCTTGGGAATCCAGGACTGCCGAGGCTTTCTCAGCGACGATGCGGGCGTGCTCGAGCAATCCGTTCGGGTCGGGGCTCCAGTCCACCTTAACCCCCGCAGCGAAGTGGGCCATCGGGTTCGCCTCGACACCCACGCTCGACACCCCGAGTTTGCTGCATTCGACGAGGGTGGTCCCAGTTCCACAGAACGGGTCCAGCACTCGCTTTCCGTCGCTCACTCCGAGCCGCTGGAGGTACTCACGGACAAGGTGTGGCGGAAAGGAGAGCACGAACCTGTACCAGTCGTGGACAGGTCGATCCTGAGGATGGATCTTGTTCATCTCCCCGCTTCTGTCGTTGCGGCCTGGGGTTAGGTAGTTCATCGTTGGATCCTGCATAGTGACGCACGTTGACGGGCGCCCGCGGGTCTCGACTTCGAGACCGACAACGCTATGGTGGCTTAGGCTCAGAGCTTGCCCACAATCGTCGCGAGCGCCTCGAGCAGGGCATCCGTGTGTTCTGGCTTGCCGACCGAGATGCGCAAGCAGCTCTGGAGACGAGGGGTGTCGTAGAAGCGGGTCAGGATTCCGCGCTCGGCAAGCCTTGCGCGCAGCTCGCGTGCTTCCATGCCGACCACGTCGCAGAGGATGAAGTTGGAGCGGCTCGGGTATGGCCTCAGGGTCGGCACCCTCGCCAGCTTGCCGTACAGGCGGTCGCGCTCCTCGACGATCCGACGCACGTTCGCCAGCAAATAGTCGCGATCGGCCAGCGACTCGCGCATGGTGACCAGGGCGGCCAGATTGACGTTGAAAGGCGGCTTCAGCTTCCAGAGATGGTCGGCGATCCAGAGGGGCAGGACGCCGTATCCGAGCCGAAGGCCGGCCAGGCCAGCCCACTTACTGAACGTCCGCAGGACGACCAGATTGGGGCGATCGAGTACCTCGCGAAGCATTGAGTTGAAGCCCTGGCCATCGGCAGTGGCGAACTCGGCGTACGCCTCGTCCAGGACCACAACCTTGCCGCTCGCCAGCAGTTTGTGGACGTCCGATGGCTCCGTCGTGTTGCCCGTCGGATTGTTGGGCGACGTCAGTAGGACCAGCTTCGTGCGCTGCGTAATCGCGGCCAGCGCGCGCTCGATTGGGACACCGAAGCCCGCCTCAGGTGGATCGCGGTCCAATTGGACCACCCGCGCGTCCTGGTGTTGCGCGTTGAAGCCGTACATCCCGAATGAGGGTGGGAAGTCCAGGATCTCGTCGCCGGGGTCGAGAAAGGCGCGCATCAGCAGATCGATGATCTCATCCGAGCCATTACCCAGCATCAGGTGTTCAGGCGGCACGCCCAGGTACTCAGCCAGGACAACGCGATCCTCGCGCTGGGCCGAGTCAGGGTAGATGTGGTACGAGTCGAACTGGCTTAGCGCCTCGGATACGAGCGGCGACGGCCCGTATGGGTTCTCGTTGGCGTCCAGCTTGACGATGCTGTCGACCGGACGTCCGAGTCGCGCGGCCAGCTCTCCCGGGTCCTCTGGCCCGGCGTAGGCCGCCATCTCCTCGACACAGCGTCGCACGCCGGGCCGGGCGACCTCAGGCTGGCTGGCCATCGATCTCCCTCAGGCGGACCTCGATCGCCTCGGCGTGGGCGTACAGGCCCTCGGCGTGCGCGATCTCGATGGCCGGCGGGCCGAGCCGCCGCAGGTCGGCCGGGCCGAAGGCGAAGACCGACGTGATCTTGACGAAGTCGTCGAGGTTCAACGGCGAGCTGAAGCGGGCCGTCCCGCCGGTCGGCATGATGTGGCTTGGGCCGGCCGTGTAATCGCCGATGCTCTCCGCGGACATGTCGCCGACGAAGACACCCCCCGCGTTCTCCACCAGGCCCAGCTTCGACCAGGGGTCGCGCACGCACAGGCAGAGGTGTTCCGGGGCATACTCGTTGGCCAGCGCGATGCCCGCCTCGACGCTCGGGACCAGCACGGCCGCGCCGCGGGCAGCGACCGACTCGCGCATGATCTCGGCTCGGGGTGCCGTCTCCAGCATCTCCCCTGCGATGGCCAGCGTGCGGTCGATCTGCGCGCGCGAGGTGCACAGCAGGACCGGCTGGGCCAGCGGATCGTGCTCGGCCTGCGCGATCAAGTCGGCGGCCAGGAAACGCGGGTTGGCGTTCTCGTCGGCGACCAGGACACACTCGGTCGGCCCGGCCAGGCCCTCGATCGAGACCTGCCCGAACACCATCCGCTTGGCGAGCGCGACGAAAAGGTTGCCCGGTCCGACTATCTTGTCGACGCGCGGCACCGACTGCGTGCCGAAGGCGAATGCGCCAATCGCCTGAGCCCCGCCCATTCGGTAGACGGCGTCGACTCCCGCGATCCGGGCTGCCACCAGCAGTGCCGGGGGCACCTGGCCATCTGACCCTGGGGGCGACGCCATGACGATCTCGCGAACGCCGGCCACTCGGGCGGGCACGGCCGCCATCAGGACCGAGCTTGGGTAGGGCACCCGTCCGCCCGGAGCGTAGATGCCGACCCGAGCCAACGGGCGGATGAGCTGGCCGGTCGCGCCGTCGCCCTGGAAGTCGATCCACGAGTTGCGCCGTGCCCTTTCGTGATACTCCCGTACCCGCTTGGCGGCCGTCTCCAGGGCCGCGTACACGGTCGAGGGGACTCGGGCGACCGCGGCGTCGATCGCGGCTGGCGGCACCCGTAGCTCGTCCAGCTCACGGCCGTCGATCAGGCGGGTATACCGCCTGACCGCGGCGTCTCCCTCGGCTCGTACGTCGGCCAGGACCCGCTCGACAACCTGGGCTGGGCTCAACTCCTCGCCAAACACTTCGCGGATCTTGGCGACGACCGCCTCCGGAAGCGTCGTGTCCTCCAGGGCCCGGCGGGCCAGCAAGACCCGGCGGGCGTCGGCTACGTCGTCGAAACGAGCGATCGGCAGCCCACTCACCGCTCGTCCTCGCCGCTCCGAGCGACAAGCTGGCGGCGCAATGCCTCGAAGCTCCAGGACTTGCTCTCGAAAACGTAGCGGAGCGGGCCTACGGTGACCTCACTCGCGCCGGCTCGTCGCAGAGCGTCCACCGCGCGCAGCAGCAAGTTGCTCTGCACCACCACCGTCGCGGCGAACCAGCCCTCCTCGGCACCCATCTTGGGATAGACTTTGGAGATCGTCCGGCCCTGCAGGCCGGCTACCTCCGCGTGGCTGGTCACTCGCCGCGCGACCGCCTCGGCCGACTCGCCGCGGATGTTGCCGGTCAGCGAATAGTATTGCCGCGAGCGCATCTGGGCCTCGATCAGCTCAAGGATGTGGCGGGCGATCTGGAGCTTCTCCTCACACTCGCGCAGCGCTGCTCGATTACCGATCAGGCACGCCTGGGAGTCCAGGATGGTGCCGCCGGCGACCCGCTTGAGGCGGTTCTCCCGAAGGGTCACGCCGCTGGTGACCAGGTCACAGATCACGTCGGCCGCGCCGAGGGCCGGGGCCGCCTCGAGCGCCCCGCTCGACTCGACCAGGGCGAAATAATTGATGCCGTGGTCGAAGAGGAACTGGCGGGTGAGGTTGGGGTACTTGGTCGCCACCCGCAGCTCGCGGCCCTTGGCCCGCAGCTCGGCGGAGATCTCTGCCACGTCGGTCACGCTGCTCACGTCGATCCAGCCTTCTGGGACCGCCAGGACCAGCGCGCACGAGCCGTAGCCCAGCTCTGGCTGCAGCATCACCACGCCGTCCTCGTCGCGCTGGTGCTCGCGAACGACGTCGTAGCCGGTGATCCCCAGGTCGACGCTGCCCTCCTCGACCTTCGAGAAGATGTCACTGGCGCGCTGGAACAGCACCTCCACTCCCCGCAGGCCCGGGATCGTCGCCCGGTACTGGCGCGGGTTGGTCCGATTGACCTCGAGCCCACACGCCTGCAGGAACACGAGCGTGTCCTCCTCCATGCCCTTGGAGGGCAGAGCCATTCGGAGAACCGGCTCGACGGTTGGTGCGCGCCCACTCATAGCCGATCTCGAACGGCGGCCAGCAGATCAGATCGTTCGACCTGCACCTCCTGGCGAGTTTGCATATCGCGCACCACTGGCCGGCCCTGCTCGCGCTCGCGCTGGCCATAGATGACCACCAGCGGAATGCGCTGCCGATCGGCGTGACGCAGGTTGGCCTTGACTCCCCGCCGGCGGACGTCCAGCTCGACCGTGATGCCGGCCTCGCGCAGCTCGCTGGCTAAACCGACCGCGTCTGGCTCGTCCTCGGCTTCCAATGCAACCACCAGCGCGTCCACCTCCCACGCCCGCGGCTCGGCGCCTTGTTCGGAGTCGAGCGCTAGCCTGACCCGCTCGAGCCCGAAGCTGAAGCCGACCGCCGGGACCTGGTCGCGACCACCCAGCGAGCGTACGAGATCGTCGTAACGCCCGCCGCCACACAGCTGGCTGGCAGCCCCGCCCGTGCCGTCGTGGTAGATCTCAAAAACCAGGCCGGTGTAGTAGCGCAGACCACGGCCGAGGCCGAGGTCCACGATCACTTCAGGCTTGCCAAGCTCGTGACGATCGAACAGGGTCAGCGCCCGTTCTACCTCCCGCAGCGGCTCGGGCTTGAGCCCATGCTGGACAAGCAGCGCCTCGAGCCGGCCGAACACTTCAGGCGGCGGGCCGGCTAGCTGGTGTAGACGCACGATGAAGTCCGTCGCCCGACGTACCTGTTCGGTCGGGTCGGGCCGGCTGGCCTTGGACAGCAATCGTTCGACGATCTCCTCTGGGGACCGGCTGCCTCCCTCCAGGACCAGATTGGCTCGGCCGAGCAGATCGGCTGCGACGTGGGCAGCGCCCTCCGAGCCGAACTCGGCCATCAGCGAGGGCAATAGGCCGGAGTCTTCCGCCGACTCCTCGCCATCCATCGATCCGACGCCCATCAGGGCCAGGACTCGATTGACCACCTGTTCGCGGTCGGCCCGTCGGCGCGCCAGGTTCTCCATGTCGCCGAGGATCAGGGCCTGGCCGTGCTCCTCGATACCGAGCTGGCGGAGAAGCTGGAGGACAGCCTGGAGGTGACCGACCACCAGCCGATAGCGTCTCAGCCCAACCGCTCGGAGCGCGCCGCAGGCGGCCGCCAGGACCTCGGCGTCGGCGGCCGCCCCCTCACCGCCGATGCACTCGAGGCCAACCTCGGTGAACTGGCGATAGCGGCCGCGCTGTGGCTTCTCGTACCGAAAAGTGGGCCCGGCGTAGTGCAGCCGCACAGGCAGTGAGCGGTCCTGGAGATGGTTGACGTACGCCCGCATCACCGAAGCGGTGAACTCCGGTCGCAAGCATAGCTTCCGGTTCCAGTGTGTGAACGTATACATTCGAGCCGCGATCTCTTCGCCGGATTTCCGAAGGAAAAGGTCGAGGTTCTCGATTAGTGGCGTATCGATAGCCTGATAGCCGTACAGCTCGAAATGGGCGCGCAGATTCCGAGCGAGCTCGCTCAACAGCGCGCTCTCGGGTGGGATGACGTCGTTGGTCCCCCGGACCCGTTGAATCTCGAGCGTGTCCATGACCTGGTCCGTGGTGCTCAGCCATCGTGGGAAAGGCCCAGCTTGGTCGGTCCCCGAAACATGTTGACATGCACACCGTTGGCCACCTTGGCCACCTTGGCCGTCTTGGCCACCTTGGCCAACTTTGGCCATCCTGGTCATCCTAGTGATCTCGGCCATCTCGGCCATCTCGGCCATCTCGGCCATCTCGGCCACCTTGGCCATCTTTGGTCATCTTTGGGACTACGCTGGGGTGACAAAGGGCGGGCGATGCCGCACAATACGGACGATCTAGCTAGCGGAGGGTGCCAGATGAGCGCCGAGGATGAGGTGGGGAGCGCCGCCCCCGATTTCAAGCTACCCGCGCACACCGATCGCGAGGTCCAGCTTTCCGAGCAGCGCGGCAAGAAGGTCATGTTGCTGTTCTACGTCTTCGACTTCTCGCCTGGCTGAACGCACGAGCTGACCTCCTTTAAGGCGGTCTACGACCAGGTCACCGAGGCCGGGGCTGATTTGTTTGGGATCAGTGGCGACCATACCTGGGCCCACAAAGCCTATGCCGAGTCGCTGGGCGGACTCCCGTTCCCGCTGCTGGCCGACTGGGGCATGAAGGTCACGCGCCTGTACGGGGTCCACAATGCCGAGCGCGATGCGCCCCAACGGTCCGTGTTCATCATCGACCGCGATGGAATCATCCGCTTCAAGAACACGGCGTTCGACGCCCGCAACCCCGACCATTACGCCGAGGTGCTCGAGAAGGTCGCCGCCCTTCCGTGACCGCGCTCCCAGCGTCCTATGTGGTCGACTGGGTGAGGACGCGGATGATCTCGGCCCGATTCACCCAGACGTAGCCGGCGAGCGCAAGGCCGACGACCGCGGCCGCGGCCAGCACCACCAGATACGGCACCCACCGGCTCTCCTCGTCATCCATCTTTCTTCATTCGCGAGTAGCCGCGCCGCGTCACCAGGCGGTCGCCGAGGCGGACCGTACTGGAGTTGCCCACGATGATGATCGTCTTCATGTCGACCTCGTCCATGGGCAAGTCGCCGAGGTCGGCGATGCGGACCCGCTGGTCGGGGCGGTAAGCCTCGCGGACCAGGCCGACAGGAGTCGAGCGCGATCGATGCCGCAAGAGCACATCGCATGCTTGGGCAAGCGGCTCGCGCCGGCGGCTGCTGGCGGGGTTGTACAGGGCGATCACGAGGTCGGCCGCGGCCACGGCCTCGAGACGGCGCTCGATGGCATCCCACGGCACGAGCAGATCGCTCAGGTTGATCGCCGCGAAGTCGAGCATTAGTGGAGCGCCGAGCAGGGCGGCGGCAGCCTGGGCGGCCGTAATACCTGGAATGATCTCAACGCACGGCGCATCGTCCTGGTCCTCCAACAGCTCGAAGACGAGACCGGCCATGCCATACACGCCGGCATCCCCACTCGACACGAGGGCGACCCGCTGTCCTCTTCGAGCGCGCTCGATCGCCGCCCGCGCCCGCTCGACCTCACGGCCCAGCTCAAAGGCCTGATACTCCCCTCCGGGTATCTCAGCCATGAGCGGTCCGAGGTAACCGCGATACCCGATGATCACGTCCGCCAGTCGAAGCGTCCGACGCGCAAGCGGAGCCGTCAAGTCGAGTCGGCCAGGCCCGAGCCCGATCACGGCCAGGCAGCCGACTGCCGGCGCGGGAGCCGTCGCGGGACGGCGCGCGACGGCTACAGTCGCCCGAGCCGACTTGCGTTTGGCGACCACCAGCTCGCCGTCGCCGCTCTCGAGGACGGCCGCCGGCTCGCACACCCCCGGCGCGCCGACGAGACGGGCGACCTGGGCCGAGCTACTCGGCATCCCGCTGACAGCAGCGAGCTGCTCGCTCGAGAAGCCGTGCAGCGGCAGCCTCGCCTGGTCGGCGAACTGGCGCAGGCCGGGCTCCTCGAGCCGCTGATCGATGGTTGCGACGGACGCAAGGCTGTCCCAGCACAGCCCGTCCTCGACCAGCGCAGCTCGAGCCAGCGCTTCGATCTCGCCAGCGGTAACGCCACTGCTGCAGCCGACTCCCAGCACGAGCGTCGGCGGGCGGTAGACGACCCAGCGATCGCGATACGGCGCCCAGTGGTCCAGCGCGGCGTCGGTAATGACGATGCCAGGTCCGCCCCAGGCAGCCAGCTCGTCCAGGTTGGCCATCCGCCTCCACTCCTCCGGCGCCGCGCGTCTCCAGGCCGGATCGCACGCGTCCTGAAATACACCGATCGGCTCGCCGTTCACCGCAGCCGCGCTGACCGTCGTCACGGTGGCGGCTGAAGCATCGAGCTTCCAGCCCAGCTCCTCTCCGAGCAGGTCGATAGCCGGCAAGCCGAGGCTCTCGCTGGCGGTCGTGATGACCGGCGTGGCTGCGATGGCGTCGGCGATCCGCTCGGCTAGCTTGTTAGCTTTTGCTCCGTGGCCGCCAACGACGCTGATGGCGAAACGGCCGCTCTCGTCGACCGCGACGACGGCCGGGTCTTCACGTTTGCTCGAGAGGAGTGGCGCGATCAACCGCACCGTCGCGCCGAGCGCCAAGATCATGACGAGCCCGTCGACTCGCTGGAACAGGCCGCCCAGATACTCGGCCAGCGGTCCGCGAAACGGCTTCGCCGCCGCTCCCAAGCCAGAGGCCCAGCGCTCGGCCACGTGCAGCTCGACGTCTTGACCCAGCGCCGCGGCAAGCTCCGCTCCGAGCCGCGCTCCACCCCTCGTGATGGCGACGATCGCGACCGTCAACTCGAGGCCCCATTGTCATCCCGAGGAGTCATGGGCCGAAGGCTCATGACTCCTCAGGATGACAGAACAGGTCAGGGTCTTGACTACGCATGCCGTGGTATCTCACTTCTGAGCGCCCCTTGTCCCGCGGCCCACGGCCAGGCGGCGGCCGTGGCTGTACGTTGGGTTGTATAGGTTCGATCGATTCGGGGCGGAGACCTGGCGGAGGGCCGGATCGAGCGCCCGTCCGACCAGGACGATCGCCTGCTTGGCCAGCCCGGCCGAGCGGGCCTGGTATGCGATGTCAGCCAGAGTCCCTCGCAACACCAGCTCATCCTCCCAGGTGGCCCGGTGCACTACGGCGGCCGGTGTGTCCTCTGACCAGCCGGCGGCCAGGAGCTGCTGGACGGCCCGACTGATGACGCCGATGCTCAAGAACAGGACGACCGTTCCGCCGTGGCTGGCAACGTCTCGAAGCCGCTCGCCATCCGGGACACTCGTCCGCGAAGGGAGGCGGGTGAGAACGACGGTCTGAGCGAGGTCGGGGACAGTCAGCTCCGCCCGCAGCGCGGCCGCGGCGGCGAAAACGGAGCTCACACCCGGCACTACCGCGTACGGGATCGCGGCCCGGTCGAGCAAGACCATCTGCTCATGCATGGCGCCGTAGATCGACGGGTCGCCACTTTGGACGCGGGCCACCAGCTTGTGGGCACGGGCCGCTTGGACCATCCGCTCGACGATCTGCTCCAGGGTGAGGGTCGAGCTGCCGATCACCTGGGCGTCCGACCGCGCGAAGGCGGCGACGCCAGGATGGACCAGCGAGTCGGCATAAATGACCAGGTCGGCCTGCTCGATGGCTCGCCTGCCGCGCAGGGTGAGCAGCTCCGGGTCGCCAGGTCCCGCGCCGACGAAGACGACCATGCCCGGCCCGAATTGGCGGACCGTGCTCAAGCGCCGCTCCGTCTAACGATGATCAGGGCGAAGTAGTCGCGGGGTGGCTTGGAGGCGAGGGAGCGCAGATCGTGGACGACCTGCTGATCCGGCCGCCCGCAGCGGCGGACGTAGATGGCTTTGTCGACTAGCCCAAGGCGGTCCAGCTGCTCGATTACCTCTCGCAGCACCGGGCCAACCTTGATCAGGACGACCGACTCGAAGGCGCGTAGTGTCTCTTCCAGCGCGTCGAGAGAGTGGTTGGCTGGGAGGATGGCGACCCGTTCGCCACCGTCGGCCAGGCCCATGCCAGCCGCAGCCGCCGCGGCGGAGAGGGAGGACACCCCCGCTACCACTTCGACTCGCAGCCAAGGGGCGAGCCCGGCCAGCGCCTTGGCGACGTGGCCGAAGGAGCTGTAAAGGCTCGGGTCGCCCTCCACCAGAAACACCCCGCGCTGCCCGCCGTCCAGAGCGGCGGCGATCGCGTCACACGCCTGGCGCCAGCCGTCGTCGTTGGCCTCATCCGGGAACGGTATGCAGACGACCTGCTGGCGAGCGGCGTCGACCAGCCACTCCGCGATCCTGAGCGCGTCACCGGTCTGGCCCGCTCTCCGTGTGGGAGCGAAGATGACGTCCGCGCTTCGGATCGCCTCCGCACCCTTGAGGGTGATCAACTCAGGATCACCCGGCCCAACCCCCACGCCGATGAGAGTGCCGCTCGCCCGACCCCTCCCAGGCGCGGAGAGGGGAGTCGACTCCCCCTCTCCCCGTGGGCCCCGTGGGGGAGGGGGGTGGGGGGAGGGGTAGTAGCGTCCGCTCACGCCTTCCGCTCGAACGTCACGACGAAGACGGGGTTGTTGGCCACGAGCCGGGTCAGCCCGGCGATCTCGGAGCCGTGCGAGATCGAGACCTCGACGACGTCGGCCACCAGGTTATGACTGGTCGCCCATTGAATGCAGGTCGCTAGGCGCTCGACGGTCACCAGGTTGATGACGATCCTGCCGCCCGGTGAGAGGCGCTCGCATGCCAGGTCCAAAATGGCGGCCAGCGAACCGCCAGTTCCGCCGACGAACACGGCGTCAGGGCCTGGTAGCTCGGCCAGCGCGGCCGGCGCCTCGTCATGGACCACCTCAACCAGCCCGGTCCTTCCGAGCGCGACGATGTTCTTGTGGAGCAGCTCGACCTGCTCGGCCGAGCGCTCGACGGCATACACCACGCCATCGGGGGCCAGCCCAGCCGCTTCCACTGCGAGCGAGCCGCTGCCAGCCCCGATGTCCCACACCACAGAGTCTGGTCGAAGGCGCAGCTTGCTCAGGCTAACAGCCCGGACTTCGGCCTTGGTGATCAAGCCATCCCGATGGAGCAGCTCCCGCTCGGGCCGTCCGAAGGCCTGATCGACCTCGCCCGGCCTGGCGCGCAGAACGACCAGCACGTTCAAGTCCGAGAAGTCTTCGCCCGCCAGCTCGCTCAGGCGGCCGCGAAAGCAGCGCTCGCCGGCCCCACCGAGATGCTCGAACACCCATGCCTCGGCGTCCTCGATGCCGCCCTCGAGTAACGCCCGAGCGATCGCCGCGGGTGTGTTGACCTCGTCCGTCAGGATGGCCAGCTTGTGGGCGCCGCGTGCTCGGCCCACGACCGGCCCGAGCGCACGCCCGTGAGCCGATAGAACCGTTGCATCGTGCCAGGACTCGCCGAGGCGCGCGAACGCCAGGGCGACCGAGCTCACGTTCGGCACGATCTCCACCCGCTCTCGACCGAGTCGGGTGGCCAGGATCGGCCCAATG
>WNFU01005467.1_pt1 | contig 15772 bp, 11 predicted proteins | sample 5400121 | NCBI WGS metagenome assembly WNFU01 (sample SAMN13153360, study PRJNA577476) | soil metagenome | isolation source: 100 cm soil or saprolite under grassland replicate 1 | place: USA:California | collected 2016-06-15
TGGCGGCGGCCTTGCGGGTGGCGGCGCGCTCGAACGGGTTGCGCCGGTACCCGAGGACGCTGGCGGCAAGGTAGGCGGGGTAGTAGAGGGGGCCCCAGCGCTCGTGCTGGGCGACGTGGACCAGCTCGTGGGCGAGCACCTCGTCGCCGAGGCGCGCGTTGGCCACGATCACGTGGCCGAGGGTGATGGCGGTGAACCCGCGCCAGCGCAGGAAGCGCGCGAGGCCGCCGCTGGCGTCCTCGTACAGCAGCACCCCCCGCCAGCGCACCGGGCGTCCCCTGGTGGTGAGCGCCCCGGCCAGCCCGACCAGGCTGTTGGGGCCGGCCCACAGGTACCCCCACCACGACCGGCGTGCCGGCAGGCGGTCGCCGAGCCCGTCCAGCCGGGCGTGGTCAGGCATCCAGCTGGCCGCCGGCCACCGGGCGCAGCCACAGCCGCACCGGCTCGCCGTCCAGCTCCACCCGGGTGTCGTGCCCGTCTCCCTGCGGCGCCCGGTGCAGGGCGGTCGCGAGGGTCTCGCCGAGGAGGTAGGCGCGGTGGGCGTCGACCGCCGCCGCCACCTCGCCCTCGGCCTTGACGGCGAGCTCGATCCGGTCCTCGACGGCCAGCCCGGCCGCCTTGCGCAGGTCCTGCACGGCGCGGACCAGGTCGCGGGCCAGCCCCTCGCGCCGCAGCTCGGGGGAGACCTCCAGGTCCAGCGCGACCGTGGTGGCGCCCTCGCGCACCACCCGCCAGCCGGTCACCGGCTCCTCGGCCACGCCGACCTCGTCGGGCCCGAGCTGCACGGTGCCGAGGCCGGCCACGTCCAGCTCGACCCGCTCGCCGGCCCGCAGCCGCGGCGCAAGGGCGGCGGCAAGCTCCGGCGGCGCCTGGCGCAGCGCCGCCGCGACCGCCTGGGCGTCGCGGCCGAAGCGCGGACCGAGCACCCGGAAGCTGGGCGTGAGCCGGAAGGCGACCAGCCCCGCCTCGCCCTCGGCGAAGCCGACCTGCTTGACGTTCAGCTCCGCGGCGACCAGGTCGAGCAGGCCGGCCACGCCCGCCCGCACCTGGTCCGGCACCGTGATGAACGCCCTGGCGAGCGGCTGGCGGACCTTCACCCTGGCCTCGGTGCGAGCCTGGCGGCCGAGGCCGACCAGCCGCCGCACCTCGGCCATGGCCGCCGACAGCGCCGGGTCGGCGGCGGCCCGGTCGGGCGCCGGCCAGTCCTCCAAGTGGACCGAGTCGGGCGCGTCGGGGTCCACCGGGACCACCAGGTCCTGCCAGAGCTTCTCGGCGGTGAACGGCACGTAGGGGGCGAGCAGCAGGGCGAGCGTGCGCAGGCAGGTCCAGAGCGTGCGGAAGGCCGCCTCGGAGTCCTCGCCGGCGCCCCGCCAGAAGCGCCGCCGCGACAGGCGCACGTACCAGTTGGACAGGTCGTCGACGAAGGTCGTCAGCCGCCGCCCGGCGGCCGCCGGGTCGTAGCGCTCCAGCCGCTCGGTCACCTCGGCGACGGTGTCGGCCAGCTCGGCGAGCACCCAGCGGTCCAGCGCGGTCGGGACGCCCGCGGGGGGGCCGCCGGGATCGAAGCCGGCCAGCCGCGCGTACAGCGTGAAGAAGCTGTGGGTGTTCCACAGCGTCAGGAAGAACGACCGGGTGACGTCCTCGAGCACCTCAGGGGAGAGGCGCCGCGAGACCCACGGCGAGCCGCCGGCCAGCATGAACCAGCGCAGCGGGTCGGCGCCGTAGCGGTCGAGCAGCGCGAACGGGTCGAGCGCGTTGCCGAGGCTCTTGGACATCTTGCGCCCGTCCCGGTCGACGATGTGCCCGAGGCACACCACGTTGCGGTAGGACGTCCGGTCGAACAGCAGCACGCTGACCGCCAGCAGCGAGTAGAACCAGCCGCGGGTCTGGTCGATGGCCTCGGAGATGAAGTCCGCCGGGAACGCCCGGTCGAAGGCGTCCCGCCCCGCGTGCGGGTAGCCCCACTGGGCGAACGGCATGGACCCGGAGTCGAACCAGGCGTCCAGCACGTCGGGCACGCGCCGCGCGGCGGCCCCGCATTGCGGGCAGGGGAGCTCGATCCGGTCCACGAACGGCCGGTGCGGGTCCAGGCCGGACAGGTCGCGGCCGGCCTTGGCCGACAGGTCGGCGAGGCTCTCCACGGCGGTGACGTGGCCCTCGGGGCAGCGCCACAGCGGCAGGGGCGTGCCCCAGTAGCGGGCCCGCGACAGCGCCCAGTCGACGTTGTTGGCCAGCCAGTCGCCGAAGCGCCCGTCGCGGATGTGCTCCGGCTGCCAGCCGATGGTCGAGTTCTCGGCCAGCAGGCGCTCCTTGACGGCGGTGGTGCGCGCGTACCAGGAGGTCAGCGCGTAGTAGAGGAGGTTGGTGCCGCAGCGCCAGCAGTGCGGGTAGCTGTGGCGGTGCGGCTCGGACCGCCACAGCAGCCCGCGGTGGCGCAGGTCCTCGACGATCCTGGCGTCGGCCTCCTTGACGAACAGCCCCGACAGCCAGCCGGTCTCCGGCCCGAAGCGGCCGTCGGGCTGGACCGGGTGCAGGATCGGGGTGCCGTACCGCTGGCCGACCGCCAGGTCCTCGGCGCCGTAGGCGGGCGAGGTCTGCACCAGCCCGGACCCGTCGGTGGTGGTGACGTAGTCGTCGGTCACCACCCGCCAGCCGCGCTCGGCCTCCTCCTCGGACACCTGGACCATGTCGAACGCCCGCTGGTAGCGGGTGCCGACCAGCTCCTGCAGCGGCACCGGGCGCAGGACCCGCGCGTCCTCGCCCACCGCCCGGGCCACCAGGTCGCTGGCGACCACCAGCTTGCGCGTGACCCCGTCGCGCTCGGCCTCGACCAGGACGTAGTCGATCTGCGGGCCGACCACCACCGAGACGTTGGGCACCAGCGTCCACGGCTGGGTCGTCCACACCAGCAGCCCGGCGCCCTCCTCCGCCAGCGTCCCCGAGGTGGCCGGCAGGACCACGTAGGCGGTGAGGTCCTCGACCTCCTTGTAGCCCATGGCGACCTCGGCGTCGGACAGCGCCGTCTCGCAGCGCGGGCAGTAGGGGACGACCTTGTAGTCCTCCACCAGCAGGCCGCGGCGGTGCAGCTCGGCAAGCGACCACCAGACGCTCTCGACGTAGGCGGTGTCCATCGTCCGGTAGGCCTGGCTGGTGTCGATCCAGAAGCCGATCCGCTCGGTCAGCCGCTCGAAGGCGTCCACGTACCGCTCCACCGACTCCCGGCAGCGGGCGTTGAAGGCCTCCACCCCGAACGCCTCGATCTGGCGCTTGTCGGTGAGGCCGAGCTCCTTCTCGACCTCCAGCTCGACCGGGAGGCCGTGGCAGTCCCAGCCGCCCTTGCGCTCGACCCGGTAGCCGCGCATCGTCTTGAACCGGGGGAACAGGTCCTTGAAGACCCGCGCCTCCACGTGGTGCACGCCCGGCCTGCCGTTGGCGGTCGGCGGCCCCTCGTAGAACACGAACGGCTCGGCGCCGACCCGCTGGTCCAGCGAGCGCTCGAACACCTTGCGCTCGCGCCACAGCTCGAGCACGGCGGCGTCGAGCGCCGGGAGGTCGAGGTTGGGGTCGACCTCGGGGAACCGTCCCATCTGGCTGATCGTCTCCTTCGCGTGGTCGCGTCACCAGCTCGCTTCGCGAAGGGACGAGGCCGGGGCCCCGCGGTACCACCCCTCTTGCCGGCTGCCTCGCGGCCAGCGCGGCCACTCACGGCCACCGTCGCCGATGGCCTCCCGCGGTCACGGGCGGACCCGGCTGCGTCTACTGGGCGGGCCCGGTCCAGGGCCGCCGTTCGGGCAGCGGCTCGGGGAGGATGTTCGCGAGGCGCCGTGCCACCGGGCTTCCACCGTCCCCGGCTCGCTGGCGGCCGTGCCGCCCCCTACTCGTTCCCGTCGTCGCCTGTACCTCCGAGTCTACCCCGACCAGGCAACCAGATTGTCCACGAAGGCCCCGCCGGCAGGGCCGGCCGTCCCGACGCGGCCTCTGTACAATCGCGGGCACCCGAGAGCCCGCTCTCGACGGCGGCGCGCGCTGGTCCGCAAGGCCAGTGGCGTGTTCGGTCCGCCGCCCCGCAGGACCCGGGCCATTCCGGGATCAGGGACGGAGGGACGAGGGACGCGGAGGACTGCATGGCACGCAAGAAGACCGCCAGCACCCCCAAGCGGCCGCCGGCGCAGCGCACCGCCGAGGCCGGACCGGCGCCCCGCCAGCGTGGCCACCGGTCGATCGTCACCAAGCGCGACCTGCAGGCGTACCGCAAGCGGCTGGAGGGGGAGCTTGCCGAGCTGACCGGCCAGCTCCGCGACCTCGAGGAGGCGACCGGCGCGAGCATGTCCGATGCGATCGGCGAGGTCGGCTTCGACGAGGAGTACGCCGACGCCGGCACCTACACCTTCGAGCGCGAACGCGACCTGTCGCTGGTCGACAACGTCAAGGACCTGATCGAGAAGGTGCAGCACGCGCTCACCAGCATCGACGACGGCAGCTACGGCCGCTGCGAGGTGTGCGGCAAGCCGATCGAGGCCGAGCGGCTGGACGCCCTGCCGTACACCACCCTGTGCCTGGTCGACGCCCGCCATCGGATGCGGCCGCGCTGAGCATGCCCGGGCAGGCCGACGCCCCGCGGGCCGCGCGCCCGCTGGCGCGCCTGGCTGCCCTGTACGGCACGGCCGCGGCCGTGCTCGCCGCCGACCAGCTCACCAAGCAGCTCGTCGTCAGCAACCTGGCCGGCCGCCCGCCGGTCAGGGTGATCGGCAGCTTCGTCGAGCTCCGCTACACCACCAACTCCGGCGGCGCCTTCTCGCTGCTGACCGGCGCGCCGCTGTTCTTCGCGGCGATGGCGATCGTGATCATCGCCGGGATCGTCCACGCCGCCCGCCGGGCCCAGGGCCTGCCCGTGCTGCTGGTGCTCGGGCTGGTCCTCGGCGGCGCGCTCGGCAACCTGGCCGACCGCCTGTTCCGCGGCGACGCCGCGTTCAGCGGCGAGGTGGTCGACTTCGTCAAGGTCGGCATCTGGCCGGTGTTCAACCTGGCCGACTCCTGCATCGTGGTCGGCGGCCTGCTGCTGGTGCTGCTGTTCGGCCGCGGCGACCGGGCCGAGCGCGAACGGGACCGGCCCGCGGCCGACGCGGGCCCCCGCGCCCCCGACGCCCCGTGACCCCCCCGGACGGCCACCCCCCGGGCGACCCCTCCGACCGATCCACCGGGGCACCCCTTCGGGACCCCTCTGACCGGGGGACCCCCTCGGGGGCCCCCGGACCCCCCCGGCCGGACCCCTCCGGCGACCCGGGCGAGGTGGTCGTCGGGGCGGCGGACGCCGGGCGGCGGCTGGACGAGGTGGCGGCGGAGGCGGCCGGGGTGTCGCGGGCACGGGCGGCCCGCTGGGCCGGGGAAGGGCTGGTGCTGGTCGACGGCCGCGCGCGGCCGAAGTCGCACCGGCTGCTGGGCGGCGAGCGGCTGGCGTGGACCCCGCCGCCACCGCCGTCGGGGGGCGGTGGGCCGGCCGCCGAGGACCTGCCCGTTGAGGTCCGCTACGAGGACGACCGGCTGCTGGTGGTGGCCAAACCGGCCGGCCTGGTCGTCCACCCCGGGCCCGGCCACCCGACCGGGACGCTGGTCAACGCCCTGCTCGGCCGGGCAGGGACCGTCCTTTCCGCGGGCGGTGAGGCCGGCCGGCCGGGGATCGTCCACCGCCTGGACAAGGACACCTCGGGGCTGCTGCTGGTCGCCAAGGACGACGCCGCCCACCTCGCGCTCTCCCGCGACCTGGCCGCCCACCAGGTCGAGCGCCGCTACCTGGCGCTGGTGCAGGGCCGGCTGCCCAGCGCGACCGGCACCGTCGACCGGCCGGTCGGCCGCCATCCCCGCGACCGCAAGCGGATGGCCGTGGTCGCCAAGGGCGGCCGCGCCGCCGTCACCCACTGGCGGGTGCTGGAGACGTTCCCCGCCGTGCAGCTCGTCGAGGCGACCCTGGAGACCGGCCGCACCCACCAGGTCCGCGTCCACCTCGCCGCCGTCCACCACCCGCTGGTCGGCGACCGGACCTACGGCGCCGACCCGAGCCTGGCCGCCCGCCTGGGCGTGGACCGCCCCTTCCTGCACGCCTGGCGCCTCGCCTTCCGCCACCCCACCGACGGCCACACGGTCGAGCTCACCGAGCCCCTCCCGCCCGACCTGGAGGGGGTCCTGGACCGGCTCGGCGCGAGCGAAAGGGGTCCGCGCATGACCAAGACCACGGGATCCCCGAGGCGATCAGGTCGGTCGTGACGGTCATGCGCGGACCCCTTTCGGCAACCTCTTCCTGACCTGCCGCTTCTCGCCGGAACCGTTGCAGGGCAACGCTTTCGGTTCGGCGAGGGTCGTTGCCTCCGGGCGCGCCACGGTGTAACCTGCGGTTTCGGGAATTACAAGCGTGTCATTTGTCCACACCCCTGTGGGAAACTCCTGTGGACGGGGAGGGGCCGGGAGGCCCGCGGGGCACCCGGCGGAGCGGTCGCAGGGGAGCAAAGCTGTAGGGGAGCATCGCAGTCATGCCGGGGAGCTTCGCGCACCTCCACGTCCACACCGAGTACTCGATGTTGGACGGGGCAGCGCGGGTCGACGACCTGTTCGCCGAGGCGGCCCGGATGGGGATGCCGGCCCTGGCCATGACCGACCACGGCCAGCTCTTCGGCGCGGTCGACTTCTACCTCGCCGGCCGCAAGCACGGCGTCAAGCCCATCCTCGGCGTCGAGGCCTACTTGGCCCCCGGGTCCAGGTTCGAGAAGCAGCGCCGCGACGCCGCCGAGCCGTACACCCACCTGACGCTGCTGGCCGAGAACCAGACCGGCTACGCCAACCTGCTCCGGCTGGTCTCGCTGGCCTCCCTGGAGGGCTACTTCTACAAGCCCCGCATGGACCGCGAGCTGTTCCAGCACTACCACGAGGGGCTGATCGCCAGCTCCGGCTGCCTCGGCTCCGAGGTGAACCAGCGCCTGCTCAAGGGCGACCGGGAGGGCGCCAGGGCGACCCTGGCCGAGTTCCGCGACCTGTTCGGGGCCGACAACTACTACGTGGAGCTGCACGAGCACGGCCTGCCCGAGCAGCGGCGGGTCAACCCCGAGCTGATCGCGCTCGCCCGCGACCTCGGCCTGCCGCTGCTGGCCACCAACGACCTCCACTACATCCACAAGGCCGACGCCGGCCCGCACGGGGTCCTGCTGTGCATCCAGACCGGCGCGGTCCTGGCCGACCCCAAGCGGCTCAAGTTCGACGCCGAGGAGTTCTACCTCAAGTCCCCGGCCGAGATGCGCGCCCTGTTCGCCGACCATCCGGAGGCCTGCGACAACACCCTCGAGGTCGCCGAGCGCTGCAACGTCGAGCTGCAGTTCGGCGGCAACCTGCTGCCCCACTTCGACGTGCCGGACGGCCACACGCTCGAGTCGTGGCTGCGTGTCGAGGTCGAGCGGGGCGCCGCCGAGCGCTACGGCCAGCCGCTCCCGCCCGCCGTCCGCGACCGGCTCGACTACGAGCTGCAGGTGATCGACCAGCTCGGCTTCGCCGGCTACTTCCTGATCGTGGCCGACCTCTGCCGCCACGCCCGCGAGCACGGCATCCGGGTCGGGCCGGGGCGGGGGAGCGCGGCGGGCTCCTGCGTCTCCTACTGCCTGCGCGTCACCGACCTGGACCCGCTGGCCTACGGGCTGATGTTCGAGCGCTTCCTCAACCCCGGCCGCAACGAGATGCCCGACATCGACCTGGACTTCGACGAGCGCCGGCGGGGCGACATGATCCGCTACGCCACCGAGAAGTACGGCGCCGACCACGTCGCCCAGATCGTCACCTTCTCCACCATCAAGGCCAAGCAGGCCATCCGCGACTCGGCCAGGGTGCTCGGCTTCCCCTACAAGCTCGGCGACGACCTGGCCAAGATGATGCCGCCGCCGGTGCTGGGCAAGGAGCGCTCGCTCACCGAGGCGTACAAGCTCTCGACCGAGCTGCGGGCCGCCCGTGACAACGACCCCGACGCCGGCCGGGTGCTGGACACCGCCGCCGGGCTGGAGGGACTGCGGCGGCAGTGGGGGGTGCACGCGGCCGCGGTGGTGATCTCCCGCGACCCGCTGATCGAGCAGGTCCCGATCATGCGGCGCGAGGCCGACGGGGCGATCATCACCCAGTACGAGATGAACGGGGTCGCCAGGCTCGGACTGCTCAAGATGGACTTCCTCGGCCTCCGCAACCTCACCGTGCTCGACGACACCCTCGCGCACCTGCGGGCCAGGGGCGTCGACCTCGACCTGGACGCGCTGCCCACCGACGACGGCGCCACCTTCGGGATGCTGCAGGCCGGCGACTCCGACGGCGTCTTCCAGATGGAGTCCGAGGGCATGCGCCGGCTGCTGCGCCAGCTCCGCCCGGACCGCTTCGAGGACATCGTTGCGCTGATCGCCCTGTACCGCCCGGGCCCCATGGACGAGATCCCCAAGTACATCGCCGGCAAGCGCGACCCCAGCCAGATCTCCCACCTCCACCCGCTGATGGAGGAGATCACCGCCGACACCAACGGGGTGCTCGTCTACCAGGAGCAGATCATCACCCTGCTGCAGCGGGTGGCCGGCTACAACGCCGGCGAGGCCGACCTGGTCCGCAAGGCGATCGGCAAGAAGATCGAATCCCTGATGCGCAAGGAGGAGCCGCGCTTCCTGGCCGGCTGCCGCGACAAGGGCCTCACCGACGAGCAGGCGCGAGAGCTGTGGCGGCTGATCCAGCCGTTCGCCGGCTACTCCTTCAACCGCGCCCACGCCGCCGGCTACGGCCTGGTGACCTGGCAGACCGCCTACCTGAAGGCACACCACCCGGTCGAGTACATGGCCGCGCTGCTCACCAGCGTCAAGGACGACAAGGACGCCCGGCCCAAGTACCTGGGGAGCTGCCGGCGGATGGGCATCACCGTGCTCCCCCCCGACGTCAACGACTCCGACAGCGACTTCACCCCCGCCGACGGCAACGCGATCCGGTACGGCCTCTCGGCGGTCCGGAACGTGGGCGAGCAGGTGGTCGACGCGATCATCGCCGCCCGCCGGGACAAGGGCCGGTTCACCGACTTCTTCGACTTCTGCGACAAGGTCGACATCGGCGTGCTGAACAAGCGGGTCATCGAGTCGCTCGTCAAGGCGGGCGCCTTCGACTCCCTCGGCCTGCCCCGCCGCGGCCTGTTCGAGGTCCACGAGATCGCCGTCGACCGGGTCACGGCCCGCAAGCGGGCCGAGGCCGCCGGGCAGTTCTCGCTGTTCGGCGGCCTCGGCGACGGCGAGGACGCGATCGTCGAGCCGCTCCCGCCGGTCGGCCAGCAGGAGTGGGACAAGCCGCAGCGGCTCGCGTTCGAGAAGGAGATGCTCGGGCAGTACGTCTCCGACCACCCGCTGCTCGGGCTGGAGCACGCGCTCCGGGCGGTCGCCGACATGCCGCTGTCGATGCTGGCCGAGCGGCCCGACGGCGCGATCGTGCGGGTCGCCGGCATCCTCGCCAAGCTCACCAAGAAGTTCACCAAGCGGGGCGAGACCTACATCGTCGCCGACCTGGAGGACCTCGACGGCGGCGCCGAGTGCATCTTCTTCCCGCAGGTCTACCAGCAGCACCAGGGCCTGCTGGTGCAGGACGCGGTGGTGGTGGTCAAGGCGCGGGTCGACGGCCGCGACGAGCCCCCCAAGCTGGTCGCCCTCGAGGTGAAGCCGCCCAACCTGGCCGAGGCGGGGACCGCCCCGGTGGTGCTCAACCTGGAGGCGCGCTCCTGCACCGGCGGGGTCGTCGACCGGCTCAAGCGCATCCTCGGCTCCCACCGCGGCAAGTCCCCGGTCCACCTGCAGATCCGCGGCGCCAACTCGACGATGGTGGTGCGGCTGGGCGACGAGTTCCGCGTCGACCCCCGCAACGGCCTCTACGCCGAGATCAAGGCCGAGCTGGGCCCCGACGCCCTGCTCGTCTGAGGCCCTGGCGCGACCCAGTCGACCACCAGGGTGCAGTCGTCCCGCCGCAGGGTGCGCCAGTGCCTGCCGACCCTGTGGCCGTAGCGGACCCCGAGCCGCAGCGCGGCCTCGGTCGGGCGGCCGATCGCCCGCCACTGGCCGAGCAGCTCGTCCAGCAGCCCCTCTGGCCCGGCGTCGCCGCCCGCCAGGACCAGGGTGAGCCGCTCGGTGGTGCCGGCGAGCACGGCGAGGCCGCGACCGCGGCGGTCGGCGATCCCGAGGCCGTGGAGCTTGCCGTCGTCGTAGGTGACGAGCCGGTCGGGCGGCACGGTCAGCGCCAGGAACAGCTCGACCGGGTAGTGGGGCAGGCGGCCGCGGGCGCGGCGGGTCCGCTCGGGGCCGATCGCGAACGCCAGCAGCCTGCGGCGGGCGGGCTCCGGCATCCCGGCCAGGCCGGCGCCCGACAGCCGGGCCAGCGTCCGGTCGCCGTCGCCCAGCCACTCCAGGCCGCCGAGGCTCGGGGGGAGCTCGTAGCCGACGCCGGCCTGCGACCGCAGCGACATGAACCCGCCGCAGATCGCGCCGGCGGGCGCGAAGCCCTCCCGGTCGCGGTCCAGCACGCAGACGACCTGGACGCCGTCCACGCCGTCGCTGACCCGCACCGGCACCACCAGCCGCCCGCCGGGGACGAGCTGCTCGAACCAGTCGCGGGGCACGCCGGCGGTGCTGGCCGTCACGATCATCCGGTCGTAGGGAGCGTCCGGCGCCCAGCCGGCGCGGCCGTCGGCGACCACCACCTCGGCCGGGTGGCCGCCGGCGGCAAGCGCCGCCCTGGCGCCCTCCGCCGTCTCCGGTTCCAGCTCGACCGTCACCACCCGGCCGGTCGGGCCGGCCAGCTCGGTGAGCAGGGCGGCGTTGTAGCCGGTCCCGGCGCCGACCTCCAGCACCCGCTGCCCGGGACGCAGACAGAGGGCGTCCAGCATGGCCGCCATGATCGCCGGCTGCGACGACGAGCTGGTCGGGAAGCCCCTGGCGTCGCGCCTGGTGAGGATCGGGCGGTCGGCGTAGACCGCCTCCAGCCCGTCGCGCTCGGCCGCCTCCGGCACGAACCGTTCCCGCGGCACGGCCAGGAACGCGCCGGCGACCCGCGGGTCGGCGAGCAGCCCGTCCTCCCGGAGCTTGCCGACCAGCTTCCGGCGCAGGTGCTCGCTCTCCGGCCCGTCCGTCATCGCAACCCCGCCACCGCCGGGAACCCGCCTGCCGCGGTCTCCGGCATGGTACGCGATGGCCCGCCAGCGCGGCCTTCCGCCTGGCCGTCGCTTGACCTGGCAGAGCATGCGACTACAGTTGGCCGACTGGCCTTCGGCCATCCGCAAAAGGGGGGGATCGTGTTCATTCAGGTCATCCAGGGCCGAGCGACCAGCCCGGCCGGCGTACGCAGCCAGATGGACCGCTGGAAGGCCGAGCTCGCGCCCGGCGTCGAGGGCTGGCTCGGCTCGACGGGTGGGGTGACCGACGACGGCAGGTTCATCGCCGTGGTCCGCTTCCAGTCCGAGGAGCTGGCGCGGCGCAACAGCGACCGCCCCGAGCAGGGCGCCTGGTGGAGCGAGACCTCCAGGCATCTGGACGAGGTCAGCTTCCACGACTCGGCCCGGGTGCACACCTACCAGGGCGGCGGGTCCGACGAGGCCGGCTTCGTCCAGGTCATCCAGGGCCGCACCGACGACATGGAGCGGCTGGCCGCCCTAGGCCGTGCCCAGGAGGAGCGGCTGGCCGAGCAGGCGCCGCACATCCTCGGCATGACGGTGGCCGAACATGCCGACCGGCCTGGGGACTTCACCCAGACGGTCTACTTCACCTCCGAGCACGACGCCCGGCGCTTCGAGCGGGAGCATCCGGCCGAGTCGGAGCCGGGTATGGCCGAGGTCTTCAGCCTGATGCGCGACCTGCGCTACTTCGACCTGCGGGAGCCGTGGCTGGACAGCCCCGGATAGGACGATGGCCAGGCGGCGGCAGACCATCCACGACCTGCTGGCCCGCGCACGGGCCCGCTACCGCCGGCTCACGCCGACGGAGGCGTTCGCCGCGATGCAGGCCGGTTCGCTGCTCGTCGACACCCGTACCGACACCCAGCGATGGCGGGACGGCGAGATCCCGGGGGCGCTGGCGATCGACCGCACGGTGCTGGAGTGGCGGGTCGACCCGGCCTCCGGGGCCGCCCATCCCGCGATCGGCGGCCTGGACGCCCCGCTGATCCTGCTCTGCGCCCAGGGCTACTCCTCCAGCCTGGCGGTCGGCGCCCTGCTCGACCTCGGGGCGAGCCGCGTCACCGACGTCATCGGTGGGTTCGAGGCGTGGCGCGCGGCCGGTCTGCCCGTGCAGTAGTAGCGTTCGCGCGGGAGCCCCTGGCGCTGCGGCGCGCCGAGGCCGGCGGTTGGGAGGAGCGGGGATGGGGCACGAGGTCCGCGGCGTGATCGCCAGGTCCGCGGGGGCGCCGGTCGAGGTCGTGACCGTGCTGGTGCCCGACCCCGGGCCCGGGGAGGCGCTGGTGCGGGTCCAGGCCTGCGGGGTCTGCCACACCGACCTGCACTTCCGCGAGGGCGCCATCGGCGACCGGTTCCCGTTCCTGCTGGGCCACGAGGCGGCGGGGGTCGTCGAGGCGGTCGGCCCCGAGGCCACGGGCCTTCGTCCCGGCGACTACGTGGTGCTGGCGTGGCGGGCGCCGTGCGGGCGGTGCCGCTCCTGCGCTCGCGGCCGTCCCTGGTACTGCTTCGACAGCCGCACCGCCACCCGGAAGGCGACCCTCCAGGACGGCACGCCGCTGACGGCGGCCCTGGGGATCGGCGCGTTCGCCGCCCGCGCCCTGGTCGCCGCCGGCCAGGCGGTCAAGGTCGACCCGGCGGTCCCTCCCGAGGCGGCCTGCCTGATCGGCTGCGGGGTGATGGCCGGGTTCGGCGCCGTCGTCAACACCGCCGGGGTGCGGCGTGGCGACACCGTGGCCGTGTTCGGCTGCGGCGGGGTCGGCGACGCCGCCATCCACGCCGCCGCGCTGGCCGGCGCCCGCAAGGTCATCGCCGTCGACCTCGACCGGCGCAAGCTCGCCTGGGCCGCCGAGCTCGGCGCCACCGATCTGGTGGACGCCAGCCAGGTCGACCCGGTCGCCGCGATCCGGGAGCTGACCGGCGGGTTCGGCGCCGACGTGACCGTCGAGGCGGTCGGCCACCCCGACGTGATGAAGCAGGCGTTCCACGCCCGCGACCACGCCGGCATCCTCGTCCAGGTCGGCGTCCCCGACCCGAAGATGCGCGTCGACCTGCGCATGCTCGACTTCTTCGGCCGCGGCGGCGCGCTCAAGCCGTCCTGGTACGGCGACTGCCTGCCCTCCCGCGACTTCCCGGTCCTCGCCGACCTGTACCTGCGCGGCCGCTACGACCTCGACCGCTTCGTCTCCGAGACGATCGCGCTGGACCAGGTCGAGGAGGCCTTCGCCAAGATGCGCCGGGGCGAGGTCCTCCGCTCGGTGGTGGTCCTGGAGGGCCCCTAACGAGGTCAGGACGCCGCCGGCGAGCGGTGCAGGGCGACGCCCGCGACGACCAGCGCGACGCCCGCGGCCTCCACCGGCGAGGGGACCTGGGCGAGCACGACGACGCCGACGACGGTGGCGGTGGCCGGCAGCAGCGCCACCATCAGGGCGTAGGTGGCGCGGGCGAGCCGCGCCATGGCGAGCTGGTCGAACACGTAGGGGATGACCGAGGAGGTGACGCCCACGCCGGCGCCGGCGGCCAGCGCCACCGGGTCGGTGAACGCCGCCACGGCGTCCCAGCCGGCGATCGGGGTGACCAGCACGGCGGCGACCAGCATGGAGGCGGCCAGCCCGTCGATGCCGCCGGTCGGCCCGTGCTGGGCGACGCGGTGGCCGAGGACGATGTAGCCGGCGAACAGCGCGGCGTTGGCGAAGGCGACCAGCACGCCGAGCGGTTCGGCCACCAGCCGCACGTCGGTCAGCAGCCACACCCCCGGCGCCGCCAGGGCCAGGGCGAGGCCGTTGCGCACCGTGCGGGCGCCGAGCGCGGCCAGCACGACCACGGGCAGGAACTCGATGGCCGCCACCGTGCCCAGCGGCAGGCGGTCGATCGCCAGGTAGAAGCAGCAGTTCATGACGGCCAGCACCGCCCCCCAGCCGAGCAGCGTGCGCCGCTCCCGGCGCCCGGCGCCAGCGAACGCGCGCCAGGGACGTCGCCACAGCGCGAACACCGCCGCGGCCGACACGATGCGCAGGAAGGCGACGCCGAGCACGTCCACGCGCGCGAACAGCAGCACCGCGAACGCCGGCCCGAGGTAGTGGAAGACGGCGCTCACCAGGAAGTACAGGTGGGGAGGCGTGGTCGCGAGCGAGGGTCGGGTCGCGGCGGGGATGGCCATGCCACGAGCATGCGCGGCGACATGGCACACTTGAAGGGTCAACCTAAGGAGTCCTGGCTGCCATGCCTTCGGAACGCAAGCCCAACCGGCGGGACGCCAACGATGAGCCCCTCGACGGCGTGAACCGGCGCCTGCTGCTGGAGCTCCAGGCCGACGCGCGCCTCAGCCTGGCGGAGCTCGGCCGGCGTGTCGGCCTGTCCGCCCCGGCCGTCGGTGAGCGGCTGCAGCGGCTCCAGGAGGCCGGGGTCGTCCGCGGCTACCGCGCCGAGCTCGACCCCGGCGCGCTGGGCCTGCCGCTGGGCGTCATCATCCGCGTGCGGCCGGCCGCCGGCGAGCTGCACAAGGTCGCCGAGCTCGCCAGGCAGACGCCCGAGGTGGTCGAGTGCCACCGCATCACCGGCGAGGACTGCTTCGTCATGAAGCTCCACCTCCGCGACGTCGAGCACATGGAGGAGGTCATCGACCGCTTCCTGCTCTACGGGCAGACGACCACCTCCATCGTGCAGTCGTCCCCGGTCGCCGCCCGCGGCCTCCCGCTGGACACCGCGTAGCCGCCCGCTGGCGCCCGGGGGACACCCATCCGGGTGACATGCAAACAGCAACCTTGCCGATGGCACCTGGCGCCAGCGTGGGCGATGCTTGCCTCGTGCCGGGACCTCCGGCGCGGCGACCCAGCTCCCGGCAGTCCCCGGCAAGCGCCCCGGTTTATCCCGGGGCGCTTGCGCGTGTGGCCCCCTAGAATCGCCGTGGCCCGACACCCACGCGCGAGAGGTCCGAATGCCCGACAGCGCCACCCTTGCCGTGTTCGCCGTGGCCGCGGTCACCCTGCTGCTCATCCCGGGCCCGGCGGTGCTCTACATCGTCAGCCGCAGCGTCGGCCAGGGCCGCGCGGCCGGGCTCGCCTCGGTCTGCGGCATCCACGTCGGCTCGCTGCTGCACGTCGCCGCCGCCGCGCTGGGGCTCTCCGCGCTGCTGGTCTCCTCGGCGCTGGCCTACGACACGGTCAGGTACCTGGGCGCGGCCTACCTGGTGTGGCTGGGGGTGCAGCGGCTGCTGGCCCGCGACGAGGACGCCCGCCCCGCCGGCGCCGCCCGCGAGCCCCTGGGCCGCATCTTCGCCCAGGGCGTGGTGGTCAACGTCCTCAACCCCAAGACCGCGCTGTTCTTCTTCGCGTTCCTGCCCCAGTTCGTCGACGCCGCCGCCGGTGCGGTCCCGCTGCAGGTGGCCGTGCTCGGCGCCACCTTCGTCGGCCTCGGCCTGGTCACCGACAGCGCCTACGCGCTGCTGGCCTCGACCGGCGCGGGCTTCATCCGCGGCCGCCGCCGGGTGGCGCGGGCCTCGCGCCTGGTCTCCGGCGGGGTGCTGGTCGGCCTCGGCGTGACGACCGCGCTGGCCGGGTCGCGCTCCACCAA
>WNFU01005468.1_pt1 | contig 15772 bp, 14 predicted proteins | sample 5400121 | NCBI WGS metagenome assembly WNFU01 (sample SAMN13153360, study PRJNA577476) | soil metagenome | isolation source: 100 cm soil or saprolite under grassland replicate 1 | place: USA:California | collected 2016-06-15
ACAGACGGCGAAGTCCGCGGCGCGGCTGATGGCGTCGGCACGGTTACGGTCATGAGGGTGTATCAATTCAGTTTTCGACGAGAACGTGTCCGTTCCGCCTTCACGTTGATCGAACTGCTGGTGGTGATAGCCATCATCTCCATTCTGGCGGCCCTGTTGCTGCCTGTTTTGGCGAAGGCCAAGGAGAAGGCCCGCACCCTCGTCTGTTTGAGCAACCTGAAGCAAATGGGCTTGGGCATCACGTTGTATGCCGGCGATCACGAGGACGCGCTGGTTCCGGCGGAATACAGTTTAAGAAACGGGGCGCAATTTCAGGAAGGTTGGCCGACCATTCTGGTCAACCGCGGCTATCTCCCGGCGGAAAAGGTCCGGACCTTTTACGGCCTTCCAGTCACACGCTCGGTCTTTCGCTGTCCCTCCGGTCTGCCTGAAGTTTACACCTTCGGACCCGTCTCACGGGATGATCCGGAAGGGGCGAAGGCCTGGCCGTTCGTCTCGGAAAGCACGGGACGCAAATTCTACATTCACTGCTGGTATGGCATCAACGGGTCCACCGCGCATCCCAACCGCTGGCCGTTCAATCGAATCCCGCTGGACGGATCGCGCGCCGCCACCGTGAACAAACTCACCCTGGCGGCGCAAGCGCGCCGAATGCCGATGTTGTTTGACGGTTTCTGGATTCACAACGGCCGCGACGAACGGATCAATGCGCGGCACGCGAAAAACACCCGGTCCAACCTGCTTTTTTTTGACAACAGCGCGGCGACGTTCGACACCTTCCGGCTGCCCAGTGTGACTGACAAGACGACCGCCGACGTGCGGTGGCGCTTTTGACAGGATAAACACCTGAAAACCCGGACCGGCCGCCGCCCGCGCGGAAACGCGAAAGGGCCGGGCTGTCCCGCTGACAAACGCGCGCACATGAATTCAACAGGTGTAAGAAATGTTGTGGTGGCCGCCGGATCAATTCTGGTCATCGGCGGTTCGGCGTTTTGGATTTATTCCCACCACTTCGCTGCGCCGAAAATCAATGTCCCCCTCCATCAGGCCGTCGGCCGCGTGATGGCGGAGGAAACGGCCAAACTCGTGAACCAGCAGGGCAAGATCGTCGTGGTGGCCATGGAAACCGGCCGGGACCCGGAATTGAAAGTCCAGCTCGAGGAATTTGAAAAGGCTCTCAAACAGTTCAGCGGGGTGGCGGTGGCCAGGACCTACCTGCTCGAGACGGAGAATCGGCCCAAATACGGCGCCGGTTCCGGCCTCTCCGCGCGGCGCTTCATCCGGATCGTAAACAAAAACACGACCGCCGACGCGATTGTCTCGTTTGTCGGGGCGCCGGATTTGAAGGAGGATGAAATCCGCGAGTTGCAGGCGCGGCCCAAATTCATCGTCGAGTCCCGCTCTGCAGACAAACTCAAGAGTCTCTTCGACCGGCAACTCATTCAAGCCGCCGTCGTTTCGCGTTTTCAGTTTCCCGCTCCAGTGGAAGGGAACCCGGGCACGTTGCGACAGTGGTTCGACAAACGCTTCCAGATTGTGACCGCCGAGACGGCCGCATCCCTGCCCGGTGGAGCGGCGGCGGAGTGAATGGCTCCGAGCCCCGGGGGGGCCGGGCGTCGCCGCGATACCGTTGGCGGGGATTTCCCTTTTCCTTTCGCGCCGGCCTCCGTACTCTACCGCGCCGTTGAACGCATGGGTTTGAATTTATTCAACACGTTGACGCGGTCGGTGCAGGAGTTCGTGCCCCTTGATCCGGCCGGCAAAAAGGTCGGCCTTTACTGCTGCGGCCCGACCGTGCACGACTTTGCGCACATCGGCAACTTCCGCACGTTCGTCTTCGCGGATTTGCTCCGGCGCACCCTCGAATTCAAGGGCTACGCGCTCACGCACGTGATGAACATCACGGATGTGGAGGACAAAATCATCCGGCGCACGCGCGAAGCCGGCGTCTCGCGCGAAGAATACACCGCCCGTTACGAGGCCGAGTTTTTCAAGGACTTCGACGCGCTCGGCTGCCAGCGCCCCCAGCACACGCCGCGCGCGACGGAGCACATTGGGGAAATCATCGCGTTGATCGAAAGGCTGATCTCCCGGGGCATCGCTTACCAGGCGGCCGACCGCTCGGTTTATTTCAGCATCGAAAAATATCGCGGCGCCGGCGGCCAGTACGGCCAGTTGCTGAAACTGAATTTCGACGCGCTGCGTCCGGGCGAACGGGTCAGCAGCGACGAATACGCGAAGGAGGCCCTCGCGGATTTTGCGCTCTGGAAGGCGCGCGTGCCGGAGGACGGCGCGGTGTTCTGGCCCAGCCCGTGGGGCGAAGGCCGGCCCGGCTGGCACATTGAGTGCAGCGCCATGAGCATGAAAGTTCTCGGGCCGAGTTTTGACCTGCACCTGGGAGGGGAGGATTTGATCTTTCCCCATCACGAAGACGAAATCGCGCAAAGCGAAGGCGCGGGGCGGCAACCGCCCGGCGGGCGTTTCGTGAAATACTGGCTCCACGGCGCGCATCTGATGGTCGAGGGAAAGAAGATGAGCAAATCGCTCGGGAATTTCTTCACCCTGCGCGACCTGCTGGCGAAGGGTTTTTCGGGACGGGAAATCCGTTGGTTGCTGCTCCAGGCGCATTACCGCGAGTCGTTCAACTTCACGCTCGACGGGTTGGCCAGCGCGCGCGAGTCGCTGGCGCGGATTGAAGAATGCCTGACCAGACTCCTTGAGTTTGGGGATAAGACCGTGGGCGACATTCACGTTGAACAGGACCCAAGGGACGCCGCGTTGCTCCAACAGTTTCAGGACGCGCTGGACGATGATTTAAATGTTTCGAAGGCCTGGGGCCTGATTTTCGCGTGGATTCGTGATTTGAATCGTTCCCTTTCTCAAGAGAAGCTGTCTCCCCATCAGGCGGCAAGCGCGTTGAGCGCCTGGAAAAAGCTGGACCAGGTGCTGGGCCTGGAATTTCGCCCGAAAACTCCCTTGCGCATGGGCGAAGGCCAGGGAGCTGTGCCTTCGGGATTTCGTGCGGATACAGCCGGCGAAACGAACGCGCCGCTCGAGGTTGAACACCTGGCAATGGAACGGATCAAGGCGCGCCAGGCAAAGGACTTCAAACGCGCCGACGCGATCCGGGATGAGCTGAAGGCCAAAGGCTGGGTGATCGAGGACACGCCGAAAGGGCCGCGACTGAAGCGACCTTGAACTCTTTGGCCCCGGAGGGTGAGTTCAAGAAGGGTAGCCGCCTCGTAACATCGGCGGCTACGGCTCTTGCGACGATTCTTGAACTCACCCTGTTTGGCCCCGTACCGGCGGCAATTTTTCTGGTCAAGAAACGAAAGACCGGTAGATTACCGGCGATTGCCGATGAACATTTCGGGTATCCTCGTCCGGCTTGCGATCGGGTCCTGGCTCGTGGCGGGGCCGGTTCTCCTTGCGCAAACCGGTCAGACGACTGCAACGAATTCCCCGGCCGCGCGAACGCCGCCGTTGCCGCCGGGATTGTTCTTCACGACCAACGCGCAGCGGAACGTTTCGGTCCCGCAAAACACAAACCGTCCGCAGTTCCCGCAAGTCGTCCGGCCCGGCGGCGCGAGCGTCGCTCCCGGCATCACCCGGTTGACGAACCTCCCGGCGCTGCCGACCATCCCGACGCCGGTTTATCGTCCGGCCGTCACCAAGCCTCCGGCGCAGCCCCTGCCGCTGGTCGCCGACGCGGATGTGAAGGAATACACCGCCAGGCCGGGCGATACCAACGCCCCGTTCACTTTCACGCTGACCAACACATCGTCAAACGCAGTGACGATCAACGAGGTGCACACCTCGTGCGGTTGCACGGTGGCGAAGCTGCCCAGTCAACCCTGGACCCTCGCGCCTGGAACCAACGGCCAGATCCAAGTGACCGTCGATCTGCGCGGCAAACGCGGCCAGCTCACCAAGCTGGTTTACGTCAATGGCGTCACCGGCACGAAGACGCTGACGGTGAAAGTGAATGTTCCCGACGCGCAGGGTGAGCGCGCGAAAAACATCCAGATCGCGACGGCCGACCGGCAGGCGGTCTTCAAAAATGATTGCGCCAAATGCCATGCCGAGCCCGCGACCGGCAAAAAGGGCCAGGCGCTTTACTCCGCGGCGTGCGCCCTTTGCCATGATTCCGAGCATCGCGCCTCGATGGTCCCCAATCTGCGCGCGTTGAATCATCCGACCGACCGCGAGCAATGGAAGACCTGGATCACCCAGGGCAAATCCGGAACGCTGATGCCCGCGTTCGCCGGCGCCGAAGGCGGTCCACTGACCGATGAGCAGATCGATTCGCTGGTGGATTACCTGGTGGAACAAATCCCTTCGCGCCAGGCCGCTCTTCCCGGTGTCCCGCGACTGCCTGCTTCGCAATGAAGTTCAGTTTCTTTTCTCATAGGTCGCCCCTCGCCGCCTGACATGCAGGGCCTCTTCATCACGTTCGAGGGGACCGAGGGAAGCGGCAAATCCACGCACCTCCCGTTGCTGGCGGAGCGCCTGCGCGCGAGCGGGCGGACGGTGCGCATTCTGCGCGAACCGGGCGGCACGCCGATCGGCGAGGAAATCCGCCACACGCTCCAGCACAGTCAGCGGAACCAGGCGATGACGGCGGAGGCCGAACTGCTGCTGATGAACGCCAGCCGGGCGCAACTGGTGCGCGAAGTGATCCGACCGGCGCTGGCGGCGGGCGAGGTCGTTTTGTGCGACCGCTTTTACGACTCGACGATCGCGTACCAGGGTTACGGACGGCAATTGGAATTGAAAATGGTGCGGGCAATCGTCGATTTCGCCGTGGACGGGACGCGTCCTCACCTGACACTCCTGCTTTCCGTGCCGATCGAAGTCAGCGAGCTGCGGCGGTCGGCTCGCCAACAAGCCCTGTTACTCGATGGGCCCTCCCACGGGCCGGTGCGGGACCGGATCGAGGACGCCGATCGCGCCTTTTTCCAACGCGTCGAGAACGGCTATCGGGCCATCGCCGCGGCGGAGCCGCAGCGCGTGTGCGTGATCGACTCGACTCAACCGTTGGCGGCGGTCGAAGCCGCCATCTGGCGGCAGGTGGAACAATTGTTGCGAAAAACCGGGGGCAAATGAGATTCGCAGGCGGCTCAAATACTCGTCGTTCTCGCCATCGCAATTGAAGACCGGCCAAACGGAGACGACAACGATCGTGTTTCGCTCGGTTGCGGCTACGCCGCACCTGGTAATCCAGGGCGATCCTCAGGCGCCGTTTCCGGTTCAAACTGTCGAGGACCCGGCAACCCGGCAACAAGCCGTTGACAAAGCCGGTCATTCCGCTACCGTGACCGCCTCAAATTTGTCGAACCGTTGATTTTATGCCAAATACCAAGTCAGCCGAACAGCGCATGCGCAGCAACGCGCGCCGGCACCTCCACAACCAAAGCCTCAAGTCCCGTCTGAAAACGCTGGAGAAAAAATATCTCGCGCTCGTGACGGCGGGTCAGAAAGAGGCGGCGTCGGCGGCGTTGCGCGCGGTCGCGGCGGCCTTCGACAAAGCGGCCAAGAGCGGGGTGCTGCACCCGAACAACGCCAGCCGCAAGAAATCGCGGCTCTCGGTTCGGTTGGCGGCAATCCAGTGAATCGCTTTTCCGGTGAAGTGAATCCGGCGCCCCGGAGCGGGCGCCTTTTTGTTTCTTCTTCGGGCGGGGTCGATGGGCGGCGGCCACGCGGCCGCGCCGCTCAGCCCCGGTAAACAATCAGCACGCCGAAATCGGTCAGCAGTTTCTGGGTGCCGATGTCGAGATGCGTGTAGTTGAGCGTGTTGATGCTGACGATGTTTTCGTGGCCGATCTTGCCCAGGAATTCGCTGACCACCTTGTCAAAGTTGTCGTGCCCCACTTCCACGCAATCGGTCCGCCGGATGGTTTTGACGCGAAGTGTTTTGTCGCTGTCTTTGGCGGCCACTTCCAGCGGCGGTGGCGGTTTTTGGATCAGCACCTCGGTGGGCACGTCGCGCACGGGCACGCTGAAATGCTTCTCTTCGCGCGCGGCGGCGGATGAGGCGATGGGATTCATCACCTTGACCGTCGCCGGGTCGGGCTCGGGGATGGTGATTTTATGGTTGCAGGCAGGGCAATGGATCTGCGTTCCCGCCAGAGCGGCATCGGCTTCCAGTTCCTGCCGGCAATTGGGACAAACGAACGTCACATCCATAAGGACCTCGCGGTTGGAATTGCTCTGCCCCAAAATAAAACTTCGCCGGCGGGAATTCTAGCGAAAAGTTCATTGATAGGTCTTTTCGAGCTGCTTGATTCGCGGATAAACCGGCGAGGCGGCCGGGGTGCGCTGTCGGACCGCGGCAAACACCTGGCGCGCCTCCTGCGGATTGGTGGAGCTGATCAACACGGCATAGTCCAGTTCGATCGCCGCCAGCCGCGGGTCGCTCACGTAGGGACGATACAGTTTGAGCCAGTTTTTCAAGCTGGCGGCGCCCTGTTTTTGCGCCGCCTGGAGTGAAGCTTCCAGGTTGGCCGGCAAGCCCGGCAACACCGTCGGCGCGGCGGCCACCGCGACGGGCGGGGGCGCGCCCGCGCGATCCTCCGCTTCTTTGCGGGCCTTCACTTTCTCCCAGTATTGGTAAAGTTCCTTGCAACCCCAGATGGCGCCGATGATCAGCAGAATGCCGATGACCTGTCTCATGATTCCTCCACGCGCTCGATGCGAGCGCCGAGTCGTTTCAGCTTGGCGTCAATCTTCTCGTAGCCCCGGTCCAGGTGGTAAATCCGCTTCACCAGCGTCGTGCCTTTGGCCACCAACCCGGCGATGACCAACGCGGCGGACGCCCGCAAATCGCTGGCCATGATCGGCGCGCCGCTCAATGGCCGCCCGCCTTTGACGATCGCACTGGGACCTTCAATCGCAATGTCGGCGCCCAGGCGCGCCAGTTCGCTGACATGCATGAAACGCGATTCAAATATCCGTTCGGTGATGATGCTGATTCCGGGGGTGACCGTCATGAGCACCATCATTTGCGCCTGCACGTCGGTCGGGAATCCGGCATAGGGCAGGGTGGTGATGTCCACCGGTCTCAATCGTCCCCCCCGTCGCACCGCCAGCGCGGAACCGCGTCGTTCCACCTTCACGCCGGACTCGCGCAGCTTGTCCACCACGGCGTGCATGTGGTCGGGGCGCGCGTCCAACAGGGTGACTTCGCCGTTCGTGGCGGCGGCGGCGATCGCGTAAGTGGCCGCTTCGATGCGATCGGGGATCACTTCGTGTTCGGCGCCGTGCAGTTCCTTGACGCCGGTGATGGTGATCGTGGGGCTGCCGGCGCCGACGATGCGCGCGCCCATCGCGTTGAGGAAACCGGCCAGGTCCACCACTTCGGGCTCGCAGGCGGCGCTTTCAATGATGGTGACGCCCTCGGCCAGGACGGCGGCCATCATCACGTTGGCGGTGCCGAGCACGGTCGGGCCGGCGCGCCCGCCCAGAAAGACGTCGCCGCCGCTCAGGCGCGGCGCGCTGGCGCGCACGTAACCGCCTTCGATGGTGATTCGCGCGCCGATCTGGTTGAGTCCTTTCAGGTGAAGATCGATCGGGCGCGGCCCGATGACGCAGCCGCCCGGCAGCGAGACGCGGGCGCGGCGCAGTCGGCCGATCAGCGGGCCGAGAATGCAAATCGAACCGCGCATTTTGCGGATCAGATCGTAGTCGCCCACGCCCTTGATTTTCGCCGATTGCACGGCAAGGGTGTCGCCTTTGATTTTGACCTTCGCCCCGAGCGACGTGAGGATCTGGCCCATGAAGGTGACATCGCTCAGGTCGGGGACGCGGCGGATGACGCACGGTTCGGCGGTGAGCAGGGTGGCCGCCATGATGGGCAGCATGGCATTTTTCGCGCCGCTGATGCTCACTTCCCCGTGCAAAGGAACGCCGCCTTTGATCAAGAGACTTTCCATGAAAAACCTGAATCCGGACCGCCGCCACCGCCGCTTCACGCCCGCTCCGGGCGGGCGACAAGAATTCTTGGGCGGCCACTGTAATCGGCTTCGACGTTTTCGACAACCCACTTGTGTTGGACGAAGATTTCGCCGATCCGCTCCGCCTGGCCGTCGCCGAACTCCAGCATGATTCTGCCGGCGGCCGCCAGGCGTTCGGCCGATTCGGCGGCCAGCCGGCGGAAAAAAACCAGCCCGTCCGCGCCGCCGTCCAGCGCCAGGCGAGGGTCGTAGTCCCGCACCTCCGGTGTCAGCGCGTCAATCTCCGCGCTCGGAACATAAGGCGGATTGGCAGCGATCAGATCGAGGGACAAATCGGGCGGCAAGGGCGCAAAACCATCTCCCAGGTGAAATTGGATGCGGTCGGCGACGCGGTTGAGGCCGGCATTTTCCCGCGCCACCGTCAAGGCCTCCGTTGAAATGTCCGCGGCGTGAACCCGGGCTGCCGGACATTTTGCCGCCAGCGCGACGGCGAGGCAACCGCTGCCGGTGCCGAAGTCGAAAGCCGTGGGAGCGGGTGACTTGAGACTTCCCAGGTATTCCCAGGCGCGTTGCGCGAGCAGCTCGGTTTCCGGACGCGGCACGAGCACGCGACGGTTCACTTTGATTTCCAGTCCGCAGAAAGAGGCCGCGCCGAGGATGTGCTGGAGGGGTTCACGATCGCCGCGCCGTTTGACCAGCTCCCGCACCGATTCGAGCTCCGCCGCGGTGAGCGGGCGTTCGAAATCGAGATACAATTTCAAGCGCGGCACGCGCAGCACGTGGGCCAGCAGCAACTCGATCTGCAGCCGCGGAGAGTCCACGCCTTTTTTGGCCAGGAATTCCGCGCTGCGCTGAATGACATCCAGGACGGTCACGGCGACAGGTTAGGTTCAAAGTTCGAAGTTCAAAGTTCAAAGTTGTCGGCGGGGGTTGTCCGTGGCCCGTTATCCGCGGCGGGAAACTGCCCGCGCACAGGAGCGCGGCATTACTGAGGAGTCTTTTGGATGCCCTGAACCGCGGACGTTCGAACGATTGCTTTCCCCTCACCCTGACCCTCTCCCTCGGGGAGAGGGAATAGCATCCGAAGATTCGTTTTGCTCAATGTCTGTGCGGCAACTGCCGCGCTCGGAACTTCCCAAAACCGGAGCACGGTTTACCCTCTCCCCACTCTCCCGTTGCCCTCACCCCTGACCCCTCTCCCATCCGATGAGAGAGGGGAACCGGAGGGAGAGGGCAGGGGTGAGGGGGAACAATGTGTAGCCTAACCCACGGACTTATCTGTAAGGTTGCGCGAACGTCAGACGGGTCGAGTGGCAGAGAAGCGGCCTGAAGGCGCCGGAAGGCCGCGCTCCAACCGCACGGTTCCAGCTTGCGCGGCGTGGCACGCGCTCCTATTTTCACGGCATGAAACGAATTTCCCTTTTCCTTTTAAGCGCGATTTGTTCGAGCGCGGTTTGCTTCGCTCAGGACAACCCCGCCCGCGCCGCCGCCGAACGCGAAGCCGCGGAGGAAGGCTACAGACGGTTGAACTCGGCGGTGGAGGCCTTGACCACCGGCCAGGCGGACCTGCAGCGCCGCATCAGCGCGCTGGCGGACGAGGTCCGCTCCGTCCGCGCGCAGGACAACAAGATCGACACCAGCAAATTTGTCACGCGCGAAGACTTCAACCGGCTGGCCAAGGCCATTGAAGAGATCGAACAAAAACGCGAAAACGACAAAAAGTTGATCCGGGAGGAGTTCGAGCAACTGAAAAAGGACATTTCGAAAGAGATTGCGAAGATGTTGAACGCGCCCGCAACGCCGTCGTCGGCGAAGAAGGGCAGGAACGCGCCCGCAACAGACAAGAGTTCCGAGAAATCCGCCGAGAAGTCGTCAGACAAACCGATCAAATCCCAGGAGGCCGCCGCGCCGACGCAGGAAGGCGTCTGGTATGTCATCCAATCCGGCAATACGCTCAATGCCATTGTGAATGCGCACAACGAGGAATTCAAAAAGAAGGGCAAAAAGACCTCGATCAAACTCGTCCAGGATGCCAATCCCGGCCTCAAACCGACGAATCTGAAAGTGGACCAAAAGATCTGGATCCCGCTGGTGTCCGAATGAACAAGCGGGAAGCATGAAGACGCTCCGTCGTGTCCACCTCTATCTCGGATGTTTCTTTGCGCCGCTGCTGATGTTTTACGTCGCCACCGGTTGGTATCAGACGGTCAATCCGGACCGCCGCAAAGGGATGAGCGACTCGACCGACTGGGTCAGCCGGCTCTCGCGCGTGCACGTGGAACAATATTACCCCACCGAATCCGCGACCGGTTACGGCACCCGTTTGTTTCGCGCGCTGGTGGTCATCATGGCCATTGCCTTGATTACCACGGTGATTCTCGGCATTATTCTGGCGTTCCGCACCAGTCGCCACAAATGGCGCGTCTGGCTTTCCCTGGCCCTGGGCGTCGTTTTGCCGGTCCTTCTGCTGTGGCTGGGACAAAGGCGTGATTGAGTTAATTGAGTTACTGAGTTACGAATTGCGCCGTGCTGACTTGACGCATGGCGCGGTCAAATCTAGCCTTTGTATTTCGCGGCTCCGCGGCAACCGGTCCCGAGCGGGACGGTCGCGGAGCTTTTGCATCGAAAGGATTGCCTGTGAATGTGACGGTGGAAAACCTGGGCCCTTGCAAGAAGCTGTTGCGGGTGGAAGTGGACGCGCCGGCGGTGGAGGCCGCGCTCGATGAGATCACGCACGATTTTCAAAAACAGGTCCGTCTGCCGGGCTTTCGCCCCGGAAAAGCGCCGCGGCACCTGGTTGTCAAGGCCTACGCTTCGCAGATCGATGAAGAGGCGAAGCGCAAGCTGGTCTCCGAGGGTTATCGCAAAGCCATTGCGGACCAGAAATTGCGCGTCGTCGGCCAACCGGACATCGAGGAAATCCAGTTCGCCAAAGGCCAGCCGTTCCAGTTCGCCGTCACGCTTGAGACCGCGCCGGATTTCGAGTTGCCCGAATACAAAGGGTTGCCCGTCAAACGCGAAATGGCCGTCGTGACCGAAGGAGACGTGGAACGGGCGTTGAATGTTCTGCGGGAGCAGCGCGCGACCTACCTGGACGTGGCGCGGCCGGTCCAGGACGGCGACTTTGTCGTGGTCAATTACGTCGGGACGTGCGACGGCAAACCGATTACCGACATCGCTCCCACCGCGATGGGGTTGACCGAGAAGAAGGACTTTTGGCTGCACGTGGCGAAGGACTCGTTCATTCCTGGATTTACCGGGCAACTGATCGGCGCACAGGCTGGAGAGAGGCGGACCGTGAACGTGGATTTCCCGGCCGACTTCGCGGCGCGCGAGTTGTCGGGCAGGAGGGGCGTTTACGAAGTTGAAACCGTGCAGGTGAAGGAAAAGGTTTTGCCGGAACTGAACGATGAATTCGCCCAATCTTTCGGCGCCGCGGAAATGGGGAAGTTGCGCGAGGGCGTCCGCACCGATCTGCAAAACGAGCTGAAGTACAAGATCAAACGCGGCGTCCGCGACCAGCTTGTCCGCGAGTTGCTCAACCGGGTGAACTGCGAACTGCCGGAGTCGATCGTGCTGAGCGAGACACGCAGCGTCGTTTACGACATCGTGCGCGAAAACCAGCAGCGCGGCGTGGCCAAGGAAATCATCGAAAAGCAGAAGGACCAGATTTTTTCCGTGGCGAACAACAGCGCGAAGGACCGCATCAAAGCCGCGTTCGTGCTGGGGCGCATTGCGGAAAAGGAAGGCATCAAAGCGGAGCAAAAGGAGATCGCCCAGCGCGTACTCCTGTTGGCCGAGCAATACCAGATCAAACCGGAGCAGATGGTCAAACAACTGCGCGACCGCAACGGCTTCGCCGAAATTGAAGAGCAAATCCTCTCGGCGAAAGTGCTCGATTTTCTGGAGCTGAACGCGAACGTCGAGGAAGTTCTGCCCACGGCGAAGGCCTGACACAAACATCCAACTTTTAAAACCGAACATCGAATACGGCGCGATGCGAAGGTAGTCCCGATGTCGCGGGACAACATTTGGCTTTGCGCCGCAGCCCCGTTGGGGCTGGTGGAGGAGCGCGACTCTGCGAGTCGCAGCCGCTTCGCAAGCACGGAAACCGTTGGAGAACTCCACAACGCCATTGCACGCGGACATGCTGCGGGTCGCAGACCGCTCCGGGCAATTCCAAAGGGATTGCGTCCACGACGTTTCATCGTCCGTGCGGCTCGAGACTTGGCCACGGTTTTCGATCGCGCACGTAGGTGTTAAACCAGTCCAGGACCATTCGATCCCGCTCGTCCCCGTACTCCGACAGACCGTGGTTTCCACCTTCAAACATAACGAGCCGGAAAGGATGGTGCTGTTGATAAAGTTTCTCCGACATGTGCAGCGAGTCCATCGGATTCACGCGCCAGTCTCCGGTGCCCGCCAACAGCAGGATGGGCGTGTCTTTGGCCAGCTTCTCCGGCCAGTGAATGGCCGAGCGGGCTCGCAGTTCCTTTGTCTTGTTAGTCGCATATCCGGGCACAAGTTCACCGATGACGTAAGTTTCCATTTCCGGCCGCAGCTTGATGCCTGCTTCCAAATCAACTTGTCCCGAGCCGATGACCGCCGCCGCGATTCGTTTGGTCCGCGTCAACGCGAGGTAAGTCATCATCCCGCCGCGGCTCCAGCCTTCCATGCCGATCCGCGCCGGATCAATTTCGTCTTTGAGCGAGTCAATCAACGGAAGCAGATTCAACACGTCGTTCAGATCTGCGCCGCCGAATTCCTCCTGGCCCTCACTGCCAGGGCTTCCGCGATAGTTGCTCGCAATGACGAAATAGCCCGCCGACGCCAACGGTGCCAACCATCGGACGACGTTGGTATCCGTCCATGCCCCGAAATCGCGATTGCCGCCGCGATTCTCGATGACACAAGGCAGGGGACCTTTTTGGCGCGGGGCCGCCATGTAGCCGCAGATTTTCAAACCGTCGCTCTCGTAAGTGAATTTCCAGAACCGGGCACGTTGAACGGCGTTGGAAAGCTGCGTCGGTAGCTGGCGTGATTTGAGCGCGTTATCGGAGGTCACCAACTCGGTGCGGTTTAACAGTGTGCCGTTCTCTGCAACGGCGGGAAGGACGTCCGCCAGGCAAAGAACAATCAGGACCGCGCGGGAAAAGTCGGTCACTCCATCACGAAGGTTCTCTGCACGAAGCTTACTCCGAGGAGCTTGATGAGTGTTCATGGTTGGTGGTCGGAAGATATGTTAGCGCCGCCACTGGAAAGAGCAGCATTTTTCGCAGCGTCCTCGGTCGTTGCAGCCGAGGTCAGGCCGCGGGCGGGAACAGGTTGACCGCAACCCCGTTGGGGTTCGTGATGTATTGGGTGGACGGTGACCCACGGTAGCTCGTTCATCGCAACCCAGGGCTTTGGGTCGCAGCCCCGTTGGGATTTTCAGACCGTGCGAAGGCGGGGCGGGCGGCGCGGTTGAGCACTTCGGCCGGGCCCTTGGTGAAGATACTATCGCGTTGCGGGTCGGTGTCGGCGCACAAGCCCACTTACGCCAGCGGCTTCTCGAACCGCACGGCGTACACCGGCGGCAGATGGGTCGATATCGTCTGCCACGAGTCGCCCCCGTCTTCGCTGATCCATAATCCTTGCGATTGACTGCGAGCATTACCTGGGACCCGGCCTTCCTGGCCTTCCTACATGCGACGTGAGAAAAGAGCGATCCTCGACATCACAAACGCGGGGGATGCACTTCCAACAGACGCTTTGGAACTGGTCCTACTTTGATCTCCTTTAGCGCCGTTCGTGTCTCGCAATTCACAATCGTGACGCTATTCGCGCCGGCGTTCGCAGAGTAGGCATATTTCCCGTCCGGACTGAACGTCAACCAGTTCGGAGCATCTCCCACAGACACGGTGGTCACATACCTGGGCGCCTCGCCGGTAATCTCATAAACCATCAGGCCATTTCCAATAAAACTGCTCACCCAGAGTTCACGATCCCCGGGACGCAGTTCCAGGCCGTGTGTGTTCATGTAAGCGAATTTGGAACGCTTCTCCGGGGGCGGAAGCGGTTGCTCCATCCGGCCCGCCTGTTTGCCGCTCGTCAGGTCGGCCCACGCAAAGCCGTGAAGCCCTTCGAGCGCGACAAAAAGCCATTTCTCATCGCGCGTGATGCACAAAGGGCGCACCGCACCGTCGAACCGCACCGTCTTCGTGAGCGCATGATCGTGCGCGAAGTCGAATTGCTTTACCAGTTGGTCGCCGATGGAAGTCACGTACATGTGCCGGGCACCCGGAGGACAGTAGCAGTTGTGCGGCCGGCGACCGATGTCCAGAGTCTTGGCCACCTTCGCTTGTCGAACGTCGATGACGTCCGCCGTTCCCTTATCGTTGATGGCGACGTACACCCAATCGCTGTCCGGAGTGGTCGCCAGTTGATTGGGCACGCCCGTGGTGGCAACGCTCGCTACGATCTGGTCTGTGGAGGTATCCAGGAATTTGACGGCCCGCGCCGATTCAAGGGAGCAGTAGATTCTCCGTTGATCCGGCGAAAGGGCCAAGCCGTGCGGGTGTTTGCCAATCGAAAACTCGCGCACGACTTCCTCCCGGTCCAGATCAACCACACTCAGCGTGTCGCCCGCAGTATTGGCCACATAGAGCTTCCGGGCAATTGTTTGGTCCGCGGCCAGACCGGGAGCAGCGGAAGTGAGAACGGCGGGCAAAGAAACCGCCGCCAAAAGAATAAACGATTTCATAATAGCGCGCCGACTTCAGGGTGAAGCGTCGTCGCCTTCTTCCACTCACTTCGGAGCAAGCTGGAACTGGTGCCGCCCGGTCTGCGCGGCGGCGCGCTGCGCTTTCACCACATCAGCTTCCTCTTCATCCAGTGCGGCCATCAAATCCTGCGTCGCTTTTTGCACCCTGGGCGGTTTACCTTCAGCCAACGGGACCTGGACCTGCCGCCAGCGCTGGAAATGAATGTTGTTGTGCTGCAAGGTCAACTTGTGCACCTGCGCCGCCTGCTTCGCCATCGGCGTGGGCAGGGTGGCAAGATTGATCCCCTCGGCCAGTTGCTCCCGGGTGAATGAACCCATCTCGTCACCGTCAATCTTCAGATCGAAATTGGAGGCGCCGAGCCCCGTCACCTTGAGCGTTTGTTGGTCCAGGGCCTGAAGAAAATCGGACGACTTCACCGCCAGGGCGACGATCGGATCGTTCCAATCAACCGGCATCGGCAGGGCTTCATCGAGCTGCATCCAGGAAATTGCATCGCCGGCTTTCAACTCGGAAACTTTGGTCCTTCTCGCGTCAGCCACTTTTTTCGCGCCTGCATCAATTGCCACGGCGGAAACCAGCGGCGGGGCGTGCCATGATTTCAACAATTCCGCCGCCATCAACAAGTGGCCGCCGGGACCGGGATGCACGCGGTCGGGGATGATTTTCTTCGCCAGCTCGGCATCCGTGGCCCTGGCTTTTTCCAGCGCGGCGACGACGGGCGAGTTCAGATCCGCGACGCTTAATTTTTCGCGCTCCGCCAGCTCTTTGACAAACTGGCTGTAACGCACCAGCACCGCGTTGTAACCACCTTCAAATCGCGGCGGCTGCGTCACGTCATCAAACGGAGACGGCTCAATCACCGTGATGCGAATGCCGGGCAGCGCCGCTTTCACCGAGTCGATGATGTGCCGGTAACCATTGGCGTAGGTATCGAAAATCGCATCATCGAAGGCGCGATAGGAACCGTCGTTCATGCCGAGCATGATTGTCATCACCGTGGGTTTGTAGGCAAACACATCGCGTCGCAACCGTGAATCGATCGGCCCCCCCCACCGC
>WNFU01005471.1_pt1 | contig 15765 bp, 8 predicted proteins | sample 5400121 | NCBI WGS metagenome assembly WNFU01 (sample SAMN13153360, study PRJNA577476) | soil metagenome | isolation source: 100 cm soil or saprolite under grassland replicate 1 | place: USA:California | collected 2016-06-15
GAGGCGTTCGAGCGCGCCAAAGCGGCCAAAGACGAGCGCCGCATGGCCGATCTCGATGCCGCCTATCAGCGCGAACAACTGCTGCTCGAAGTCCTGCTCGATATTCGCGACGGGCTGAGCGCGCCGGCGAAGCCGAAGCCGTCGTCCGACACGGGCAGCCCCCTCGCTACGCTCGACGCGATTCGTCGGATCACCAAACTGCGTTAGGAGGTGCGTTGTGCGTGGTACGTGGTGCATAGTCACACTGGTCCTGCTTGCCGCCTGCGGCGCCAAGGCAGACATCGTCATCGAAGGTGGACCCGTCTGGACCGGCCTCTCGACCGGTCGCGGCCGGCCCGGCGCGGTGGCCATCGCGGACGGCAAGGTCCTCGCGGTCGGCGATTCCGCGCAAATCGCGCGCTACGTCGGCTCGAAGACCCAGGTGCTGCAGGCGAATGGTGGCCTGATCATGCCCGGTTTCGCCGACGGCCACACGCACTTCATCGACGGTGGCTTTCAGCTGGCGTCGGTGAACCTGCGAGATGCCGCAACGCCGCAGGAGTTCGTGCGCCGGCTGAAGGAGTACGCCTCGCGCCTGAAGCCCGGCGAATGGATCCTCGGTGGCGATTGGGATCACACACTCTGGCGCGGTGCGCCGCTCCCGCACCACGAGTGGATTGATTCGGTAACCCCGAACAATCCCGTGTTTGTGTCCCGCCTCGACGGACACATGGCTTTGGCGAATGCCGCCGCGATGCGGGCGGCGAAGATCACGAGCGCGACGCGCGACCCCGTCGGCGGAGAAATCCCCCTCGATGCTCGCGGTGAGCCGATCGGAATATTCAAGGACAACGCCGAGGAGCTGGTCGGAGCCGCCATCCCCGCGCCCTCGGCAGAGCAACAAGACTCCGCGCTGGCGCGCGCGCTGGCACACGCCGCATCGCTCGGGGTCACCGCGACCGGCAACATGTCGGCCTCCTGGGCGAATCTTGCGGCGTACAAGCGCATGGAGCACGCTGGCCGGATGACGGCCCGCGTCGCGCTCTACCTGCCGATCGAAGACTGGCGCACCGTCGCCGATAGCGTTCGGCAGCACGGCGCCGGCGACGATTGGGTGCGGATCGGTGGGGTCAAAGGATACATGGACGGCTCGGCGGGATCGCGGACGGCGTTTTTCTTCGAGCCGTTCTCGGATTCCGCCGGCTACCGCGGCTTGATGCGGCAACCGGAATCCGATATACGCGCCTGGGTCGGCGCCGCGGATTCCGCGGGGCTGCAAATCGCCGTGCACGCCATCGGCGACCGCGCCAACGCGATCATTCTCGCGATCTATGACAGCGTCGCCCGGGCGCATGGCGCGCGCGACCGGCGCCTGAGGGTCGAGCACGCGCAGCATCTGCGTCCCGATGACATCTCCCGCTTCGGCGCGATGCGGGTCGTGGCGTCGATGCAACCCTACCACGCAATCGACGACGGCCGGTGGGTCGAGCAGCGCATCGGCCCGGTGCGCATAAAGACCACCTACGCGTTCCGCACGCTGCTCGACACCGAGGCCCCGCTGGCGTTCGGATCCGACTGGACCGTCGCGCCGCTCGATCCGATGCTCGGTGTGTACGCGGCGGTCACGCGACGAACGCTCGACGACAAGAATCCCAACGGCTGGGTGCCCGAGCAGAAGATTACGGTTGGAGAGGCGCTACGCGCGTACACCTACGGCAACGCGTGGGCCACGTTCAACGAGCAGAAATGGGGTACGCTCGCCCCGGGCAGATTTGCGGATGTCGTGGTTTTGGATCGCGATCCGTTTGCCGTAGCACCGGAGTCGCTTGGGACGATTACGCCACGCTACACGATTGTGGGTGGGAAGATCGTGTACCGAAAACAGCCCTAGCCGGAGTATTTAAACCCGGCTTCAGCCAGCGTGAGCGGTGCTCCCTCGTGTTCTACGCCGGCGCCGACCACCTCGCCGAGTACGAGCGTGTGATCGCCGGACGGAAGCGTTGCCACGACCCGGCATTCTACCCACCCCACGCCGTCCACGAGGACCGGAACCCCGGATACGGGACCCGGTTTGGTCTTGATTCCCTTGAGTTTTTGCGGCGCCTGATCGGAGTTGCGTCCCAATTTGCCCGCCAGATCGCGCTGGCCCGTCAGCAACAGATTGATCGCAAAGTGGTGCGAATCGCGGATCATGCCGATCGTCTTGGAGGTATTCTCGATCGCAACGACGACCATCGGCGGGTCGAACGCCGCTTGCGTGATCCAATTGGCTGTCATGCCGTGGTCCTCGCCGTCGTGCGCGACCGTCACGACATACAGACCGTAGGGGAAGTGGCGGAGAATGGCTTTCTTGGCGGCTTCGTCCATGACTGAAGTGGGAATCTAGGCTATTTTTCAACCCCATGGCGACACGCTCCCGCACGGCCTCACGACCCGCAAAAGCACCCGCGGCGCTTTCCAAGGCCGATCTGCTCGACATGTACCGCCTGATTCTCCTGTCGCGCCGCATCGACGACAAGGAGATCCAGCTCAAACGGCAGAACAAGATCTTCTTCCAAATTTCGGGTGCGGGCCACGAGGGCGTCCTCGTCGCGGCGGGCAAGGCTTTGCGGCCCGCCTCCGACTGGTTCTATCCCTACTACCGCGACCGGGCGCTGTGCCTGACGCTCGGCATGACGCCGACGGAAATGCTGCTCGCCGCGGTGGGCGCCGCCGACGACCCGAACTCGGGTGGGCGGCAGATGCCGTCGCACTGGGGCCATAAGCAGCTCAACATCGTCAGCCAGTCGAGTCCCACCGGGACGCAATTCCTGCAGTCGGTCGGATGCGCCGAAGCGTGGCTCCGCTACAGCCGGATCGACGATCTCAAGGACAAGCCGATCCACGGCGACGAGGTCGTGTACTGCTCCGCCGGCGACGGCACCACGAGTGAAGGTGAATGGTGGGAGGCGCTGAACACCGCCAGTAATCTCAAGCTGCCGGTGCTGTTCCTCATCGAAGACAACAAGTACGCGATCTCCGTGCCGATCGAAGTACAGACCGCCGGTGGATCGGTCTCCAAGCTGGTGGCCAACCACCCCAATTTCTTCATCCAAGAGGTGGACGGCTGCGACCCGATCGCATCCTACGAGGCGCTGACCCGGGCCGCGGAGTGGTGCCGCCAGCGGAAAGGCCCGGCGCTTGTCCACGCCCACGTGACGCGCCCCTACTCCCATTCGCTCTCCGACGACGAGATCCTCTACAAGCCGCCGCGCGAGCGCGAGGCTGAGGCGAAGCGCGACGCCGTGACGGCGTTCCCCAAGCGGCTGCTCGAAGACGGTGTTGCGACCGAGTCCGAAATCGAGGCGATCAAGGCGCAAGTCGAAGAAGAAATCCAGGTGGCGGCCGACATGGCGCTTGCCTCGCCACAGCCCAAGCCTGAGACCGCCCTGCTCTGGGTGTACTCGCCCGACGTCGATCCGACGTCCGAGCAGTTCGACACCGAGGACGATCCGCATTTCACGGGCGAGCCGACCACCATGGTGGATCTGCTCAACGCCTGCATGAAAGACGAGATGACGCGCGACCCGCGCATCCTCGTGTTTGGCGAAGACGTCGCGGACGTGAGCCGCGAGCAATATCTGAAGGAAGTGAAGGGCAAGGGCGGCGTCTTCAAAGTCACGTGGGGCCTGCAGCGCCAGTTCGGCAGCGACCGCGTGTACAATTCACCGCTCGCCGAAGCCAATATCGTCGGGCGTGCGATCGGACTCGCCACACGCGGGCTCAAGCCGGTCGTCGAGATCCAGTTCTTCGATTACATCTGGCCGGCCTACCATCAGATCCGCAATGAGCTGGCGACCCTGCGCTGGCGTTCGAGCAACGCGTTCAGCGCCCCGGCCGTGATCCGCGTGACGTACGGCGGTTATCTCAAGGGCGGCTCCGTCTATCACTCACAGACCGGCGCAGTGATTTTCACGTCGGTGCCCGGGCTGCGGGTCATTTGCCCGTCCACAGCCTTGGATGCCAACGGGCTGCTGCGCACCGCCATCCGCTGCGATGATCCCGTCATCTTCCTGGAACACAAGCACCTCTACCGCCAGACCTACAACAAAGCTCCGAATCCCGGCCCGAACTTCATGATCCCGTTTGGAAAAGCGAAGGTCGTGCGGGAAGGGACGGCGCTGACGGTTGTGACCTACGGCGCCGTGGTGCAGCGTTCGCTCGTCGCCGCCAAGGAGCTCGAGGAGAAGGAAGGGGTGAGTGTCGAGGTGATCGATCTACGCTCGTTGTCGCCGGTGGACTGGGAGACGATCGAGGCGTCGATTCGGAAGACGAACAAAGTGATCGTCGCGTACGAGGATGCGTTCTCCTGGGGGTACGGCGCCGAGATCGCGGCGCGTATCGCCGATCAATGCTTCCTGTGGCTCGACGCGCCGGTCAAGCGCGTGGCGTCGACCGACACGTTCGTCGGGTACGCGCCCGACCTCGAGGACTACATCCTGCCACAGGTGGACGACCTCGCGCAGGCGATGCGCGAGCTGCATGCGTTCTAAGCCGGCGCTCACATATAGTTTCCTCTTCTTTCTATCGGGCGCGACCGGCCTGATTTACGAGTTGCTCTGGGTCCGGGTCCTCTATCAATCATTCGGTTCCACAATTCAGTCCGTCACCACCGTCGTCGCGGCCTACATGGGTGGCCTCGGCCTGGGCGCCTGGCTGTTGGGTCGGCGTGCGGACCGCTCGCCCCGCCCGGCGGTGCTGTACGGCCGGCTCGAGATCGCGATCGGCGTGTTTGGAATCATTTCACCGTTGGTCCTTGGCCTCGCGCACTGGATCTACATTGGGACCGCCGGCGCGCTCGCCCTCGGCGGAGCCGCGAGTGTAGCGCTGCGCTTTGGGCTGGCGGCGGTAGTGCTCCTGATTCCGACAACGCTGATGGGCGGCACGCTGCCGGTGCTGACCCGCGCGCTTATGGGCGAGGATCGCGGCCTGCTCAAGCCATCACTCGGCCGGCTCTACGGCCTGAACACACTCGGCGCGATGACGGGGACGGCGCTCGCCGGCTTTTTCCTGATCGAGTTTGTCGGCGTGCGGGCGGCGCTGTGGGGAACGGCCGCGCTGAATCTCGCGATTGGCGCGGCGGCTATCGTGCTGGGGCGCGAGCCAGTGCCGGCTGAGCCCGCGCCCGAGGCCGAGGCACCAGACAGCTCCGATCGTCTCCGTACGCTCGCGCTAATTCTCCTGGGTCTCACCGCGTTCGCCTCTCTCCTGAATGAAATCGCGTGGACCCGTGTGCTGATTATGATCGTCGGCGGATCGACCTATGCTTTTACGCTGATCCTGCTCGTCTTCCTGCTCGGCATCGGACTCGGAAGCATGATCGTGGCTCGTCGCAGCGTGCCGCGCGCCGATACTGCGGCCGGCGCGGCACTCGCGCAGGGCCTGACGGGAGTCGGTGCCGCGGCCTTGTTCTTGTTCTTTGGTTTTCTGCCATCGTACATCATCGCGGTATTTCAGATCGAGGGGATGAGTGCGGCATCGCGCCTGCTGCTCATGGGCGTCGCCGTCGGCGCCGTGGTGCTGATTCCCGCGATCGGGATGGGAATGACGTTTCCACTGCTTACTGACCTCACCGCGCGTCCGCGGCAGGCGCGGGGCGCGGACGTCGGGGCGGCGTACGCCCTCAACACGATCGGGAGCATCCTGGGCGCGGTGCTGACGGGGTTCGTGCTCGTTGTCGCGTTGGGCACGCAGGCCACACTGCGTGTCGGTCTCGTGGTCAACGGACTGGCGGCTCTCACCCTCGCCCTGCTCGCGGCTCGCGGCGTCGCCGAAGGGTCGGCGGAGGACAAGCGGCTTCGGGTTCGAGTGCTGACCGGGGCAGCACTCGGTATGCTGGTGCTCGTCTGCGCCGCCGCGGCCCCTGGATGGAGCGCCCGCCTCATCGATCTTGGTCCCACGATCTACGCGCGCCAGCGCATGGATAAGGCGGCACGCCAGCGCTTTCTCGAGCATCGCGGCGTGCGCCAGCTCGCATTCCGGGAAGGGCCGAACGCGACGGTGAGCGTGTGGGAAGGCGAGACCGGAAGGTCGCTGCGGGTGAACGGCAAGGTAGACGCGTCCGATCGCGGCGACATGGACACGCAGATCATGCTCGGCCTCGCACCAGTCGTGGCGCGTCCCGGGGCCACTTCGGCGTTCGTGATCGGGCAAGGCACCGGCGTGACGACGCACGTGCTTGCGACCATCCCGGGAATGGCGCGGGTGAAGGTGGTGGAAATCGAACCCGCCGTGTTGCAGATGGACAGTCTGTTTCACGGAGTAAACGCCAACGTGCTGGCGCGGCCCAACGTCCGGGTGGTGGTCGATGACGCGCGCAGCGCACTCCAGCTCGATGGCCAGCGCTACGACATCATCGTTTCGGAACCTTCGAACCCGTGGGTCGCCGGCATCGCCACGCTCTATACGCCCGAGTTCTTCCGCATCGCGAAATCGCGACTCGCCGACGATGGAATCTTCTGCCAGTGGATCCAGCTGTATCAGTTGCCCCTGCCCATCGTCGCCGGAATCGTCCGGAGCCTGCACGAGGTATTCCCGCACGTGCACGTATGGTTCGGCAGCACGTCGGATCTCGTCGTTCTCGCGTCGACGCGACCAATCACGTACGACCGTACCTGGATCGCGCGGCTGCTCGGTCCCGGTGGTCAGCTGCACGAGATGGGGAGAGAGTGGCTGGGTCTTGATTCCCCGGACCAATACTTCGGCCGCATGCTCCTCGGGGACTGCGGGGTCGCGAAGCTCCTCACGCGTGCGACCTTCATCCACACGGACAACCGACCACGCCTCGAGTTCGTCGCGGCCCGGCGCTTTCTCGATCCCGGCGCGGGTTCGTTCGCCGTTTTCGACTCCCTCATGCAGCTCGGTAATCGCAACGACGGCACCTCACCCTTCGGATTGCTCCGGGTGCTCGCCGCGCGGCGCGCCGATCCGAGCGTGCTCCCCTACCTCGCTGCCGCGCACCGCGCGCAGCCGGACGTGGTTGAGTGGAGCGTCCGCACCGCCGGTATTCGATTGGCCCTGGGCGACACGGCGCAAGCCGACTCATTGCTCAGTGCGGTGATTACGCGGAACAGGAGCGCCGACGCACTCCAGATGCGAGCCTTGCTCGCCGCGGCCAGGAGCCAGCCGCTGGCCGGGACGGCGCTGCGGGAAGCGCTCGCCGCCGGCGCCGACACCGGACAAGTACGTGCGGCGCTGGCGTTGCTGGCCGCCCGCGGGTCCCGGTGGGGTGAGGCGGCGGCCCAGGCACGGGGGGCGCTGACCGCTGCTCAGGGCACGTTTCGCCATCCGTTCCCCGGCGAATTCCTCACGCAGGCCCTCGATCGGATCGCGCTGGATGCCCCGCCCGGCCTGGCGGATAGCCTGCTTCGCTACGCGGCCGGTCGGCGCCCGGGTTCGGCGCGCTACCGCGAGCTGGCGGCGGTCGCTGCGCTGCGGGCGGGCCGTTGCGAAGACGCCGCCGCGAGTTTTGTGGAGTTGTTGGATTTTGCGCTGCAGCGAGACAATGGTCCGGCGCTCGTCCGAGAGTGCTGGGCCAGTCAGGATGCTACGGGGAGGACCGGGGCCGCGGGCCGCGGGGGGGCGGCGCGGCCGGTGCAGGAGAAGCACTAAGCACATCGCGGATCTCGCCCGCGGCCGCGATCACGTGATCCACGTCCCGCGAGAGCGCCCGCGCCTGCTGGGTGGCATTCGTCAAATCGCTGAGCACCGCCGCCACGCCCGCTGACCGCAGCCGCAGCAGATCAAAACGGACGTTCTGCATCGCGAGGACGCACGATTCGATTTGCTCCTCGACCCGGCGGCGGCGCGTCAACAGATCGCTCAACGCCTGGCGTTGCCGCTCGAGCAAGCCGAGCTGACGTTCGCGCTCCGTTCCTTCTTCATGATGCTTTACCGCTTCGATCCGCACTTCGATGCGAGCCAGCGCGCCATCATCGACATCGGCGCTCATTCCGTGCAGCATGCGCGCGAGCTCTTCGGCCCGCTTCAGGAGCGCGTCGACGGTGACGACCACGTCCGGGAGCAGTTTTCGCTCCGACGCAGGGACGCGCTCCATGATCTTGAGAATGGCTTCGCGGTCGTTACGCGCCAGCCGGACGGTATCGACATGGCGGCCAAACTCGTCGGCTTTGGGGGGTGCCAGCGCGCGGCGGGGACCGAGCAGCGCTTCCTGCGCGTCCGGCGCTGCCGGGCGGTTGAGCACGTCACGCCACGAATACCCGTTCTGCCACAGCCTCATGTATTGCGGGAGCAACCCAAACGCACCCCACGGGACCGTCACGAACAACGACCACCCAAGGCCGCCGCCCTGGATCAAATCGATCAGCATCAATCCGCCACACACCGAGGCCCACGAGACGAAACCGTCCCGGAACTTCACGACCATCCGGGACTCGCCGCTCGGCGTGAGCTCCGACTTGGGATCCTTCTTGGCGGCGCGCGTCGCTCGCCGGCGCTCGAGGGGGCTGACGGGGCGGCCGCCGGCTGCGGCTCGCGCCGGTGGTCCGAGCCGAGACTCACCGCGCGCCGAAGCGCCGCCACTGGTACGGCGTGAGGGCCGGTACGGTGGCGCGCTACGCGACTCGAGTGCGCGCCTGAGCGCGTCGGCGGTCGGCCAACGCGCCTCAGGCTCCTTCTCGAGCGAACGCATGACGCACGCCGCCAGATCGTCCGGGCAGGTCGGTGTCTTGTCCTGGAGGTTGGGTGCCTGTTCGGTGATTTGCTTGAGAAGTAGTCCCGGAACGGTCGGTGCCGAAAACGGCAACTCCCCAGCGAGCATCTGGTAGCCGACGACGCCCAGGCTATAGATGTCGGAACGACCGTCGATCTCCCGATCGCCGGCCGCTTGCTCCGGGCTCATGTAGTGGGGTGTGCCGATCGCGACTCCGGTCGCGGTCAGTGTGCCTGGGCCGGTGGTCGAGGTGAGCGCCTTGGCGATGCCGAAGTCTGTGAGGACGGTCCGGCCCCGGCTCCCCTCCAGCAGGATGTTGTCGGGTTTGACGTCTCGATGGATGATGCCGAGGGCGTGCCCGGCGCCGAGGGCGTCCGCCGTTTCCATCATGATGCGACGGGCCTCCTCGGGTGGCAGTCGCTCGCGGCGTTTGAGACGCGCCGCGAGCGATTCACCATCCACATACGCCATCACGAAGTACACGAGTCCCTCGGGACCTTCGCCGACGGAATGAATCGGCACGATGTGCGGGTGGGACAGACGCGCGGCCGTTTCCGCCTCCCGCAGGAAGCGCATGCGGATCTCTTCACGGAAGGCGAGCTCGGGCGGGAGTACCTTGACTGCCACCGCCCGCTTGAGCCGCTCATCGCGGGCGTGATAGACGACGCCCATGCCGCCGCGGCCGATCTCGCCGTCGAGCGTGAAGGAGGACCCCAGAGCCTGAGTCAGCCGCTGCGCCAGCGGATCGTTCATGCCGTTTTGCAATCCATTCGAGCACTAAGATTTAGCCGCAACCATGCGGCCTTGCAACACAGTCTGGGAGCGTCGTGTTGGCAGTCACGCGCCGCTTTGGCGGCGCTTTTCGGAACGGACCTGCCGCAGACGGCGTTTTTTCGTGGCATGGACGGTGCGCTCTGCGTCCCAAGCCGTCGTCCACGAAACTTACTATTGGAGATCCCATGTCAGACCGGATGACTTTGCCCGTCCTGCCGCTCCGCGATGCCGTGTTGTTCCCCGGCGTTGCGACGCCGATTGGCGCGGGCCGTCCCGCGACATTGCGCGCCATAGAAGCCGCTCTGAAGCAACCCGACCGCAAGGTCTTCGCCGTCGCTCAAAAAGAAAACATCGATCAGGTCACCCCTGGCGTGCTCTACACCACCGGCACGATCGCGCGCATCAGCCAGGTTCAGCGCAACCTCGGCGGTGTGCAGCTGATCCTCCATGGCGACAGCCGCGGTACGGCGGTCCATTACAGCGAGACGAACGGCTATCTCGAAGCGACCGTCCGCGAAGCGCCGGACCTCGCCCCCCTCAATGAGAAGGATGCCGCGTTCGTAGCGTTGCATCGCGAAGTCCGCGAGCGCGCCGCGGAGCTGGGGCAGAAGTCGGGACTTCCCACGGAAGTCGTCCAGCAGGTCCTCCAAGGCGTCAGTGATCCCGGCGCCCTCGCTGATCTCGTCGCCGGCCATCTCGATATTCAGTCGCTGGAGCGCCAGCAGCTGCTGGAGACGCTCGCGGTCGAAGACCGGCTGCGTCGCGTGCTCGTTCATGTCCAGCGCCAGATCGCCGTCGTCGATGCGCAGGAAGACATCAAGTCGCAGGTCCAGGAAGAGCTCGGCGAACGCCAGCGTGAGATGCTGCTTCGCGAGCAGATGAAGGCCATTCGCAAGGAGCTGGGCGAGGAGGGAGAGGCGGCGGAAGCCGACGACCTCAAGAAGCGCCTCGATGCGCTGGAGTTGCCGGAGGCGGCTCGCAAAGAGGTCGATCGCGAGCTTGGGCGACTGGAGCGCGCCGGGCGGGAATCGATGGAGGCGCAGGTCATCCGCACCTACCTCGAGACCATCGCCGAACTGCCGTGGAACAAGCGCACGGAGGAGTCACTCGAGCTGAAGCGGGCAGCGGAGATTCTCGAGGAGGACCACTACGGGCTTCAGGACGTGAAGGATCAGGTTCTCGAGTTCCTCGCGGTCCGCCAGCTGCGGCAGCAGCAGCCGAAGGAGGAAGCGCCGGGGAACGAGGACGATCGCGCCTCGCGCGCGCCGACACTGTTGTTTGTTGGGCCGCCGGGCGTCGGGAAGACCTCGATCGCCAAGTCCATCGCACGCGCGATGGGCCGGCCCTACGTCCGTATTTCACTGGGCGGCGCCCGTGACGAGGCCGACATTCGCGGCCACCGACGCACCTACGTCGGGGCGATGCCCGGCCGCATCATCCAGGGGATGAAGCAGGCGGGCGCCAAGAACCCGATTTTCCTGCTCGACGAAGTCGATAAGCTGGGGGTTTCCTTCCAGGGAGATCCGGCGGCGGCGCTGCTCGAAGTGCTCGATCCGGCGCAGAACGACTCGTTCACGGACCACTATCTCGGCGTGCCATTCGACCTCTCAGAGGTGCTGTTCATCGCGACCGCGAACTTCCTACAGGGCATTCCCGGTCCGCTGCTCGATCGGCTCGAAACCGTGAATTTCGCTGGCTACACCGAGCGCGAGAAGCTCGAAATCGCCAAGCGCTATCTCGTCCCGCGCCAGCTGCGGGAGAACGGGTTACTGGCCGGTCAACTGACGCTCAGCGACGGCGCACTGAGCGAGATCATCGCCAGCTACACTCGTGAGGCGGGGGTTCGGCAGCTGGAGCGCGAAATCGGGAAGTTGGGCCGCAAGGTCGCGCGCAAGATTGCGGACGGCGCGGCCAAGCAAGTGGCCGTCGGACCCGACGACGTCCCCGATCTCATCGGGCGGCCGAAGGTGCATCCCGAGCGGATGGCCGGTGCGGATCAGGTCGGCGTGTCGACCGGGATGTACTACACGCCCGTCGGCGGCGACATCATGTTCGTCGAGGCCAGCGTCATGCGCGGCAAGGGCGAGCTGGTGCTCACGGGACAGCTGGGCGACGTCATGAAGGAGTCGGCCCGCGCCGCGTTGACCTACGCCAAGTCACACGCCGATTTGCTGGGCATTCCGGAAGAGGCCTTTGTGGATACGGACATCCACGTCCACGTCCCCGCCGGCGCCATTCCCAAGGACGGGCCGTCGGCGGGCATTACGATGGCAACCGCACTGGTGTCGGCGTTGTCACGTCGGCCAGCGCGGCACGACATCGCGATGACAGGGGAGATTACGCTGCGGGGCCGCGTGCTCCCCATCGGCGGCGTGAAGGAGAAGGTCCTCGGCGCGGTGCGGGCAGGCATCACCTCGGTGATTCTGCCGAAGGAAAACGAGCGCGATCTGGATGATCTGCCGGAAGAAGTGCGCAAGACGCTGAACGTGCATCTGGTGGAGGAGCTGGGTGAAGTGCTGAGCCTGGCGCTACGCGGTGCCAAGTTCGAGGCAGGCCACCTGATCTTCGAAACGGAAGCGCCGTTGGGCCTAGCTCGCGCTCACTCCGGCCACCACTAGATCGACGGCCGCCTCGCGCCAACGCTCGCGGAGCGACGGCTCGTCGGCGCCGAGTGGGCGGGCGCTCGCGGCCACGACGGCCTCCATGCTGAGGTAGCCAACCATCAGGATCAACGCCTGGGCGGCGGCGAGGTGCGGGTCGAGGTCGTCCCGCACCTGGCCGAGGCCCTGCCCTTCCGCCAGCAACACAACCAATCGATTGATCGCAGGGGCAAATGCAGCCCCGGAGCGCGTCCCCTGTCCGAGGAGCGCGACGATCTCCGGGTGCCGCGCGAGGAATTCGAACTGCGCGGCAAGCGTCAGCCGGAGCCGCTCGAGCGGTCCACCCGCTGGGGAGACGAGCTCCGCCAACGCCATCTCCAGCTCGCCGGCGGACTGGGCGAGCACGGCTTGAAAGAGCCCGCGCTTGGAATGGAAGTAGTAGAACAGGAGCTGCTTGTTGACGCCCGCCCGGCGTGCGATCTGGTCTACGCGCGCGCCCGCGAAGCCCCGCTTCGCAAACTCCTCGCGGGCGGCCGCTACAATACGTAATGCTCTGTCATTACTTAGCTTAGGCGTCATAGCCCAGTTTCGTCAACCGTTTGGTTGACGAAATCTAAGGCCCTTCGTCCGGCGCCGCCACTGCTCGAGGCGTTGGCTTGGGCAGTGTCGGCCACGCGACGCCCAGATCATTCCAATTCATGATCGTGTTGAACACCAGCGCAAAGCTGCCCTGTGTCTCCCACCGCCAGAACGGGCGGATGGCAAACAGCACGACGTGGCCCTGACCGACGGGAGCATCGAGGACTGCCGGACGACCCGCCAACTCCTCGCCGTTGACCAACAAGCCCGACAGCCTCAGCGAATCGCGCTTTTGATGGAAGCTCAAGACGACGCGCGGCCGCATCCGCGCCTGCTGGGCAGTGAGGTCGGGATCTTGATCCTCGGGAACGTCGGTGCTCGTATCGACCTGGAAGAGCGGTGACTGATTGAAGTAGACCGCCAGCGTATCCGCATACCCGTAGGCGATGGGACTGCGGGCATCCTTCATGACCGCACGGTAGATCCCGCCCGAGGCACGCAGTTGTTTGGCAGGCGTAATGTCGACGCCGCGCGTCACACCGTAATCGGTGAACACCGCCGACGTGGCCCCTTCGGTAATCACCACGCCGCCCGCGGCAATCCACTGGCTGAGCGCGGCCATCCCCTCGAGCCCGATGCCGGGCCGCACGTCGTCGGTGGAATCCTGGCCGCCAAGGTTTGGTGTAGTCGCGGTCCGTCGCCACGGGATCGGCGGTCCATTCATCGGCAGTCCGTTGACGATCTGCTGCGCATTGCTCGATACATACGGCAGCACGAGCACGTTGAATTGCCGCAGCAGATCGCGCCGGTTGAGTTGCTGCACGCTCAGATACGTGTACGGAATCTTCAACACGTCAAACGCGTAGCGTACCCAACCTTCGTTCTGTGTGTTGAGCCAGGAGTGCACCAGCGCGATCTTCGGCAGGTCGAGCTCGTGTCGGGCGACCTGCGGCGCCGCCGGCACGCCGACAACGGTGAGTCCGAGCGACTCCGCGGCTGGTCTGATCCGCCGCTCCAACCCCGCGACAGCCGGGATGATCGTCGTGCCTCGACCCCACGTACGCCGGTCGATCGTAAACGAGTCTTCACTCGCCCACATCCGCACGTCGCGCAGCGCGAGCCGGAACTGGATCAAGCCGCTCTCCGTCGTCGGCGCGATCAGATATGCGGTGGTGCCACCGCCACTCGTGACCGCGCCCTTCACTCTGGCGTCGGCGGACAGGAGCGTCGTCGCGCCATGCAGCACCGCCGTGTCGTTGATCGCGCGTACCGCGACATTGCGCACGTACTGCAGCGTCCAGCCGGTGTCGTCGTATGGCTGGGGATCGGTTGGCCCGTAGTCCTGTTTGCTGAAGTAGCTCTTCGCGAGCGGCCCGTACGGCTGATCGAGCAGCACGACGTAATCGCCCGCCGCGATGTCGACCCCGCCCGCCTTCAACGGCTGATCTGCGCGCCGCACCTCGATGCCGTGAACGCGGAGCAGGTTGACCAGGTTCGCCGCCTCGACAGCCCTGACCTGGCTCGCGGCGATGACGAACGCGTTCGGGCCATCCTTCGCCCGTCCGCGCTCGATGGCCCGCACGCCCTTACGGTAGAACTGATCGAGATAGCGGTGGCCATTGCGCGCCATGTAGTTCAGCGCGATGAGCAACGCGGACTGCTGGTAGTTGATGTTATTGCGAATACACCACCGCACCCCGTTGAGTGGCGGGTTGGGGCGGAACCATTCGACCGAGGTCTGGCGGTCGGGCAGCTTCACGGTGTGGCAGTCGGCGCCGCGCGACGTATACGTCTCGTAGAACCGGCCGATCGAGTTGTGGCCGTTCGCTACCCAGAACATGTAGTTGGGCGTCCAGCCGTCGTAGAAATCGTGCGTCCACACGCCGGGCAGGCCGCGGCTGGTGAGCGCCGTGATCTCCTGGAACGCGAGCTCATTCCATTCGCTGATCACGATCGGATCGAGCTCACGGTTGTAGGGACCGGTGCCGGTCGACGTATAAAGGAAAGGCACCGACTCGTGGAGGTCGTGCAGCACGGTGGGATGCCAGTCGAAGAATGCATGCATCATGGCGCGGGTCAGCACCTGCGACATGACGATCCCGTCGCGGTTGTTGTCGTGCGCCGTGTACTTGCCCCAGTAGATGAGGCCGGGTCCGATGTTCCTGTTCCCTTTGCGGTAGCGGTAGATGTCGACCATCCGGTCGCGCCCATCCACCTCGGTCACTGGCGTTATGAGGGTGATGATACTGTCGCGAATTTGTCTGACGAATGGCGTCTCTTCGACCGCCAGCCGGTAGGCCAATTCCATCAACATTTCCGGCGAGCCCGTCTCGGGCGAGTGAATGGACCCCGTCGCATAGTAGATCGGTTTGCCCGCGGCGATCAGCCGCTGCGCGGAGTCGGTCGTGACGCGCCGGGGATCCGCCAGTGCAGCGGTGATGTCGCGGTAGTGCTCGAGCCGTGTGATCGTCGCCGAATCGGCGATGGCCGCCACAATCATCGGCCGCCCCTCGTCGCTCTTGCCCATGTCGAACACTCTCACACGCGGCGACGCCTCGTCGAGCGCGCGGAAGTAGCGTGTGATGTCGGCGACGTACGACAGCCGTCCCACCGTTCCCGGGACGTAGCCCAGCACCTTGAACGGCGTCGGCACTCTGGGGTCGGCGGGGAGGTGGTCGGTGAGCTCAGTGTTGAAGCGCGGCTCGGTCGTCAGCTCACGGATTTTTGCGGTATAGGCGGAGTCTACGGGTTGCTGGAGCGCAAGCGCTGCGATGAGGGCGATGACCATGCGACGTTCTCCGGAATGCGGGACAGTCCTTCCTTGAGATAATCCAACAGTAAGCGATTCACCTGATCGGGCGATTCGTCGGCGGCGTCGTGTCCGGTGCGCATGAGCATGACGAATTCGCTGCGCGGCAGCTCCTGCGTGAACCTGGTGCCGTCGCGAAGCGGAATCCACCGGTCCGCGTCGCCCCAAAGAATCAGCGTGGGCGCCTGTACGCGGCCAAGACGTCCGCCGAGGCTGTCGAACCTGAACTCTCGAAGCACGCCTCGCAAGGCGCGCCCATAGGCCGGATCGGGGACGGGTGCGTAGTACTGATCCACGTCTGCATCGGTGACCTT
>WNFU01005472.1_pt1 | contig 15764 bp, 13 predicted proteins | sample 5400121 | NCBI WGS metagenome assembly WNFU01 (sample SAMN13153360, study PRJNA577476) | soil metagenome | isolation source: 100 cm soil or saprolite under grassland replicate 1 | place: USA:California | collected 2016-06-15
GCTGGCACCGGCTGCGCCTGGGTGAGCGGAGCGATTGGACGCTCGACGCCCGCGCCGATTTGCCCCTCCCGGGGCTCGAGGTCGGGGAACCCACGCACCACGCACCACGCACCACGGACTCACGATGACCGTTTATCCATTCGCGATACACCTGGGACCGCTGGAGCTGACAGGCTACGGGCTGATGATGATGGTGGCGTTCCTGATGGCGGGGTGGGCGATTCAACTCGACCTGCGCGCGCGGGGACTGGACGAAGACTACGCCGCCGACATCATCATCGCCGGCGTCATCGGTGGCTTGCTCGGCGCCAAGCTGTGGTATGTGTTCCTCACTCGCGACTGGGATATGCTGTTTCGCCGCGGCGGGTTCGTCTGGTACGGCGGCTTCCTCGGCGCGACGGCCGGCATTCTCCTCAACGGGTGGCGCCGGCGCGTGCCGGCCCGATTCACGGCGGAAATCTGTGCCGCACCGCTCGCCCTCGGCTATGCACTCGGCCGTGTCGGCTGCTTCCTCGTGAACGACGACTACGGCATCCCGACGCAGGTGGCGTGGGGCATGAAGTTCCCGAACGGATTGCCTGCGACGACGGTCGCCAACCTGCAGGGAATGGGCGTCCATTTTCCGGCGATGACCGATCCGAACATGGTCGTCGCGGTGCACCCGACGCAGATCTACGAGACCATCGCGATGCTCTTCGTGTTTTGGTGGCTGTGGCGGCACCGCGATCACGGGCATGCGATCGGCTGGCTGTTCGCCTGCTACCTCGTGTTCGGCGGACTGGAGCGCTTTCTCGTGGAGATTTTGCGAGCAAAGGACGACAGGTTCGGCGGAATGTTCTCCCTCGCGCAGGCCACGAGTGTGCTGCTCATCTTGGTGGGGGGACTGCTGATGCTCAAATGGCGCGAGCCGGCGGGCCCGCAACCGTTTCCTGAATCATTGCGACCGAAGCAGGTCCCCGTCCGAGGGAGCGCCTGACGGCTTTGGTTTGGACCGCATGGCCCAGACCGCTGCGACGATCGCCAGCACCAGCAGCAATCCCTGCACAATCAGCGACTCGACGGTCGGATAGATCCCGAACACGGGAATGCGGGGCGCGCCTTCGATGACGGTCAACGGCACGATCCCCGCGCCCTGCAGCTCCGCGATACCCTTCCCCGCGAAGACGAACGCCATGTAGTAGAGCATGACGCCCGTGACGGCGAAGAACGGCTTCATCGCCACGCGGAGCCCAAGCTGATTGACCAGCAGGTAGATGGCGACCAGTCCGACGGTGCCGGCTGCGATTCCCCCGACGACTGGTACGCTGCTCGCGCCCGCCGACGTGAAGAGTGCCTTGTAGAACAGGATCGTCTCGAATCCCTCGCGATACACCGCCAGAAACGCGACCGCGCTCAGTGCCAGGCCGGAACCGGACGAGAGCGCGCTCTGCATTTTCCCGCGCACGAATGCGGTCCACTTGGCGGCTTCGATCTTGGAGAGCAGCCAGTAGCTCACGTAGAAGAGCACGGCGGCCGCCAGGAGCATCGTCGCGCCCTCGATGATCTCGCGTTGTCCCGGCGTCACCTGGAGCAACAGCTCGACCAGTACCCAGGTAATGACGCTCGCAAGAACCGCGGCCCACGCGCCGCGCGCCACCTCGCGCCGCCGCTCGGACGCGCCCGCCTTCGCGAGGAACGTCATCAGCGCGGCGACGATCAGAATGGCTTCGAATCCTTCGCGCACGAGCAGGAAGAACGACGCCACGAAGAGGCTCATGCCCGACGGTCGATCGGCGACGACGCGCTCCGCTCGCTCGAGTCCCGCCAGCAATCGGTCGCGAATCGTGTGGCGCTCCGCATCATCGGCGTTCGCCACACGCGTGCGCAGCCACGCGAAGTTTCCTTCCAGCTCGCTCGCGAGCCCGCCATTCTTGGCGCGAATCGCGGTCTCGACCTGCTCGAACGTCATGTACGCGTCGACCGCGATCTTGCCGGAGCGCCGCGCCAGCGCGGAGTCGATCTGGTGCCGCACGGCCGCGAAAATGGCGGCCGTCGCTGATCCGCCGTACTGCATCGCGCCGACGTAGGACGCGACCGCCCAGCGGTCTTCGGCGGAAAGGTCTTCGGCAAACTCCGGCATCGCGGTCCCCGGAGTGCCGATCGAGATCCGGCGGAAGATGTCGAGCAGCGACTTGTTGCCCATGACAGCCGGATCGCCCAGGTTCGCCGGCGGCGGTCCCTTCAGCGATTTCGCTTTCGGGCCATCTCCCCGCCCCGATTCCCCGTGACATGCGGCGCACCGCTCCCGGTAGACGACGGCACCGCGCTCGAGCGACGGCGGACGGGAGGGCAGCGGTTCGACGACCTTGGGTCCACCCGCCGCGTTCGTGATGAGCGCGACCAGGCTGTCGGTGACGCGGTTGACCGAATCAGGAGGAGCGAGCGATTCGAGCAGCTGGGTGATGCGTGACAACGTGCGCCGCGTGTTGCCACGCGCAGCCACCGGCAGCCCGGAGACGTCGAATTGTGCCTGCTGAATGAACAGCTTGGCCTCGTCCACTTCCTCGGGCTGGGTGATCTGTCCGCCGGCCGGGACGACACCGAGGGCGTACTCCTTGGCTGCCAGGGACGCGGCGGCAACCACGCGCCGCGCCAGGGCCAGAGAGTCAGGCGCCTGCCCTGCGAGCGGCTGTGCAAGGCAGGCGGTGATCAAGAGGAGAGTTTTGGACAACCGCACGACAAATACTAGAGTAACTTTGTCGGAATTTCAATCTGTTGATAGGACTGCGATTGCGATGGCGGCCTCGTGCGTATGGGAGAGGGACAGCAGGATCCGCGTCACCCGAAGTTCCCTGGCCCGCCGTTCGGCAATTCCGGTGAGCAAGACGTCCGGCCGGCCGTCCGGCGCCCGCGTCACCTCGATGTCCCGCCACCCGATCCCCCGTGCCGCGTCACTCCCCTGGAGTGCCTTGTAGACTGCCTCCTTGGCGGCCAGGCGAACCGCGACATGCTCGGCGGGATCGGGCCGCGAGCGGCAATACGCGGCTTCGGCGGGGGTGAGGAGACGGTCGAAGACGTGCGCGCCCTTGTCGGCCAGCATGGCCCGGGCGCGCGAAACCTCGACGAGGTCGACCCCTACTCCCACCGCGCTCATGGGCCCGGGCGCGACACGAAGAGGCGCCGCCGGTAGCGGTGCCCGTCCACTTCCACGACGATGATGTACGCTCCATTCACCACGCGCCGGGCTCCTCCGCCAAGGGTCAGGTCCCAAACATATTCGTTCGTCGCGGCGGGCACCGTGGTCTGAAACAGCCGCTCGCCGAGGAAGCTGAAAACCGACAGGGTCGCGTTGCCGGTGGCGGCAGGCCACGAGATCACGACTTGATCGCTCCGCACGGGGTTCTCCGACACCTCCGCGCCCGCTGTCTGTGCGGAGGCCGATGCCGCTCCGCACAGAAGCAGCGCTAGAAACCCAGTTGTTGCGCGAGCCATGCGGGAGCGGGCAGATAACCGCCGAGCATCAAGCCGAGCCCTACCAGCAGCAGGGTGAGTGGCACCCACACCACGAAGATCGGCCAAAGCGACGATCGCCAGGCGGCGAGGGCCTCGATCTCGGGATTCCAGCGCTCGCGCTCCGCTTCGACCTCGGCCTCGAGGGCGAGCCAGGCGGCTTCGAGCCGCCGCGCTACGGTGCGGAGCGCATCCTGCCAGGTAGCGTGCGCATCCTTTTCGAGCACGGACGCGTTCGCGGCGTGCGCCGCGGCTGCTTCGAGCTCATCGAGCGCCGCCACGAATGGGCCGCCGCCCGTTCCCAATCGTGCCACGATCGCGCGCTTCTCGGCATTGGAGAGATGGTGGCGGCGCAGCTGCAGCCGCGGCAAGCGCACCTGCCGCGCGGTGCGCGTGATTTCGGCGTCGAGCGCATCGGCGACTCGGGCTCCCGCGCGCCGCACGGCGTGATCCCAGGCTGCCGCCCACGCGCGCCGTCCCGTGACCTCGAGCACGCGCGCGCGTGTGTCGCCATCGGCTTCCCGCGCCGCCGCCGCGCGGCCCTCGCCGCCCAGCTCCAGCACGCGGGTCGCGAGCTCCTCCCGAATGTCGTCGAGTGGCACCCACGGATCGAGCAGGCGTCGCGGCACGATGATGCGCCCGAGCGACGGCGCCAGCTCGGGGACTCGCAGCGGCATCAGCAGCTTCATTCCCGGACTCACGCCGGCTCCGCGCGCGAGACGCGCGCCGTGCGGCCGGTCCGTTTTTCGTACGCTTCCTTGAAATACGGCAGCGATTCGGCGAGGAATGACTCCCGAGGCAGGCCGGTCGCGGCGATGGCGCGTTCGATTTCGTCCGGTGCGCCTTCCACTTCCAGCAGCACGTCCATCGCCGGATACCACTCGAGCCGCAGCGTCGCCCCTCCGAGGTTGTATTGCTCAATCGCGCGATCGATCCGCACTGCGATCTTGTAGCCAAGGCGGCGCAGGACGACGAGCACCGCTCGGGGATCATCGACGCGCGACTCCCATTCCTCCCGATGCCGGTATCCGTCGCGCTTGCCGACGGGACCCTTCCAGCCGAGCACACCCCATTCGCTGGAGCGATCGGCGGGGTGATAGACGCGCAGCCGCACGACTTCATCGCGGCGCTGCAGGCGGCCCTTCCGGTCGAAGCGGCGGTCGAGCATTGCCCCGCGATAGACCAGCTCGGCGCCGGCGGCCAGCAATGCCTTGCGGAGGGAGTCCGGGTCTTCGACCCGAGTCTTGAGCTCGAGCTCGTCACGTACGAGCGTCACGAAAACAGTGCCTGTAGCACGGCTTGCGTATCGCCGAGGTCCGCGAAGACATGGGTGGCGCCAGCCGCGCGCAGCGCGGGCACGTCGTAGAAACCCGTCGCCACGCCGACCGACTGCGCACCCATGGGCTTGCAGCAGGCGACGTCGTCGGGCGTGTCTCCGACGATCACGATGTCCGCGCCGGTGAAGGGGCGTCCGGTGTGCTGCGCGGCACGACGCGCCGCGACCGCGGGAAGATCAGGACGGTGATGGGAATCCGAGCCGAACGCGCCGACCACGAAACGCGCGGGATCGAGGCCTGCCGACCGCAGCTTCAAGCGCGCGCCATGCTCGACATTTCCGGTGAGCAGTCCGACGAGCGCGCGGCCGGCCGCTTCAAAGGGCTCGAGCGCACTGAGCAGCTCGGTGATGCCGGGATACACCTTCGTCGTCTGGGTCGGCCTTTCGAGCTCGGCGGTGAGCAGCTCGACGTAGCGGCGGCACACCGCCGTCACGCGGTCGTCCGAGCTCGCGTCCGGATGGCCCGCCAGCGCCAACAACTCGCGCACGATCTGCGGATCGGTCTTGCCATCGAAGCGGTACGCGTCGATCGGCCCCGCGGTCCCGACTTCATCGAGCAGGGCGCGGTGAATCGCGCGTCTGCCCGCGCCGGCGGTCCACAGGAGGGTTCCGTCAATGTCAAATAGGATCAAACGCATGAGGGAATATCAGGTGTCCGGTGTCTGGTGTCAGGTGTCAGGGCAGACACCAGGCACCAGGCACCAGACACCAGACACCAGACACCAGACACCAGACACCTATGCGGGCCTACGAACCCCAACCAAATTGTCCCGCAACCTCACCATCCGAGGCTCAGGTCCAAAAAGGGTGTCGCCGCCCACGCCACCGCGCGAAAGCGCCGAGTGCACGATGCGTCCCGCTCCGGCCCAGAGCGCCACGTGCGAGACCCGCCCGCGTTCCGTAAAGAACAGCAGATCGCCGGCTTCGAAGCCCGCGCCATCCGACGCGATCGCGATCTCCTGTCCCTGGCCGAACTGTTGATCGCTGTCGCGCGGAAGCGTGATACCGCGCGCGGCGTACACCGCTTGCACGAGCCCGGAACAATCGATGCCCCACTCGGTGCGCCCACCCCACAAGTACGGCGCGCCGGCGTACCACTTCTGCGCGAGCTCCGGCAGCGCGAGGTGGCGGGCTTCGACGCGCAGCTCCTGCTCCCGGCGCACGCTTCCGGCCGCGACCGCGCCGCGCTGGCCGTCCGCCAGCTCGACCACGCCGCGGCGGAGCGCGACCCGCGCGCCGGTCGGGAGCCGACGCCGGCCATCCGTCGTCAGGATGTCGGCGCTGAGCGAGCGGGCCGTCGCCCGCTCCGTCCAGTCCTCGGCCCAATCGGTCGGTCCGGTCGCGACGTATCCAGCGTTGAGCCAGGCGATGTACCCATCGGGCGCGCGCACCCGCAGCCAGTCGTCCCGCCCTTCGAGCACATCGACCACCTCGCCGTGGAGCACTTCGCTCACGCGTGGCGCCGCCAGCCGCGGCTCGCCGAGCAACGGCGCGAGCGCCGCGGTGACGACCGCAGCGGGCGCGACGGCGCCGTCGGGGATCAACTGTATTTGCTCACTCAGTCGGGTTTCGCCCGCTAGACGACGCAGCGCATCCCGCGCGTCGCGACTCGTAGTGACGCCAACCAGTAGGGGCGCAGCATGCTGCCCCCCTACATTTCCCGAATCCTGCGCCCCGACCTTAGACGCGATCGATACCTCGAATACCGCGAGCCGGCCGTCAGGCGCCCATTTGCGGCGGATGTCGTCGACCGCGCGCTCGATCTTATCCATGTCGCACCGCGCGCTCCACCGCCTCGGGCACCACGAGGGCGGCAATCGCGTCGACCTGCAGCGGGGACTTGGGCTTCACCGTGGCGGTGCTGATCGCGAAGATGACGTCGCCGTCGAACAGCGTTCCGTACGGGGTGATGCGGCGTGCGAGCGCATCGCTGCCCGACTGCGCGAGCGCCTGCAGCTGCACGCGGTCGAGATCGGCGTTCGTCGCGATCACGGCGAGCGTCGTATTGCGATTCAACCGCGCGGGGTCGCCGAGTGGCGCGCCGCCTTCGGCGAGGTAGCGAAGACTGTCGACGCTGCCGGTGATGATGTCCCCGTGCGCGTTTCGAATGTCGCCGACGGCATTCACCACGACGAGCGCAGAGACGATCACATCCCCAAATTGCGCCGCCCACGACCCCAACCCTGCCGGAATCATGTTTTCGAGCCCGGCGGCCTTGCCGCACGTGGCTCCGCGGCCCACACCGACGCGCCCCTCGGCGAAGTCGGGGGTCGCGGCCTCGCACGCGCGATAGGCGTCGTCGGGGCTAGGCCAACCCAGCGGCTTCCCGGCATTGCCGAGATCGAAGATGACGGCCGACGGAACGATGGGAATCGTCCCCTTATCTCCAACCTCTAGCCCCCGGCCCTTCTCACGCAGCCAGCGCATCACACCGTCCGCGGCGCCCAAACCCAGCGCCGAGCCGCCGGTGAAGAGAATCGCATCGATGCGCTCGACGAGGTGGCGCGGATCTAAGACGTCGAGCTCGCGGGTGCCGGTGGCGCGGCCGCGTACATAACCGGCGGCGCGCATCCCCGTTTCCGGCGCGAGGATCACGGTGCAGCCGGTGCCGTGGTCTTCGATGGTCGTGTGCCCGACGGTGATCCCGGGGACCGCCGCGAGATTCGTGCGTGATGCGCTCATTGACGCGCCAAGATAACGTCGGCAACGTTGACGGCCATGACAGCTTCCAAACTGCCGCCTCCTCCTCCAGCGCCGGCTGATCGCACGACCGTCCTCGTCGTCGACGACGAGGATGGCATCCGGCAGGCGCTGACCCGGTTTCTGACCCGGCTGGGCTATGACGTGCAGGCGGCTGCAAACGCCGCCGAGGCGCTAAAATTGCTTCCCCAGCACCATCCGCAGGCGATGCTGTGCGATATCCGGATGCCCGAGACGAGCGGCGTGGAGCTGCTCCCCAAAGTGCTCGCCCAGGATCCCGATCTCGCCGTCCTCATGCTCACCGCGATCGACGAGCCGCGCACGGCGATCGAGTGTCTCAAGCTCGGCGCCTACGACTATCTCATCAAGCCGGTGGATCTCGAGGAGCTGGAGTTGTCGTTGCAGCATGCGTTGCGACAGCGCCAGCTGGAGGTGGACCGGCGGGAGCTCGAGCAGTGGCTGGCCCGCGAAGTTGCGGTGCGGACCCGCGAGCTCGAGGAGCGGTCGGCCGCGATCGAGGAGGTTGCGCTGGATGCGTTGGCTGCGGCCAAGGACTGGGAGGGAACGGAGGCGGCGCTGAGCAAGCTGGCGGAAGAACTGGGCGCGCCGCGCGACGAGCTCGCGCTGGAGCTGAAGCGCCGGCGAGCGGGGGCCTAGGCTTTTCCGGCCTTCGCTTTTTCCTCGCAGGCCTTGCAACGCGTCACGCCGCGGAACGTGCATATCAGACAGATGAAAGTGCCACAGTCCGAGCAGGGATACCCTTCCGACGCTCGCTCTTCATTTCCACAGGCGCGACACTGCATCCCGTCGTGTTCTTTGAGCTTGGGCTTTTCCATGGGCCTAATTGTAGGCTATCGGATGCCGCCGAGCCACCTCAGATGTTCAGGCTGTAGGCTTTGATCTTGTTGATCAGGGTCGCGCGCGAGATTCCAAGCTCCATCGCGGCCCGCGTGCGGTTCCCGGCGTGATGTCGCAGGGTTCGTTCGATGTGCTGCCGCTCGATTTCCGACAACGATTGCGCCGTGTATCGGCGGTCGGCCGTGGCGCGCTGGCGCAGATCGGCTGGCAATTGCTCGAAGCCGATCGCCGGCTGCCCGCGCGCGAGAATCATCGACCGCTCGAGGACGTTGCGCATCTCCCGGACGTTCCCAGGCCACTGCGCCGACAACAGGCGATCGAGCATCTCCGTGGTGCACTCGCTCGGACAACCGGGCAGCTGCGTCTTCAGGTCCGCCACGATCCGTGTGATCAGATTGAGCCGGTCTTCCCGTGAACGGTCGCGCACCGGCGGGAGCACGAGCGGCATCACGTTCAGGCGATAATACAGATCTTCGCGAAACCGACCCCCTTCCACTTCGCGGACGAGATCGCGGTTCGTCGCCGCGATCAGCCGGGCATCGACGGTCAGCTCGCGCGTACCGCCCAGCCGCCGGAACTTCTTCGTCTCCAGTACCTTGAGCAGCTTCGGTTGCAGCTCGAGCGTCAGCTCGCCGATCTCGTCGAGAAAGATCGTGCCGTGATCCGCCAGCTCGAACAGACCGACCTTCCGTTCCTTGGCGTCGGTATACGCGCCCTTTTCATGTCCGAACAATTCGGAATCGAGGAACGTCGCCGATAGACCGGCGCAGTTGACCTCGACAAAGGGACCGCCGGACCGCGGCGAGAGATTGTGGATCACGCGCGCCACCCATCCCTTCCCCGTCCCGCTCTCACCCTGCAGCAGCACGGTGGACCGCTCGCTCGCTGCCAAAAGCTCGATCTGCCGCGCCAGCTCCTGCATCGCGGGCGAGACGCCCAGCGACCCGATGCCCTCGGCCTCGTGGTCCAGCGCCCTGAGCCGCGCGTTTTGCCGCGACAGCCGCACCTTTTCGGCGACGCGCGCGATCGCGGCCGACAGATGCGTCATGTCGACCGGCTTGGTGAGGAAATTCTCGGCGCCGAGCTGCATCGCCTTCACGGCGGTCTCGATGTCGCCCTGACCGGTCAGCAGGATCACCGCCGCGCCCTCACGCCGCAGCCGCTCGAGCACGACGAGCCCGCTCACGTCGGGGAGGTGCAGGTCGAGCAGCACTACGTCGGGGCGCACGCGGTGGAACGTGTCCATCGCCTGCTCGCCGGTGCCGTCCCGCCACACCTCGTAGCCGATGCGCTCGAAGTAGTCCCCGATGGCGCGGATCACATCCGCATCATCGTCGACGAGCAACAGCGTATCAGCCATGATGAGCCTTGAATCCGGGGCCGACGAGCACCGCGAGTGCGCCGGGCAGCAGCCGCGCCTCGAACGGGGTCGTCCCGGTCACCTCGCCGTCCAGCTGTACCGGGCGCGGCGCGCCTTCCGGCACCTCGACGTGCACCGAGCGGCCGCGCGCCCACCACACACGCCGCCCCTTTCCATCCACTTTTCCGTTGCTCAGCAGCAGCTCGATCACCGCGCTCGCGCTCTGAAACGCGCCGTCGGCGTCGAGCGCCACGACATCGAGCCAGCCGTCGTCCGGAACCAGATTCGATCGCAGGGTGAGAAACCCGGGCGGGAGCCTGCCGCAGTTCAGCACGAGGAGCATCGCGGCGCGGACATCGTGCACCGTGCCGTCCACCGTCACACGGTGTGGCGCGCTACGCACCGACGTCAGGGTCAGCGCGGCGCGCGCGACATACGCGCCCAGTTTCCAGCGGCGCTTTTCCTGGAGGCCCGTGTCCGCCATGAGCTGCGCGTCGAAACCCGTGCCCGCGGCGACCGCGAAGTAATGCGGTCCGTCGGCGCGCTCCACCACGCCGAGGTCGATCGGTTCGCGGCGCGCTTTGAGCAGTGCTCGCGCCGCGCCGGCGGTCGAACGCGGCAGGCGGAGGTTGCCGGCGAGCACGTTGCCCGTACCGCCGGGCACGAGTCCCAGCGCGGTCCCCGTCCCGGCGATGCCGGCCGCGACTTGCATCGCCGTGCCGTCCCCGCCGTGGCTGACGACGACGTCGAATCCGATCGCCCGCGATTCTTCCGCGATGCGGCGGGCGTCGCCGGGACCGGCCGTGGACCGTACCTCCACGCTCCAGCCGCCGCCCTGCAGGATGTCGCGGATCGTGGTGACGGCCCGCCCGTGGGCGCGCGCCGCGAAGGGATTGGTGATCAGGAGCGCGCGGGTCACTTAGTAACGCCGCTCCCAGAACAAATCGAAGCCGACCTGGCGCGGCACCGTGGTCGTGTTCAGGTCGGGATCGCCGATCGCGCAGCTGCGCACCGGCTCGAAGCTCGCCTCGGTGCGCCACTCGGGACTGACGCGGAATTGCAGCGTGGCGCCGAGGCTGTTCGTGAAGCGCGTCTGGCGGCTGCTACTCTGGCACACGCCCGCGTTGAGCACGAGGAACGTTTTCGCGCCGAGCGCCCATCCCGCCGCAAACTGCGTGCCCTGGAACCGGTTCGTCGGATCGCCTGGGCGAATCTCAAAGTAGTCGAGCGGCACGCCTAGATCCGAAACCACGGTGCGCTCCAGCTCACCCGCAAGCAGTGACGCGCCGACGCCCCAGAGGTAGGCGCGTTGCCCGACGCTCAGCTCGACCGACGGCCTGCCGGTGATGAGAAACGCGATCAACTCCGCTTGCGAATAGTCGGCGTTCTCGGCCGAAAGCGTGAGTCGCGGCAGCCGCAGCGTACCCCCGATATGGGCGGTCACCGTGATTTCCGTCGGCTGCCCCGGCCCCGGCAGCGGATGGACGACGTGGGTCGCTTCGATATCGAGCGCGGCGTCGAGATCCGGCGTGCCGAAGTACTGGACCGTCCCCCGGCGCACGATGAACTCGCGCGTCACCAGTCCGACGATCAACCGATACGTGCCGCGCGGCGCCTGCAGCGTGCCGCTGAGGAGGTAGTTGTCGCGCACCTTGTTGACGGTGACCAGGCCGGTCAACTGGATGTTCGCTTCGTTGGACCGGAGCCATACGTCCTCGCCCATCCGCAGCTGCAGATTGCTGACCTGCAAGCTGTCGAAGAAGACGCTCTCGAACTCGGGGCCCAGCCGCTGCGTGCGGATCAGCGTCGTATCGATGAGGTCCTGGACCCACGGCTCATCGAGGTTCACGACACGCTTGTTGAGGAGATCGGCGAAATGCAGCACGCCGGAGGTGACGGTGCCGCGTCCGCTGAGTGTCGCGCCGAACACGGGACCCGTCAGGGCGACGCGGCCGCTCGCCGTGAGGGCGAGATAGCCGCGCAGGTCGAGCGCCTTGAATTCCGACGTGGTGATGTTCAACGCCAGCACGGGCTTGGTGAGACGCTCGAGCTGCAAGTACCCGCTCAGCTCGGCCCGGCCGCGTTCGCTCGATGCCGTGAGGCTGTCCACGCGAATCGTGTCGCCGCGGAGCGAAAGGCTGCCGTTCAAGTTGGTGTAGCGGACGCTCAACGCGGGGATCGTGGCCGCCGCATGGCCGATCTCGAGCCCACCCCGCAGTTTTGGCGCATCCCACGTGCCGCCGATCCCGAGATCGGCCGAGAAGACGCCTTCGACAGCTTGCACCGTCGTCGTGACCGCGGTGAGCACGCCCAGATCGACGCTGTCGGCCCGGGCCTGCACCGACAGCGTGTCCGGCAGTTGCCGCTGGGCGACCGGCACGAGGGCGAGGTCGACCGGCAGGTGGGCGATGACGTTCAAGACCTGTTGCCCCGACCGCCACAAGTGCACCTCGCCGTTCAGCCGGCGGTTGCGATAGTCGATGATCCCATCCATGAACGGCGCGCGGAACGAGCCGAACGAGGCGTTCGAGAATGCGAACGAGCCGCTGTACAAGGGATTCGCGCGAGTGCCGTTCGCGACCATTGTGGCCGTGACGGCGCCCGCGACGCCGAACGTATCGCTCTGCATGAGCGCGTAGATGCCGGCCAGCGGGAAGCCATCCAGCGATACACGGGCGTCGATCGGACCCCGCTCTGGCAGATCGCCGCTGACCGTGAGGCGACCCGCACCGGCAGCGTTCTTCAGTGACGCAGAATCGACATGCAGCACGGAATCGCCGAATGTCAGCGCCGTCGGACGCTCGAGGAACCATACGCCGCTCGGCAGCAACACGGCGAGCGAATCCACGATCGCGTGCTGCGTAGTTCCTCCGGCGGGGCGTGCGTAGCGTCCGCCCGCCAGGAACGCACCGAGGTCGCCGACGCGTGAGCGTGCAAACCACGTGAGCGAATCGCGCGTGCCGCGGGCATGGGCGGACGCGGCGCCGAACCCGAGCCGCCCGTACCCGAGCGAGTCCATGTTCGCCGCGGCGTCGAAGCGCGGCACGGGGCCGGGCTGATACGCGATCGTGCCCTCGCCTTTCGGCAGCCGCCAACCGCGCCACCGCAGGTCGAGGACGTGGGCGTCCGCGCCGACCGATAACGAGTCGAGCGCGCCATCCAGCGTCGCTCGCACCTGGGCCGATCCCTTGAGCTTGTCCTCGCTGAATGCGCTCGCCGCGTTGGGACCGGCGAGCCAGGTAACGAGCGAATCGAGTACGCCGAGCGTGTCGGCGTCAAAATCGAGCGTCAGTGTGCCGAGGTCGGGACGTCGCCATCCGAGGGACCCGCGGCCGCTCGTCAGCAGCCCCGGCTGCTGCAGTCGCAAGGAGTCCACAAACAGTTTGCCCTCGGCGAACCGCACCTTGGTCGCCCCGCTGTCGATGATCGTGCCGGCGAACAACGACGGGGCGAGCAAGATCGACAGGTCGCCGGTGGGCTTTGTGACGCTGTCCGCGGCGACGCTGCCGGTGGCCGTGAACGTGAGCCGCGAGGGTGGCGGGCTGCCGCGGGTCAGCCAGCGTTGCAGGTTGACGTCCTGGGCGCGCAGCGCGAATCCCCGGACGCCGAAGCCCGGATGCACGTCCCGCGCGCCGAGCAGCAGCGTCCCGTCGCCACGCACCGCGCCGCCGCCGCCCAGCATCGCGAGATCGGCATGCGTCTCGACGCCCGTGAGGTCACCCTTCATGCGGACCGTTCCGGTGAGTGTGCCCCGGAGGGGGAACGCGACGACCCGGCCGGTCAGGCCGTCGAGCGACAGCGAGTCGGCGTGCACATCGGTGAATACGCCCAACACGTCGGTGCGGGAATCGAGGCCTACCACGCCGCGGACCACACTAACGGGCCGATCGCCGTCGTGATGCCGCAACGTGCCGCTGAACATCACGTTCTTGAGCGTGCCGGTGAGCGTGCCCGACGCGTCGAGCTCGCCTTGGAGATCGAACCCCGGAACGAGCCGCCGCACCGTGCCGATATCGATGCGGCCCGTTTCCACAGCGAACGGCTGAAACGCGAGGTCTTTCCCGGCGACGTTGATTTCGCCCTTGCCGAAGATTTGGGACTCGGGCCAGCCGGGCACGAGCGAATCCCGGAACGACCACTCCGTTTCGATCTTCAGCGCGCTCATCGGCCCGTCCACGATCGTGCGGCCGGTCAGGCGGCCGTGGAACGGCAGCGAATCGATGTAGACACGCGGGAAATCGAGCGAGAGCTCCCGCGCGACCAGATCGCCCTGGCGCAGTGCCACGAGTCCCGAGTCGGCGGCGCTGAACGCGTTCACGTGTCCGGTGAGACGTCCCTCGCCAAACGTGACGTCGAGCGGCCGGAGCTGAATCTCGAGCAGGCGGCCGCCGTGCGAAGCCAGCGTCACGCCGCCGTGCAGCACCGCGCCCTCGGGGAACCGCGGATCGAGGAACCGGATATCGGTCAGCGTCGCGGAGTCCGCCTGCATGACGAGGTTCCAGAGCAGCGTGTCGCGCGGCCATTGGACCGTGCCGCGCGCGCGGAACTGTGTGGCCGGGAACCGGACGCGCGACAGATCCACGTCGAGCGTACGGCCGTCGATCGTCACCCGCCCGGCGACGTCGGCGATCGAGAGCTTGGGATCGCTGGCCTCGGTCGCGAGCCGCAGGACGTCGATGCGGATGCCTTTTTCTCGGGGCGCCTGGATGCGCATCGCGGCCAGCCGCGCGTTGAGATGCTCGAAGCGCCGGACGCGGTAGCGGCCGTCTTCGCCGGAGTACTCGATCTCTTCGTTGGTGCTGTTGACTTCACCGTGCTTTTGCAACCGCAGCGTCAGCGACCCGTCCATGATCTGCACGTTGCGCAGCAGGATCAGCGAGCGCGGTCCCGCGGGGCCGAGCGGTCTCACCGTGACGGTGTCTTTCTCACCGAGCCGCAACAGCTCATCGAAATTCGTCCGGCCATTCGCGTGCTGGACGATGTTGATGATCGGGCGCTCGAGCCGCACCTCCATGAACACCACGCGGCCCGCCGCGAAATCGATCGGGTTGTAACCCAGCTCGGCGCGGGGCAGCCAGGCGACGAGCGTCGAATCGGGATCGAGCAGCCGCACATCGGTGAGCACGACGCCTGTGAGCAGCGACCCGCGGACCTCTCCCACTTCGATCGAGCCGTGTACCGCGCCTTCGACCACGGTGCTGGCCACGCGCGCGAGCAGCGTGCGGCCCGCGCGCGTGCCGACGAGCGCGTTGAGCGCGCCGAGGAAACAGGCGAGCAGTCCGACCAGCGTCCAGAGCGCGACACCCAGCGAGCGGCGCATCTAGAACGCCTGCCCGACGGCGAGTTGAATGATGACCTTTTGCCAAAAGGTCTTTTGGGCCCGCAGCGGCGGGTACGCCGAGCGGATCTGCGTGAGAGTCCCGGTCATCCTATCAAGAAAAAATAGGGGCCCGCGCTCGGTGGCATAGCCGTTGTACGCGGCATCGATCCGTACCGGACCGAGCGGCGTTGCGAAGCGCAGGCCCACGCCGGGAGTGATGCGGATGCCATGAATCGTGGTGAGCGAGTCGCCCCGCTCCCACACCTGTCCCGCATCGACGAACAATCCCAGACGCATCCGCTGCCCAAAGATCGGCGACGGAAAGCGCAGCTCGGCATTGAGTACGAGGGCCGTGTTGCCGCCGGTCGGAGCGGTCGTCACGCCGCGCCACACCGTGTCCCCCGCCTGGGCGGTCGCGATGGGGTCGATCGCGGTACTGTCCCTGACCGTAATGACGTAGACCCTGGGCCCGAGCTCATTGCGCCCATAGCCGCGCACCGAGTTGGGGCCGCCGCCGTAAAACCGCTGGTCCGGCGGCACATAGCCGACGGGGGGCCCGCCTAGCTGAATATCGCGCGCGAGAATGGCCCCGCCACGGACCCGCCAGGCGAGTACGGTCCGGCGTCCAATGGGATAGTACTTGGCGATCTCGAGCTCACCGCGGTTGAACTCGTACGGCACTTGTGAACCGACGAGGTGGG
>WNFU01008243.1_pt1 | contig 15764 bp, 17 predicted proteins | sample 5400121 | NCBI WGS metagenome assembly WNFU01 (sample SAMN13153360, study PRJNA577476) | soil metagenome | isolation source: 100 cm soil or saprolite under grassland replicate 1 | place: USA:California | collected 2016-06-15
GGCGCAGAGCCAGCCCACCGATGACCACGCCGACCAGCGCCAGCACAGCAGCCGTGGTGGCGGCTGGCTCCTAAACGTGCGCGGCCACCAGCACGCCATACACAAGCCCCCCGAACAGCGCGGCTGCAGCCAGGGCGGCGAGAATAAGAGCGAAGGTTCGTTTCATAGCTTTTAACCGTAGCCCATTATCCAACAGCCGTATTGGAAAAAATTGACCTACCCGACCAGCGTGGCGTGATTTTGCATCACGCATTGACTCCGTTGACGAACATATTCCGTGGGGCTGAGGTTCGAGAAGAATCGAAAGTCGTGAATCAGATGCGATTGGTCGTAATAGCCACAATCCACCGCCACTTGCGCCCAATTCGGCACAGCGGTATGTCGCACTGTTTCGAGCGCTTGCCGAAAACGCCGGACACGACAAAACAGCTTGGGCGATATGCCGACCTCGCACGCGAACAACTGAATGAAGCGGCGTTGACTGAGGCCAGCATCTCGCGCGACATCGCGAATAGCCAAGCCAGAGTCGGCTCGACCGAAAGTGTCGAGCGCGAATCGCACGGCGTAATGACGCTTCAACGGTCGGAACAGATGCGCGACGAGCACTTTCTCCAACAGTTTAAACCGCTCTGCCGGCGTTTTGGCTACGCACAACCGCTCGCGAAGTTCTATGGCGGAAGTCCCCCAAAGCGCGTCCAGGTCAACATGTGCATCTGCCAGTTCGCTTGCTGGCGTTCCAAGAAACGGAAACGCGCCGCCTGGTCTGAAATGCACACCAATGACGGAAACAAGTTCCCGCGTATCAATCACGAAAGGTCCGCTAAAAGTCCCGGAAACGACTGCTCCTGAAAACCGTTTGCATCGCTCCGGTTTCACGGGATCGTAAATCCGAAGTTCGTTCTCGTGAAGATTGATCAGCAGACCAGACGTGCCGCTCGGGGCAATCCTCTCTTTGGAATGCGCCGGTGCATCACTCAAGCTCCAAAACCGCTCGACGAAGTCGCCGAGTGGTCGAGTTGGAGTGTGACAGATGTAATGCACGGCAGGTAACATATCCAAAGACTCAGCGCGGTTCAACTCACCCAATCCATTGAGCAAATAGCTCGCGTCAAGACCGTCATGGCGCAGCTAGAGACCTGGCGAGACGAGTTGAAACAAGAGAGGAGGCAGTGTGTCACGCACCATGTTTGTCCATGTCAGCGAACTCGCCGCAGACGAGAATTCGCCGTGACCCTCCGCTGGCAAGGAATTGTCCGCGCCGGCGCATTCTGGTCCCAATATCGGCGCCAGTACTTCTCCTGGTCCGTATCCGCAATATTCCCGATGGGCCTGCCGGTGCGCTTGGATCCTGGCGCTGAACAGTTCGATCGCCTCGCTTCGTTCACGAGTGCCGAGGCTGGTCTGTTTTCCGGATTTCGAATCGTGGAGGTAGTAGATGCCCCCGTTGCGGCGATAGAGGCGGAATCGTTGCTTCATAGTTTTTATGAAGCAGCCTAAACACCTCCCACGTCCGCGTTGTGTATGCCGTACACAATCCCACGCGGTCAGAAGCGCGACAGCCAGTTTTACCAGAGTTTCAACGGACTTGTTGGCGAGTGTTTCGAGAGTATCGCCAAGCTTGCCGTTTGCTGGCAGTTTTGCGGGCAGTTGGCACCCGGTGTTTCACAACATACTTATGCCAAAGCATATAAGTTGGAGCCAGTTGTCGGACTCGGACTTGTAGCCTGTCCGTCCTGCTCCAGTCGGCAACTGTGCCGCCTCAGGAACTTGCATCAATTCGCACTGAATTCCTGCGACATTACAGGGTCTTGGGAAGATTTTCAACCGTTCGTTCAAAGAACGTTCACCGTCTGCCCAGTGGACCTTCAGAGAAATGATTTTGAGCTTTGGTGCCCGTTTTGGTGCCCGTTCCTATCGTGAGAAGAGCTTTCGAACTGGCTCGTTTTGCCGAATAACGCTATTCGCAGAGTCGCTTGAGTGGCCCTCCCAGGTGTGAGGGCCATCCGCTCAGTCGAGGAAGGCGATGTTGCTGGGCGATACATCCACCATATGAATGTCCAGCGCCTCCAACGCTTCCAGAATGGCTTGCACCCTTGGCCAGAGAGTGCCGAACTGCTCTCGCTTCTCGGCTTCCCATTCGGCCCACGTCTCGTCCGGGAAATCCGGCGGCGTGTCCAGCCATGCTCCCGCGAAATCCAGGACGAATGGTCGTGTGACGATACTCATCTCGATGATGCGCAACTCGTCGTCGAAACGAATGAGTTGAGGAACATTGAATCCCAAGATCTGACTTAAGCCCGCGTCCCTCAGCCGTTCGTACACACCGCGCTCGCGGAGATAAGGCTCGGCGGAGCGATGGACTTTGAGGGCCGTTTTACCGGCTTTGGACTTGTCTTCGGCCACGAAGATGATACCGTGAATTCCGAAGCCCAGCCGCTCGGCGAGTTGAAGCTGATGCTGAGAAGCATAGGCTTGAGCGTTCTGGACGAGAATTTCTTCCATGGCGTCGTTATCGAGTCAGGGCGGCCACTCCGCCCAAGTGAAAATGCGGCTGCTGGTCAACGGCGGTTCCATCCCCGTGGAACAGTTGGGGCCGGATTTTCTTCTGGTGAACGCACCGTTCGACCATCCGCCTGGCGATGCCAGCATGGTCTTGCAAGTGGACCAAAGCGAGCGCCGTTGGAACGTGCATCTGCCGCATGGCATATCTGCCGGCTCCAAACGTGTAGCCATCGCCGCAAGGGCGTAACCGCACAACCGCAGGTCTTCTACCTTCTTTCGGAAAATCGAATCCGCCAGGTGTCGGTCCCACGACCTGGAGATTACTTTAGCGGGAATCAGGACACAACGCTTCCAGTGTCATTTGCAACTTCACAACTCGATGCCATGCCTCAGTCACGCCGCACCTTTCAGGCTTGTGTCCGCATCCTTGATGACGAAGCGGGCTTTCAGCCGCACGACTTCGCTGGCCAGGCCGGCCAGTTTTACCGAATCCAGCACGGCGTCAAAGTCCTTGTAGGCCGCCGGCGCCTCGTCCTTCGGATATGCGAGTAACGGTTTTGGCGTAGCCGGGGTAAAAATCATCAATCGCCTGTTGCGTCATTTCGGCGACGTAACCCAGGGCATGAACGCCCACTTTGAGTTTGTCGGGCGCATGTCCCGCGCGCCGGCCATGTTCGCCATGCAAGTAAACGAGCGCCGAAGCCCGAACCTCTTCAGGATCGCAAAGGACTGTAGTAACTGTGTCGTAAACCACACGGCATAAGCTAGTTATTTAGATCGTGTGTCGTTCTTCGCTAAAACTTTTAAGTATTCCTTTGACAAATAAAACAAGTGATTTAATCTTATGTTTGAAACAATAGTTTGAATATGAGTGGAAAAGATAAAGCTCCTGAGACCCGGCAGCGACTGCTGGAAGCGGCCGGCGAGGTGTTTGCTCAACATGGTTTTCACGATGCCACCATCCGCGAAATCTGCGAGAAGGCGAAGGCCAATGTCGCGGCTATCAACTATCACTTTGGAGACAAGGAAGGGCTTTACGCCGCGGTCTTCGATTACGCCCGAACTTGTGCGGTCGCGCAGTTTGATGAGCTGCCGTCGCCGGGCACGCTCGTCGAAGAGCGTCTTCGCGTTTTTATTCGGGCAGTGCTGATGCGCTTCTTCGACGAGGGTCGGCCAGCGTGGCTTGGCAAAATCGTCGCCCGAGAAATGATCGAGCCAAGCAAGGCGCTGGATGCGCTGGTCAACGGGCAAATCCGTCCGAACTCAGAGCGGTTGAGGGCTGTCGTGCGTGAGGTAATCGGGAAGGAGATTGATGAGCAGGAACTGTGGCGCTGCACGTTCAGCATCGCGGCGCAATGGCTCTTTTATTTCCACTGCGGCCAGGTGGTGAAGCGCCTCAATCCAGAACAGCGATTCGGCGCGGAAGAACTCGACCGACTGGCGGACCACATCACGAAATTTTCGCTGGCCGCACTGAAAGGATGGAAATCATGAGCTTTGTTGCATTGAAGATGTTGATTGGCGACCGCGCCAAGTACCTAGGCATTTTAATGGGGCTGACCTTCGCTTCGCTCCTGATCACGCAGCAGCTATCCATCTTCGTTGGCCTCATGGGACGCACGTTCGGCTTTTTGAGCGATACGGCCCAGGCCGACATCTGGGTGATGGATCCCAAAGTGCAGTTCATTGACGACGTCAAGCCATTGCAGGATACCATCCTGTATCGTGTGCGCAGTGTCAGCGGCGTCGAGTGGGCGGTGCCGCTCTACAAGGGATTGATCAAGGCGCGGCTCGGTGATGGAAATTTCCAAACCTGCAATGTCGTGGGCCTGGACGACGCCACGCTGCTCGGCGGGCCACCGGAGATGGTTCAAGGCAAGCTGGCTGATTTGCGCCGAAGTGATGGAGTCATCGTGGACGAGGTCGGCGCCGCCGACAAACTCGCCAAGGTTGGGCCGGACAGGAAATCCGTACCGCTGCAAATCGGAGATACACTCGAACTTAATGACCGGCGCGCGGTTGTTGTGGGCATCTGCAAAATCACGCGGACGTTTCAATCTCAGCCTATGCTCTACACCACCTACACGCGCGCAATTCAATTTGCTCCTGCCGAACGCCACTTGCTTTCGTTCATCATGGTCAAAGCGAAGCTGGGAGAAAATATCCAGGCCGTTTGCGATCGGATCACCAAAGGGACCGGGTATGCGGCCTACACCAGCGACCGGTTCAAAGCGGTGACGGTCAGTTATTTCATGAAGTACACCGGCATTCCGATCAACTTTGGGATTTCCGTGCTGCTCGGGTTTATCGTCGGCACAGCGATCGCGGGCCAGACATTCTTCAATTTCACGCTCGATAACCTGCGGTATTTCGGGACGCTCAAAGCCATGGGGGCTTCGAACGGGACGTTGTTCCGCATGATCGTGCTTCAGGCGGCCCTCGCCGGTGGCATCGGCTACGGCTTGGGCGTGGGAGCCGCGTCAGCGTTTGGTTGGGCCACGAGGCACACCGAACTTGCGTTTCAATTGCCGTGGCAACTGCTGGTGCTTAGTGCGGGCGCGGTCGTCCTGATTTGCGTCGGCTCGGCGCTGGTTAGCATGCTAAAGGTTGTCCGACTCGAACCTGCGATTGTCTTCCGGAGCTAATTCTATGATCCCCAGGACAAACAACGGCGTGGCCGTAAAATGCCACAATTTGAGGAAGACTTACGGTGAGGGGCGGGCCGCAGTGCAAGCACTGCGGCAGGTGGACCTCGATGTCCGAACTGGAGAATTGTTGATGCTGGTTGGGCCTTCGGGCTGCGGCAAAACGACGCTCATTTCGATCATCGCCGGCATCCTCGATCAGAGCGAGGGGGACTGCCTCGTCTTCGAACAGGATTTCAGGAATATGCGTGTTCAGGACAAGACAAGCTATCGGGGCCAGAATATCGGCTTTGTTTTTCAGGCGTACAATCTCATCCCTGCGCTCACCGCGGCCGAAAACGTTGCCGTCCCCTTGCTGCTGCATGGCACGAAGCGGGTTCCGGCTACTGAGCGTGCGCGCGAGGTCCTCAAACAAACGGGCTTCGATGAACGGATGATGGGATCCTTGCCCTCGGAGCTGTCGGGAGGGCAACAGCAACGAGTCGCCATTGCTCGCGCGATGGTTCACAACCCGAAGCTCATCGTCTGCGATGAACCGACCAGCGCTCTCGATCACGACACTGGCCAACATATTATGGAACTGCTGCGGGAGGTCGCGTTGCAAGAGGGCCGCGCGCTGGTGGTCGTGACCCATGATGCGCGCATCTTTGGATTTGCCGACCGCATCGCCAAAATGGACGACGGTCGGATCGAACAAATCGTTAACTCACCAAATGAATTGAATGGAGGTAGAAAATGATCCGTAAATTTGTATTACCTGCTCTGGCGGTGGTTGGATTAACCGTCGCCATTTTCACAGTCGTCGTCGGCAGCAAAGCCACTGTGCCCGCCCCTGCGGTTGCCGATCCGGCGCAGCCCCCGTATCACGCGTTCGTTGCCGGTTCGGGGATCGTCGAAGCCAGCACGGAGAACATTGCCATCGGGACCCAACTCCCGGGCATTGTTTCGAAGATCTATGTTCAGATTGGCAGCCGGGTCAAGGCGGGAGAGCCGTTGTTCACTATAGATGACCGCGCCCAGCGCGCGGAATTGACCACGCGCCAGGCGGCGGTCCAGGTGGCAGACGCCCAACTCGCAGATTCCAGAAACCAACTGGCGCTGGCCGACAGCATCACCGACAAACGCGCCATGAGCGTCGAGGAACGCGACAAGCGGCGCTATGCCGTCCGGAAGGCCGAAGCACAATTGGCCCAGGCTTGCGCTGAACTCACCTCCATGCAAACCGATCTCGACCGACTGACAGTCCGCGCCCCGGTGGACGGCCAGATTCTCCAACTTAAGATGCACCTTGGGGAGTTTGCGCCGACCGGCGTGTTGGCAACCCCGCTGATTCTCTTCGGAAATGTGGACAAAATGTGTGTCCGGGTGGACGTGGATGAAAACGATGCCTGGCGCGTGCGCGACGGTGCCCGGGCGACCGGCAATCTCCGAGGTAACAAAGACATCAAGGCGCGGTTGGATTTCGTGCGGTTCGAACCTTACGTGGTGCCCAAGAAGTCGCTCACGGGCGACAGCTCGGAGCGGGTGGATACGAGGGTGCTCCAGGTAATCTTCGCTTTCGAGCGCGGCGACTTGCCCATCTTTGTTGGCCAGCAAATGGATGTGTTCATTGACGCGCCCGACCGAAACCTGACAGCGGCGGCCACGAAAGGAGGAAGACCATGAAACGCCTTTTAGCCTCGGGGCTCTTGGGAATTGGCCTTTTTTTCACCGGCTGTTCCGTAGGTCCGAATTATCATGCGCCCAAGGTCGCCGTTTCGGGTAAATGGAGCGAACCGCTGGAGGGCGGCCTAACCAATCGGACGGCGCGCGCGGCCGAGTGGTGGACAACCTTCAACGATCCGAAACTGAATTCTCTCATTGTTCGCGCCGTGCAATCAAATCACGACTTGCGCATTGCCGAGGCTCGCTTGCGCCAGGCGCGAGCGCAACGACGATTCTCCACCGCAGACTTCTGGCCGACAATGGATGTCTCGGCCTCTTATACACGGGAACGGGCGAGCAAAAGCGTTAATCAGCCTAGCAACCCGTTTGAGAACAATCTCTATCAAGCCGGGTTCGATGCTGCCTGGGAGATTGATGTCTTTGGTGGCAAGAGCCGCGCCCTGGAAGCGGCGACGGCGGACGCTGCGGCCAGCGAGGAGGATAGAAATGACACACTCGTGAGCCTGCTGGCGGAAGTGGCTCGAAACTACGTTGAACTCCGGGGACTTCAGCAACGATTGCTGATCACTCGCGACAACATCAAATCACAACAAGACGCGCTGGAGGTCACCCAAGCGCGGTTCAAGGGTGGCGTCGCCAGTGAACTCGATGTCACCCAGGCTGCCGCGCTGCTTGCCAGCACCCGGTCCCAATTGCCCTCTTTGGAAACATCTCTAAAACAGACCATGCATCAGCTTGCGGTGCTGCTCGGACAACAACCCGGCGCGTTGCTGGCGGAACTCTCGGGAGAGGGGCCAATTCCGCCGACGCCGCCAGAGGTGCCGGTCGGTTTGCCTTCCGAGTTGCTGCGCCGCAGGCCCGACGTCCGCCGCGCCGAAAGGCAGCTTGCGGCCGCTACCGCTCGCATAGGCGTGCAAACCGCGGAGCTGTTTCCCAAGTTTTCTTTGACGAGCGCCGCGGGACTCCAGAGCGTCAGCGCCAGCGATTGGTTCACCGGTGGCAGCAAGTTTTGGTCTGCTGGCCCGACAGTGCAGTGGCGCATCTTCGACGCGGGCCGAATCCGCGCCAACGTCCGTGTTCAGAATGAGAAGCAGGAAGAATCGCTGGCCGTCTATGAAAAGGCAGTGTTGACATCGTTGCAAGACGTTGAGAACGCGCTGGTGGCTTATGCCCAGGAACAGGTCCGCTACCGTTCGTTGAAGGATCAGACGGAGGCAGACCGGCGGCAGGTCGAACTGGCCAATGAACTTTACACCAAGGGCCTGGCCGACTTCCTCAATGTCCTGGATGCCCAGCGCTCGCTCTACCAAGCCGAAGACCAGCTCGTGCAAAGCGAAAAAACCATCTCCCAAAACCTTGTTGCCCTTTACAAAGCCCTCGGCGGAGGTTGGGAACCTGAAACGCGGCTGGCGCAGGGCAAATCGAAAACACAATAAAGACCTTTAACAGGAATTCGAAACAAACAAACGGAAGGAAAAATATGAATGCTACACATGATGCGAGCATGGAAACATTCCTGCCTCCCATTGAAAAGCCCCAAGGCTTGATCATGAAACTCGCGTATTACCTTACCCGCCGGAAATTTGGTAAAGTGCTAACGCCGCTGAAAGTACATTCCGCGCGGTTGCCGGCTGCCTTCGGTCTGTTCTACACAAAGATCGCCAGCCTGGATAAAAAGTTGACGCTCTCGCCGGAGACTGCCCTGCTCATCCGCGAACAGGTGGCCCGCATAAACGTCTGCGAGTTCTGCATGGATATAGGCCGGTCGTTCACGATCAACGCGTCAATGAACGAAGCAAAATTCGATACGCTGGACCAGTACCGCACGAGCGCTCTTTTTACCGATGCAGAACACGCAGCGCTCGACTACGTCACAGAACTGACAAAAGGTAAAAAGGTTGACCCGGACACATTTGTCCGCCTGTCCACCCATTATTCCGAACGCCAGATCTGCGAGATCGTCTGGCTGGTTGCCAGCGAGCACCTTTACAACATGACCAACATCGGCCTGAACATTCACTCCGACATGCTCTGTGACGTCAACAGAAAGAAAAGAGCGGCATAAGCCACCTAAAACTCCCTTACACGAAAATGCTTCACGAATAATTATGAAATCGCGAAAGGAAGCTAATGCGCCGGCAATGGAGCTGATCCGAATGGCACACGATTATTTCGCCGGCGGCGGCCATGGTTCGCAAAGAAACACTGATGAGCACCACCGTGATGCTAACGACATGACCATCACAGAATAATCGTTAGAGTTACTTATGATTGCTGCCTATCTCATCGTCACTCTCCTGACTGCCGCTGCTAACATGTTCTCGGCTACGTGCGATTTCGTCCGCTACAAGCAGGTCAGCATCGCAATGGCCAAAGCTGGCGTGCCGGAATCGTGGATGACAACGCTGGGTATTCTTAAAGCGGCAGGAGGGCTGGGACTACTGGTCGGCATCGGCTTGCCGCTGATTGGCATCGCCGCCGCAATGGGCCTCACCCTGTTCTTTGTCGGCGCCATTGTCACTCACCTCCGCGGGCGCGATTACTCGTTTGGCCCGGCAGTCGTCTTCCTCATGCTTGCGGTAGGGTCGCTCGTTCTGCGCCTGGCCAAGCCTTGAATGACGATACATTTATGAAAAAAGCGATTCTTTTCCTGTCAATCATCTGCGCCTCCGGCCTGACAATGGTCACCATCTATAACACGATCGTCGATACGGCGAGTTGGGGCTCTGATATTCCAAGCTCGATCCAAACAGCGAGGGATTACTATCAACACGTTGACCCAAGCCGTTTTTACCTGATCGTCGGACCGCTGAACCTAATCCTGATTCTCCTGACGTTGATTCTGTTCTGGAAGAATTCCATCTCGCTGCGCGTTTGCTTCGGCACGTCGTTCATATTGTACGCCGGCATACTCATTCTCACTCTTACTTACTTCATTCCGCGGAATCTGATCCTTTTTACATGGCCGATTCCGGATCATTTTGAACAGATCAGATCTGCATCGGCCGAATGGAGCCGCATGAATTGGTTTCGCTCGCTCCTTGGATTTGCCGGCGTTGTCTCCTCATTCAAAGGACTCGACACTTCCTACAACAGGAAGACTTCGTCCGCCGGCGAGCTAGAAAAACAAATCGCAGGCAAACGAACATGAAAACGAACGTTGAAATCAATGAAAAGTATTATGAGAGGGAAAGTCATCGCTCATATCAACCGGTCGGGGAGCCGCCCGCGACCCCGCTGGCTTTCCTACGTTGCTATTGTAGTGGTTGCGCTGGCTTCTTACGGGACGAGCCCGCTCGCCCAAACTCCATCGGTCCCGGCGACTACCGATAAACAGGCTCTATGAAACATTTCGCCCTTATTTTTCGGCAACACCCGACGCAACTCTCGGAGGCGGACCAAAAACGCCGCTCGCAGGAAGTGCGGGAGTGGGCGTTACGCCAAAACAGCGAAGATCACAAACTCGACCCGCGGCTCCTGGACCAGGATGGCCAGCGGGTTGAGCCGAAGACCAATCGCGGACCCACCGCGAACGGCGACGACGGAAAGCTGGTCGCGGTCACATTTCTGGAAGCGCATGACGTTGCCGAAGCGGTTACAATTGCGCAGTCACATCCCGGCCGTCACTACGGCGTCAGTGTCGAAGTCCGTGCGGGGACATCGCCGCCCGGGGCGCCGGCGCCGTCGCGGCCATAACTCCGAAAAATCACTTTTGAGGAAGCGAAGAACGGGCAACAAGAGGAGGCCGGCAGTATCTGAGAGCGTCGTTGTCACAACAGCGGCCATCGGTCACCATTGGGATGCAATTGGATACATACATGTCGCCTGAATTTCCGCAGTCATTCCTATGACGCGACAGAAAAGCGATCACTTCGATGGAAGGCGATTCATCAATCCCGCGAGCGCTGCGGGACAGCCATTCTCTGCCGTTGCGCGGATGCTGCTCGAACCGCGAACACCGTGGCCGGCCGTCGACGAGCCGCCGCAGCCGTCGCCAGGGCTGGACGGCGCCGCCGCCGTCGTCACGTTCATTGGTCACTCGACATTTCTGATTCAAACTGCGGCAGGAAACATCCTGACTGATCCCATGTATTCCGAGCGTGCAGGTCCGCTGAATGTGTTCGGTCCGCGGCGAGTCCGGCAGCCGGCCGTGCCGTTCGATGGTTTGCCGCCTATCTCGACGGTGTTGCTGAGTCACAACCATTACGATCATTGCGATCTACGTACGCTCGGCATGCTCGGGGAACGCTTCGATCCTGTCGTTGTGACGCCCTTGGGGAACGGGGCACTCGTACGGTCATCTGGTATCCGCCGGGTCGAGGAACTCGATTGGTGGCAAGAAGCCAAGACCTCCGCATTGCCGATCACGGCGACGCCAGCGCAGCATTTCTCCGCGCGGGGTCCGCTGGATCGAAACCGCGCCCTGTGGGGCGGATTCATGCTGGCGGCAAGCGGCGCGCGCATCTTTTTCGCCGGCGACACCGCGTATGCGGGCTTCTTCCACGAGGTTCGGCTGCGGCTCGGTCCCGTTGATCTGGCGCTCCTGCCTATCGGCGCCTACGAGCCGCGCTGGTTCATGCAGACGGTCCACATGAATCCGGCGGAGGCGGTGCAGGTCCACCTCGATCTTGAAGCGTCCGAAAGCGTCGGCATGCATTTCGGTACGTTCCAGATGACAACCGAGGGCATCGACGAACCGCTGCGCGCGCTAGAGAACGCTCGCAGCGCGCGAAACATCCCTCCATCACGTTTCCGAACGCTTCGTTTCGGAGAATCGGTGCGACGGTATTAATACGATTTGGGTAGAGGGGTAATCTCTCAGCTCAGTGGGGGCCTTTTGGTGTTTGCCAGAGAATTAGCTCACACTGTCATTCGAATTCTGCCCGGTTGGGAGCGCGGTGGATCGCCCGGCGCATTCCGTGCTTATTGATTTGTCAAATGAGTAATCGCTGAGTTAAGTCGAGTTAAGCGGAGTAATAGAGGCGGAGGTCGGAATCGAACAGGAAGATCGGTTTTTTCCAAAACCCACTACTCTGTTACTACCACCCCGCCACCAGAGGCGTACCGCCTCATAACTGTCGAACGCCAATAGAATCAGGGGTTTTTGCTTGTGTGTCAAGCACTCGGCATTACGCACCTAATACAAATCCACTACTCACCAATTACTCGTTCACAACCCGTTTACTGGCACTTTCACTGGCACAATTGGACCTAAGATTTGGCGCACGGCCGTAATGAAAACACATTACAGACGACATTCTTCATCGTCGTGTTCACCCGCCTGTGCTCGCGCCTCTGGTTTGCTAATTCTTCCGCTGCCCGGCGGCGCGGGCACACGCGGACGGTTGATTCCTCGAAAAATTGAGAAGTCACCCCTTTGTGATTTCGACGGCTCAGTAACCAAAGAGAGGTGTCTTTTCCTTCCACAGTCAAACTTCAAACGAAATGAACAGGGCCTATATTGGCGCAGTTTTAACCATAACATGAAGCTCAAAGCATCAGCACCGACGCGCTTTATTTGCGTCTCGGGCATTTCTGGTGCATGCTGTGCAATGCATGTTGGAAACGCCGCTAGACCTCCTGGGTCTTAGCTGGGATCCCAGGCGGGCCATGAAGGCACCCTTTCCACCAGATGATCTTCCGCTTCCGGCAGGAATCGTTTCGTTCACGAACATTGATATCACGGACTCCACCGAACTGAAGACAGTGCTCCGAGGCAAAGCGTCCGCCGAACGGGATAGGAAATATCACACGTTAGTCACCGAACCGATCGATCACCTCCTCTCAGAAGCCGTCAAACATCATGGCGGAAAAGTCTTCAAGACGCTTGGCGATGGATACCTTATTGTGTTTACCAGCCCTGATGCTGCCGTCCTCTTCGCGGGTGAAATCCTGAATAGCTTGAAGGATGATCCAATCGAAATTCCCGGCAGATCGGACAGAATACATGTCAGAATCGGCATCCATACTGGTGAAGCTCATCCCACCGCTGATGGCACCGACTACATTTCCACGACGGTTGACAAGGCTTGTCGGGTTTGTTCGGTAGCAACCCAAGACCAGCTTTGGATTTCCTCCGAAACTGCGACACACATCCGACAAAGCCTCCAAGGCGTTGAACTTAGAGAGGTGGGACAAATCCTCCTGAAGGGACTCGGTTACCATCGCCTATACTCAGTTTTGCTTCAACACGAATGCTCCTCCGCTGCGACTGCTAGTCCTGGAAAACTTGCGTGGTTTTCGTGTACCGCTTTTAGTGCAATGCTCGCGGTCTTCATGTTCGTTTTCGGGTGGTATTGTAGTTCACAAAGACGTATGGAGGTTGCCAAATCGGCTTCCCGTGGGCCATTTGATCCCTCTCAACGGCAACAGTTGCAGCTCGGCACGAACTACTCCTTCCGCGATAGCATGCCTGCGAAACGCGAGATTACTGTACTACAACTATTCGAGGCTGGGACCAATTACTTATTTCAGGGAGAGCTTGAGGATGCGATTGATTATTTGAAACTGGCCAACCGCAAGAACCCCAAAGACTCAGCAACGTTGCTTTACTTGTTGATCGCTGAAGGGATGAGAAAGCGAACAGAGGAAAACACCTCTCAAGACCGGAACGATTGGGAAACACTTCGGCAGATCCTGACGAATCTGGACAACATTCTTCCTAAGAGGATTCCAGAGCAAAACGGAGGAACCAACCCTCCATCGGCGATGCAAAGTCCGGATCCGGCTTCTTCCAATAGATTGGGCCTGCCACCGCACGACGGGCAGTTGCGTATGAGCGCCGAACCGTCCATCGCTGACGGCGGCGATTACGATGTCGAGTTCAAACTCGTGACCGGCTTCCCGTTGGCGGATGATCTCGAATATTTCGGCAATCCGGGCTGCTGGGCTCCATCGCTATCGTTCGAGGCAAATTCCATGGTGTCCCAAGATGAGATTGAGTCGTGCATTCGGACTCTCTACCTCTCGTATTGGCTGGGCAACGCCGCCAGTCCTAACGTGATCCCCGATGGTGTCACCCAGAATCTCCTCGCAAGAGACGGCGATGCCCACAACTTGGCTGCGCTCGACGCCAAAGTTCTGACCAATTTGAATGAGATGGTACAGCGCGCCCGACAGAGATTGCTGGAATACCAATATTATGTTGGTAAAGCGGATGATTACCAACTCCTGCAGCCGATATTCACGCGCAATCGCCCACCGGAAGCTAGTCCGAACATTGTGATCTTGGGAGAAGGTGCTGCTGAACGCCAGTCGAACGCTTTGCCCAGTCAGCTTTGGGAAGCACTCATGTCAGGAGCAATCGGAGTGCACTTCTTTCACTGGAACGACCGCAATATGCTCACCACGAACTATTTTTTCCGTGAGCGGGGTTTCGGCATTGTCAGTGAAACGCGGCTCCCAAAGGAACCAGTTTACTCGAATTTCGTTTCCCTATTCCGCCGGGTGGAAGATGTTAAGATCGATGATTTGCTAGGAGGTTCAGTTTCTCCACATCCCGCTATTCTGTGTTTTTGGAGCCGCCAAAGTGACATGGGCTGGCCGCGCGCAAATCAAGAAAATGCCATGGTCTGGGGCGCATTGAAGCGCTTGGGCATCATCGATGACGAGCAATTTGCCCGTGGTGCTTACACCAATTCCAGCGCCGTTCTACTCTCGCGCGCCTATCAACTATCCCCGTCTGTGCTAGAGACAGTCACTAACCAACTCATCCCAGCGGGAATTCACCTGCACGCCAATGCCGATCTACCTGGCCAGTTCAACGCAAACCATCAACCCAACCCCAATTGGCCAGAGCTAATGCGGCGGATCACGCCGGCAGGTCAATCGAAGGATACGATCTGCTCCGAACAAACGCGCGTAAGCTATCCCTTTGTGGGGCCGCTTCATTCAGAAGCTGGGTATGGCACCGGCTTTTTGGTGCGACCTGGTGTCGTACTAACGGCCGCCCATGTCATATTTGATGAAACCACGCAGGATTTTGCCAAGGATGTGTGGTGGATTTTTAGACGAAGCGAAGCAGATAAATCCGGGACCATTAAGGTGAAAGCAAAAGCGATGTACGTACTCGACGGTTACGCCAAACAGAGGCGATTGGAGCGTCAAATGGGACTGCCGTTGGGGACCTCCACAGAAGCCTCACGACAGAGTGATGTGGCGGTGCTGTACTTCGACGAACCCATCGTCCCGTACGTCTCCTTTGACCACTCGGCAGATGTTCCAAATCCTTCCGAATTGCTCACTAACGTAGCAGTGAAGATCCTAATCGGCTACCCTATGATAGGTCCGACAGCCGGACGCATTCAGGCCATGCCAGCACCCTTGGGCAGCTTTACTCACGATTCGGGTCAACTCTACTCAACCAAGCAGTTTCCAAGTTACCCCGGCAACAGCGGGGGACCGCTTTGTGTTAGGTATCAAAACGAAGACGGCGAAATGAGGTATTTCCCGGCGGCTGTTTACCTGGGAATGGTAGGAGGGCGGTCGGTTGTACGGGCCATTGATGCGGATGTGATGGCGTTGATCAACAGAGCGGCCGAGGATTCTTGGGCCACATCAGGTAGCAGCTTTTCCTGCTCAGAGAATGAATCGGATACAGTCCGCTTGGACTCTTTGCACGTGAATCTGAAGCCAGCTAAAACCGTAACCAGTTTGGCAGCCTCATTGAAAACCCTACACGTCTTCCCGCACATGCTCCACCAGAGTTCAGCGATGGACTTGCTTCACCACGATATTGATCACTCACTTATTGCTATGTCGCTCGACCACGAATCCATGGAGACCGCCGCAGATTTGCCTGCATGCCGTTCTGAAACTCGGCACAAGGATTATTTTAGTGCTAGCCGATCCCGGCTTCGTGAAAAGAAGGCTGATTTTTGATCGAACGGAGTGGACAGCATTCACTCCGCCCGCAGAACATTCATTCACTCTTGGATTTCTCGGCCGCGTTTC
>WNFU01013646.1_pt1 | contig 15763 bp, 12 predicted proteins | sample 5400121 | NCBI WGS metagenome assembly WNFU01 (sample SAMN13153360, study PRJNA577476) | soil metagenome | isolation source: 100 cm soil or saprolite under grassland replicate 1 | place: USA:California | collected 2016-06-15
CGAGGCCGTCGGCGCTGCCGTTTTGTCCGGCACTACCCACGCGGGTGGATACTGATCCGGTAGGGGTCACTCGCCGGATGGTGCTGTTACCGGTGTCCGCGACATAGATGTTGCCTGCGCTGTCCACGGCCAAGCCGTTGGGAAAGGAAAATCGCGCGGCGCTTCCCGTCCCGTCCGCGCTGCCGCCATTCTCGAGAGGGTCCGCTAGCCCGGCAATCGTTGTTACCGCCCAGTCCGATCCATTCGGTGTTATCTTTCGGATCGTGTGATTCACGGTGTCGGCCACATAGACGTTCCCCGACTTGTCCACCGCCAAGCCGCCAGGATTAACAAAGCGTGCCGCGCTGTTCGTGCCGTTCGCGCTGCCACTGTAGCCTGCGAGTCCAGCGAGCGTGGTCACTTCTCCCGCCAGCGTCACTTTGCGGATCGTTTGGTTAATCTGGTCGCCCACATAGGTGTTGCCTGCGCTGTCCACCGTCACAGCGGCAGGTCCTTTGAACAGTGCAACGTTCCCTGGCCCATCTGGGCTGCCGTAATTGCCGCCCCGTCCGGCCAGGGTGGTAACGACCCAATTTGTTCCGGCCCGCGTGATTTTGCGAATCATGTCGTTAACAGTTTCAGTCACATAAAGGTTTCCCGCGGTGTCCACCGCCACATCGTACGGTTGATTAAACCTCGCGCCAGTCCCTGTCCCGTCCGCAGTCCCAAGATTTGTCGCCAGTCCGGCCAGCGTCGTCACCACCCAATTCGTCTCGACTGGAGTCATCTGCCGGATGGTACTGTTACCGGTGTCGCTCAAATAAATCGTTCCCGCACTGTCCAGCACGATCCCTTGAACGTATTTGAAACGCGCCGCACTGTTGGTCCCATCCGCGCCGCCAATGATTCCCGCTCGTCCGGCGATTGTGGTGACCACCCAATTGGTTCCATCCGGCGACATTTTGCGGATGGTACTGTTGTCCGTATCCGCGACGTAAAGATTCCCCGCGCGATCAAAAGCCAGACCTGACGGAAAGTTGAACCTCGCGGTGCGGTTGGTTCCATTCGCGGTGCCGGGACTACCCGCCAATCCGGCGATGGTCGTGACCACCCAGTCCGCTCCGGCTTGGGTGAGTTTGCGAATCGTGTGATTCTCAGCATCGGACACATAGAGATTGCCCGCGCTATCCAATGTTATCCCAGAGGGAAGATTAAACCGCGCGACGCTTCCAACTCCGTCAGCGCTGCCGGGAGTGTCCGCCGATCCCGCGATCGTGGTCACGACACCTTCGGGCGTCACCTTGCGGATGGTCTGGGAATCCCCGGTCACATAGAGGTTGCCGGTGCTGTCCAACGCGAGCTTGAACGGGTTAAAGAACCGGGCGGCGCTGCCGGCCCCATCCGCGCTCCCGGAAACTCCCGGCAATCCGGCCAGCGTTGTGATCTCTCCACCGGGCGTGATCTTGCGAATCGCGTAGTTGAACGTATCCGCTACATACAAATTGCTCGCGCTGTCGAAGGCGATGCCGACTGGCGTGCGGAACCGCGCGGCGCTTCCAGGCACGTCCGGACTCTTGAATTCGGCGCCCCCGGCGAGGGTAGTGAAGGTGTAGGGCTCGTACGTGGATTGAGCCAAGGATTGGATGGCCGTCAGCGCCAACACGCTCATGGTCCCGATTGCGCGGAATGTGTGGTTTTTCATGTGCTTACTTTTGTGACGAGGCTCATCACTTAACCCCGGTTATCGATGCCGAACGCTGCTCTGAAGGTTCTTCCCAGTTTGAGGATCTCTTGTTCGCGCCTCGTCCTGGCCAAACCTCCCTCGCCGCAAACGTGGTTGCATTTGTGAAATGGGGAGCCATCGTCGGTTATCGTCTGTCCACATCTGATTCCAGACCGGTTGGGGGCGGAAGATTACAAGATTCTTGAAAATGGCTCGTGGAGGGTGAATGCGACGCGCTTCAATCCCGAATCGCGCATTTTGCTCCCAATGGGGTTTGTGGTTAGCGTCCAAACCAAGAATGGGCCAGGAGCGCGGGATTTATCCCGCAGGAACCCCGACACGGCAGATCCGCTCTGGGTAATTTCAAGGGCCTTTCGCCAACCAACCCTCCTGCGGACTAAAGTCCGCGCTCCGTTCGCTCGCGGAGCGACCGCGCTAAACAGATACCCTCGCGGAGCGAGGCCATGATGGTAGCCGTGGACTTCAGTCCACGGAGGAGTGAGTATTGTGGTCACGCGTCGCGGAGCGACGATTGAACGCCGCCGTCCTGGTGGACCGCTCAGCCTAAATTCAGCAGTTGAAGCTGAATGAGGAGAAGGAAAACCGCAGATGGACAACTATGAACGACGATGCATTTCGCTTCGGAACCCCTCACCTAACGGGTGAAAGGCTAGCTTCGAGTTTGCCGTTTCCTATCTGCCTCCATGGTCCACCCTCCGCAGTATGTCCGTGTTGCCATCCTTGTGCGGCAATGCTGCTACGGAGGATGGGTCGTTTATCTGCGGTTCAGTTGCCCTTTTTGGTTTCAGCCGTCGCTCCGCGACGCCGGATCAAATGATTGGCTGCGGTCCGTGGGCTGAAGCCCACGGCTACCATCGTTCTCTCGCTCCGCGAGACGGGGAGAACAGGTCCACGTTCGGACTGGTGACGGTCCCCGTCCGCAGCCTGGAGTTTGGAGATTTTGGTCCCGGAGGGACCTCTCGAGACTAGGCCAAGGTTTCAACCTTGGGTTCCCGGCACCGGAAACCGTTCAAGTCCCGAAGGGACGGCTGAAGTTCAATCCCACAAATATCGCGGATCGTATTCCACACGGTGGATCTTCCGCAAAACCAGGAACTCCTCCTGAAAGGTCATCGGGCGCGCGACAGAATTCTTCTGGGACGCCAAAGCACCGGTCTTTCGATTCTTCGTTCCCTTCGTTGCCTTCTGTCGGCTTTTCCAGGGACAGGCGGGCGAAGGATTCCAACAGAAGCAAACAAAGGAAACGAAGAGTTCGCCCAGGGCCAAAAAGGAGAAAGAGGATCAATAGGACGTGGGATAAATGAGTATATGCGTTTTCTAGATACTTTTTCTCCGAATGCCCACTGACATAACGAATGGTAGCGCAATCAGGGCTCGTCGGGATGTGGTGCTAACGCGAACCTGGCACTGTGAGCGAGGGCATTACCCGAGGCGTTGCTGCAGCTTTGCATACAGCCGATCAAAGCGGACGCGGATCTCCGGGTCCCCTCGCAGTTCGAGCAAAGGCTCCAGCTCGTGACCGATCAACGACAGATCCAGCCGGCCCCATCGACGGGCCAACACTCCTTCGATGTCCAGCCAGTCTTTTTCCCGGCTAGCCACCACCTTGTGCACGATGAGATCCTCTGCGGAACACGTCGTCAACGCCCGGCCTTCGCCAATCGGAAATGGCGACGATCGGCGGATACTGTTTTCTTCGAATGGCGCGCCGCCCAATGCCACGTCCAGCGGCGTTCCATTGTGAGCTTCGAGCAACACGACGCGGTTGCGGAGGGCAAATTCGCGCGCGTCGCTTCGGCGCGGACGGAAGTGCGATAGAAGGGGGTCAATGAAGCTTTCTTCGCCACCAAAACCCGTGAGCAACGTCAGGTCCGCGTCCGCCGTGAAGCGCGGTTCGCCCCAGCGCTGGACCGCAATCCCTCCGATGAAACAAAACTGCCATCCGCGCACGCAGCAAAACTCCTGCAAGTCCCAGGCCCCGGCCAGAATGGGATCAAGACTCATCGACAACGGCTGCGCTGGAACAACGCCTGTTGCTCCACCAAACCTGATGTATCGCGAGGTGCCGGGAAGATGCTCTGTCGGCCGAGAAGCGATTGGGTCATTTTCAGCGCCCGCTCGTCAGTCAGGGCCATCAATTCCCGCCAGCGCTGCTCTTCCAGGAGAGGCTGGGCTTCCTGCCAGATTTGCAACCGTCGCCGTGTCGCGTCGCGCTCTGAGGCGGTCATCGGCGTGGGCCCGTTTTTCATGGTGCCAGTTTATCATCCGGCCCGGACCAAGCCAAACGCTTTGTGCCTTCCATCCCGCGGCCCCCTTGATGGTCTATCAAAGTGCACGGCGAACTTGGCGCCTCATGGCACATACGTACCACGGTAGAAACGCTTCCCTGAGTCAGAAAGTTGATCCAGGATAATGGGGGCTGGCGCCGAGGTTGATGTTGGTTAGTGGTTGCCAGGCGTTCGTGCCGGTCACTTTGTCGCGGAAGAAGGCGTTATTAGTCCGTGATTTTCAGGGGAAGGATGCTTTGGTTTGTCTCAATTTTCAGTTCCTGGCTGGGTTTAGTGATGGTGACGCTGTTGTTGATCTCGCGCCAGTCGGGTATTGGGCTGATGCTTCGTGGTTCAGAGTGCGGCGCCCTTACGAGCTCTTACGAGGCGCCGCTACGCCCGCCAGCGCTTCGGCTAAAAGATTGTCAGCGGGTCGATCGCCGATCAATCTGCTGTTCGATTCTCCGGCGGGATTCCTGCACGCTGGCATCGCCTGGCGCCAGGGTTTCGGCGCGCCGGATGAGGAACTCGGCTTCGGCCACGGTGACAGGCGCATTGGAGCCCGGTGAAACCAGGAGCATCTCGGCAAGATGGGCCAGGGCGGGCGCGTTGGTGGGCGCGATCAAGACGGCCTCGCTCGCGGCGACCAGCGTCTTCTCTTCCATGCGGCGCGCGACGTATTCCGGGACGGTAATGGGTGAGTTGGGCGAAATCGTGCGGGTCGAACGATCCGCCAGGAACCACGCGAGCCAGCGCGTGAAGTCGTTCGTGACCGGATGGCTGGAGAGTTGTTGGCGCAATTCGCCGAGGCGATGGGGCGGAGCGGGTTCGAGGCTGTCGCTCTCGCCCAGGCGCTGGCCGATGACCGCTTCGGCCAGGTCGGCGAGGAGGGTACCGGGCAATGGCGCCACAGCGTTTTGGAGTGCGCCGGCAAAACGGAGCGACGACGGCGCTTTGGATTGAGGCATAATCTCGGTAGGAGCCAAAGCGGGGTCGCGCTCCGCTTGCCCCCGCACTCCAAAAGCCGGCGGCAGTTCCCAAATGCGCGCGGTGCCGTCGTAGGACGCCGTCGCTACGCGCTGGCCGTCGTGGCTGAAGGTGGCGAACACAGCGTAACCAGCGTGCTGGAACGGTTCGGTCACGGGCCGGCCCGTGCGCGCGTCCCACAGACGGGCTCTGCCATAGTCAGAGGCGGTAATGACGCGTTGGCCGTCGGGACTGAACCGCGCACCGTTTACCCTGCCTCGATGGCGGAGCGGCTCCGTCACGACGCCCCCGGTCAGAGCATCCCAGACACGCGCGGTCGCGTCGGCCGAAGCCGTCACCACCCGCAAGCCATCCGAGCTAAAGCAGGCGCCCCAGACAATCCCCTTGTGGAAGAGTGGCGTCGTGAGCTGTGCTCCCGTTGCCGTGTCCCAGATTCGCGCCGTGCCGTCTTCCGAGGCCGTGACGATTCGGCGACCATCGGAACTGAACTGCGCGGTGATGATCCAACCCCCGTGTCCACGAAATTCCACAAGCGTTTTCCCTGTGCCGATGTCCACGATGCGAGCGGAATTATCGTCGGAGAGGCCGAAGATCACGGATTGACTGTCAGGGCTGAAATGGGCGAAACCACTGACTTCTCTTTGCCGGACCAGTTCCGAACGGAGTTGTCCCGCGCGCGCGTCCCACAGCCGAACAGCGTCCAACAGCCGCATTGTACTATTTGCCGACGCCGTGAGGAACCATTTCCCATCGGGACTGAACTCGGCACAATCGACCTGGCCATTGTGGCGGAGCGGTTCGGTCAACGGTTGACCTGTGCTTGCGTCCCACAGCCGCGCCGTGCGGTCGCGCGAACCGGTCAAGACCCGTTGGCCGTCCGGGCTGAATGAAACGGTGCCAACCAAGTCGTCGTGTGGAAGCGGCGGCGTGCGCGGCCGGCCCGTGCGGGCGTTCCAGATTTGCGCGGCCTTGTCCGATCCCGTGGCGAGCCACTCGTCATCCGGGCTGAAAATGACGTTATGGACTCGATCGGCATGAACGAGGGGAACGCTCACCGCGCGACCGGGGCGGACGTCCCAAATCCGCGCCGTCTTGTCGGCAGAAGCGGTGACGACGAATTGTCCATCCGGGCTGAAGCGGGCGCTCCAGATGAGGCCGTCGTGCTGGAACGGCGCGGTGAGAATCCGCCCCGTCTGCGTGTCCCACACGCGCATCGCGTTGTCGGGAAAACCGGTGAGCAGCCGCTGGCCGTCGGGACTGAACTGAGCGGTAACCACTCCGCCCCTGTGCGCCAGCGGCGCCCCGAGAGCCTCGCCCGTGCGCGCGTTCCAAAGGTGGGCTGCGCCATCCTCTGAGGCAGTGGCGACCCCCTGCCCGTCCGGACTGAATTCAGCCCAGCTCACGCGATCCTTGTGCCGCAGCGGTTCGGTCACCGGCTCGCCCGTTGTCACTTCCCACACACGCGCGGTTCCGTCATACGAAGCGGTAACGACCCTTCGGCTGTCTGGGCTAAACTGAGCCGAGTTCACCTGCGTGCCATGCTTCAACGGTTTCCCCACGGGTTGGCCCGACTGCGCGTCCCACACGCGCGCCGTGTCATCGGCGGGGATCGTCACGATCCACCGGCCATCCGGGCTGAACCACACCCAGCGCACCGGGGCCGCGTGTTGGAACAGCGGTGACCGTGGCTCGCCCGTTCGCGCGTCCCAGAGCCGCGCTGTCTGGTCGTCCGAAGCCGTCACAACCTGCCGGCCATCCGGGCTGAACTGCGCGAATTTAACTCGCTTTTCGTGCCGCAAGGGCTGGCCGATCCGCCTGCCGGTCGAGGTTTCCCAGAGTTGCGCTGCCGGATCATCCGACACCGTAACGAGGCGCTGTCCATCGGGACTGAAGTGGGCGTAACGCACGGCATTCGAGTGCAATAACGGCTCGCCGGCAGGTTGCCCGGTGCGGGCGTCCCAGACCCGCGCGGTGAAGTCGAGCGACGCGGTCACGACCCAGCGGCCATCGGGACTGAACTCGGCGTAGTTGACCTTCCTGTCATGCTGCAACGGCGGGCCGACGGGCAGGGCGAAGTCGCGTTGGGTCAGGGCCGACAACAGCCGTTGCGCGGCGACGTGGTTGGTGGGCGACTGGCGGACGATGCGCGCGAGGTAAGCCACACCCATCACGGTTTCCTCCTTTTCGAGCAAGTCCTCGGCGCGCTGAAGTTCGAGCGAAGTAACGGCTTCCTGTGCGCGGAGGCGCTGGGCGGTTTCGCGGGTCGCGTGGCGCTCGGCGCGGCCCCATTGCCACAGAATCCCGGCCAGGCCCGCTGCGCCCACAAGATTCAGCGCGAGCACGAGGGCGGCGAGCGCCGGTTTGCGCCGGCAGCAGCGCCAGACCTTCTCCGCCAGCCTGACCGGTCGCGTAACGCCTCCCAGGTTCCTTTGCCAGGCACTTGAGGCAGATCGTCTCCAGGTCGCGGGGAATTGCAGGATTCAACGAATGCGGCGAAACCGGCTCACTGTTTTTAACCTGGTGAACCGTGTCCGCCACTGTCGCGGCGTGGAACGGAGGGCGGCCCGTCAACAGGTAATAGAGGATGGCGCCCAGCGCATAGACATCACTTTCAGGGCCAACCTTATCGCGCAAGCCCGCAGCTTGCTCCGGCGACGCGAAACTCGGCGAACCGATCACTTGTCCGGTGAGCGTCAGTTCCGAATCGCCTTGTAGTTGCTTAGCAAGACCGAAGTCGGTGACGCGCGGGTTGTCGAATCCGTCAATCAGCACATTGGCCGGCTTCAAGTCCCGGTGTAGAATGCCCTCCCCGTGCGCGTAGTGGACGGCCTCGGCAATGGCCTTCATGTAATCCGCGGCGCGGTCCGGCGCCAGCGGTTTGTCGCGCACCAATTCGGCGAGGTTTTGACCTTGCACCAGTTCCATAGAGAAGTAGGGCTGGCCGTTGGCTTCACCCACTTCGTAAACCGGCACGATGTTCGGATGCTGAAGCCGCGCCGTCATTTGCGCCTCGGCACGGAACCGCTCGAGAAACTGCTTGCTGGCGAACTGGCCCGACAACAAGAGCTTCACCGCGACGATGCGGTTGAGGCTTCGTTGTCGCGCGCGAAAAACCACACCCATCCCACCGCGCGCTATCTCCTCGATCAGATCGTAGTCGCCGAGCCGTCGCGGCGAGTCGGGCGCCTCCTCGGTCGCGTCTGGCAAGATGGGCGCGGCCTCCAAATCAAACGCGAGCAGCGCGACGCATTTCGGGCAGAGGCCTTCCAATCGGCCGTTGACCAACGGTGAGCCGCACTTGGGACAGGTTGCAATCGTCGCCATGGCTCGGTGTCCACTCACTACAGACCGGATTGAGGCAGAGGATTACAGGCTGAAGCGACGAATGAAGTCTTTCCGGTCCTTATGCTCTCAGTCTTAATCCTACTCTTAGTCTTACTCCTACTTTTACTCATAATCTCACATTCACGTTTTCGGGATCACGTTCCACGACGCCGGGTCAGGGGACCCGGCCTACCACCGCTTGTTAAGCCCGGTAGAGACGCTCCATTGCATTCGACCGCGAACCGTCCCGGTTCGCAGCGTATTATCTGGCGTGCAATCGGCGGACTTTTCCCAACCACTTCTCTCTTCCGACGCGCTGCGGACGGGGACCGTCCGCGCTCCGCGCTGAGGCATCCCCATCACGCTAAACAGCTACCTGTTTGTAGGCCACGTGCCCACGCGGCGCCACCTTTGGTGCCCGGTATAGTTCACGTTTCATGAATCGCGTCCCGCGTCAGCGCCTCAGCACTTCGAGCAAATAACGCATCTCCTCTTCCAGTTCCAGGGGAGTCGTTACCGTCTGGGCCACTTCTTCACGCACGCGTTCCCGATAGCTCCTGCGCAGCCGATGCACCGCCGTGGCCACGGCGATCCGGGTCATGTTCAATCGGTCCGCCGCAAGGTCATACGCGCCATCCTCGGTCGCGGCAGACAAAAAGCCTCTCAGCTCGTCGAACAAGCCTTCCTTTCCTGACTCCGCGAATTCCCGCCTCAACCGTTTCATCGCCCGCTCCATCACTCCGAGCGCCCAGCGCTGGTCATAGAGTTGTTCCGGCGTTTGATTCTGCGGATTGTCCGCCGCATAAGCCGCTTCGGCTATGGCCAGGTCGATGGGCACAAAGATCTGTCCGCCGCCTCGTTTGAGCGCGTTGCGGTCCCGCCATTCCTTCGCCAGAAGATTATTCAAACACGCCAACAGGAAGGAACGGAATCTGCCCTTGTCCCGTTCCACATGTGAAAAGTCGCGTCGATCGATCAGCCGCTTGAAGAACTCCTGAGTCAGGTCCTGGGCGTCTTCCGGACCCTGGCCGCGCCGCCGCGCGAAGCAGTAGATCGGATGCCAGTACGTGCGGCAAAGCTCCTCCAACGCCGCGTCCGCGCGCGCATCCTGCGTGGCGCCCGCTTCGAGCACGACACTCCAATGCGTTGTGGAAAAATGAGGCGACCCAGGCCAGGAACTGGCGGCCTGTCGCGGGCCTTCGGGCATGGCACGAAGCTACCCCGCGCGCCGCGCGGAATCACGCCAAATCGGGTGCAAGCAGATCCGGGAAGGTTTGCCGAGGCCAAATTGAGCGGACGGATCCGTTGCCGTTGAACGGATCCGTTCTCGGTCCGTCCTCAACCTCATTTCTCACCGACCGGGGTGAGCAGGAATGCGTGGCCGAGGCTGAAGACATCCGCCGAAGACACACCGGGAGGGGCTCCGAGACCGACAATTTCGCCGCGATCATTGATTGATTGCGCATAGGTCGATTTCAGAGCCGAGCCGACAGGAACCAAGGTGTTCAGATCAATCATGGGGCCGCCATTCTCATACAAGAACGCGCGAACCTCGCCGGTTTCAAAACTGATCCTCGAAGCGCCCACGATCTGACCTTTTGAGTTGATGCTGTGCGCGGCACTGGTTTTGCCCAAGTTCCCGAGATCGGACATCACGCCATTCTTCCAGAGAAAGGCATTGTGCAGTCCCTCAGTCGGAAGATCCGCCACCCCGACCACTTCGCCGAGTTCATTCATCCCGCTCACTTCTCCATTACTCCCTCCCAAGGTGCCCACGTCTGTCAGCGTTCCACCCTCCCAAAAGAAGGGATGAGTCAACTCATCTCCAGGCAGAGACATATTGCCAGCGACGTGACCTCGGTTGTTCAGCCCGAAAATGTCAGCGAAAGGGCCTCCCAAGCTGCCAAGGTCCAACATCCTTCCGTGGTCCCACAGGAAGGCGTGGAGTGTCGGATACCCTGTGGTGGGACTCGGAGTCGAGTCTGTTATGTACGATATGCCAGCCACCTGTCCGCGCTCGTTGATAGCCATAGCAACGCTGTCAGAGCCGCCTAAGGTGCCCAGATCGTGCATCGCCCCGTTTTCCTAGAGAAACGCCCGTGTCTGTGTTACGAAATCCCCTCCGAAGAGATTCTGGAGAGAAAACGGATCAGTGGTCGCATTCAGCGCAAAGCCGACCACTTGACCGCGGTTATTGATGCCGAACGCTGCGCTGGAGTTTCCGCCCAGCGTTCCCAGATTGAGGATCTCACCATCTTTATTCCAAAGGACCGCGTTGAATTCCGGGCTACCCGTGAACGGATCGGTAAAACCATTGTCTGAAAACCCAACACTCATCCCCGCATCGTTGATCTGAATGGGATGGCTGTAATGGCCGCCTGGAAGCACTCCCAGATCGGTCAGAACACCCTTTTGCCATCTGAACGCGTGCTGGACATCGGGATTGGAGGTATCAGCTTCGCCCACGACGATTCCGGCGTTGTTTAGCACTTTGGAGAAGTCCGCGAGTATTCTGCTCCCAGGGCCGCCGAGCGTCCCCAAGTCGATGAGTTTGTAGCGCGGGTGCTCTTTCGTTGGTGGCTGCCCTGCCTGCGTTATCAACGGCAGAGCCAGCGCGCAGGCGATCAGCGAACCAAGGATCACGTCTTTGGTTCCGGCCAAGGGTTTGCAGCCTTTCGCTTGGTTAAACATTTTGATCATACGATTGGTTCTTTCTTGGTTTGTTGTTTTTGTCTATCAGTCATAACCGTTGTCCATAGAAACAATTTGGTTCCGCCTATACATGCGCCATGTGCGAGCGAAAACGGACATGCCTGCGAACAAGTTCCAGGTTTTCTTTTGAGCGGTGGCCACTGGATCGCCGGGCGGGGATGGGGCGACAGGCGGGTCAGAGAAACCAGAAGCAACAGAGACACCCGAAACGAAGCAGCAATTTTCATTATGGACCAGATCGGGAAACCGGGTGAGGGCACCCGGCGGGCGTTGACAGGACCATAATGAGAATTGCTGGAAACGAGGCTGGGCTCGATTCGACGAGTATCAAACGGGAGCCGGGTCTCAGCCTCGGGAGGATTATGTTTTCAAGCTCGCCCCTCTCTAACTCAAAGCTGGCGCTGAGGCGAAGAGAGAGCGAGCCGTCCTGCCAACTGGTTGCCAGCGACGGACAGAAAGATGAGCGGTCAGCTTCTGTTAGTCATTTTGTAACGTCACCAACTTGGTGCCGTCAGGCGTAAAGCGAAGACAAACAAGTGTCGGGCGATCTGGAGATTCAAAGTTTGCCAGGACTCGACCGGTAGCCACCTCCAGGAGCGCGATATCCCGGTCTCTGACGATGACCGCCAGCAAGTCGCTCTTCGGGCTGAACGCGACTGGAATCCAGGGCGAGTTGGAATCCAGACTGTCAAAGCTCCATTGTACACCCCATGAACCCACCTCCCGCAATTGCACTGGATGGCTGCCGGTCGCCAACCATCGTCCTTCCGGGCTGAATTCGACCGTGGCGATGTGTAGTTCGGAGAACTCGCGCTCCAGCTTGCGCGCCTCAAGGTCCCACACTTTCACGCCCCTGCCCTGCCAGGTTCCGGAAGCTAACCAGCGCCCATCCGGACTGAAGGCCACCCTGTTCGCGCCGGTATGTCTGCCTAATGGAATCCTTTGGGTTGGGTCGTCGAGGCGGAATATTTCAACCCGATTCGTCGCAAAACCATAGGTCCCACAGCCCCACTTTCCGTCCGGGCTTATGGCGCCATACCATCGATCTCCTTCGCCGATGAGGCGACCACTCCCTATGCGAATTTCCTCACTGCCAGTTAGGACTGTCCGATTGAGCGGCCATCGCATCACGCCATCCCTGCCGAACGTGATGATGCTCCTTCCGTCAGGGGTGAAGAGGGCTGACGAGGTTGGACTGCTCGGCACGGAGATCAGTTCTCGTCCCGATGACAAGTCCCACATGGTGAAGCCTTCAAGGCTAGACGCAAGCGCCAGCCGGCGATCCTGGCTGACGTCGAGATTGCGAGCGCTGTTGCTAACCGGGCGGTTCGGGGGCATCCGGCGAAAGCAGTCGGCAGGTGCAAATTCCAGGCAATGGATCCGCCCGGTATGGCCGATGTAAGCCAACGTGCGGTCGTCAGGGCTGAATTGCGCCTGGTAACTAAGGCCCGGAAGCATCAACGATTGGCGCCAGTCCCGAGCATCCCAGAGCCGCCAGGAATTGTCCCAACCCGAACTGGCCAAAAGAGTACCGGCATGATTGAACCCGACGGCCACGAGCGTACTCTCGTGCCCTTCAAGTCTGGCGATTCGTTCACTGGTTTGCGCGTTCCAGATCTCAAGCATTCCATCCAAGCCGCCCACGGCGAGGAGTTGGCCGTCGGGCCTCCAAGCCAGGCAGTTTGCCTCCGCTGAATTGGTAAACCGGCGGATCGATTGTCCGGTGGCTAAGTCGTAGAGTCCCACAACCCGTTCCTCAGCAGCGCCCCCGGCAACCCATCGGCCTCGCGGATCGATTGCGGCCACGCCTTGTATAACAGTTTCCTGCGGGTAACGCCGATTGAGCCTCGCCGATTCCAAATCGTAGAGCGAGACCTGGTGGTCGCGTCCAGCCACGAGCAGTTGGCGGCTATCGGGAGTGAATGCCCACGCCGAATCCGGCAGATTCGTAAGGACTAACTTTCGAGCGGGCACATCCCAGACGTGCAACTCGCCACGGAGCCCCCCCGAAAGCAGCCAGTGGCCATCCGGACTGAACCCCCCCCATACCAGAAATCGAATGCCCAACCGAAGGCAGGCGACCAATTACTGCGTTGTCAGCGGTTCGGTGCATGCGTCCCTCGCCGTTGGTGCCGTTGACCACGTAATAATCGAGTTGCGGACTGTAAATGAAGCCAATCTCCCCGCCGTCCTGTCGCATGGTCCAGTCGTTGGTGAACCGAACGTCGGTCAACGCCAGCGCGGCGATGGCTTCGTCACGCAACTCTGGCCCGGGCCGGATGGCGGCCGCCTTGACCAACGCCTCAAGCGAATCAAAGCGGCGACCGGGCCGGCCGCTGAAACGGTTGGCGCGGGCCTGGGCGAGGTAGGAGTGCCAGAGGTTGGTGGTTGCTTCATGTTCCGCCAGTCGTGCCTCGCTGGCAGATTTTTCAGCCCGCCCCCATTGCCAGAGGCTGCCGGCCAAGCCCAGCAACAGCGCCGCCATCACTCCGCCGGCGGCGGCGAAAGCAATCCGGTTTCTGCGCACCAACTTTAGGAACCGATAGCCCGCGCTTGGCGGACGGGCGATGACCGGTTCGTTGCTCAGATGCCGCTGGAGGTCCGCCGCCAGCCCGTTGGCCGTCTCATAACGGCGCGCGCGGTCTTTCTCCAAGCACTTCATCACGATCCAATCCAGATCGCCGCGCAGCAGACGGATCAATTCCTTCGTCTGTAGCAGCCGACGTGAGGAGACTCCGTCTAATCCCGAATTCCGATTTCCGATTTCCGAATTTGAATTGAGCCTCCTTACGTCGGCTGCAACGAGTTCCTGGGTGAGGCGCGTGCTTGGCCGGACCGGTTCCCGTTCGCGGATGGTCTTCCGCATCGCGTCGAGACCCGAGGCCAGCAGTTCCTTTTCATCGAACGGCGTCTTGCCCGTCAGCAGTTCATACAACAGCACACCCAGGCCGTAGATGTCGCTGCGCGTGTCAATGTCCAGCGCACTCAGGCTCGCCTGTTCCGGGCTCATGTAGGCCGGCGTCCCGATGAAGTGTTGGAACTGGGTGAACAGCGTCTTCTCCGTCAGGCGCCCCTGGGTGGCCTTGGCAATGCCGAAATCAATGACCTTGGGCACCGGTTTGTCGCCGTGCAACGTCACCAGGATGTTCGCGGGCTTGATATCACGGTGGATGATTCCTTTCTGGTGCGCATGTTGGATCGCCGAGCAGACCTCCAGGAAAAGATCGAGCCGGTCGCGCGTCGAGAGGTTGGCCTCGTCGCAGAACCGGGTGATGGGCAATCCCTGGACAAGGTCCATCACGAAATAGGGTCGGCCTGTGTCGGTGGCGCCACCATCGTGGATTTTGGCGATGTTGGGATGATCCATCAGCGCCAGCGCTTGCCGCTCGGCCTCAAAGCGGGCGACGACTTGCCGCGTGTCCATGCCGAGTTTGATGATCTTGAAGGCGACCTTACGGAGGACCGGCTCGCGTTGCTCGGCCATATAGACCACCCCCATGCCGCCCTCGCCGATTTTCTCGAGCAGCTTGTAGCGGCCGATCACTGTGCCCGGCGCTTCGGTCAACGGCGCTGCAACCACGCCGGGCAAATGGTCTTCAGCCCCGAAAAAATCCTGGGCCCCGTCGGCATCCCGCAGCAGGGCCTCGACGCGACTGTGCAGGTCGGTGTCATTGCCACAGGCCTGGGTCAGATAAGTGGCCCGTTCTGCCGGGTCGGCGATCTCGCGCGCGTTCAGAAAGATGTCATCCAGAGATTCCATTCATCATACATGCGCCGCCGACAGGGAAAAACGGACACGGACGAAAGCTCCAAATTCCAAGCGCCAAGCTCCAGAGAAATTCCAAGCCCCAAGCTCCAACAGCCCGTCCACGTTAGCAGTCAGAGCCTGTTTTGAACATGGGTGGCGCGGGCGACCCGCCCGCCCCGGTCGGCGAGCGTATGCGTTTAACGCCCCCGCATTGAGGTTTTGGAGTGCGCCGGCAGAGCACAGCGGCGACGGCGCTTTGGATTTCCGGCGTGCGCCAGTATTGAAGCAGGGTTCCGGTCTTGCGCGTGCGCCGAGTCCAAAGCGGCGTGGCGCTTCGCTTCCCTCGCTTCCCGCCGCACTCCAAAAATGGGCGCGGCCTGCTAAAAGAGCTGGCACAATTCCGCAGGTGGTTGGGAGTGCGCTAAACACATACCGGCGACCCGCCAACCGGAACTGCCGCGAGAAACGTTGCGAAAAGGCGCTTCCCATTGGCTCGAACGGTTGCTGCCGTTCTGTCCGGCGAGTCGCCGGACGGAACAGGCGGGTCGTCTGTGCTACCAGCAAACTATTTTTCAAACACGCTCTCAGAAACGCTATTGGAAGCGTTTGCTTGGCAAAAAACCTCAAGGTGGCCGCTTAGGGATTTGAGCTTGGAGCTTCTCTGGTGTTTGGATTTTGGTGCTTGGTGTTTTTGCATAGGGCCGCTCACCCCTGTGCCTTGATGTTTTGGAACAACCGCACCTTGGCCACTTCCCAGTGGCGGCGCACGGTTTTCTCATTCACGCCGAGCAGGGCGGCGATCTCGTCAACGCTTAGCCCAACGAAGAACCGCAGCTTGACGATCCCGGCCTTCTCCGGATCCTCGGCTGAAAGGACCTCCAGCGCCTCATGGACCTGGAGAATCTTCTCGTCCTCGGCGGGCGCTTCGATGGCCGATTCGTGCAGTTCCACCCTTTCCGCCCCACCGCCGCGCTTAAGCCTGAGCTTGCGTCGGGCGCTTTC
>WNFU01012820.1_pt1 | contig 15757 bp, 7 predicted proteins | sample 5400121 | NCBI WGS metagenome assembly WNFU01 (sample SAMN13153360, study PRJNA577476) | soil metagenome | isolation source: 100 cm soil or saprolite under grassland replicate 1 | place: USA:California | collected 2016-06-15
CCTGCGAGAGCTTCGGCGTGACCGACCCGAGCCGCAACGGCGTTTACTCGATCCGCGCCTCGGACGGCGGCGGCCTAACCCGGATCACCTCCAACCCCGGCGGCGACGACATCCCCGGTGACTACTCGCCGCACGGCAAACGCCTCGTCTTTGTCCGCCGCGACGAGAATGGGCCGGTCGGGCTCTTCGTGAGCAAGCTCAACGGCAGCGGTCTGCGGCAGATCACGCCGCCGGGCCTGATCGCTCAGGACTTCTACGGCGGCAGTTGGTCACCGACTGGCAACAGGATCGTCTTCGCCGCTCGTACCGACCCGGACCACCGGCTCGCGGTCTGGATCGTCCACGCGGACGGCAGTGGGCTGCACCAGCTGCCGATCACACCTTCGTGCGGCGGCGCGTTCTCGGACGCGAGTTCGATCAGCTGTCTGGATCCTGACTGGTCGCCCGACGGAACGAAGATCGTCTTCACCCGCATCACACAGGGGACGCCGTCGAGCCTCTACACCGTGAACGCCGACGGAAGCGGCCTCTTCCAGGTCACCAATGCGCGCGGAGACAGCCAGCCTGACTGGGGGCCGCACCCGCTGGCCGGCTAGACGCCACCGCGACTCGGCAGCGACCCCCCGCAGAGAGAGCCTCATAAGGGCTCTCTCTGCTTCGGATCGTGTTCGCCGGCTATTCGCTTGAAGGGTTCATCAGGCACTGACGCTGGAACGTGTTATCGGAATCGACAAACCGTGGCCCATTCGTGGCCCAAACGTCGGAAGGACGATTCGCTCAACCATGGGGAGCGGCGGTGAGTAGGACGCGAAAAGTACCTGCAAACGAGGTTGTTCAGTGAAGCTCGGCGCTGAGCGTTGAGGGCCCGACTCGGCCTGTCACGCCGGAGGTCGCGGGTTCGAGTCCCGTCGCTCCCGTCTTTCAAAGTGCCTGCAAAACGACATCTTCTGTTGTCTTGACAGATGACAGTCGCGATCCTCAGCGTGGAGGTTTGCTGCCCGACGGCATTTCTCTAAGTCGCCTCTTCGGGGTAAATCACCTGCAAACGAGCAAGTTCCCTGCGCGGGAATCTCGATGGTGCTCCGGTCAGCAGCGGAGAACCGGTCATTCGCCGACCGGTTGGCGAGGCCGATGTGGTTCGGCCCCCATCATCCGTTTCCGAGTTCCCGCGAACTTCAGAGTTCCCTCTGAGAACCCTCGCGCGCCGCTACCGCCGTTACTTGTTGAGCTCGCGCGCTGCCTTGCGCTGGAAGTCCTTCATCAGGTTGGGGATGGCTCGGGGCTTCTGGATCACCTTCTGAAGGGTGAAGCCCCAGCTTTCGGCGAGCGATCCGGGTAGTAAGTCGGACCCGTCGAAGCGGAAGGTCTTCGCACCGGCGACCTGCTTCGCCTCCGCGCGGGCGATGACGTTGGCGTAGGCGTTCAACGGGACCCGCTTGTTCGGCGAGACGTGCTCCCTGGTGGAGGCCAAGACCGTTCCCGCTTCCGGCGAGCTCAGGTAGAGGAGCAGCTTTCGCACCGCTTCGTTGTCGACGAAGACGGCGATCACGGCGCCGCCACCGACAAGCGGGCTGTCGAGGCTCGGGGTGATAATCGGGAACGGCGCCGCGTCGATCGTCCGCCCTGGCTTCAGCCGCGGGTTGTTGCCGAGAGCGATGCCGCCGACGAAGCCCCCCTCCATGTAGAGCTCGGCGCTGGGGATCTGGCCGAAGACGAGGTCTACCCCGTTGGGGAAATTGGTCCTGAGGGCGCCCCGGATACCGCCTGCGACGTACCTGTCGTTGAGGATCGTCGTCATCCGTCTGAGCGCTGCGATCACCGAGGGGTGGTCGAAGCGCAGCTTGCCGGCGAACAGGCGGCTGTACTTGGCGGGCCCGGCGGTGCGGATGTAGATGTTCTCGAACCAGTCGGTCAGGGTCCAGGAGTCCGCTGCTGGGAGAGCCCAGGGCGTCTTGCCGGCGGCCTTGATCTTCTCCGTGACCGAGAGCAGCTGTGCCCAGGTCTCCGGCACCGTCAGGCCCATTGACTTGAAGTCATGCGGCCGGTACCAGAAGACGCTCTTCGAGCTCGCTTGTACCGCGAGCCCGTAGGTCTTCCCGTTGACGGCGCCGAAGTCGAGCCACGCCTTGCTGTAGTTCTGGCTGAGATAACTGTGGCTGATGCCCAGAGGCGCGAGGGGTTTGAGGACCCCATCCCGGGCCAGGTCGGCGAGGATGGTCGGCGACGGGATCATCGCGAGCATCGGTGGGTTCTCGGGAAGTCGCGTGCGGAGCACAGGCAGGAAGTCACCCGAGATCTCGTACTGCGTCTTGAGGCCGGTCCTCTCCTCAAATGCCTTAAGTACCTTGGCGAAGGGTGGCTTCTCGGTTCCCTCATACGGGGCGAGGACCGTGATTGGATTCTCGGCCGAGCCGACTGTCGCCTGCGGCGTGCCCTTGCTCCCATAGATTGCGATCGCGATCGCGGCGGCGGCGGCGAGAGCGAGGATCGCTGGGGCGGCGAAGAGCAGCCGCCTGCCCGCGCGCCAGATCGGCCGTTGACGGAGCCCGAGCGCCGCCTCGACGTCGGCGATTAGCGCGCCGCAGGTCGAGTAACGCTCCTCGGGCTCCTTGGCCATCGCCGTGCGCAGCACGGTGTCGATCGCCTCGGGCACCTCCGGATTGCGCTCGCTCGCGCTCGGCGGGTCCTCCTCCAGATGGGCCCAGGCCACTGCCAGTTGGGAGTCGCGTCGGTAGGGGGTCGTACCAGTCAAACACTCGAAGAGCACGCAGCCGAGGGAGTACACGTCGGCGCGCCCGTCGACCGTCCTGCCTTCGATCTGCTCGGGCGCGAGGTAGGCAGGCGTCCCTATCGAGCGACCCTCACCGATCTGGGCGCCTTGCTCCTCGAGCCGCCGCGTCAGCCCGAAGTCGGCGAGATACACATGTTCGCTCTCGTCGAGAAGCACGTTGGAGGGCTTGACGTCCCGATGGACGAGCGCCTTGGCATGGGCCGCATCCAAGGCGCTGGCCACCTGGCCACAGATCGCCAATGCACGCGATGGCTCAAGGGCGCCCTCCGCGCGCAGGAGCTGCCGCAGATCCGTCCCAGCGACGAGGCGCATCGCAAGGTAGAGGCGACCGTCGACCTCCCCTGCGTCATGAATCGGTACGACGTTTGGATGCTCAAGCGACATCGCGAGCTCGGTCTCCCGGGCGAAGCGCTCGCGGAAGCGCTCATCGAGCGCGAGCTCCGGCGTGACAAGCTTGAGCGCCACGGTTCGTTTCAGCCGGAGGTCGTACGCGCGATAAACGATGCCCATGCCGCCACGGCCGATCAGCTCCTCGATCCGGTAGCCGAGGAAATCGGATCCAAGCTCAAGCTGGGTCCGGCTACTCATTCTCCGACCTCGGTGTCAACGATACGACCGCTCCCCAGCACGTGCCAGACTTTCGTGGTGTCTCGGGCTGGGGAGCATCTGCGCCAGCGCTGAGGCGATGCTGAGCGTCGGCTGAGGAGCAGGTATTGTGTCGTCGCGGGAGGAACGAGTGGAGTTCCGAATCCTTGGGCCCCTCGAGGTGGTCCAGGGCGGTCGGCTACTCGCACTCGGTGGGCCCCGGCAGCGGGCGCTGCTCGCGGTCCTGCTGACGAAGGCGAACGAGGTCGTGTCCGTCGACGCGCTCATCGACGCGCTCTGGGGGGCTCGCCCGCCAAGCGCGGCGGCCAACGCGCTCCAATACCACGTTTCGCAGCTTCGCAGCAAGCTGCTTGAGAGCAGCGAAACCATCATCACGCGCGAACCGGGGTACTTGATCCGGGTTGAACCGGACGAGCTCGATTTGCTCCGCTTCGAGCGGCTGGTCGCCGAGGCAGAAGAGGCGTCTCCTGACAGGGCGACGCGGCTCCTACGGGATGCTCTTGCCCTTTGGCGCGGGCCGCCGCTGGCGGACCTCACCGGCGAGTCGTTCGCCGAGCCGGAGATCCGCCGCTTGGAAGAGGTCCGTCTCGCGGCGCTCGAGCAGCGCCTGGAAGCCGACCTCGCGCTCGGGCATCACGCCCGGCTCGTCGCCGAGCTCGAGGGGCTCGTTCGCCAGCACCCGTTTCGCGAACGCCTCCGAGCTGCCCTCATGCGGGCGCTGTACGGTGCCGGTCGGCAGGCCAAGGCACTCAACGTCTACCGGGAGACCCGGCAGACATTCGTCGACGAGCTCGGGATCGAGCCGAGCCCGGTGCTCCAAGAGCTCGAAAAGGCGATCCTCCGCCACGATCCCGCACTCACCCCAATAGCCGGGGCCGTGCCGCCGGAGCGCGCAATCCTGGTCCTGGCAGGCGATGAGCGCCGGCTTGACGAGCTGCTCACCGTTGCAGAGCCGCTCGCACGCAGACCGACACGCGAGCTCATCGTCGCTCGCCTTTTGAGGAGCCACGGCGACCTGCAAGCCGCGACCGCCGCGCTGGCCGAGCGCCGCGCAATGTTGGTCCGTCGAGGAGTCTCGTGCCGCGTGGCCGCCTACACCACGCTCGAGCCCGGATCGGATGCAGCACTGCTCGCGACGGAGCAGGACGTCGATCTCATCCTCGTCGATGCGTCACCGCAGCTCCTCGAGAGCGGCCAACCCGACGAGCAACTCAGCGTCATCCTCGAACGTGCTCCCTGCGACGTCGGGCTCCTCAAGAGCAGCCACACAGCCCCCGCCGAGGGCCCCGTCGTGACTCCGTTCGGCGGCGTCGAACACGACTGGTCCGCGATCGAACTCGCTGCATGGCTCGCCGCCTCTCTCGGAACGACCCTCAGCCTTCTCGGAACCAAAGCCGATCCCGCCCTCGGACGCCGCGACGCAAGCAGGCTGCTGGCCCGAGCTTCCTTACTCGTGCAGCAAGTGATCGGGATCGTCACCGAGCCGGTCCTCATTCCCGCCGGCGAGCGAGGCGTTGTAGAAGCGGCGCGCGGCGCGCGAGCGCTCGTGCTCGGACTCTCCGACCGCTGGCGAAGTGAAGGTATCGGGCCAACGCGCCTCGCCGTCGCCAGGGATGCCGACGTGCCGATCCTCTTCGTGCGACGCGGCCTCCGGCCGAGCGGGATTGCGCCGCCAGAGACGCTAACCCGATTCACATGGACGCTCGGATCGCAGCACGTCGCGCACGCCTCCTGAACGCAGCGCGTCGCAAGAACTGGCGGCGCGGGCACCCGTCGGGAAACAGCTGTCCCTGAGGCGTCCAGCGGGGCGTGATCCTCGCTGCGCCGGGCCGTCCTCAGCGGAAACTCAGTCCCGCCTCAGCGGCCGCCATCACGCTGCCTCGCGGACATGGTCGTCCAGACTCGAACCCGAGGAGGGATTATGAGACCCACACGAGTCTTACGTGCGAGGGTCGCGGGCACCCCGTCATCGTTCTCGCGCTGGCTGACACGGGGCCTAGTGGTCGCGTTGGCGCTGGCCGCCGTCGCCGCGACGGCTCAGGCGACCCCGAGACGGTCCACGACAACCGCGCTTGCGGCGCTGCCGTCGGGGAACACGGTTGCACAGTGGAACCAGATCACCGAAGACACGGTCGTGGGCGTAGGCATGCTCGCGGACGAGGGCTTCATTTACATGGCCTATCCCTCGGCCGCTGTCTACGACGCCGTGGTCGCGATCGAGGGCGGCTTCGAGCCCTACGGTCCCGCGATCGACGCACCCGCAGGGGCCTCGGTCGACGCCGCGGTCGTCGAGGCCGCCTACCGGACCCTTTGGGCCTACTTCGCGCCCGAATCGTGCAACCCAGCGTCGGCGGCGTACGCGTTCTGCCTGGGAGTGCGCCCGCGCCTCGACGCCTTCTATGCGGAGGCCCTCTCCGCGATCCCGCCGGGGCAGGCCAAGGCGGACGGACAGGCAGTCGGGCTACAGGCTGCGAGCGACATCATCGCCCTCCGCAGCGGCGAGGGACGGATGACCCCGTTCGGCGTGACGTCCCCGTTCCCGACGCTGCCGCCGGGTCCGGGCGTCTGGCGCTTGACGCCTCCGTTCGCCGCCCCGAGGACGCCGTGGGTTGGAAACGTGCGGCGATTCATTCTGCAGAGCGTGGACCAGTTCCTGCCCGACCCCCCGCCCCCGCTTCAGAGCGAAGAGTGGGTCGAGGCGTTCAACCAGATCAAGGCCTACGGCGCTTCGCACGACAGCGCGCGGACGGACGAGCAGACCCGGATCGCGCAGTTCTGGTCCGCGAGCGTGATCCGTCAGTACAACCGAGTCGGGCGTGACCTCACCAGCGCGGCCACCGACCTGCTCGAGCCAGCGCGGCTCCTGGCAATGGTCAACCTCGTCGGCGCCGATGCCCTGATGTCCGGCTTGCATGGCAAGTACCACTACCTGCTCTGGCGGCCGGTCACGGCGATCGACCCCACCGCCGTCACCGCGGACGGCTTCGGCCCCGTCCCCGGCTTCGACGACGGAAACCCGGGGACGGCCGAGCAGGTGGGCTGGCGGCCTCTCTTGACCACGCCGAACCACCCCGAATACCCCGCCGCGCACGGCGTCATCACGTCGGCGATGGCCGAGGTGTTCAGCGGCTTCCGCGGCACCAACCAGATCGACCTCGACATCTACGGCTTCGACCCCGCTGGGCCGGGCGGGAACCTGAACGCGGTGCGGCACTTCGACAGGGCCAACGAGCTCCGCCAGGAGATCATCGACGCCCGACTCTGGGGAGGACTGCACTACCACTTCTCCAGCGTCGCCGGGGTTGTCCTCGGCCGCGACGTCGCGAACTACGACCTCCGGCACGCCTTCCGAGCCGTCGGTTAGCAGGCGCCAATGACTCCGGGAGCGCCACGGGCGCTCCCGGAGTCAGCCGCCGCGATGGACTGCGTCCCCGGCATGTGACCGGACGGCCACGCACCGTGAAGCTCCTGGTGCGTGCACGAGGGCCCGCACTGGCACCCGCCCTCAGGTCCGAAGGTCGGGTCCGGGCAGCAAACGGGCAGCAAACCTCGGAAAACCGCTTCGCTCAACCATGCGGAGTCGGACCGCGGAACGCGCGAAAGGCCGCATGAATAGAGCGATTGCGCGTCTATCGTCGTCAATCGTCGCGACCCGTGAACCAGCCTGTCACGCCGGAGGTCGCGGGTTCGAGTCCCGTCGCTCCCGTCTTAAGCGGAGCGACTCCTCCGGGCAGCAACCGGGCAGCACCAGCGTGTCGCAGCGCTCGCGCGGCGAGTAGGCGCTGCAAATAGTCCCATTTCGGCAACCGTGGTCGCCACGTACGAGCAAGGTGACGGTTCCAGCGGAGAGAGCGCTCATGCGCCTCCCGTTCCGAGCACCTCGTCGAGTACGGCATCGAAGGCCGCTTCTCTGCCCGCACGCTCGGCCTTCTCGGCCTCATCGGGTCCGAGCTGAGCTCGTGCGCCACCGATGTGTTGCTCTTGAAGCCTGATCCACCAATGAGCCGGGTTACCCGGCCTTAGACCGAGAGCTTCGCGCTCTGCGTACGCCGCGGCTGCGAGCCTCACTGCGCGCTCGTGATCGCGTTGTCCGGCTGCGGACATGGCAACGCCGAGCAACTCCGTCGGGCACTGAGCCACGAACCCCGAGGTCCGTGCGTGAGCAAGAGCTCGCCGGTAGCGCTTTTCGGCCTTGGCGTAGTCGCCGGCGATCAGCGGGCAGTCGGCCAGGTAGTGCAGCCCGTCACCCTGCGTGTCCCGGTTCCCATGTCGGCTTCCGAGCTCGTAGAGCTCCTGCGCCATCGGCTCCACGCGCTCGATCTCGCCCGCGGCGACGAGCAACTGACAGAGCCCGCCCAGCGCCGCTACTCCCTCGAGCTCCGGCGCCCGAGCCTCCCTGCGGACGGCCAAGCTCTGCTCGAAGGCGCGCCGCGCCGGCGGGTACTCGCCGGCGTAGAGGTGGGTGTCGCCGATCGCCTCGAGCGCCAGCGCCTCCCCGAGCGGATCGCCCGCCTCCCGCCATAGCCGGAGGGCCTCCTCGAGTTGAGCCCGCGCCTCCGGGGCGCGGGGGTCGATCTTGCCCAGCTGTGTAAGGGCCCGAGCTCGGAGCTGGTCGCCTACCTTGTATCTCGACAGGGAGTCGGCAAGCCGCTCGTGCACCTCCCGCACATGGCCTTGCAAGAACCAGTAAGGCGCCACGGCGGCGGCGAGCTGAACCTCCGCTCCCGGCCGGCCCACCCGGGCCCAGTCGAGCGCGGCGCGGATGTTGTCGTGCTCGGAACTCACTGTCGGAAACCACGACGACTCCGCCGCGATCCGCTCCCCGTAGGCGCGTTCGGTCAGCTCGACGAAGTGATCGAGATGCCGGTCGCGGATCGCTTCGTTCTCCCCTCCTTGGCCCAGCCGCTCGGCTGCGTACTCGCGGATCGTCTCCAGCATCCAGAAGCGCTCCTCGCTGTGGCGAAGAAGGCTCTTGTCGACGAGCGACTGGAGCGCGTCGAGGGCGGCGCCGGCGACCTGCTCGGCAGCCTCGAGCGTGCAGCCTCCGCGGAAGACGGCGAGCCGTGCGAAGAGTCGTCGCTCCTCGCTGGAGAGCAGCTCGTACGACCACTCGATCGTCGCCCGCAGCGTCTGCTGGCGCGGGTCGGCGTCCCGCCCGCCCCTGAGGAGGTCGAGTCGCTCCGAGAGCCGTTCGAGGATCTGCCGCGGCGAGAGCGCGCTCGCTCTGGCGGCGGCGAGTTCGAGCGCGAGCGGCAGGTTGTCGAGAGCTCGGCAGAGGTCGCGCACGGCGTCCCCCGGCTGCGCCCGCGCCCGGGCACAGAAGAGCTCGACCGCCTCGGGCTCGGCGAGCGGCAGGACCGGGTACTCGACCTCGCCTCTGACGCGGAGGATTTCGCGGCTCGTCACGAGCAGCTTCAGATTCGGGCACGTCTCGACGAGCGAAGCGAGCTCGGGTGCCGCCTCGACCACCTGCTCGAAGTTATCGAGCAGGAGCAACAGCTCGCGCTCGCCGATGGTCGGCGAGGCCGTCCTTGGCCCCGAGCGTCTGCGCGACCGTCTCCGCGACGAGGGCAGGATCTCGAAGCGGAGCAAGCCCGACCCAGAAGACGCCGTTTCCGAACTCGGGTACGAGCTCGGCGGCGGCCTCGATCGCCAGCCTCGTCTTGCCCGACCCGCCGGGCCCGGTCAGCGTCAGCATGCGAACGCCGTCCTGGAGCAAGGCGGGCAGCTCCTCGAGCTCGCGCTCCCGGCCCACGAACGAGCTCGCCGGCCGGGGCAGGTTCGTGTTCGAGATCGTCTTCAGGGGCGGGAAGCGTTCCGCGCCGAGCTGGAAGATCCAGACCGGTTCGGCGAAGTCCTTCAGGCGATGTTCGCCAAGGTCGGTGACGGGGACCTGAACGAGATCGCACGTCTCCTTCGAGAGCAGCACCTGACCGCCGTGACCCGCCCGCCGCGATCCGCGCTCCCTTGTGCACGTCCTGGCCTACGTATCCCTCTTGCGTCACGTGTCCCGTGCCGGTGTGGATGCCGATGCGCACACGGATCGGACCCGGAGCGAGCGCAGCGAGCGCCTCGCCGGCCGCGTCGAGCGCACCCACCGCCATCGGGAAGGCGACGAAGAACGCGTCGCCCTGCGTATCGACCTCGACGGCTGAACGCTTCGCGCAAGACGCAGCGATGTTCGGCAAGTGCATGCGCATAGTCCTCGACGCCGAGCTCGTGCAGCAGCTGCGTCGAGCCCTCCACGTCGGTGAAGAGGAAGGTCACGGTTCCAGAGGGGAGATCGCGCCGCACGGATGCATGATCCACCATGCAAACCTGGCGCACATCGTCCGTGTCCGACGGTGAGCTCCCATAACGCGTTCCACGGGCACTAAACGTCTGAAACCGGCTTCGCTCAACCATGCGGAATGGAATGGTCGAGAGCCCCGAAAGCCGCATGAATAGAGCGATTGCGCGTCCATCGTCGCCAATCGTCGCGTCCCCAGAAGCGGCCTGTCACGCCGGAGGTCGCGGGTTCGAGTCCCGTCGCTCCCGTAGAAAACATCCTGCAAATTACCCTCTTTGGTTGTCCGATCAGGCGCAAACGACCGCCGGCTTCTTTCGATCCCGCACTCTTCCCGCAGGTGGCGAAAAAGGGCTGACTTGCGGGGGACTTCCGCTCCAGCGGTGACTGACCCAGACGCCTATCCCGCGCCCCGTGCGTCCTGGGACGCGATTTCGGCTCATTCCGGGCCAGCGTGTGCCTACCGCGCTCAACTGCCTGAGCCCCCGAAGTGGAAGTTCCTGAGCGAGCCCGCCGTCGTCCCGCCGCCGTTCAACGTGGCGACCGTGTTCCTCATCGGGCCGGAGAACGTCGTGATCCAGCTGACTCAGAAGAGCCAGAGCGCGCTGTGAACTCCTAGGCTGGCGCTCTCGCGGCGCTGATGCGCTGGACGTTCTCCGGGGCGAAGAACTCGCTAACTGGAACCGTCTGGGCGAAAACGCCGAAGTATCGGTTGGTGTCCTCTTGGCTCTCGTGCAGGCCCACGAAGAAGTCGATCGTCTCCTGCGCCGGCGGCGCGAGCCTCGCCATCTCGCTCGTGAACTGGTAGAGCGACACCGAGAGCGCGTCGCGGCACTCCTGGAAGTTGGCAAGCGCGCTGTCCAAGTCGTCTGCGAGCCCCTCGCCGACGAGCTCAGCGAGCAGCGACGCGTCGCGGAACGCATTCGTGATCCCGGCGGCCGTGATGGGGTCCATCGTCAATCCGGCGTCGCCGAGCAGACACCAACCTCGTCCGACGGGAGCCCTGCAGAAGCTCGAGGCGCACCCTGTGCGCCAGCGGCTCACCCGCTTCGCAGCACGTACGCGCTCGCCGAGCGCGGGAGCGAACGCATCGAGCTCGGCGTGCATCGTCGCGCCGCGATCACCGAGAGCCGCGCGGAAATCGGCGAATGGGAAGCAGATGCCGGCGACCGTCAGGTCCTCATTCGTGCGCCACGCATAGACCATCCGACCGGGTCGAGCGTAGAACTCCATGTCGTCGATCGGAAGGCTTGAGAAGTACGCCCAGATCGTGCCGCCGATCCGTCCCTGCACGTCGTACGACGCTGCCCCGACGAGTCGTGCAACCGTGGACCTCTCGCCGTCGGCGCCGATCACGAGCGACGCGCGCTCTTCGTGCATCGCGCCCCGCTCGTCCGCGTAGCGGACACCGGCAACACGGTCGTCGTCAACGACGAGATCGCGCACTGAGCATCGTGTCCGCACCTCTGCTCCGGCTTCTCGCGCTGCCGCGAGCAGGAGGTCGTCGAGCACGAACCGGCGCGGCGCGTACGCCTCCGCGATACCGTCGGCAGGCGGCGCGTGCCCTGTCAGAACGAGCTCGCCGAGATCGAGGTTGAAGTTCCGCATCGCCGGACATCCCGTCGCCCTCAGCCGGTCGAGCAGTCCCCAGCGCAAGAGGTGCTCGACACCGCTGTGCCACACCATGTGCGTCGATGCGAGCCTGTCGCTCGGGAACGCGTTTCGGTCGAGGATCAGGACCCTGTGGCCCAGGCGCGCGAGCAACATCGCGACCGAGCTTCCCGCACAGCGTGCACCAACGACGATCATGTCGTACAGAGGTAGTCACCCGCCCTTCGAGACGGAGTCGCAGTTAGGGGATTATCCGGGCCGAAGCAGGAGCGATCAACCAACGAGCAGCTGCTCGTTGGCCGCGGCGAGCATGCGCTGTGCTCTCGCGACGTCGTCGCTCGGTGCAGCCGCCACTCTCTCGAGAACCGGTGCGACGACCGCTCGCGCGTCATCAGGGCGTCCCTGCTGACAGAGGTAGGAGGCGAGATCCGTCGCGGCGCGGAGCTCCCAGCCGAGAGCGCCCTGCTCCCGTGCGATATCCAGGCCCTGCAGAAAACGAGCCTCCACCGCGGACGGTTCGTCGTTGCGTGCGGCGTGCGCCTTGCCCTCAACCCGCCAGACCTCGGCTTCCTGCCAGCGTTCGCCCCACCGCGCAATGCGGGTCCGAGCGTCTTCAAGCACTGCGATCGCCTCGTCCGTGCGCTGCCTCTCGAGCAGCAGCTCGGCGCGCAACGTCTCGAAGAACGGCACGACGATCTCGGCCCCCGTCGAGCGGAAGGCTTCGAGGCCGCCCTCGATCTCGTCAACTGCCTCCGCGCTCCCCGTACGTCCGCGGAGCCAGCCGTCGAGCATGCGCGCCATGGCGCTCACGTAGGCGTAATCGTTCTCCTCCGCGATGCGGCGCCCGCGAGCGACGCGTTCGGTCGCTCGTTGCACGTCGCCCCGAAGGACATCCGGGACGGCACCCCACGTGCTCGCCCAGGCGGCGGAGTACGGATGGTCGATCTCGTCGACGAGCCCGACGATGCGATCGGAGATGTCGGCGGCGCGATCGGCGCGCCCGACGATGAAGCTCCCGATCGCCTGATGGGCGAGGCAGACGAGCTCGAGGTCGGTCGAGTACGTATCGGCCAGCTCGCGGTGTCGCTCCGGCACGTACGCATCCAGGAACGACGCGCAGTAGGCCAGGGACTCGGGGACGCGGCCGGTGTAGAAGCAGCTCTGGAGGCTGACCATGTCCGCGATGAGCGCCGCGTCCGGGTCGGAGGTCGAGCCTGCCAACTCACGGACCCGCTCTGCGGCGTCGTAGGCCTGGTCGACGCGCCCGCGTACGTGGTGGTAGACCCAGATCCCCCACAGGACCCACGCTCCTTCGGCTGCCGTCTCGGCCGCGTCACTCAGGCGAGCCGCGGTCGTGTACGCGGCCTCCACCTCGGCCGCACCCCAGCTCTTCGCGTGCATGTATGCCGTCCCGAGAAGGGCCTGCAGGCGCAGCTCCGTCCGATCTCGGGCGACTTCGTGCGTTAGATCACGCACGAGCTCGACGCCGCTGGACAGATGCGTGATCGCCTCCTGGACGGCCGAGGCATGGAGCGCCTTCTGGCCCGCCCTGAGCAGATAGTCGGCCGCCTCCTGAGGCTCGCCACCCTCCGCGAGGTGGTGCGCGAGCGTCTCGGGCTCGCTCTCGACCACGCCTGGATACCTCTTTTCCAGGACGCGCGCCACCCCGCGATGAACCTCTCGACGTCGTGCCTTCAGCTGCGCCTGGTATGCGGCTTCGCGAAGCAACGTATGCCGGAAGGCATATCTCGTCCCCTCCGGATCGTCGTGGACGACTTCGAGAATCCGTGCTGCACACAGCTGGTCGACATCGGCGGCGACGTCGCCCTCGGAGCCTGGTGCGACGGCACGAAGCAGGTCGAGCGAGAACGCGCGCCCGAGCGTCGACGCGATCTGCGCCGTGACCTTCGCAGACCCCAGCGCGTCAAGCCGCGCCACGAGGAGGTCGTGCAGCGTCGCCGGGACGCTGACTGCGAGGTCCGTGTCGAGGACGTACTGCTCGCCCGCGTCACGCAGAGGCGCGGACTCGAGCAGCTGGCGCGTCAGCTCCTCGACGAAGAGCGGCACGCCGTCGGACCGGTCGAGGATGGTGTCGCGGACTGTGCTCGGAAGCGCCTTCCCTCCTGCAACCTCCTCGACGAGCTCCAACGTCAACTCGGCCGGCAGCGGGTCCAGCTCGATTCGCTCGAGCCCCCGGCGCCGGAAGTGCGCGGTGAACGACGACCGGGCGGTCATCGCAAGGAGGCCGGCTATACCGCGCGTGCGTTCGACGAAATCGGCGAGGAGCTCGAGAGTGGTTGCGTCCGCGGCGTGGACGTCTTCGACCGTGAGCAAGAGCGGCCGCCTGTCGGTCGTGCGCCTGACGAGCTCGATCACGAGCTCGATCGTCCGTCTGCGCTGGAGCTTCAGGCTGAGGCGGGGAGGATCGTAGCCTTCGCTGAGGGGCACCGAAAGGAGAGGCGCGAGCAGCGGGATCGTCGACTCGCGCTCGAGGCTGAATCCCTCGACGAGCGCTTCCAGGCGCTCCCGGGCGACGCGTTCGTCCGAGCCGACGTCGATCCCGGCCCTCCACCGGATCCAGTCGACGAACGGAAGCAATGCCGTCGCCGCGTGGTACGGAGAGCACTGGAGACGCAGGACCTCCCGCTCGGTCGTCGCCGTGTGCGACACCAACTCCTCGAGCAGCCTCGACTTGCCGATGCCCGCCTCTCCGAGCACGAGCACAGAACTCCAACCTCCCTCGAGAGCGTCGCGCCAGGCATCGCGCAGACGGTCGAGCTCAGCCTTGCGGCCGACAAGCGGCGAGACGCGGCCCCCAACCCTTACCTCGAAACGACTGTGCGCTCGAACGGTCGAGACCTGCCACACCTCGACCGGCCTTTCAATGCCTCTCAGATCGTGCACGCCGAGCGGCTCGAGGTCGAAACGGTCCCCGATCAGCCTTCGCGTTCCGGGCGTGATGACGACAGCACCGGGCTTCGCGAGTGCCTGGGCGCGGGCGGCGAGATTCGGCGTCTCGCCCACGACACCTTCCCGGTGGGCGAGAGCATCGCTCTTCGTCTCGCCGACCATGACGAGCCCGGTGGCAATTCCCGCGCGGCTCGAGAGAGTGGATTCGGAGCCGACGGGGAGCCGAGCGACCGCCGCCACCAGCTCGAGCGCAGCGCGTACCGCTCTCTCGGCGTCGTCTTCGTGCGCCGTTGGCCAGCCGAAGTAGATGACGGCACCGTCCCCCAGGAACTCCGCTACGTGGCCGCTCCACCTTTCGATCACCTCCTTGCAGCAGTCGTGATACGAGGTCATCGCCGCTGCCAGGTCTTCGGGATCCAGCCGGCTCGCGAGCTCGGTGGAGCCGATGAGATCGCAGAAGACGACGGTGATCTGCCGCCGCTCCGCGGCCGGGCCCGCCTGCGCAGCCGTCACGTCCGGAGCGGTGGTGCCGGTCAACGCCGCGATCGCGGAGAGGAACCGCTTACGGTCGCCGAGCGGGATCCCGAGCTCCTTGAGATCCCCGTCCGTCAGCTGCGGCACGACATCGAGCTCGATCCGTTGCTCCTCGAACAGCCCCGCGTACTGAGGCAATCCGACCGCAGCGAGCCAGTCTCCAACGTCGGTCATCCGACCGCTCCAGTCGGTGAGCAGAGCTCGTGGTGTGGGCACGCAGCCATGGTCGAGGCTATTCGCCGCAGGGACGCGAAGTATCGCGCGATACCAGCGGATTTGTTAGAGCCCCGATGCCGCGACGGGCGCTGCTGCTGCCGCCGCGCTGGCGCGACCGGCAGCGGACACGACAATCCCTGTTGAGTCGCCTTCGAACCTGCACCCGCAATCAGCAGGAGGACGCATGACGCTCACGCTCGAACTTGCCACCTTTACGCTCCGGGAGGGCGCCGAGCCCGCGCTGCTGGCGGAGCGCCCCGAGATGATTGCCGCGCTGCGGCAGGCCTTCCCGGCTGCGCTTGCCGCCTGGCTTACCAAGCAAGACGACGGTAGCTGGCTGGACGTGATCCTTTGGCGTAGCCGCCAGGAGGCCGAGGAGGCTGCGCGGCGAATCGACCAGCTGCCCGAGGCCAAGCGTTGGTTTCGGCATATCGCCGAGTCGAAAGGGGTGCAGCAAGTCGAGGTCGCGCACGAGGAGCTGTTCGAGCTTCGATACGACGACGACCGGAACTGACGGACACCGCCGGGCGCGACCGCACGGACGTCAGTCCCGGAGAACTGGCCGCCCGCGCCGACTCCGACCGCGGCGAGGACTCTGATGGGGGGCCCCGCGCATATTCTGTCCGTTTGCTACTAGGACAACAGCACATCCCGCGCTGATCCCGCAGGAGGTCGCCGAAAGCTCCCGCCCGTACGCGGGTAATCCCTAAACGCCAGGATCGAAGGGCCCCTGCCTGCCGGGAATCCTCGCGTATCGCCGCTCGGCCCGGAAGCGCCACGACCGGCCTGTCACGCCGGAGGTC
>WNFU01011576.1_pt1 | contig 15750 bp, 12 predicted proteins | sample 5400121 | NCBI WGS metagenome assembly WNFU01 (sample SAMN13153360, study PRJNA577476) | soil metagenome | isolation source: 100 cm soil or saprolite under grassland replicate 1 | place: USA:California | collected 2016-06-15
GATCTAACCATCTGGGCCGCCTTACTCATTCGCCAAGTCAACCCAGCCACAATCGTTATTGAAGAAGCCCCAGACTATCTCACTAGCGGCGCCGGCTTCATGCTTCGACTTTTTCTCGAGCGCGCAGGTTACTTCGTCCACGCAGCAGTTCTCGACCCAACCCTGTACGGTGAGTTAACAGGTAGAAAACGAACTGTGATGGTGGCCGTCTCAGAGCCAGGATTCCAATGGCCCACTACCACTCCTTGCACAAAAACGTTCGGAGATATCGCGGACCCGCCAGACCTCGTTGAAAACCAGTACTTCACAGCCGAGGAAAAACCCTGGCTTGTAAACCACTGGAATGAACAAACCCGTAAAGGAAATGGTTTTGCCCCTCCCCAACTCACGCATCACAGCACTAAAGTTCCAGTTATCCGAAAAAGATATTATCTAAGCCAACAAGGCGATGGAGTAGTTGTGAAGCATCCCACCCGCGCAGAATGCTGGCGCTGGCTTACAGTAAACGAAATTAAGAAAATCCACGCCGTTCCACCGTCCTATTACTTGGGAGAACAAACGTCCAAAACCGGCGCCGGAGAAATCCTCGGTCAAGGCGTGATAGTCTCCTTTTTTAAAAAGATCATTTCTGCGGCCAGCACCTTTTACAGTTACGGCCCAACACCAACCACCCTACATGCAGAAAACTCACCCTCGTCACCAAGACGAGACTTGCCTAAACCCAGCTCGGCAATAAATCAACTTGGACTGGCTTTTACATAACTGTAACTGCAACACTCAGGCCGCGCTGAGCGTTGAAGTCATTTCCATGCCCGCCAGCCGCGCAGATGGCCCACGGATCTTGATCCGCATTCCAGACAACGAAAACACCGCCGTTGGACCACGCTATTTCAAGTCGTTGCATGTTGACGGAATTCTCTATCCCAATCCCTTCTCGCCAATCCCCGAAATCATTAGCACCGGCTGGCGCGAACCCATGTTCAAGCAAACGCAACCGTCAATCGCACAACGAGCCGACTAGAAGCTGGGGCCGTTTCGACGATGGCGGACTCTAGCTGCGTTTGATTCGTCCCGCAAGGATTAGCTTTTCGAAAATTGATGCGTGGTAGCGGAAGCTGGCGGTCTTAAAGTGGCCACCTTCAACTGAGTATCTGGTAGGCATCGAGGTGAAGTGCTCACGTCTGGATCAAGACGTCAATCCTTGGCCCGTGAGAAAGTAATGCTGTTCTGTTAACCTGTCAAAATCTGCCCTTAAAAGGTAGAGTCCGTTGCGTCCAAGAAGGCCTAAACAAGGCAAGGCACACAGTGTTGGGTAGGAGGGCAGGTATGGTGCAAGAGCAAGTGGTTCCCAATCGCGGTGCCCTTTACTATCCTTATATCCACATTCACGATGAGAACTGGCTTAAGGCTACGCTTCTTTCTTTTCGTCAAGTCCGTCGCATCGTTCCTTATCGGTTTACTGTCCGGGACGAAGTAACTATACAGCCCTATGCGTCACTACAAGGTCCCGACGGCCCACTGCTTGACGAGGCCAACATTCAAGCTCAGCCAGTTCATGATGCGCAACGAGCACTAAAGTCAAAGATTGAGAACAACCTCGCTGAAATAGACAAGCGATACAAGCAAAACAGCACACCCACAAAATACCAAACTGGACCGGCCTCGTTTCAAATCAACCGTTACAAACTGCTTGAGAGCTTTGAGGAGCCAGGTTTGGCAGATCTCCTGCTGAAACACAACCTCGCTTGGCACAGCGCGGATCAGGCCGATGAGGAACCTAATGATTGGCTGACCATGCATCCGAGACTTGGTGCGGCCGTAATGTCCACACTCGCGCTTGCCGTCGAGAAGAATGAAGGGTTGCACATTGTGACCCCTTCGGTGCGAGCGCACAATACGTTGCTCGCAAATCGCGAGGATCAAGTGTTTCAGGCGCTGTTGGAGATTCCCTCTATAGTCCCAGAGGACGATCTTGGCAAAACTGTAGACGAATTAGTCCAGATTGTGATTACCACGGGCTTTGATCTCACCCAGCTTCAGCCACAAGACATAAAGGCAATCATTGATAACGGAGCCGATCTACAGCAGTTTCGGAATGCTGTCTCAACGTTTGCACAGGAGATTGCGCCAGGCATGGGTCGCGAGTACCGTGAAAAGGCGTTAAAGCAAAAGGCCGACGAAGTGCTTGCAAAATGGAATGATCATCAAAGCCTTCTGTCACCTTCCATTCGCCAATCCTTCCGGGACCTGTCTATTGAAAAAGTTGCTGAAAAGGTGGGCAAGAAGATAATTGAGGGATTGAGCGGCGGCGTTACAGGTGCTGCAGTAACGCATTCCCTATTGGGCTTTCTTCCCGGATTTGCAATTTCGATTGTACTAATCTCTGGGATAAAGGCCTACCTGAAACATAAGAACCATCCTATGCGCTATCTCAATCGAGTTGAGAAAGCAACTGTTAGTAGCTTCGGCTCTCTGTATGTTCCGCAATGGTCCGCCTTGGCGGCCGTCGATTGAAGAATACTCTGAAGGAAGATGAGTTAACTCTCGACGAGATCGAGCGGACAATGATTTGAAAGAGATTTCAACGGGAATCATACTCAACGTCTGGCCCGTTGATGACTAAAGTCGCATAAAGCTCACCTAAACGCCAGGGGTGACAAGAAACACGTTCCATGGAAATTGCAATCGACAGGATTTCGCCCCTTACCTCGTTGCTCGACGATGTGGTTTATCAAAGCTCAATTGACGATATGCGTGTTTACTTTCAGAACGCTAAGTTCTCCGACTCCTGGATTATTTTGAGCGATTACTACTTTGGCGATGACAAGCCGAATAAGGTAATCACATTCACGTCATTGCCATACCTCGGCGGATTGCCTCAGTTGCAGAGCATTATCCGCGCTCTAGCGCCCCGAGATATTAAACACGCAAGATCAATCGATGAACGCTTCATTGAGTTTCTTCGCCAATTGCCCTCGCTCAACATCTCTTTCATTTTCCAGCAGGACAAGTACTTTGCTTGGGCCAGCAGCGGCGAATTCCAGACCTACATGGCCGAGTTTTGCGAGTTACTTTCTGCGTACGTGGCTTTTTGGCGGCGTGATAGCATGAACCACACTCGACTCGATGCATTGGCACGAAATATTCAGCACGCACAGGAACTACTGCGCCGAAAGAAGAAAATCCGAATATTGTGCGAAGCCTTTGTCATTTCCCTGCTTGGTGGTTACGTCGGTAGCATACTCTGCCGCGAGACTGCGCTCACACAACTCTGCTGGCTATCCGATCGCGACAGAACAAATGAACTTGGCGCGAATTTCGTCCGAGATTTTTTTCAGGTCACACTGATCGATATCGTGAAGAGGAATATTTCGTTTTCTTTCACTACCGCGAATTCAAATTCGGAAGAATGGTACGAAGACTTAATCAGGATTCCAGACTTCATTACAGGCGCAATTGCGAGTTTTGATTTTGATAACACAGGTAAGCATAAGGCTAAGCCTGCCGGTTTATCGCTAATCGCAGCGTATTTGGCCAATAACAAAAGCGATTGCTTCAATTATCGGTTTCACATTAACGGCGACGGCCTGAAGATCCAACGGATGATGATCCACGCCCACTAATCGGTTCGATTCAAGCGAGAGCTTGGGCCACATCTTAAAGTGCCAGGCTCGAGATTTCTCGATTGATGGGAGACTCGTCATGTACGAGTATGCGGCTGGCTCATGTTTTGCAAATGCTCGATCACGTCACCCTCGAAACCAGGGCCGAAGGAGAAGACCACCCAAAAAACACGCAGTCCTGAATTGTTTTAAGCAACTCGTTATCGACGCAAATCAATCCATAGGTGTAGTAAATGGAAAGGTGAGAGCGGAAACGATCTTTCGAACGTGTGTGCCAATCGGTGACTGTTGGGAGGCGACGCACTGGCAGGCACAATATCCGGCAGAGAATTTCTACCAGCCTCTTGGTTGATCTCGCTCAACACTTGCGTTCTTTCCATGGTCTGCCAATAACCAACCATTGCTCCACTGCCAAACCGTTGCGCATAGGCCCACATAGGGTCCCGAAACCGGCAGATCCCGTCTTTGACGTAATTCACGTTAAATATCCAATCCCTGCGGCGAGGCTTGCCAAGTCGCTTGCATTCCACAACAAACTGCTTGCTGCTACGTCGAGGGTCAGTCTCGTACTGATCAAGGTAAACCCATTGGAAGTCAGGGCGCTTGTTCTCCCTCGCTACCCGAGACTCGTCATCCGGGTCCGGTTGATTGTTGCATTCGTAACTTGGCGCAACCGGATCCGTTGGGTACAACTCGCGGTGGGCCGCGAGGAGGTGAAAATATAGACGGCGGTTGAGATCCACTTCCAATTCAGGAAGGTTCCTCTCGGTGCGCAGCTTTTCTAATGCGCATTCAAGAATTGCGAGACACATTCGTTCACGCTTGGCCCAAATGTTCAGCCCTCCAAGGCTGGGGCCGGCACCGCTCATCGTTCGTCTCCTGGGATACCAACTTCCAAGTTCATTAAATGAGTCAACGTGGATTCGGCGTCCTCGCGAGCGGCTGTATGTGTCCAGAAGCGGCGTTCGTTACGTTTGATGAACAGGATGTCGCGGTCGCTAACATAGCGGTAGAACGTATCAATAAAGATACTTGAGGCTCCCGACTGAACCAGTGAATTCTGCTGGAGGTGTGCCAAAATATTAGACCAGGCCGCAGGATCAGCGTCTGCCGCTCTGGGATGTCGGTGCCCTTTATAACGAGTCGTGAAACTTACCGCGAGAAGTGGCGCGCGGGACGGGGGCGAAATGACACGCCAAGCGAACTCACCGTCGGGAGCCAGCTCTGTATTCCAAACCTCAAGGAATGTGCGAAGGTACGCAGACAGCCCGTCCTCTGGCTGGGAAACATCAGACAATGTGCCTGATCTTTGGGTTGGCTGAACGACTTCCTGAAGCGCTTGTCCTTTCTGGTGTTGATAGAACAGATCAAGTCCGATGGAGCACCTATCGCGTATCAAATCGCGTTCGCCCGCCGTCAATCCGTAGAGATCAAAAATCGCCTCATCAAGCTTCTTTTCCAGTTCACGCAACTCCCCTGTGGACGATTCTTGAAAGAGCCCGAAGTTAGGCGACTGGACGTTCAGCTGCTGGAGTTCCTCAACGATTCGGCCAATCCGATTGCGCAGTTTCACATCCTTCGGAAAACAAATGGGCATTTGCTCGATATCTTCCAAGTGGAGCTCGTCATGCCAGAAGCCCCAGGATCCTGACGTTGTGAAGTAAAAGTAGCGGGCCAGTGAAGACCAGAAGACGCCAATAATGATGGCCTCTTGCCATGGTTCAAGCCCCTTGAGACGAACGCCATGTATGGAGTTCCTGAATGCGTACTTCCGCGTCTCAAGACGTGCGGTGATGAAACCACCGGTCTTGATACCGCGGCCCACTAACAAGCGGTGACCATGGTAAACATCTTCGACTCCTCGTCTTTCGACCTTGTGCGGCACGTCACGAAGTGCATCTTTGTCGAATGGCCCGTAACGCAGAAGTGACTGAGCGGGGAGTTCTCGATAGTTTTTTAGCCACTCTGCGGGAACCGACTTGTTGGCGACCTTAAACCCTTGGCCGGGAGAAATAGTCGCCGCCGGTACTACCTCGTGGAGGTTTTTGAGGCTCGGGAAGCGGTTGAGCGATCTAATTGTTATTTCGTCGTTGTGACCACCCCACCAGTAGATTTTCCACAATCTTTCATCCGCAAGGCAATCGCGCTGCGAAAGCCAATGCATGTCGCCTCTATTGAGGACAACGTACTTGGTGTTCTCAATCACAGCCGTCCGCTTGGCCGACCAGTATTGAAAGCTACTATCAGACGACGGGCCGACGCTTCTCTTCTCAAACACTACAGATATAAATGGCGAGATTCCTTGTGCTTCGCGCTGCGGCCCAGAAAAAAAGATCTGCCGTACGTGAGCGAAGTTGACAACATGCTCTAGCCGGGCAGCGGTGAGCCAAACCTTTCGAAAATTGCGACTGTTTGAATGATGCTTAAAGAGAACGCCAGACGAAACGAGTAACCCCGCTCTTCCACCATCCTGCAAAAGGGCCAACGTAAGGTGTATGAATGCCTGGGAGAGTTCTTTGTCTCCAACAGGACGGCCTTTCGCTGCATCGCACCACTTCAGCGTCTGCACTAGGCCGTTCTGACTTTCCTCGTCTTCTTTCTTGGGATAACCCCACGGCGGATTGCCTACGACGATGGACGCGCTGCCCGGTCCAAATCGACGGGTAACTTCCGCAGGCCCCTCATCAGAGATAGCCTCAAAAGCATTTGCATGAAGCAGCACATCGAAGAACTGTGCATCTGGATCTTCTTGTTCGCGGCGTTCACGCTCCTCCTTTGAAACCCACTTGAGGTAAGGAAGCCGCCGTTCAGCATTGATTTCCCGCGGCTCTTGGTAATGGAGAAATGCGAGGTAGAGGCTGAACGCCGCTACGCGCACCGCTTCTTCGTTGATGTCGATACCAGCGATTTGTTCGCGCAAAATTCTGCGAAGCTGCGGTCGGCTGACCCGCTTGCCGTTCTGTTCTGCCCAAAGGTGGCGCACGATGCGACGGAATGATTCCACCAGGAAAATGCCCGAACCGCAGGCAGGATCAAGGATGCGAGGTTTGGTCACAAGAACCTCGCGGGTAAGCGTGTGTGCGAGAACGAACTCGACGAGTGCGGGTGGCGTATAGTGCGCACCTTTATTGCGTTCTTTGCCAGTTCGCTCGTTGTAGAATTCCTCGTAGATCGTGCTGATCAACTCGATCGGAATAACGTTGAACCGGTAGGCAAAGAAGAACAGTTCGTGCTGCGGCGACGTATTGCCTATCAGGAAGCCGCGCAGTTTATCCAAGTGTTCCTGCTGGATGCAGTCGAACTCTTCACCCTCGATTGGGAAAGTATCCCCGTTGAAGTCATCTGCTAACTGTTTGAAGAGAGCATATGTAAACTCCTTGCTTTGCAACACTCGCAGAAAGAGGATCCCAGCCATTCCCGCTTCAACAGCAGGAGCTGAGGGCGGTTGTTCCAGGAGCCTCCGCCATGACAGACGGCGGGCGGCAACGTTCTCAAAGTACTCGGGTACGAGAATTTCTCGGTCTTCTAAGTAGCGCACAAAGATCGCGCGCCCTATCAATGAATGTAAATGACGGAGCTTAGGCTTCTTCCCCTGAGTTACCGGCAACTCCGCCAATTGCTTGCGAACGGTCTTAAGGTCCCTAATTAGAGCCCGGTCCGCGCGATTCGTTGAATTGCGGAACCGGGCGTCCCCAAAGACGGCTCCGGTCTCAATCCGCTCTCGATGATAGGCGGCGAGCTTTGACTGAACTTCTGCAATTGAGCTTGCGATCGCCACTAGCCGATCGCGGCCATCCAGGTCTTCATCCGGTTTGGGCGGTGCCTTGGTCAGATCGTACAGAACTAGCTGGCCTGGCGTGGCAAGAAACAGCAACTGCGGACGGGACATGCACCATATCCGCTCGTATAGCTTCCTCAATATCTCTGGGGAACTGTCATCCGATTTGGCAAATACTATTACCGGATCGCGATCAACGAAAAAAATGGTCTCTGCATCCACCTGAGCCGCCAGCGATTGCCAATCTCCCCGGTCAAGCCACTCTCCCAATGCGGCGGACTGAGGTTGCCGCGTCGCCAACAGCAATGCGCCTTGATCGAATGCCAACTGTTTGTACGCAGCTTGGAGCAGGTCGACCGGCGAATCCAGATTGTTAGTTGATGTGGTCATCAGAACTCAAGCTAGCCCGCTTCATTCATGGAATGAGGCGATTGGCGTGGGTGTCGAATACCGGCATGGGGTCGCTATCGACCGTTACGTAACGAGTTGTTTCAGCCGTTCACGCATGCCCTCAATGAGAAAGTTCAGCAGTGCTCATGTTCTCCATCATCAAGTCATACTGACTCGACTAAGAGTGCGGAGTTGTAGTGTGACTCTGTTTAGCTCGGCATTGTTCTGAGAAGAGTTCAAGATGAAATCAGTGTCCGCAACCGTTCCTTCAGAACTGCCTCTTTCGGCGTCCTTACGCCTCGTCGCAACCACTCTCGAACCTTCGTGACCGTCAATGTATGCTTCACCGAGCTGCGCACCTCAACTTCCAATTGAGTCAACCCGCCCGGATCAAGCTCGTGCTTGCGAAACGCGTACAATCCCAAAACGGACGCTTCGTACAACCCTTCGGCCTCGACTTCGACGGAATGGCGAACTCCATCTAAATCCACAAAAGATACGATACAGGCCGCCATGTGGCGGAGTTTAGCATTTTCGGAAATTTTCGCCAATCGGACGACGTACCATTTGTGAGACAGATGCAAATTCTTTTGGGTGACCCTTGCTCGGGTCGCTTTGAATCCCCATGCATTCAAGAATTGACTTGTTGCGTCTCATCCAATACTCCCATGACGCCGCAGTCTACATGGTCCAAAAAAGTTAGAACCCCATCCATCCTCGTGGAGAAGTTGGAAAGATCAAATCGGAAATCCCGATCAAGTGCATTTTCGCCTCTCATATTTACCGGATATCGAAAACAGAATGAACCAGGATCATTCTTATTGAACTCATTGATTGTTCCACCAATTTCATCATGTTCGCTATCCCATGCCCAGCCAAGTTGCTCGTATAAAGCCCTCAGCTCTTTCAATAGTTCGAAAAGATTGTGTCCCTTTGCCAGGATTTTCTCGGTTGTACTAAAAGGCTCGCCTTGGAGTCGTAGAATCCTCGATCCTGAGACTAGAATCGATTTTAATGAGAGCTCTAAGCACATTCGATAGAGAAACACCACGGGGCAGGCGCTGATGTCACGCAACTGTTCATCGGACAAGTCCTTGAGCAAGGACGGTGCCGCCGAATGATATGCCTCGGAATAAAGACCCAGTTTCTCAATTGACTCTCCATACCAGTTCAACACAACATTCGACAGCTCACAAGTATCGATGAAAAGGTTTTTAATTTGGCTTCGACCCTTCACTAGTACTCTGCATCCTCCGAAAAACTGAGCACCAATTGCTCATGGTGTTGGCAGACGACGGAACTCAATCCGAACCGCCCTGCGAAGTTTGCGACTCTCCCCGCCGGATCCCTGTCATCCGCCGCGACGTCTCCAATGATCTCCCGAAGCAGGATCGGGGGAATGACGAATTTGAAATACCGGTCGAGCGGCGTGAACTCGGGGATTCCTAACTGCTGAAAGACCGATTTATCCAGAATGATGTGCGGTTGCATGTTCAATCAAAAGCGTAACGCTCACTCGTTGATAATTCAATAGGTGTCGTCTTACATTCCACTTCGTTCCATTGCAGCCGACAATTCTAATTCAGCTTCCCCCTCGCCGCCGCCGGTTAAACCAGCGGGCTTAAAAACCCCGGCCGAAAAATTCCAAGGACCCACCAAATCAACTATGGATTCGTTACCGCCAAAATGATGGCGGCACAAGATTGTGTAAACGACGCGACACTAGCACCGAAAGATTGGGAGACAAAATCTCCCGCCGAAAAAAATTGCTCCGGCCCCCCTAAAATAGTTCCCCACACTACCGCGCCTACGCTGGCGGCTTTCGCCGCATGGCAAAGAAACGAAGTAACCTCAACTTCCCGCAACTCGCACCTCTCTAACTTCGCAACCCCAAACAAAAGATCAGCCTCCTCCAAAGCCCGTGTTGTATCCGAGTGCTCTAACCAACCATGCTCCAAAACACATACGGATACGAGCAGCACGTAACTCAAAAAAATCAGCCAGTTCAGCGAGCCTCTACGATTCCACGTTACGGCGCCTTCTCTCCGACGTTCCCCATCTGCTAATTCGATAAAACACAAACATGAGTGGCGAGCGTCCCTCACACGTTCCCCGACATCTCCAACTCCAAAAACCAGAGCTGGGTTTTAGTTGTGACTGCAATTGGTGCTTTACCTATATTTCCGTCCTTTGCATCTGGAGGCAAACCGTGCAAACACAATTTCTTCAACGTTACGCCCCTAACTCGCTTCACCTTTTGTTTCACCCCCTCGACACTGGAAACCCGAACTATGACTTCAACGCCCATCTCGAAAAGTTCGCCAATCGCCGAGTTGACGTCGACAGCGTGGCACCGAGCAGTCGTCAGGGACTAAGACTTCAGACCCTCTATAGCGGAAACATTACCCGCATTGATCTCGAATCGACGCAGCTCATCGGCGGTCGCGTACTCGGCCGTGTCGAAATCGACCTCGGCCCTGTCGACGAAGCCGAACAGCAATACAAAATCCTGGCCGTCCCTTACGCCGAAAAGCAGCTCGCCAATAACGACGACGCGGTTGAATTCGTGCGCGTAGTAAAGCAGGCCGTCTCCGCGGGCGTCGAAGCCGATCCCCGCTCACTGCAAATCTGGGCTTCCTGGGGTTACCGTGAGATCAACACCCGTCATGGCCAGTACATGATTGCAAACCGCGGCGCCTCATTAGATGAAATCGCCGACGCTCGCGCCGAAATCATTCGCCAGGTCTTGAAAGAAATCGCTTTCCTCGCAATGGAACTGACTGACGTCACGTCCACTAACGAAGATCGCTTACTTGATGAGCCGGAAGCTATCGAGATCTACTCAGCTCGCGATGAACAACTCACGCCGCGCGAGCGCCAGGATCTCTTCGAACTACGTTGCGAAGAAGTTCTCTTCAATCACGAAGCGGCCGGCCCGTTTGCCGCCGAGCTCAAAACAATCTGCAGCAAACTTTCTCCGGCCCAGTCCTCTGGCATCGTCTATAACGAAGAAGCGCAGTTCCAATCTTACCTGAGCGACATGGCCGACTCCGGAACCCAGGAAGAAGGTCTCGAAGCCATGCTCGAAAGCCACGAACGTGTAACCGAGCAATACAGCGAAGGTGGAGTAGTTTCCCTCCACATGAGCGACGGCGAACGCTTCGTCGTTGACGGCACCCTCGAGGACGACGTCACCGAGGACTACTTGCCACAGGAAGCCAGAGTCCTCGCCAGCGACATACGCCAGCTCTTTATCGACGGCGAAGACATGGAAACCCTCGACGGCTTCATCGAATTCAGCCTCAACCGTATTTACGGCAACCCTTCCGACAAAGACGCCCGCGTGACACGCACCATGCGTTCTGTCAGCACTCGGCTCGAGCCAACGCGTCTCCGCGCCGATGGAACGTGCCACCAGAGCAAACCCGTTGGTACCCGAACAGCCTTGTTCGAATACACCTATCGCGTCTCGGTCTACCCGAACCGTGAAGAGCGCCAGTACGTCCGCGAAGTCCTGGACATTTTAGTCGAAGCCATGCAGCGCGATTTCATTCTTCGCAGCATGAATCGCTCTGCAGCATTCCGTGCTTTCCACAACGCGATCGCTGAAGCTTCCGACGTGCGCGCCTTGATCACCACAATTCAGGAAGCGTATCAAGCACGCCTGAAACATAGCATCTCGATCAAAATGTTCACTGCCCTGAACACTCTCTACGAGGTAAAACGTGCTCGCTTTGAATCAACTGCAGTGCAAGTGATCAAAAACGTCGACGGGAGGGAACGCACCTTCATTCCCGCAATCCCCGTCATCGCAATAGCAAGGAAGATTCCAACTCGCGAACTCCGCACCCTGGCCACTGCAATGCACACGTTACCCAACCAAGAGCGTGAACGAATTTGCCGCCTTCTCCGCGACGAACGGCCCGAGCTGTATGGACGCATCCTTAACGGACTGCTCGCCATGATCCAAAGCGCCAGCCAGGGTAAACGCATGTACCTTCGCTTCGCTTTCTACCAGGATCGCCAAACCGGCCGTCCGAACGAAGCGCATAACATGATCCACTTGCTCACGGCCGCTGACACAGCAACCGTCTGGGAAAGCCTCAAAGCCTCGTCCGGCGTAGCTGAGCCAGTCGCAGCCTAAATCCTTCTCATCACCTACAGCACGGTAATTGCGACAGCGGACAACCGTGCTGTAGGCACTATCTTCCGCTCTCAACAACCACCAACTAAAAACGATATGTTCATAAAACAAACACTCCCAAAACCCAAAACGAGCCGGACCGTACTCCTCGTCAAAACAAACACGCTCGGCCTCTTCAGCCTCGCAATCTTTCCCAATGAGAGCCGATTAGTCACCATTGATACGAGACTAGAAGAACCAGCGATACGCATCTACCGCGAAGCAAAAACCGCCCAAACGGTTTTCAAAGAACAACTCGAAATCACTCTCCAAAATGGCTGGACCATCGCATACGACGGACCACTTCACGGGTAAAAGAGCGGATTTAAGCTGACGGCAAACTCTGAAACAGTTCCTGGGCAGCCCCGGCTTTTCCCAACGGGCAAGAGCGCGTCCCTGCCTCCCGCGCTCGCACAAGGCGTGCAAAATAGTCGTGTTTCGGATCCGAAAACACCAGCAGCACCAGAATCGAACCCTCGGATGTGATTCTTCACATCCAGCCCCGCAAAACTCCAGTTTTAGACACCGGAAAAAGTTAGCGGAAAGGTGTTGCAACCAACATAGGCACCGCCAACCGAGGAGTTAGAGATGATTGAAAACGCAACCAACTACCTGTTCATCCAGCACAGCCACCAAACGCTCGTAATGAGCATTGCGTTTTACTTTCTGCTCTACTCCTCATCAACGCCGAAACAATCATAGCGGCCCTCAAACACGCCGCCCGATCACACACGCTGATCTAAACAAGAATCTAAACCCTGTCGGACAGCTCGAAGCACATTCCAAAAAAGAAGAGTGCTCGCACCACACTGGGTTGAGCGCAATACAACAAAGAAGGGCAATCGATAGACCACTAGGAGTAAGAAACTTACTTTGACCTGGTCTAGCAATTCGAAAGCCCGCACGCAAAGTCTGACATTAGCGAACAACTTGTCCGTCAAACGCAGGTCGTTCATTTCACTAAACAAGCTAAAGTCACCCACTCTCAAAGGAGTCTTCAGATCATGTCATTTGCAAAAGTAACTGTCGTTGGAAACCTCGGCGCGGACCCGGAACTTCGCTACATGCCCAACGGCAATCCCGTCACCTCTTTCTCGATTTGCGCTAACGAGCGCCGAGGATCAGGCGAAGACAGAACCGAGAAGCAGTTGTGGTTCAAAGCGAACGTCTTCGGCAACTCCGCGGAAGCGGTAGCCACGCACCTCAAAAAGGGCGACCCCGTCTACCTCGAGGGCCGCATCAACCCGGAATTGTGGAAAGGCCGCGATGGGGAAACCCGCCTGACCATGAACATCAACACCAGCGACGTTCAGTTCCTCGCGGGAATGAAACGAAGTCGCGCTGGTGCAGCCGGCAGCGAGACGGAAGCCTCGACTGAAGCCGCAGACGGCGATGGTCAGCCAAAAGACGATATTCCTTTCTGAGGATCGTCAAGCTTGACCGACAAATACGATTGGGCGGCCCAACCACGGGTCGCCCAAATCGTCATCCTCACAAATCAATCATTGTCGCTTGCAAACTACCGCAAAGCGACTCGCCTTTTTTCATGTCGCCCACCGGAGCACATCATGTCTGAACGAAAACTCGTCACAATCACCGCCGATGGCGCCTGTCTCGGAAACGGCCAAGCCCAAACACGCGCAGCCGCAGCCGCTATACTCAACTACCAGGGACGCCGCCGCGTCGTGGCTGAATACATCGGCGAAAGCACCAACCAGCGCGCCGAAATAATCGCCGTTGCGCGCGGGCTCGAATCCTTGAACGAACCATGCACAGTGATCATACGTTCCGACTCACGCTATGTAGTCGAAACGATGAAAGGCGCGTACAAACGACGAACCAATCACGACTGCTGGACCAGACTCGACACCGCCGCACAGATCCACGAAGTCACTTACGAATGGATCAAAGGCCATAACGGCAACACAGAGCAGGAAGCCGCGGACACGATCGCGCGCTCCATCGCCGAAATCGGCGAAGTCACTGAACTCATTCTCACGGAAGCCGTGCAACGACTAGAAAACGTAATCACACCAGCTCTCCGAAACGCCGTTTCCGAAGGCCTCCAATATCTTGCAAACGATTGCGACGGCGCTCGCACGCGCGACGGAGTCGGATTCAGCAAATTCGACGCAGACTTCGGCCACCGCCTCGCAACAAAAACAGTTCTCAACCCTCGCGAGCTGGCCGCCGGCAGAAAGCTTCTCCGCCGCTACGCGGGCCAATTGGCAAGCTATAACCCAGCTCTCGTCGCCATACTTTAGGAAACGTCTATCCGCCGCACAGAAAAAGAAGGCGGAATCCATGAGACCGACTCAACTTCTCCAGGAGCACGCCATGAAACTCTCAGCTCGATTCAGCCAAATCTTCGCCCTCCTCGTCATCACTCTAACTTTGCTCACCGTAAGTGTCTTCGCCAGCTCGAAGTCAACCGCAAACTACGGAGACCCACAAGGCACGAGCGCCCACCCGCACCTCTCCGCAGCCAAGACCATCAAAGGCGCTGCAATCGCATACACCCAAACCGGCGCGCTCAAGCCGCAGAACATTTACTCTTTTGCTGAAGACGGACACGCGCTCCGCTCCAATCGCTTCAACATGCCCGATCCTCTGCGCTACGCGATCACCACATCGCCCGGATTTGGGAACGTCATCCGAAAAGCCCGAATTAAGCGAAAAGGAAATTTTCAAGGCTAACAACCAAAGGCAGGACTGGAAACATCTGGTCGGCGGAAGGCTCTGGTCAATACCGGGGCCTTCCGCTTAAGCCTTTTTTGCCGGCATCTAAGCTCAGGCCGCATGGCCTGCGCACCCCGAACCGGGAGACCAGCGGCGCTTAACAAAATTGCTCCTACGCACAGCCTCATATCCCTACCCTAACCGCCACTCTGCGCGGGCGGCTTTTCCTTGGCTACCGTTAGAACTGCAAGCATCAGAATTCACCGCTTCGCTAAACTCGTTGATTTCAACGAACCTCGGCGAATTCAATGAAGGATTACTCCCTTTCGAATTACGATCTCCATCAACGAACTCACTAAAATCAGCGAGTTCGCCGATCAACAAGAAGGAAACTCAAAATGAAACGGCGTACACAAGGAATTTGTGGATCATGCGGCAGCGGTTGTCTTGTCAGGCTCCGGTCGTTTTGGACCACCGGCTTGCGAATGCTGCTTTGTGCTACCTGTGAAAAACTATTCCCTTTGAACAAACCGTAAGCCGAGAAGTTCACTGAACTAGAAAGCGGCCATCACGAGTTCGCAACTAAGATCTTCCGTCCGAATGCCTCCCGGCCGGAAGCCACCGGCGGGGCTGCCTCGTTGCCAGGGCACGCCCCGTCCGCTCCATTCCAAAGAAAGCAAAATAAAGCAAGTCATTGAACCTCATTTGAAAATCGGCGAGGTCGCCGAATTCAAAAAGCAAACCAGAAGGTCGTGAGCAATAGCATTAGCCGGCTATTCAAAAATACAGATAACGACGGCTTAAAATCGCACCCTGTAACCTACCCAAAAAGAAATCGGACCAGGCATAACCCATGATCCGCATCACCGTAACCACAAAAACAAAGATAGATACCGGACGTCCCAATCTTACCGTTGCCGAGATAAATCTTCTCCTGCCTTTCACAATCACTGGAATTCCCGATGAACTGTCAGACGATCAGCGCGATGCGCTATCAACACTCGTCTGCCAAGCTCTTGTTCCATTACGACGTTCCATCACTCCAATAACAGCCTGAACCTCAAACTACCAGCGAGTTCGCCGACAGGAACACTACT
>WNFU01005716.1_pt1 | contig 15734 bp, 17 predicted proteins | sample 5400121 | NCBI WGS metagenome assembly WNFU01 (sample SAMN13153360, study PRJNA577476) | soil metagenome | isolation source: 100 cm soil or saprolite under grassland replicate 1 | place: USA:California | collected 2016-06-15
CGAGAGCGATGCCCGGGGGACCGCGTCGGTCGCCATGGAGAAGATCGTCCGGGACCATCCGACGCTCAACGCCAGCTACCTCGAACGGGTGTCGCGGATGCAGGAGCTCGTGCTCGACGAGGCGCGCACCCGCACCGGCTGGCCCGATCCGGCCGACCCGCGCACCGCGGCCATCGTCGGTGCGGCCTTCTCCTGCCTCATCGCTGCCTGGACCACCTGGCTCACCACCAACCGGGCACGGCCGTTCGGCGAGCTACTCGACCAGGCGATGGACGCCATCCAGCCCACCTGACCCGCGTGGCTGGCACCAGGGCGGACATCGACATCGCCGTGACTGCGGCCGGCCCTGCTGAGCGGGCGGAAGGCTGACGCAGGCCCGCTCACGGCTGCTCGGCCTTGGCTTGTCAATGTGAGGGCTCAGGACCGTGCCAGCGTGCCTGCGATGAGCGTGGCGACGGCGCTCTCCAGTGCGGTGCGCAGGTCCAGGCGGAGTTCGAGCACGGTGGGGTCGGCCTCGTAGGCGGCGAGCGCGCTGGCCGACGGCCGGCAGTAGCTCGACAGGGCACCGGCGAGGATCAACGTGGTGTCGGATGCGGTCGCGATGTAGGCGATGGCGGACCGCTTGTGCCGCAAGACGACCTCGACGGACACGTTGTGCTCCAGCACGTTGGTCTGTGCGTTGATGAGATCGCACAACATCGTCTGGCGGGTGAGGGAGGCGCTGAGCACCGCGGCTACCTGGTCGCCGCGCTCGCGCGCCGAGCCGCGCGGGTCGACACCCGCGGCCAACTCGTCCGGCAGCTGCGCCAGCCATCGCGTCATGGCGCGCTCCAGTAACTCGAACAGCACCGCCTCACGGGACTCGAAGTAGCGCAATACGTTCGACTTGGCCAGCCCGACCCGCCGGCTCAGCTCGTTGAGGCTTATCTCGGCCACCGACATCTCGTCGAGCATCGCCACCGCCGTGTCCAGGATCGTCTGGCGCCGGATCTCGCGCTGTTCCGTACTGCGCGCCCGTTGGAATGTCATAGCCCACAGTTTACAAACCATCGGTCTCTTGACAGTAGACCGTCGGTCTCTTAGTGTCGGAAGTCGCAACAGACCGACGGTCTAAAGGGAGAGCGCCATGAAGTGAACGAACACGACATCCCCGCCCAGAAGGGCCGCGTGGCCGTCGTGACCGGCGCCAACACCGGCCTCGGCCTCGCAACCGCCCGAGCACTCGCGGCATGGATCGTCCCGACCATCCCGTTCACGACCCGGCGGTAGTCCTCGCGAGGACTACCGCCGGTCACCCACCCCAGCACGGCCGCCGTCGGCCGGCTGGTAGCGGCGCGCCACGTCGGCGCGAACACGACAGCAACCAGCGTGTCGCGCACCTTGTGGGCATCGACGGCGAACATGGTCCGCCAGCTGACCGGCGCCGCGACCTGGCAAACCCCGAGGTGTGGCCGGAAGGCCGCCATCGGGCCCGCGCCGGCCGTCGGTGTCGCACCGGGTTGCGCCCGAGACTTCCATCCCTTTCGGAACAGCATCGTCAGCGGCGCATTTGCCCCGCCTAGTTCATCGCAACGGCCGTCCCGCTTGATGGCCGGTAAGTAGCAGGAGGCTTCACGTCATGAGCAAGGTCTGGTTCATCACCGGTTCGTCGCGCGGTTTCGGCCGCGAGTTCGCCCTCGCCGCTCTGGAGCGCGGCGACCAGGTCGCCGCCACCGCCCGGGACGCCGGCACGCTGAATGACCTGGTCGAGCGGTTCGGCGACGCGGTGCTGCCGCTGCGCGTGGACGTCACCGATCGGGCACAGGTGTTCGACGCGGTCGCGGCCGCCCAGCAGCGGTTCGGCCGGCTGGATGTGGTGGTCAACAACGCCGGGTACGCCCTGGTCGGTGCCGTGGAGGAGATCAGCGAGCAGGAGCTGCGCGACCAACTGGAGACGAACCTGTTCGGGGTATTGCACGTTACTCAGGCGGTGCTGCCGGTACTGCGCGCGCAGGGCAGCGGCCACATCTTCCAGATCTCGTCCGCCCTGGGCCAGCTCGCGATGGCGGGGGCGGGCGGCTACAGCGCCTCCAAGTTCGCCCTGGAGGGTCTGAGCGACGCACTTTCCCAGGAAGTCGCACCACACGGCATCAAGGTCACGCTGATCGAGCCCGGCGGCTACAACACCGGCTTCAGCAGCGCGTCGGTCTTCGCCGCGGACCGCAAGGACGCCTACGACGCCCTGCATGCCGCACTGCTCGAACAGGCCGCCGCGGGAACGGAGCCTGGGCCCGAAGGTGTCGGTCCGGCGATCCTGCAGCTGGTCGACGCGCAGGACCCGCCGCTGCGGGTCTTCTTCGGCGAAGGCCCCACCCAGTGGGTGCCCGCGGTGTACCAGCAGCGCCTGCAGACCTGGGCCGAGTGGTCGCCCCTGTCCAAGGCCGCCGAAGGCAAGTAGCGAGCAAGGCCGCCTAAAGCCGATGAACGCATTCCTGATCTTGACGTTGGCCCGACTCCGGGGGCCTGAATCGAGTTGATGCGCGGCCGTCTGGCGGTCTGCGCTCACCTACGCGCGAACCGCCGTCAGTGACTGCGTTGCCCTATCAAGTTGGCATGGCACGGTTGTAGCCGGCGCTCCGGGTGCTCACTGGGTGAAGTGTTGCGGGCGGGGCGTGACCGTCGATGTCGGCGGCGAGTTGCTTGGCGTAGTCGACGAGCAGGTGGTTGAGCGCGATGTCGTGCGGCCGGGTGCAGTCGTCGCGGAAGCGGGCGAACATCGAGTAGGCGCTGAGCCGCCAGGCGTTGCGGCGGTGGGCGGGCTGCTGATCGCGGATGGGATGCGGGGCGAAGACGTGTTCGCTGCCGGTCAGCCGCGACCACACGATGATCGAGGCGCATTGGCGTTTCCGGTCGCCGAGTTCGGGCTTTCCCCCGTCGATCCAGGGTGGCAGTTGGGCAACTATGTGCCGCCAGGCGTCGGCGTCGATGCACCAGTCCCGCAGGGCGGTGCGTCGGTGGTGGTAGTCGACGCGGTGGGTGCTGGCCTCGATGTGGTCGGCGAGGTCGTGGACGGCCGCCTCGAACTCGTGCGGGTCGCTGCGTTGGCGGGCCCAGGCGTGCACCGCGCCGACGCTGGAGTAGCAGCGGTAGTGGATTGACTCGGTGTCGGGCAGTCCGAGCCGGACGGCGGCCTCGCGGACGGACCCTCCGGCGGTCATCTGACACAGATGCAGCGCGGCGGTGCGACGCAAGTGCGTCAGATTGATGCCGTCGAAGTGGGTGTTCAGGCCCGAACGGAGTCCGGCGGATCGGGTCGCGCAGTGCCCGACCTCGTCGGTCGCGGGCGTAGGTCTGCAGGACCGGGGCAACGGCTTGCCGCAGTCCTTCGGAGCTGTCGGGCCGCTCAACGAGGAAACGCCGGGTCCAGTCCGCCCGGCCGGGCCGGCGCGGGTCATGGGTCAGCAGGTGTCGCAGATGGCCGGTGAGATCGCGCGGCGAGCCGAGGGCGAGCAGCCCGTCCGCTCCGGCCAGCAGCGCCGCGCACGCCACCGCGTCTGTGGGCGGTGTCCGGTGCTGGTTCTGCATCAGCATCCCGTAGTCGTTACTGGTCTGCCGACACCGATCCGCGATGTGTCGCTGTTCATCGTCGAGGTGTTCCTCGATCGCATCGGCCAGGACGGCGCCGGGAACCAGGTCACGGGCCAGCGGCCAGGACCGACGGATCAGATAGCTCAACTGCACCAGGTCGATGAAGTACTGGGCGGCGCTGGTGTGCTGCCCGAGGACCTCAACGGTGTCGGGGCCAGCGGGGTCGAGCGCGTCCAGCATGCGCCGCTGCATACGCAGCATCGCAGCGCTCGGCGTGGCCGCTGCCGGGGCTTCGGGCAGCCAGGCGCCGCAAGCGGCGTGGGCGGTGCGCGGATCATGGGCCGGCGGGCCAACCGTGGCCCGGCACTGGGTGGGATGCAGGGTATGGGCCCGCCAACCGGGCAGGAAGCCGTACTCACGGTGGTGGATGAGATGCCCGCCAGTGGCACAGCGGTGCTGCAGATAGCGGCGATGAGCGGTGCAGGCGAACACGACCGGCAGCCGCCAGGCGCGGCGCCAGCCTCCGCCGTGGCGGCGCTGGAGATCGCTGCCGTCACCGGCCAGGCAGTCCGGGCAATAGCGGGTGGACCTGAGGAACAGCCACTGGCCGAGGTGAAGCCTGCCGCTGCCGCCGCAGCGCCCCGTCGGCTCTGGTCTGGCCCGCGCGGGTGGGTAGCGTTCGGCGTACCCGCTGAGGAACAACGCGGTCGCCTCGCCGTCGGTGAGGCGGGTAGCGTGGGCGAACCGCCGCAGCGCGGCCGGGGCCGCGCCGATGAGGAGCCGGACCCGGGCCGGCGCAGTGTAGCGGTTGCCGTTGGCCGGGCGAGCAGACCGGCGGCGACGACCAACCGGCTCGGGGCCATGTCCAGCCGATGCGCGAGGCGCAGCAGATATCCGCTGATCGACTCATCGGTCAGCGGGTCGAGACTGCGGGGCAGCCGGTAGCCGGTCATGCGCTGCGGCTGGCGTCGGCCGTTGCGGGAACGCCGTGGTCGTCGAAGACGGTGTTGCGACCTCGGCGGCCCGATCGCCGGCGTGCAGCGGGTGCGGTGCCCGCTGCGGGGACCGGCGGAACCTCACCAGCGGTCGCATCCCGGGTGGGATCGTTGCCGAGATTAACCACGATGCTGTCCAGCAGAGCCTCGGTGAGCTGCTCGGCGCCGCTGTCGAGGGCCTCGGTGCAGCCGTCTTCGATGAGGCGCTCCAGCAGGCCGACGACCCCGGTGGTGCGGCGGAACAGGTACTCGGGCATGGTGCCGCCGGTGAGCATGCCCGAGGTGGCGTGCAGCAGCCGCAACTGCTGCTCCAGCCCGGTCAGGTGCGCGGTCCACGCCGCGATGTGCTCGGCCGAGTCGTAACGGAACGCCTCCAGGTGGACCAGGTCGAAACGGCGTTCCGTCTGGGTGGACGGGTCGTCTCCGGCGGCGGTCGTGGACGGGAAGACGATCTGCCTGGTGCGCGGGTCGTGGCGGCCTTCTCGCAGCAGGCCGGAGCCGGGGATGTCCACGCCGATGAGGACCAGTGTCAGCGGCCACGGAAAACTCCCCGTAGGTGGCCAAAAAGCTCCCCGCCGATGGCCATGGATCTCCCTGGTGGCGGTCATGTTTCTCCCCAGTTCAGCCGTGTCGCTGCGCCTGGTTGGCGTAGCGGTCGGCTGCCCTGGAGCCAGGTTGATCTGGCTTCGGGGAAGGACGGACGTGAAGCGACCGGAGGAGATCATGGAGATTCTGGAGGCGTACGACCTGACTGGTAGTTACCGGGCGGCGGCGGAGCTGGCCGGGTGTGACCACCACACGGTGGCGCACTATGTGGCGCTGCGGGAGGCCGGCCGGGCGCCGGAGCGGATGCACGCGGAGCGGGTGGCCGACCCGTTCCTGGCGAAGATCGAGGAGTGGGTGGAGCGCTCGCGTGGCCGGGTCGGCGCGGACGTGTGCCATGACAAGCTGCGGGCGATGGGCTACCTGGGTTCGGAGCGCACCACCCGGCGGGCGGTGGCCGAGGCGAAGAAGCTGTGGCGGGCCGGCCATCGGCGGGTGTACCGGCCATGGGTCCCGGAACCGGGGCTGTGGCTGCAGTTCGACTGGGGTGACGGGCCGACGGTGGCCGGTAAGCGGACCCAGTTGTGGTGCGCGTGGCTGGCCTGGTCCCGGTTCCGGGTCGTGTTATCCACTGTGGACAAGACGCTGCCGACGTTGTTGGCGTGCCTGGACACCACGTTGCGGCGGCTGGGCGGGGTACCGACCTACGCGCTGCCAGAAAATGTTCCGCGGAACATTTTCTGGCTTCTGTTCCCCGCTCCGTCATGTGGCCGGTGAGATCGCGACCCAGTGGGCTCAGGGTTCACCGGCGGTACCGGCCACATAACGATCAGAGCGATGAGAGCCAGTCGAGCAGCGCTTGGTCGGTCCTCCAGATCGGGCGTGGGCGGGATCCCTCCGAAGTACCGCCCGGCTCGGTGCTCCGGAGTGCCTCGATCTTGGCTCTTGTGGTGATCTCGGCGTAGCGGTTCGTGGTGGTGAGATCGGCGTGGCCAAGCCATGCGCGGATGACGTTCACCTCGACACCGGCGTCGAGAAGGTGCACGGCAGCGGTGTGGCGGAAGAGGTGTGGGCTTACCCTGCGTCCGGCGCGGGTGTCGTCGAGTTGCCCTGCGTGGCGCCGGACAATCTTGTAGATGCCGAAGCGTGTCAGCGCCTGGCCGGCGGCGGAACGGAACACGGGCGTGTCGGCCGCTGCTGGCGGGTTCGATGAGTTCAGGAGCTCAGCCAACAGCGCTGCGGTCCGGCTCCATAGTGGACAGGTTCGCCACTTGTCGCCCTTGCCGTGGAGGCGGGCCACTGCACTGTCATCGACGTTGAGGTGTCCGGCCCGTAGATCGGCGATCTCTTGGACCCGTGCGCCGGTGTTGTAGAGGAACAGCAGCAGCGCCCGATCTCGTAGTGCGAAGCGGCCAGTCCGGGGCAGGTGTTGCAGCAGCGTCTCGATCTCGTCGCGTTCCAGGAAGTGTGTCTCCGCCGGTGCTGCCCGCTTTGTCGGGATGGCCGCGACCTGCTGGCAGACGCCGAGCATCTCCGGTTCGCGGGTGGCGATGTACTCGAACAGAGTGTGCAGGGCCGCCAGGCGTTGGTTGCGGGTGCGGACGTGGTTGGCGCGGTCGTGCTCGAGGTGGCGCAGGAAGCCAAGGATCCGTTCGAAGCTCAGGTCCTCGATGGTGAGCTTGGTGAGCTTCGTGCCCTTGTTCTCAGCCACGAAGCACAGCAGTAGCCGGATGGTGTCGCGGTAGCTGCGCACTGATGCTGGCCGGAGACCCTTGGCCGTGATCAGGTGGTCGAGGAAGAAGGACTGGACGAGCGGCCCGAGCGGACGCGATCCGGTCATGGCTTCCCCTCCGTCCACGCGGGCTCCGCGAACGCCTCGAAGCGCTGGCTGGCCTCGGCGAGCAGTTGCGGCGTGATGGTCAGGTAGATGGCGGTGGATGCTGGGTCGACGTGGCCCATGAAGGTCGACAGCCGGTAGAGCCGTGTCTGCGGATCGACGTCCTCGCGGTACCAGCGGGTCAGGCGTCCCACTGCGAACGAGTGGCGCAGGCAGTGAAGGCGGGGTGGGGAAACACCGGCAGGGACCGGGAATGCTAGCTCAGCCATCAGCCGGTGGAACGTCTGGCTCGCGCTGCACGGATGGACGCTGCGGCGGCCGTCAAAGCTGAACAGCGGGTCCCCGTCACCGGCGCCGCGGCGTTCGACCTGGCGGGTCAGGAGTTCGCCGATGCGTGGCCCGTGAGGAACCAGGCGGCTCTTGCCGAACTTGCCGCCGCGCACCGTCAGGAGTTGCCGCCCCGGCGTCGACGTCGCCGATGCGAAGACCGCATGCTTCCCCGGAGCGCAGGCCCAGCCCGTAGCAGAGGGCGAAGATGGCGTGGTAGATCGGTCCGCGCCCAACAGCCCTCGAATTGTCGGGGAGGGCTGCGGCGGCTTTCAACAGCCGGCGGGCCTGGCCGACGTCGAACAGGAACGGCAGACGCACATCCGTCTCGTGTCGCCGGGTTCTGCGCAGGGGCGAGGCTTTCAGACGCTGCTGAGCGACGGTCCAGTCGAGGAAGCAGCAGACGACCCCGACGAGGTGGTTGAAGCTGCGGGCTCTTGTCCTGGGCCGCGACGCGACGAACATCTCGAGCAGGGAGGGAGTGAGCTGGGGCAGGCCCTCCACGCCGTGCTGGCCGGCGAACGCGAGCAGCAGGCGTAGCGTCGCCTCCTCGGTATCGTACTTGCGTCCCAGCGCCCGCTTGTGGGCGAGGAAGTCTGCGACGGCGGCGGCCAGGCTGTCGTTCATGCCAGGGCCTCCTCTCCATCGCCGATCGCGACCTCCCGCAGCGCTTCGACAGCGACCTTGGCGTATACCTCAGTCGAGCGCGCGGAACGGTGCCCGATGAAGTCGCCGATGGTCTTGAGGTCGAAGTTCGCATCGACCAGGCGCTGCACCGCCGAGTGCCGCAGGGTGTGCGATCCCGGCCGGGGAACATCGACACCCGCTTTGAGCAGGTAGAAGCGGGCCAGCGACGATACCGCGGCGGCGCCGATCGGCCGCCGAGGAGCAACGGCGCGGTAGAACACGTGGCGATCGGTCGTGGTCGGGCGACCCTGGCGCAGGTAGTCGAGGAGGGCCTCACCCACCACCGTGGACAGCGGGAAGGCCGTTGAGTGACCAGCCTTGCGCTCAGGGATCGCCAGACGCTCGCGCTTCCAGTCGATGTCGTCCATCGTGAGGGCAGCGATCTCCCGCCCGCGCAGGCCGTAGGTGACCAGCAGGAGCAGGATCACGTAATCGCGTCGGCCCGCGACTGTCCTCCGGTCGACGCCGGCGAGGACCCGGTTGACGTCGTCCCATGAAATGGACCGGGGAATGTTCGACAGCCGGTAGACCTGCGGCCATCCCACGGTGGCGCTCAGGTCGCTGGCAAGGATGCGTTGCCGGTGCGCGTAGCGCAGGAACACTCGCAGGGCACCAGCGCACCCACCGACCGTGCTCTTGGCCAGTCCCGCGCCGGCACGCTCGACGATGAAGGCGCTCAGGATCACCGGCGAGAGCTCCTGGATTGACTTCACGCCGATGCGCCCCAGGTATGCCTCGAAGGGGCGCAAGTGGTGACGGTAGCTGTCCACCGACACCGGACGAAGTCCCCGCTCCTCGACCAGATAGTCGAAGAACCCAGGTGCGACGTCGACGAACGGCTGATCGTGGTGAGGCCGGCCAATCGGCTCATAGCCGGGCACCACAACCGAGAGCATCTGCTCGACCGGGCCGCGGACCTCCTTCGCCATCGGCCTCGTCGAGCTGGCTGCATGGTGGGCCGCGACGCGGGCAGCCACGAACGCCTCGACATGCGTTGGCAGATCACCGACGGCGCGCGCACCTCGCTGCCAGGCAAACTCGCCGAAGGCGAACCCGACAGGCACGCGGCGCCAGATGCTCTTCGCGCGGTAGCCCTGGCCTGCCATCCAGGCCACATACGCCTCGATCTCGGCCGCGATCCACGACCCCCGAAGCCGATCGATAGTCGACGGCTTGAGGAAGTACTGCTCCAGCATGGACAACCTCCGTTCTGCTGATGAATCGGAGGAGGAACCATCCCAGAAGCCGCCAGCGTTATGTGCCCGCGCTGCCCGCTCATCGCCGCGCTGTCACCGGCGCCAGCATCACGGGGCACATAACGGAGCGGGGAACAGAAGACCGACAACGAACGCACCGTCACTGTGGACCACGTGGCGCAGATTGCGGTGCGCCACCCGCAGATCGTGGCCGCTGGCCGGCACTACGGGCTGACGATTGCCACCTGCGTGCCGGCCGACCCGGAGTCCAAGGGCGGGTCGGAGGCCACGGTGCGGATCGCCAAACGGGACCTGCTACCCACGGCGGTGAACCTGCGCCCGGCGTACGCGTCGTTCGCCGAGCTGGAACAGGCGTGTGCGGCGTTCTGCGGCCAGGTCAACGCCCGGGTCCATCGGGAGACCGGCCGGACCCCAGTGGAGATGCTGGCCGAGGAACGCGGCCGGCTGCACCGGGTGCCGGACGCGGCGTTGACCACGGTGTTCGGCGAGACCCGCAAGGTGATGTGGGACTCCACGATCAGCGTGGCCGGGGTGCGCTACTCGATCCCCAGCGGGCTGGTCGACGAACGGGTCTGGGTCCGGCTCGCCGGCGACGAGCTCGTCGTCACCCACGTCGGCGCGGACGGTCCGGTCGAGGTGGCCCGCCACCAGCGGTCCACCCGGGGCCGTCCGTCCATTAAGGACGAACACTACCCACCCCGGCCGCCCGGCGCGTTGAACCGCCAGCCCCGAGCGCGAAACGGCCAGGAGTCGGCGTTCCTGGCCATCGGTGCGGGCGCCACCCAGTGGCTGGTCGAGGCCGCCGCGGCCGGCGCCAACCGGATCCGCACCAAGATGGCCGAGGCGATCACGTTGGCCAAGCTGCACGGCGCCGAGCCGGTCGACCGGGCGCTGGGCGCCGCCGCGGCCGCTGGTCGGTTCGCCGACGGCGACCTGCGGACCATCCTGGACCACCAACGCCACGGGTCGCTCGCCGAACCCCGCCGGGCCAGCGAGCGGCACAGCCTACAGCCCGGAACCAGCGCCTGGGCCGCGTTCGGGGCAGGTGACCAGTCATGACCACCAGCACCGGCAAACGGCGGCCACCGGCCGCGGTAGCCGCCCCCACCGGCGACCCGCTGGACGAGGCGCTGAGCCTGACCCGCCGGCTGCGGCTGCCCTACCTACGCAACGCGATGGCCGACGTGGTGCCCACCGCCCGCGCGCAGCGCTGGGACCCGGCCGAACTGGTCCGGGTGCTGCTCGCCGAGGAGGCCGCCGGCCGCGACGAGGCCACCATCCGCGCCCGCCGCCGCCGCGCCGGGTTCCCCGCCGGCAAGACCTTCGACACCTGGGACGAGACCGCCTCGTCCATCCCGAGACCCACCCAGCACGCACTGTCCACATTGGAATGGGTTACCAGACAAGAGAACCTCTGTGTCTGCGGGCCATCGGGCACGGGCAAGTCGCACTTCTGCGAGGCGCTGAGCCAACGCGCCATCGACCGCGGCATGACCGTCGCCTGGTTCTCCATCGAAGACCTCGGCACCCTGGTCCGCCGCCACCGCGCCGACGACTCCGTCGCCAAGGCCATCACCCGGATCATGCGGGCCGACCTCGTCACGGTCGACGACATCGGCCTGCTGCCGATCAGCCCGGACGCCGCCGAAGGCTTCTACCGCCTCGTCGACGCCGCCTACGAACGACGCGCCCTAGCGATCAGCTCCAACCTGCACCCATCGGCGCTGGACGAGCTGATGCCCAAGACCTTGGCCACCGCCACCGTCGACCGGCTGCCGCACCACGCCCACATCGTGGTCACCCAGGGCGACTCGTTCCGGCTCACCGAGGCCACCGCCGGGAAGGGGGTGAAGCCCCTCACCTGACCAAAGGTGGGGAGAACCATGACCGCGCACGGGGAGCCAACATGGCCGCCAGCGGGGAACAAACACTGGCCGCCACCGGGGAGATCCACTGACCGCCAGTGGGGAGAACTCAATGACCGTTGACACCGGTTGATTACGCCGTGTTCGGCGTTGTCAGGTCCAGTTGAGGCGCTGTCGTAGCAGGGACTGCTCGGCCGGGTTGGCCGTTAGTTCGAGGGCGCGTTCGTCGGCGGCGCGTGCCTGGTCGGCCCGGCCGAGGTCGCGCAGGAGTTCGGCGCGGGTGGCGTGGAGCAGGTGGTAGCCGTCCAGTGCGTCATCGAGGGCGTCCAGTTCGGACAGTGCCGCCGCGGGTCCGGTGATGTAGCGCAGCGCGATCGCGCGGTGCAGCCGGGTTACCGGTGACGGGGCCAGGTGCAGGAGCATGTCGTAGAGCACGACGATCTGGGTCCAGTCGGTGTCCTCCCACCGTTTGGCCTCGGCGTGGCAGGCGACGATCGCCGCCTGTAGTTGGTACGGCCCAAGCCGCTTGAATGTGGCGGCGCGGGCGATCAGCCGGGCGGCGTCGGCGATGGCCTCGTGGTCCCACCGGGAGCGGTCCTGGTCCTGGAGCTGGATGATGCCGCCATGTGGGGTGAAGCGGGCCGCCGCCCTGGCCCGGTGCAGCCGGATCAGGGCGAGCAGGCCGGCCACCTCGGGTTCGGTGGGCATGAGCTGGTGCAGCAGCGTGGCCAGGAACTCGGCGTCGTCGACCAGGTCGCGGGACTGGGCCTGCTGGCCGCCGCTGGACAGGTAGCCCTCGTTGAACAGCAGGTACACCACGGTCAGGACCTCGGCGAGGCGGGCGCCGAGCTCGTCGGCGGAGGGGATCCGGTACGGGATGCCCGCGTCGCTGATCTTGCGTTTGGCGCGGGTGATCCGCTGCGCCACCGTGGTCTCCGGGATGAGGAACGCCTTGGCGATCTGGGCGGTGGTCAGCCCGCACACGACCCGCAGGGTGAGCGCGACCTGTGCGGTGCGCGGCAGGGCCGGGTGGCAGCAGGTGAAGATCAACCGCAGCCGGTCGTCCGGCTCGGGTTCGGCCGGCCACGGCACGAGGGCGAGCTTGTCCCGGTGGCGGCTCTCCCGGCGCAGCACGTCCAGGCCCCGGCGGCGGGCCACGGTGTACAGCCAGCCGTCCGGCCGCTCCGGGATGCCCTCGACCGGCCAGTGGGTCAGGGCCGCCTCGACGGCGTCCTGCACCAGGTCTTCGGCGGCGGCGAAGTCGCCGACCAGGTGCACGAGGGAGGCGGCGAGCCGGCCGGCGTGGTCGCGGACCACGCGGGCCAGCTCGGCGTGCGAGGGCCGGGTCATGAGGCGACGGGCCGGATCTCCACCACCGGGCACGCCGGCCATGCCTTGACCATCCGCAGCGCCTCGTCGAGGTCGGCGACGTCGATCTCGGCGAATCCGCTGACGACCTCCTTGCCTTCGACGAACGGCCCGTCGGTGATCAATGGCTCGCCGCCGTCCAGCCGCACCGTAGTGGCGGTATCCGCAGGCAGCAGGTGCGCATGATGGGTGATCTTGTCGGCGTGGTCGGCGAACCACTGGCGCACCCTGCCATAGGAGCGTTCCCGTTCCACCTCGCCCATCGCGGCCAGATCGGCGGCGAACTGTTCGGTGTCGACGAACATCAGCACGTACTTCACGACCTTCGCCTTTCAGCTGCTCGGCAGCGGCGCATACAGGTCGATGCCATTGCCGTCCGGATCCAGGACGGTGGCGTACCGCATGCCCCAAAACGCATCCCACGGCTCCCGTGACCCCTGGTATCCGGCACCGGTCAGCTCAGCGTATGCGGCGTCGATGTCGGCGGGTGACGGGAGCTGGAAGCACAGGTACACCGGCGGGCTGCCGGTGGCGCGGGTCCACCCCGGTCGGGCCGCCGCGGTCAGCTTCTCCGCGTCGAGCATCAGGTGCAGGCCGCCCGGCAGCTGGCAGCCGGCGTGTTCGGGCATGCTGGCATCGGGCTGGAAGTCCAGGCCCAGCCGGCGGTAGAAGGCGATCGAAGCGTCCAGGTCGGACACCACGATGTCAAGACTGTTGAATACGGGGTTCATTCTCGGCTCCTTGTCAACGGTGCCTGTCTCTACCCCCTAGACGACCGGCGCGCAGCCCGACACGACACCCGGCCAGATTCTTTCCGAACCCGATGCGTCGCCCACGGTCTCATTCTGCGTTTGATCTTGCTTGGGTGGTTCACCGGGTGGGTTTGACCGCGCCGAGCCGCTCGATGGTGCCCGCCCTGGTCCGGCCGCTGGCTTCGACGACCAGCCCGGCCTGCTCGACCAGCGGCAGCGGCCGGCGGGTCTGGTAATCGCCAGCCTGCCATACGGTGATCTGCTCCACCAGGTGCTGGCCGGCCCGCAGCAGCCGGTTGGGTGCGGCCACATGGTCGAACAGCAGCAGCCGCCCACCAGGGCGAAGCACCCGGTGCATCTCGGCGATGGCGGCCCGCTCGTCCGGGAACGCTGCACAGCGACAGCCTGCAAGTCGATCCGGCCCGGCGGCACCCCGGCTTCGGCCAGCGCGACGGCCAGCCGGTCGGCTTCGGCGGTGCGGACCTCACCACCGGCCCATGTCCGGTGGCGAGGTCCGCGAGGCTGCCTTGCCGCACACACCGATCCCGGTGAATGATCACCACGTGGTCGACGAGCTGCCGCGCCTCGGCCAGCAGGTGACTGGACACCAGCACGGTCCTGCCCTTGGCGGCCAGGTCGCGCAGCAGCCGGCGCAGCCAGGCGATGCCCTCTGGGTCCAAACCGGGCTCTGGCGCAGGTCACGTGATCTGCGCCGGTGCGGTGGTCCGGTCCGATCGCCAGATGAGCACCCCCAAGGCTGCGGAGACGGCGCATACCGCGCTGAGGGCCACGAACGCGGGACGGAGCCCGTCGACGAACTCGCCCGGCGTCCGGTAGCTGCCCGCTGTTGCGAAGACCGCGGTGGCGAGCGCCACCCCGAACACCGCCCCGACCTGGCGGAATGTGTTGCTGACGCCGGATGCAATGGCCGTTTGCGTGAGAGGCACGGACCGCATCACGGCCGAGGCGATCGTCGGGAAGGCGACCGCGATGCCGATGCCGGTCAGCAGCAGCGGTCCGACGATCGTGCCGTAGCCGCTGTTGTGGCTGACCACGACGCCGAGCAGCAGCAAACCGACCGCCTGCAGGCCGAGGCCAAGCGTTACCAGCGGTCTGTCACCGACCCGGTCGGCGAGCCGGCCGGCGAGCGGCGACACCGCTAGGGCCATTCCCGTGGCGGGCAGCAGTCGCAACCCCACGCCGAGCGGACTGTACCCCAACCCGAGTTGCAGGTACTGGGCAGTGAGGAAGCCGAACCCGAACACCCCGGCCATCAACCCGAAGCCCGTGACGCAGCCGGCGGCCAGGCCGCGGCTGGCAAACAGCGCCGTGGGCATCATCGGACGCGGCGTGCGGCGCTCCCACACCACGAACCCGGCAAGGATGAGAGCACCCCCAAGCAGCCCGCCAGCCACCGACGCCGAGGACCAGCCCGCGCTCTCGCCGTGGATCAGCGCCTGCGCGATAGCTAACACCCCCGCTGTGGCCAACACCACGCCGGCCAGATCCACCCGGCTGGTGAAGCTGCGCGCGCTTTCATGAATCCTCCACCACGCCAAGGCGGCGAGCAGCGCGCCGACCGGCACGTTCAGCCAGAAGATCCACTGCCAGGCCAGGCCCTCCACCACGGCCCCGCCTACCAGCGGCCCGGCGGCCACCGCCACCCCGGTGACCGCACCCCACAGGCCAAGCGCCCGTCCCCGCTCCTGCGGCGGCACCGCGTCGATGATCAAGGCAACGGAGAGCGGCACGGCCAGCCCACCGCCGACCCCTTGCGCAGCCCGTGCTGCCAGGAGCACCCCCACGGTCGGGCTGAGCGCGCACAGCGCCGACGCGGCAGTGAAGACCAGCACACCGCAGACGAACATCTGGCGCCGGCCGAACCGGTCGCCCAGCGTCGCCCCGGTCAGGATCGAGACGGCGAACGCGAGCTGGTAGGCGTCGACCGTCCAGCCCAGCACCTCCACCCCGCCTCCGTATTCCTGGTGCAGAGTCGGCAGCGCGGTCGCCACCACCAGCGCGTCCAAGCCAACCAGAAACGACGTGACCGAGCCGAGAGCCAGCACCCACCGTCGGGCCGACCCGGCCCGGACCTGTACCTGCTGTGAGGATCCTGCCCCGGCAACGTCAACAGATATCTCCACGTACATCACCTCCTGACCTGGAGACGATCGGCGACCGGCCGGATCCGACAACACCCACAAACCTGGGTCGTCGAGGTGCGCGCCGGGCAGGCTCCGCGCGGCGGACAGGATCATGTCGGCGGTGGCTTGGGCGGCGTGGTGGGCGATCTCCGGCAGTGGTGCCGGTGGTGGCGGGCCGGCGGGTTCGAGGCGTTGGTGCCGACCCCGGCGCGGGTGGAACCCCGCACTCCTGCGGAGGTCCTCGCGATGGCCGCCGGGCTCAAGCGGGAGAACCCGGACCGCACCGCCGCCCAGATGGTGCGGATCCTGCGCGCGCAGTCGGGGTGGGTGCCATCGGAACGCACCCTGCAACGCCATTTCAGGCACCTGGAGCTTGACCGTGACGTGCCGGCGAACTCGCCGGTGTTCGGCCGGTTCGAGGCCGACCGGTGC
>WNFU01005489.1_pt1 | contig 15732 bp, 13 predicted proteins | sample 5400121 | NCBI WGS metagenome assembly WNFU01 (sample SAMN13153360, study PRJNA577476) | soil metagenome | isolation source: 100 cm soil or saprolite under grassland replicate 1 | place: USA:California | collected 2016-06-15
GGTCGGTGAACGTGGTGGGCACGGCGAACTTGCTCGTCGCGGCGCGCGAGGCCGGCGTCGACAAGGTCGTCCACACGTCGTCGAGCGCGGTGTTCGGGATCCCCGAGAGCAACCCCGTCACCGAGGAGACGCCGTGCCATCCGCTCGAGGCGTACGGCCGGGCCAAGCTCGAGGCCGAGGTGCTGTGCCGCGAGGCCGTCGACGCCGGGCTCGACGTCACGATCGTCCGCCCGCGCACCATCCTCGGCCACGGCCGTCTCGGCATCATGGCCGTGCTGTTCGAGTTCGTCGCCGACGGCGCCCCCGTGTACGTCCTCGGCGGCGGCCACAACCGCTACCAGCTCGTCCACGCCTCCGACCTCGGCGACGCGTGCCTGCGCGCCGCCGCGCGCGAAGGTCCGTCCGTCTACAACATCGGCGCGACCGAGTTCGGGACGATGCGCGAGACGTTGCAAGCCCTCGTCGACCACGCCGGCACCGGGTCCCGAGTGCGGTCACTCCCGGTCGAGCCGGCGCGCATCGCGATGCGTGCCCTCGCCGGGCTCGGGCTGGCGCCGTTCGCGCCGTACCACTGGCTGCTGTACAGCGAGTCGTTGTGGTTCGACGTCACGCGCGCCCGCACGGAGCTCGACTGGGAGCCGAAGCATTCCAACGCGTCGATGGTCATCGAGTCGTACGAGTGGTTCCTTGCGCACCGGCACGAGCTCGAGACGGCTTCGCGTTCGCACCACCAATCCCCGGCCCGGCCAGGACTGTTGCGCGTGCTGAAGCGATTGCCGTAGAGAGCCGACGATGCGCGATCGGAAGTGGGCCATCTGGCTTGCGGTCATCGCGGCGGCGGGACTCGCGCTGCGCATCGGGTACGTGCTCGTCACGAAGAACCCGAGGTTCCTCGGCGGCGACGACTTCTACTACCACCACGGCGCCAACCTTCTCGCGGACGGCCGCGGCTTCCTGGACCCGATCGCGCTCCTGAAGGAGCACCGCACGACACCGGGGGCCAAGCACCCACCCGGGTACATCGTCGCCCTGGCGATCCCGTCGCTGTTCCGGCTCCGAAGCGTGCTCGACCACCAGATCTGGTCCTGCATCATCGGCGCCGGAACCGTGGTGCTCGTCGGCATCACCGGCAGGGAGATCGCGGGGCGGCGCGTCGGGCTGATCGCGGCGGTCGTCGCGGCCGTCTACCCCAACTTCTGGTTCGTCGACTCGGTCGTCATGTCCGAGACGCTGATCCTCTTCACCACCGCGCTGACGATTCTGCTCGCCTACCGGTTCGCGCGGCGGCCGAGCCTCGGACTCGCGATCGGCCTGGGGGTGGCGGTCGGCATCGCCGCGCTCACCAGAGCCGAGTCGATCCTGCTCGTCCCGCTGCTCCTCGTCCCGCTCGTCTTTCTCCTGCGCAGCGCGGCCATGAAACGGCGGCTGCAGCTCCTCGGCGTGGCCGTCGCGGCCACCGTGGTCACGATCGCGCCGTACGTCATCTACAACCTTGTGCGCTTCGAGCACCCGGTCTTTCTTTCGAGCAACCTCGAGCTCACGCTCCTGTCGGCGAACTGCGACAACACGTACTACGGGCCCAACATGGGCTACTGGTCGCTCGCGTGCGGGACGAGGTTCACGCCACCCAAGGGCGACGCGTCGGTGCAAGAGCTCTTCTACCGCGACAAGGTGCGCGACTACGTGAGCAACAACAAGTCGCGTGTCCCGATCGTCATGATCGCCCGCGAGGGACGGACGTGGGGGTTCTTCAACGCGAACCAGCAGATCACGATCGACCAGATCGAAGGGAAGGAGCTCAACGTCTCGCGGGTCGCGCTCGGGATGTTCTACGCGCTCTTGGCGCTGAGTGTCGTCGGTGCGATCGCGCTTCGTCGGAGGAAGGTGCTGCTGACACCGTTGCTCGCGGTCATCATCGCGGTGATCCTCACGGTCGCGTTCGTCTACGGCACGACGCGATTCCGCGCCCCGGCGGAAGTGCCGCTCGTCCTGCTGGGCGCGGTGGGCGTCGACGTCGTGATCCGGAGAGCCCGTCGCCTGGTGCGTGAGCGCCGCGAAGGCGGCGCCGAATCACCGAGCGAGGCGCACGAGCCGAGCCTCGCGAGGGCTGATACGAACGTGCTTCGTATACTTCGGGCCTCGTGAACCCGGACCGGAGACCCGGCACGGCGCTCCAGGACGTTGCCGAGACCGCGCAGGGCGATCGCACGAATCGCGACACTGAGACCGCCCCCGCCCATACCACGCCGCGCCGTCGACTGCGCCTGCCGACCGGCGACCGCTCCCGCGCACTGTGGATCGGAGCCGGTCTCCTCGCCCTGCTCGCCCTCCCGCTGATCGTCGCGCTGGCGGTGCTCGCGCAGAAGCGCTGGTACCCGATCCTCGACCTCGCCATGACCGAGCTGCGAGTGCGCGACGTGAGCAGCAGCCATCCGCCGCTCATCGGGCTCGTCGGCCGCATCGGCCCCCTTGGCCGCCAGGGCAGCCACCCGGGGCCGATCAGCTTCTGGGCGCTCTGGCCGGTGTACCGCTTGTTCGGCGCGTCGTCGTGGGCGATGCAGGTCTCCACGGTGGCGTTGCACCTGCTCGCGATGGGCACGGCGCTGTGGATCGCGTTCCGGCGAGCCGGTGTCCGGCTGATGATTGCCGTGGCCGCGGTGCTCGCCGTCCTCACGCACGCGTATGGCGCGCTCACGCTGACGCAGCCGTGGAACCCGTACCTCCCGCTGCTGGCCTTCATCGTGTTCCTGCTCGCGCTGTGGTCCGTGATCGCCGACGACCTGCCGATGCTGCCGGTCGCGGTGGTCGCCGGTTCCTTCTGCGCGCAGACGCACGTCCCGTACCTCGGGCTCGTCGGCGGCCTCGGCGCGTTGACCGTCGCGCTCGCGTCCTGGTCGGCGTACCGGCGCAGAAAGAACCGTGCCGCGTTGCGCCGTTACGCCGTGTGGTTGGCGATCGCGGCGGGGGTCGCCATCGTCGTCTGGACGCCGCCGGTCATCGACCAGATCGTCCACGACCCGGGCAACTTGTCGGTGCTTTCGGACTACTTCCGGAACCCGCCCGAGTCGCCCGTCGGGCTCCGCCGCGCGATCGACGTGCTGTTCGTCCACCTGAACCCGTTCCACTTGGTGCAGGAGCTGACGACCGACCGCACGCAGGTCGAAACCGGTTCGGCGGTGCCCGGCGTGCTGTTCCTCGGCGTGTGGGTTGCGTCGGCCGTGGCCGCGTGGCGACTCCGACACCGCGCGCTCCTGCGCCTCGACGTCGCGCTCGGCGTCGCGCTCGTCCTCGCGCTCGTGTCGATGAGCCGCATCTTCGGCCTCGTTTGGTACTACCTCGTCCTCTGGGCCTGGGGCATCACCGCGCTGATGATCCTGGCGGTGGTGTGGACTGCGGCGGTGCTCGTCGCCCGGCGCCTGGACCGTGCGTCGGCGGCCAAGGCAGGCCGCATCGGCACGGTCGGCCTGGCGGCGGTGCTCGTGCTCGTCACCGCCGCGTTCACCTACAACGCGGTGTCGGTCGACGTCCCCGCGCCTCGCCTCTCCCACACACTCGGCGTGCTCACCCGAAAGACCGCTGCCGCGCTCGACAGCAGGTCGGCGCCGGGCGGCGGCCGCGACGGGCGCTACCTCGTGACGCTGCGCGATCCCGTCGACATTGGTGCCATGGGCTATGGGCTCGTCAACGAGCTCGAGCGCCGCGGCTTCGACGTCGGCGTCATCGAGGGGTACGGGCCGGGAGCGACGCGCTACCGCGTGCTTCCGTCCGGCGACGCGACCGGCATCGTGCATCTGGCGATCGGTCCCGAGGACATCGCGACGTGGCAGGCCAAGCCCGGCGTCCGCCAGGTCGCGTTCATCGACCCGCGGACCCCGAGGCAGCGGGCGGAGTACGACCGGCTCCACGGGGAGGTGATCGACGGGCTGAACGCCGCCAAGCTCTTCGACCTCGTCCCCGCCATCGACGAGAACCTCTTCCGGCTCGGTCTCGACACGCGGGTGCCGGAATCGACGCGGCGACGCGTCGTCCGCATGATGGACCTCGGGCTGCCGGCCGCCGTATTCGTGGGTCCCCGCCAGGCCGTGAGCGAGACGTGACCCCGACACCGGCGCCGGGGACGAGTGTCGACCCCGCCGCGGAGCGCACGGAAAGTCAAACCACCGCCGGCACGGACCAGCCACCGCGTCGCGAGTCGCGCGTCGCGTTCCGGCTGTTCCTCGCGTCGATCTTCGTCGCGATCGTCCCCGTCGCCGTCGCCACGACCCGTGCGATCTCTACCGGCTGGATCCCGACCGAGGACAACGCGCTCCAGCAAATCCGCGCTCGTGACCTCTTCTCGTACACGCACCTGCCCCTCATCGGGACGTGGTCGTCCGCGTCGTTGAACCTCACCACGCAGGTCAACCACCCCGGGCCGCTCTACTTCGACCTCCTCGCGGTACCGGCGCGCCTGTTCGACAGCGGCGCGGGAGTTGCGTTCGCCGTGGCGTTGATCAACTCGTTGTGCATCGTCGGAATCGCCGTCTTCGCCTACCGGCGCGGCGGCGCCCTCGTGGGGACGGTGACGCTGGCGGCGACGGCCGCCTTGTGCTGGGCGATGGGCAGCGAGCTGCTGTTCGAGCCCTGGAACCCGCACAGCGCGATGTTGCCGTTCCTCTTCTTCCTCGTGCTGATCTGGTCGCTGACGTGCGGGGACCTCCTGGCCCTCCCGTTCGCCGCCGGCGTCGGCAGCCTCGTCATGCAGGACCACCTGAGCTACGCGCTGTTGGTGCCGCTGCTCGGCGCGTGGGGGATCGTCGGTCTCGTCCTCGCGCTCCGGCGCGAGCGTCGCCTCGAGCCCGGCGGCCGGACCGAACGGCTCACCCGCGCACTCCGATTCGGCATCCTCGCAGGTGTGGTGCTCGTCGTGTGCTGGATCCAGCCGCTCATCGAGCAGTTCACGAGCGACGGCTCCGGGAACCTGACTCGGTTGGTCGACAGCGCCCGTAGTCCGTCCGACACGATCGGCTTCGGCTACGGCGCGCGGATCGTTGCCACGGTCCTGTCGCTGCCGCCGTGGTGGTTCCGCCCGTCGCTCCGCAACAACTTCTCGTCGGGCTGGGTCGCTCCTCCGCTGGCCGGCGCCCTCCTCACGCTGGGTGTGTTGGCAGTCGTGCTCGTTGGGTGCGCATGGCTCGCGTTTCGGCGCCGAGACCGGGTCTCGTCGTGGGCGGTCGCGACTGCGATCCTGGGCCTGGTCGTCGCGCTCGTCACTGCGGGGCGCGGACCCGTCACGGTCTTCGGCAAGGTGACGCCGCACACGTTCCGTTGGCTGTGGCCGCTCGGCGCGTTCATCTTCGTGGCGATCGTCGTCACGATCTGCCGCAAGTTCGTGCAGCGCGCTAAGGCGTCCACCCTCTCGGTGTCGCTGGTTGGCGTGTTCGCCGTCGCGACGCTCGTTGTCGCCGCGCTCAACCTGCCGTACGCCGACGAAGGCCTGGGCCCCAACTCACAGGAGTACGCGATCCCGGCGGCGAAAGACCTCGGTCGTCACATGGGTTCACTCGAGGACGAGGGCCCGCTGCTCGTCGACGACCTCTTCCACGGAGCGTTCGCGGACCCGTACGGCGGCACCGCGGTCGCCGAGCTCCAGCGACGAGGCATTCCGTTCGTCGCCCGCGATCCGATGCTCGTTCGCCAGTTCGGGCCTGCCCGCCGGTACAACGGCCGCAACGCCAAGGCCGCGCTCCTGTTCCGCCAGGGCGACGCGACGCTGGAGGCGCCGCCGGGGAGTCGCGAGGTCGCTCGCGGTGAGGGCCTGTCCCGCGCCGAGGATCGGGAGCTGGACGGGCTCAAGGGTCAGATCCTCGAGTACCTCGAGGCCGGCCGCCTGCGACTCAACCGGGACGGGGAAGCGGCGCTGTCTCGGGGCGATCTGCCCAAGCTCGCCGAGGTGCAGGACCAGGGTGCCGATCCGCAGGTGCTGCTCGACTCCCGCGAGCTCGACGTGATGATCAAGCAGCACCTGCTCGACATCGACGGCGCAGCGGCGCGCCGAATGGAGCGGTACGCGGACCTCCAGCACCACTGGGACCAGGAGACGGTCGCGCTGTTCGTCAAGCCGCTCAGCTCATCGGCGAGCCCGTAGCCCACCGATGACCTCGCCGCCGATCGATCTGAGCATCGTCATCCCCGCGTACAACGAGGCGCGCCGCATCGGCGTCTCGCTCGCCACGTTGTCCGACCACTTGAAGGCCCACGATCTCGGGACGGTCGAGGTGCTCGTCGTCGTGGCGCGCGGTCACGACCGGACAGCGGATCTGGCGCGCGCCGCCGCGGACGAGTTCGACACGTTTCGCGTCATCGACGCCGGCACGCCCGCCGGCAAGGGGCGGGACGTCCGGCTCGGCATGCAGGCCGCGCACGGTCGCTACCGACTGTTCATGGACGCCGACCTCGCAACGCCGCTGCACCACTTGGAGTCGGTCGCCAAGCTGATGCGTCAGGACGCCGACGTCGTCATCGGCGTGCGAGACCTCGAACAGAGCCACCGCGGGCTGCGCAAGGTCATCTCGAACTTCGGGAACCGGCTCGTCCGTCGCCTGCTGCATCTCGACATCCACGACACGCAGTGCGGGTTCAAGGCGTTCCGGGCTCCTGTTGCCGACGCCGTGTTCGGCCGGCAGACGATTCTCGGCTGGGGCTTCGACATCGAGATCCTGGCGCTCGCCGTCCGGCTCGGCTACCGGATCGACACGATCCCGATCGACGACTGGCAGGACATCGCGGGCGGGACGTTCACGAACGTCGCCGTGACCGGGGCGTTGTCGACGTTCCGGGATCTGCTGAAGGTGAGGCGCTCGATCGCGAAGGCGACGCCCCGCGACGGGTCGTGACGGGGTCGGCGATCAGGTGTCGGCGAGGAACTGGTCGGTGTTGCGCGCCGCGATGGCCATGATCGTGCCTTGGGGGTTCACGCCCGGCGCGTCCGGAACGAGCGACGCGTCGTTGATCCGCAGGTTCTCGTAGCCCCACACGCGCCCGAAGCTGTCGGCACCCGTGCGGGCACGGTCCTCGCCCATCCGCACGCTCGACGTGAGGTGCACGGTCATGAGGCTGGAGCGGCTGCGCGTGACGGAGTCCCACCACGCGCCGAGCTCGTCATGGCGGCGCACGACGGGCCCGTCGGCCACCGACGGGTACAGCTCGGTGGCGCCGGAGGCGAGGAGCACCTCGCCCAGGTGCACGAGCCCGCGAGCGAGCCGGCTCATGTCGGCCTCCGTGAGCCGGTAGGTGACGATCGGCGACCGCAGCCCGGGCACGCCGACGACACGCCCGCTGCCTTCGGCACGGATCGCGGCGTAATAGATGCTGACGCGCTCCCAGTCGGCGAGCGCGTCCTCGATGCTGTCGGACGCCTCGGCCAGCGCCATCGCCACCTGGCCGCGACGACTGGCCGAACCGCCGATGGAGAGGTTCGGCCCGAACTCGGTGACGACTTGCATCGGGACGCCGCCGTGGTCGACCGGGTGCGGGAACCGCGCCGCGATCTTGATCATCGGGTGCACCTTGAGCCCGGTGCCGACGCGGCCGCGGATGCCGCTGCGGTGCAGGATCGCCGGGGTCTGGACGGCGCCCCCGCACACGAAGACGTGACCGGCGCGGATCGTGAGGTCCTCGACGCGGCCGTCGACCGTGCGCTGGCAGCGCACGCCGACTACCCGCCCGTTGCGGCGGACCAAGCGATGGACGCGGCAGTCCGGGATCACGGTCGCGCCGGCGTCGACGGCCTGAGGCAGGAGTGTGCGGCTCATGGTCTGCTTCACTCCGCGGCCCGCGGTGTCGTAGCGGAAAACACGCGAGTACTCGACCGACCGCCACCCCAACTTGGTGGCGCCGCGCTCGAGGAGCGCCGACGACGGTGGGGGCGCGCCGGGCAATCGCGAAACTGCGAGGTTCTCCTCGATCTGCTGCGCGTAGGCGTCGAGGGTGTCGGGGTCGAACTCGTCGATGCTGTACTCGTCGCGCCACGACTCGACCAGATGGCCGGGCAGACGGTGGTAGAGACCGCTGTTGATCTCGGTGCTGCCACCGACGCAGCGGCCTTCCGCATACGCGATCGACGGCGTGCCGAGCGCGGCAGCCGGGCGATGCCGGTACTTCGCCGCCATCTCCTCGAGCGAGAACGGCTCGACCGCGTCAGCGTCGATCCACGGGCCTTCCTCGAGGACGGTCACGTCGCGCCCCGCGGCGGCGAGCTTCGCAGCGGTCACCGCGCCGCCCGCCCCCGACCCGATGACGACCACGTCGGCGTCGAGCGTCACGCTCGCGGGCTTCATCGGGCGGCTCGTGGCGTGAGCTCGTGCTCGGCGAAGAGGACGAGCGAGTGCAGCAGGCGTACGTACTGGCGGACCACGTCGAAGCGGCTTGCCCTCCACCGCCCGACCCGGGCTCGCAGGGATCGCCGGTCGTAGCGCCCGAGCAGACCCTGGAGCCGGGGGAGTGACCCGAAGAGCAGCGACTCGGCGGCGACGCCGGCCCGCAGGTGCTCGGGCATCGATCGCAGCGACTCGTCGACGTACATCTCGACCGCCGACCGCTGGCGGTCGTCGAGGGACGGGCTGACGAGCGTCGCGACGACCTCGCGCTCGAACCACAGCATGACGGCAAAGCCTACCGGCGCCCCACCTCGCGCCCCGGTCCGGCGCCGCTGACGGGGCGAGCCATGTGCAGGCGGGCGACATACTCGATGTGCAGTGCGCCGCCGGCGTCGTCGACGAGCGCAGCAATGCCCTCGGCGAGGCGATCGAACACGTCGGGGGCGAGCATGCGGTGGTCGGAGTGCGTCGTCAGGAGCTCGACGTAGCGCGCCGTCGAATACGTCTCGCTCCACGGGTATTCGCGCAGTGTGACCGGCGCGAAGAGCGATGACTCCTCCAGCTCTTGGACGCTCACGTTTCGCGCCGACCGCGTTCCGGGGAATCCCGGCCGGCTCGCGATCAGGCCGGGCGCGACTCGCTCGTAGAGGTCGTCGACCGCGGCGCGCATCTGCTCGTCCGGCCACCGGACCGTGTTCCAGAAGACGGCGAGCGCCCCGTCGGGAGCCAGCGCTCGATGTGCCTTGGACACGCGCACCTCCGACGACACCCAGTGCCACGCCTGTGCCGACATGAGCAGCCGGAACTCGCCCGGCTCGACGGGCCAGTCCTCGAACGACGTCGTGACGATCGTGACGCGAGGGAAGCGCTCGCAGTTGCGGCGCGCGACAGCGGCCATGTTCTCGTTCAGCTCGACGCACAGCATGTCGAGCCCATGCGGCGCGAACTGCACCGTCGCCTTCCCCGTGCCGCAGCCGACCTCGAGCACCCGGTCGTGCGCGCCCAGGTCGGCGAATGTGAGGACGTCGTCGACGAGCTGCGACGGGTAGCCGGGGCGGGCGCGGTCGTACGTCTCGGCGACCTCGCCGAAGACGAGCCGCTGCTCACGCGGCGGATCGGCCGTCACCCGGCCACCCCTATCACACCGTTGCGGTCACACAGCCGACGGCGCACACTTCATGTGCTTCGTCGACCGGAGGGTGCGGCGTGGACCGGTGGGATGAGCGCGACCCGGGACTCCCGATCAAGTTCGGGCCGTGCTCGAACGGCGAGTACGACCCCGTTCCGCTCACGCCCGTCGTCGAAGAAACGATCCGTCGAGCGCGCGACGCCTGCGACCGCAACGCTCGGCTCACGGGAATGTCGCGACGGCGGTTCCTCCTCTCGGTGTGCGGCGCAGCGACGACGCTGCTGATGCTCAACGCCTGTTCGAGTGAGGAGTCCAAGGCCAAGGGCCGCGGCAAGCCCGGGGGCCACTACGACGTTCCGCCGACCGCGGGCACCGACCGCGACGCCGCCCGCGCCGCGCTGGCCGGAAACGAGTTCGTCTTCGACATTCAGGGCCATTTCCTCGAGTACCGGGTGAACCCGGCCACGCGCCAGGGCCGTGATTTCTGGACCGGGTTTCCCCAGCGCGGCTGCGGTGAGCAGGACCAGCGGCTGTGCTTCTCGATCACGCACTTCATGGAAGAGGTGTTCCTCAAGAGCGACACGTCGATGGTGATCCTGTCGACCTTGCCGATCGCGCCCGAAGGCAGCCCGATGTCGGCCGACCTCATGGACGAGACGCGCCGCCTCTCCGAGGCGCTGTGCCACGACAAGCGCGTCCTGCTGCACGGGCAAGCCTTCCCGAATGTCGGCGACCTCTCCGCCAACCTCGACGCCATGGCCGCGGCGGCTCAGCGCTATCGCATCGTCGCCTGGAAGGTCTTCACGAACTACCCCGATCTCTACGACGGCTCGGGCAACGCCTGGCGGCTCGACGACGGCGACGCCGGCCTCGCCCGGGTCGGTGAGGCGTTCGTGGCGCAGGCGCTGAAGCTCGGTGTGCCGACGATCACCGCGCACAAGGGTCTCTCGAGAACCCTCGGGTACAGCTCCGACTACGCAACGCCGGTCGACTTCGGTCCCGCCGCCCGCGCCCACCCCGACGTTCGCTTCGTCGCGTACCACTCCGGCTACGAGGCCGAGACCCCCGAAGGCCCGTTCGAGCCTGGCACCGCCGACGTCGGCATCAACCGCCTGATCTCGAGCATGATCGCCAGCGGCATCGGCCCCAACCAGAACGTGTACGCGGAGTTGGGCACGACGTGGTGGTCGGTGATGGGCTTGCCCGACCAGGCCGCGCACGTGATCGGCAAGCTGCTCAAGTACGTCGGCGAGAACAACGTGCTGTGGGGCACCGACGCGCTCTTCTACGGCGCGCCGCAGGACCAGATCCAGGCGTTCCGCGCGTTCCAGATCTCCGAGGAGTACCAGGAGCGGTTCGGATACCCCGCACTTACCGACGAGATCAAGCGCAAGGTGCTGGGCCTCAACGCGCTCCGTCTGCACGATGTCGACCCGATCACGGCCAAGTGCCAGTTCACGCGCGACGAGCTCGAGCAGATCCGGCAGACGCTCCCGACCGGGAACGAGACGTTCGGCCCGCGAACGACGGGGGACTTACGCGCCTACGTGAGCCACCACCACGCGACGGCGTGATGAGCAACTAGTCCTGTCGCTTGAACGCCGCGACTTTCCGGCGGCGCGAGCAAGCCAGCGCGAGCCACGCGGCAGCTGCTGCCTCCTTCTGGTCGCGCTGCCACGGCGGACCGAGGGCGCGCCCCAGCCCCGTCAGCTGCGCGCGCAGCGACTCGTCGCTGGTGCCGATCTGGCCCGCAGCCTCCTCGAACAGGTCCTGCTGCACGAAGCGCGTCACGGGGAGGTTGCGGAGGTCGCTGGCCTCGGCGAGCGCTTCCCGGAACAGCTGGCCCTCAGCGGTGTGGACGAGCGGGTGCGAGGCGAGGATCTCGGACAGGTCGTCCGGCACGCGCCGGGACGCGGCGGCGACGCCGGTGCCCACGACCTCGTACCCGCTGGCCTCGAGCTCTGTGACCGTCCGCTGAAGCTGCCACTCCGCCGCCGTCCGCGCGGCCAGCTGGACCTGGCGCACGAGCCGCTTGGCGGCGTCGAGCTTCAGCTCGCGGGCCGCGTGGTACACGGCGCGGGGCAGGTCATCGTCGGACAGCTCGAACCGGCTCCGCGCGAGCACGACGGGCGCCTGGACGTCGCCACCGAGGGCGACCATCGCCGCCCATCCCGTGTGTTCGCGGAAGCCGACACCGGCGCGCCTCATGCCGTCGGTAGCGTACGCAGCCCGGCCGACCCAGTCACAGGCTGCCTTCTGCGCTGGTCAGAGGCGGTGTCGCGCCCGACACTCGACTCCACCCGGCGCGCGCTCCGTAGACTTCCCGAGCACGTCAGGGCGGGCGGAGGTCGTGACTGCGTGGCACGAGCCGCGAGAGTTGCCGTCGGTGCCGATCGCGAAGGGCTCTCGGCCGCCCAGCGCGCCCTGGTGCTCGTGACCCTCTTGCTGGTCGTCGTTGGACTGGTCCTGTTGGCGCGCCAGGGGCTTGGTACCGAGGCAGGAGGCGATGCCGCGCACGGGAGTCGCGCGACGGCGGCCCCGTCTGCCACCACGACTCCTCTCCCCACGACGGCACCGGCGTCGAGCATCCCGGCGGGTGCTTCGACTGGCGGCGTGCCCATCGGCGCGGCCTCGCCTCCCGCGGCGCCGGAGGGCGCCGGGCAAGCGGAGCAGGTCACGCCGGACGGCTCGGACGCCACCGCGCAGCAGGTGGCGGTGCCCCCTGCTCCCGTCGGGGAGGCCACGGCGGCTGCCGATGCCGCGCCTCCCGCGCCTGTCGCGCCACCCGCCGACGCCGCGCCACCCGCCGACGCCGCGCCACCCGACGCGCCCCTACCGACGTCGACCTGGTACGTGAGCTTCGACGGCGGTGACCCGACCGACGAGCTCAACGTCGACAACGTCCTGGCGTACGACGCCGGCGGCACGCCGTATCCGAGCCCGGTGCTGACACCGGGAACCACCGGGCTCCCGCTCGACCTGCGCGAGCTGCGCGGCATGGCCTTTGGCAACGACGGGACGTTCTATGTCGTCAACTCCTTCAAGGACGACAGCAAGATCCTCGCGTTCGGTGGCGCCGTGGGTCCGGACGGGACGCGCGCGCTGTTGGGCGAGTTCTCGCACGGGTATCCGACCGACGGGAACAACCCCGGCATCCAGCATCCCTTCGGACTCGCGTTCGACGTGAGCGGCAACGTGCTCGTGTCGAGCCAGGACAGTCAGGTGGTGACGCGCCTCAACGGTCCCGTCGCGTCATCGGGGGCGCCGGGTACGCCGACCGCCACGGCATCGAACTGGTGCCAGACCAGCGAGTGCGGCTTCTATCCCGGGACGCTCGTGCCCGGCGCCGACGCGCCCGACCAGCCGGCGCCGCCGCCTTCCACGGTCGGTCCAGCCAGCGGCGGCCTCAAGGCACCCCGCGGCGTCGCCTACGTCAGCGGGAACAACACCGTGTACGTCGCCGACAGCACCGACGCGTCGGTCAAGGCGTACGACGGCACGACCGGCGCGTTCAAGGGCAAGGTCATCAAGAGCTCGGACGGACTGGCGCAGCCGGTGGGCGTCGCCGTCCACAACGGGATCCTGTACGTGACCGACGAGACCAACAACCAGGTGCTCGGCCTCGACCTCATCACCCCCGACGTCCCGGTCCAGGTCGTGGTCAAGGAACATGTAGGTGGCGTGAGCCTCGATCATCCCTCGGGCCTCGCCTTCGACGCCGACGGCGCGCTCTACGTCGCCAGCCGGAAGGGGAAGCAGGTCGAGCGCTACGAGCTCAGCGGCGACGGCGTCAGGACCACGAAGGCGAAGGTGTTCCTCGATCACCTGCCCGACGAGCCCGAGCAGATCGTCGCCGTCCCCGGCTGACCGCACCTCAGGTTCTCGGCAGCGAGAAGCGCGCTCTACGACCGTTTCGCTGCCGAGAATGCTTCGGGACCCCTTCCACCGGCGCTGAAACCGGGTTCGGGCGCCCCGAATCGGGAATCTTCTCGGCCCACGTAATCTTGTAATCAGCATGGCGACCGACCAGATGGACCTCACTCGCACTCCTCCCACCAATGCCGAGGCGCTCGACGCGTACTCGACCGTCGTCACGTCGGTGGCCGAACGGCTCCTTCCCTCTGTCGTCCAGCTCCGTGTCGGGAGCGGGCGCCGCGCGGGCGCCGGCTCGGGCGTCGTGATCACCCCCGACGGCTTCGTGCTGACCTCGGCCCACGTCCTGGGCAAGTCCAGGTCCGGGGTCGCCGTCCTCAGCGACGGCCGCGAGCTGCCCTTCGACGTGGCCGGGACCGACGGCCTCTCCGACCTCGGCCTGGTCCGCGTCCGGGGCGATGGGCTCAGCGCCGCCGAGCTGGGCGACGCCGAGCACCTGCGGGTGGGCGAGCTCGTCGTGGCCGTCGGGAGCCCCATGGGACTCACCGGCTCGGTGACCGCGGGCGTCGTCAGCGCCCTCGACCGCTCGCTGCCGGCGCGCGCCGGCGAGACCGTCCGCGTGGTCGAGAACGTGATCCAGACCGATGCCGCGCTCAACCCCGGCAACTCGGGCGGTGCGCTCGCGGACCGAAACGGGCGGGTGGTCGGCATCAACACCGCCGTCGCAGGGATGGGCCTCGGGCTCGCCGTCCCGATCAACGAAGCGAGCCGGCGCATCATCGGCGCGCTCATGCGGGACGGGCGGGTTCGGCGCGCCTATCTCGGGATCGCCGGCAACCCGCGCGTCCTCGCGCCGCGTGACCGCGTGGCGACCGGCCGCGAGTCGGGCGTCCACGTCGCCGAGGTCATCGCCGACGGCCCCGCCGCCAAGGCCGGGATCCGTGCCGACGACGTGATCCTCGAGGTCAACGGGAAGCCGGTCACCACGGCGGCCGACCTGCAGCGCCTCATGTACGACGACGCCATCGGGCGGAGCATCACGATCCGCGTGCAGCGCGGCGGCCGGACGCTCGACCTCGACGTCACGCCGGTCGAGCTACCCGACTGAATCAGCCGCCGAAGACCTCGCAGATCTGGGCGCGCAGCGCATCCGGCAGGTCCTGGGGGAGTCGGAGCTCCGTGACGATCGAGTCGGGTGTCTCGTCCAGGCCGAAGTGCAGGAACGAGCAGCACGCCGCCTCGGCGGCGATGAGCTCACAAAGCCGCCGGAGGAGCTCCGCGTCACGTGGGTAGGTCGCCACGACGCGACCGCCGTCGACGCGTCGGCTCGTCGCTCGACGAAGAACCTCGTGCCAAGCCGCGAGCCGGGCGACGAGATCGGCGTCCTCGAGGGAGCACGTCAACGGCTGGGCCTGGTCGTCCATCGCCTCGATCCTGGCAGTTGAAGTACGCTTCAAGTCAAGGCGCGAGGGAGTGCGGAGTGCCTGATCAGGACCTCATCAGCATCAGCACGGTCGCCGGCGCGACCGGGCTGCAGAGCTCGGCGCTCAGGTACTACGAGAAGGTCGACCTGATCCGGCCCGCCGGCCGTGCCGGCGGCCGCCGCCAGTACCACCCGTCGGTGCTCCAGCGGCTGGCGGCGATCTCGCTCCTCCAGGAGGCCGGGTTCACGATCGCCGAGGTCCGGCAGCTGCTGGCCGCTCCGGCCCAGGACACATGGCGATCGGCGGCGAAGCGCAAGCTCGACGAGCTGAACGAGCGGCTCTCGCGCATTGCCGCGGCGCGGGAGCTCCTCGTCTCGGCGATCCAATGCGACTGCACGGGGCTCGACACGTGCGAGCTGGTCGCCGAGCGGCGCGGCCGTCATCGCAGGATGGTCCAGACGCTCTGTGGGACGCCGGACCGTCGTCCCCGGGCTTCGTAGGCTTGGGTGTCACCGAGGCGTAGCGATCACCGCCTCGGACGCGATGCCCCACGTGACGACGACGCGTCGGTGGCGGATCTCCCACTCGGCCGGCTCCAGGGCGTCCACGATCCTGATCGGGCGGCATCCACCGACGAGCGCGGGCCAGCGCGCCCACACGCGACGCCACAGGTGCGAGACCGCGGGTGAGATTCCGTGCTCGCCGAAGGTCAGGCCGGCGATGCACAGCAACCCCCCGGGCTCGAGGACCCGACGCGCGTCGTCCAGCGCGGCGCGGGTCGCTTCCGGGCTCAGCAGGTCGAAGACGTAGTTGGACACGAAGCGGTCGGCGCCGCGGTCCTTCACGGGCACGCCGCCGTCGCCGGTCACGAGGGTGACGGACGCGCGGTCACGCCACGGCCGCAACCGGTCTGTCGCCAACGTGACCATCCGGGGGCTGACGTCCGTGC
>WNFU01010438.1_pt1 | contig 15731 bp, 10 predicted proteins | sample 5400121 | NCBI WGS metagenome assembly WNFU01 (sample SAMN13153360, study PRJNA577476) | soil metagenome | isolation source: 100 cm soil or saprolite under grassland replicate 1 | place: USA:California | collected 2016-06-15
TAGCATCTGCCCAGGCGCGAGCATGTCAATCCTCTCGAAGGTAAGACCACCGACTGGAGAGCCGGATGCGGGAGAACCGCCCGTCCGGTTCGGAGGGAGGGGGAGCCGAAACCAATCGGCTCTTCCTACCCCTATAACTCGGCCCGGCTTTTATGGTTTTTGAGTAAATAATGCAACAATGGCGTAGGGGCGGGTTTTCCCCGCCCGCATCCGGCGCCAAGGCGATTGGGCTGGGAAAACCCGCCCCTACGCTGTTGTTGGAGTTAATTTTCAAACGCCATCAAAGCCGGGCTAGCCTCACGTGGTCGCTCCGCGACCCAGAAGACCGCTCCTTTCAGCTTCAAAACGCGACTCCCTGAGATAAAGATACAAAGGCAGCCCGAACGAAAAGCCGATCAGCAGCGTGCCGAGTACAACCGCCCAGAATCCGCGCACGCCCAGCGCCCGCGCCTCGCGTCCGAAGACTATCAGGCCGAGCGTGGCGCTCAATAACAGATCGGCGACCAATCCTGACGCAGCCGGGTTGGGAAACGCGGCGGCCAGGAAATTCGAAAGTCCGAAGCCGTGCGCGGCGAAGTGTTGGCTTAATAGATAGAACGGCGCCGCCGCCCCGACGATCATGGCGACAAGGTAGAATTTCTTCATTGCGATCCCTCCTTGTTCGACAAACTGAAGTTTGTCGGACATCCTCGGTTATTGATTGAGCGTCAACTGTCTGCGCATCAGGTCGAGCCCGTAGGCGAGCCGCGATTTGACCGTGCCGACGGCCACGCCCATCACCTCCGCGATTTCAGCCAGCGGCATCTCGTGCAGGTAATGAAGCACGATGACGGCGCGGGAAGCGGGCGAGAGCCTCTCGACCAGTTGGGCGACCAGTTGGGCGCCTATCTCCGGCGCCAGATCGTCGCGCGACGGCGCGGGCAGGTCGAGCAAGACCGATTCGTCTTCGGCCTTGTCCGTCCACCGCCGTTCGCGTTTGAGGTATTTGAACGCTTCGCGCGTCGCGATCCGATAGACCCATGGGCGAAGCAACTCAGGCTCGCGCAGCCAGCGGATTTTGCGATAGATGAGAATGAAGACCTCCTGCAGGACGTCTTCGGCCGGCGCCCGCGCGCCGACGAGGCTGAAGATGTAGCGATAGAGCGGCTCCTGCAGCATCCGGAAGAGACGGTCGAACGCCTCGCGGTCTCCGGCCTGAGCGCGCAGCGCAAGCCAGGTCTCCTGTTTGCCGCTTTCCATCTTCACCCTCCACTGGTAAAGAGGCGGGATCGGTCGTTAAGGTTCGGATCGACTGAAAAAATTTCGACCTGCGCCTCCGGGTCAGTACCGCGAGCGGTAGCGAGCGGGGCTTTCGAAAAGGACTTATTGATGGAGCCCCGCTCGCTACCGCTCGCGGTACTGACCCGGAGGTCGTTCGCACAGGTCGAAAAATTTCAGCGCTCTTTCACTTTGGAAGGCGAGAGCAAGAACGTCAGGGCGATCAGGGAAAGCAGCGCGCCTTCGACCATCAGCACGCGCGTGAGAGGAATGTGTTCGGCCAGGAATCCCGTGATCAACGCGCCCACCGGCGCGCCGCCGCGAAAGGCCAGCATGTAAATGCTCATCACTCTTCCCCGCATCTCTTCCTTAACGATCAACTGCACCAGCGACGCGATCATCGCAAAGACGCACATCATAAAGATGCTGCCGACAAAGATGATCGGATAGGCGAGCCAGGGGTAAGGATTGAGACAGAAGCCGATAATGGCGCCTCCGAAACATATTTGGAAAATCATCGCATATCGGCCTTTGCGCGTGACATTGCCCAGGCTGGCGACGATCAGCGCGCCGGCCACGGCGCCCGCGCCAGAAACCGAGATCAGCGTGGCATTGCCCCCCGCGCCGGTGTGGAAAACGTCGGCGGCGATGACGGCGAAGAAAACCGTCAACTGCATTCCGAGGAAGGTCGAGGCGAAGGAGAGAAATGTCAGTGAGCGCAACGCCTCGTTACCCCAGACGAAGCTCAAGCCCTCGCGCATCTCGCTGCGCAGGCCGGGCGCCGGACCGTCGCGAGGGATGAAGCGGAGGTTGAGTGACATCAGCGCGACGATTACGGCGAGGAAAGAGAGGCCGTTGACGCCGAAACTGACGGCGGCGGCGAATATTTGTTCGTGAAAGATCGCAAAGGGGATGCTCCCGATGGTCGGGCCGACGACGCGCGCCAGGTGGAATTGAATCGAATTGAGCGAGATCGCATTCTGCAGGTCTTTCTTTTCGACCAGCGTCGGAATCAGCGCCTGATAGGCCGGGCCTCCGAACGCCTGGGCGCACCCGGTCAGGAACGAGAGCGATAACGCGCTCCACACCAGAACCATGTCCGGCGCCCGCAGAAAAGCGATCGCCGCCAGTGACAGCGCGCAACACAGTTGCGTCCATTGCGAGGCGAGCAGGATGCGGCGCCGATCGACGCGGTCGGCGATCACCCCACCGATCAAGGTGAAGAGGATGATCGGCGCGGCGCTCAGGAAGGTCAGAAAAGCCGGATAGCGGGCCTTGCGCGTGAGCGAGTATAGGATCCAGCTCAGCGCCGCTTCCTGCAGCCACGTGCCGGAACTTGAAGTGAACGCTCCGAACCAGAGCAGCCGGAAATCGCGGTAGCTGAACGCATGAAAGACCCGCGCGAGAGCGTTCTTTTTCTCTTCGACGGGGACGATGGTTTCTGGCGCGGAGACGGGTTTGGGCATTCGTTGGATTGCGACTCGAAGATCGAGGATTGAGGATCGAGGATCGAATCGCTCAATCGCGCGATCCTCGATCTTCGATCCTCGATCCTCGATCCCCGATCCTCGTTAATTGGTGATGTCGTGGGTGAGGCTCTGCTCTCGGATAGGGAGGTAAATCTCTTCCCATTTCTTGTGCGCCGGGTGGTCGGTATAGGCGTCGAACGCGGCCTGGTCTTTGAACTCCATCACGATCACATTGTCCTTGCCCTGCACTTTTATCTTCTTGAGCCAGACATTGGCGATGCCGGGAATCTGCGAAGCCATGGTTTTCACCCCGTCAAGCGCCGCTTGCCGCTGCTCGGGCTTCGAATCGGCTGTCCATTGAACTGTAATGATGTGCAGGATTGATTTCGGCTGGCCGAACTTGTTCTGGCCGGCGACAACGCCCAGCGCGAGGACTGTCGCCGTCGCGCAAAAAAGCAGGATTTTGCGAGAAATCGAATTCATGTATGCTGACGCTCCTTGAGTTGAGTTTTAGTTTGAACGAAGTGTTGGGGTCGGAGGCGCCCGCCAACGAGGGCGCGCCGAATAAGCCGGCGACGCCGAAGTAAGCGAAGGCATTCTATAACGCCGGTAAAGTACGCGCGCGCACATAAGACTTGCGCACTGATTGACTTCGACCGCTCAGACGACTCGCGCGTAAATATACGATCCTTTAGGCGTTAAAAGCAAAAACCTGACGGACCGGTCAGGCCTCCGGGAGAGGTCCGCGCGACAATTTTACAACTGTTTACAATTGCGCCCGGTTTGAAGCCGGATTTAAGCCTGGCTTCACATTTATCTAGGCTTGGCTTAAGCTGGCCCTGTTATCTTTGGCTTTTCAAAGCGACACAGCTTGCAGATCGTCACGGCTTCTTAATTGGGACATCGGTACAGCATCGCGCGCGTAAGCAAGCGGCTGACCGATGAGACAGCCGCTTGCTTACGCGCGCGGTACTGTAACAGCCTTAATCTATCCACAAACCCGTCACTATAAGGAGAAGAGACATGAGAATCACCATCAGGAGGGAATTCGCTCGTCTGATCCCGTTCCTGTGCTTGTTGTTTGTTTCCGCTGTGAACACCGCTTTTGCGCAATTCGACTCGGCTACCGTGCTCGGCGCGATCCACGATTCGAACGGGTCGGCGATATCCGGCGTGACCGTCACCTTGAAGAACGTTGACACAGGGCTGAGCGTCACTGCGCAGACGGACGGCGACGGCAATTTTCAATTCACCAACGTCAGAATCGGCAATTACCGCGTGAGCGCCGAGAAACAGGGCTTTTCGACGGCGGTCGCCGAGCGCGTCAACGTGACGGTTAACGCCCGCCAGCGCGTCGATCTGACGATGCAGCCCGGCGCGGTGACTGAAAGCGTCGTCATCACCGACGCGGCGCAACTGCTCGAAACCGATTCGAGCGTGCGCGGCCAGGTTGTTCAGCGCGAACAGATCGTTAACCTGCCGCTCAACGGGCGCTCTTACGCCAACCTCGCCTTGCTCACTCCCGGCGTCCACGAATCGTCGCAGAACGGCATCACGACCGCCGGCCGCGAAGCCTCGTTCAACGTTAACGGGCTGCGCAACACGGTCAACAATTTCCTGCTCGACGGGGTGGACAACAACGCCTATGGCACCAGCAATCAGAGTTTTTCGAGCCAGGTGGTGCAGGTCTCGCCCGACGCCATCGCAGAATTCAAAGTGCAGACCAACACTTACAGCGCAGAGTTCGGACGCAGCGGCGGCGCGGTCATCAACGCTTCCTACCGCAGCGGCACGAATCAATTTCACGGCAATCTGTGGGAATACAATCGCAACACGGCCTTGAACGCCGTGGGCTTTTTCAAACCGGTGGGCGGCGTCAAACCACCGCTGATTCGTAATCAATTCGGCTTTACATTCGGCGGCCCCATCATTAAAGACCACACCTTCTTCTTTCTCGATTACGAAGGCTTCCGGCAGATTTCAAAGGCGCTGGTCTTTTCCGCACTGCCAACGCTCGCTCAGCGCAACGGCATCCTGGCCATACCCAATCCTAATCCTACTCCTGATAATCCCGGTTTGTTTCAGGACATAGTCAATCCGCTTACCGGTAAAATATATCGAGGAGGTAATACTCCGGCGCAAATACCGCTGTCGGATATGTCTTCATTCGCGCGCAAAGTGCTGAACGATCTTCCGGGGCCCAACGCCGCAGGCGCGAACAACTATCAGAACCTGGTTCCCAACCGCGCTTACAACGACAAGTTCAACATCCGCCTCGATCATAAATTCACTGACAGCCTGAATGCCTTCGCGCGCATCAGCCATCGCAAGGTCAACAACTTTGAAGGCCCGAACATCCCCGGCCCGTCGGGCAGCAATCAGAATGGCCTGGTCAGCGTTCTCAATCAGCAACTGGCCGGTGGCGCGACCTACATTTTCCACAACGCTTCGGCGCTGGAATTTCGGTTGGGCATTTCACGCATTGAGGCGGGCAAGAAACCGCCGCTGACCGGCGGCCCCAGCATGTTCCAATTGTACGGCATCACGGGCTTGCCCGATGACCCCACGATCACCGGCGGCTTGACAACGCAAACGATCAACGGCTTCTCGCAACTCGGACGACAAGCGACCAACCCGCAATTTCAAAATCCGTTCAGCGTCAATCCGCGCGTCAATTACACCTTCTCTTTGGGGAGGCATAGTTTGAAGACCGGCTATGAATTCCTGGCCGTCAACACGGACGTGCAGGACACCAACCCATTGATGGGGCTGGACACCTACAGCGGTCAGTTCACACGCCCGCCGAAGGAACTGACGCCCAATAAGAAGGACCCGGCGTCCAATAGCCTCTACAATCTCGCCGATTTTATGTTCGGGCTGCGTTCGCAATATGAGTTTGCCAACCTGCTGGTCGTCCATTTGCGCCAGCGGTTGCACTTCGCTTATTTGCAAGACGACTTCAAAGTCAACTCGAAGCTGACGCTCAACCTGGGCGTGCGTTATGAATTCGCCACGCCGTTTTATGAAGACCAGAACCGGTTATCGAACTATGACCCGTTAACCAATTCGATCATTCAAGCTAAAGACGGCTCGCTCTATGACCGCTCGCTGGTGGATCCCGATTACAACAACTTCGCCCCGCGCATCGGCTTCGCTTACAACGCGCTGGACAAGACGGTGATTCGCGGCGGTTATGGCATCGGCTATGTTTACTTCAACCGCTTAGGCAGCGCGAATCTGCTGGCCACAAACTTCCCGCAGATAACGCGCGCCAACATTCCACAAAGCCCTTCGCTGCCGCGCTGCGTGGGGACCGAAACCGGATTGGCGCTCGAAAAGTGTTTCCGAGCCACGCAGGACGGTTACCCGTCGGGGCTGCCGAACAACGTCACCCTCTACATCCCGCGCGACACCCGCACGGGCTACATTCAGAACTGGCAGCTTTCTGTGCAGCGTGAATTATCGTCGAATATGCTGCTTGACGTGGCCTATGTCGGCAATCATGCGATCAAGCTGGCGCTGCTCGCGGATTTGAACCAGGCGCGCCCGAATAACCCGGGCGAGACGCTGCTGGTCAACGCCCGCCGCCCGATCAGCGGCTTCCGTTCGATCTCCGCCGTATTGCCTGCCGCGTTCTCGAATTACAATGCGCTGCAAGTCAAATTCGAGCGGCGCTTTTCAAAAGGCCTCTACGTCCTGAACTCATTCACCTGGTCGAAGGCTATTGATAACGTCAGCCAGGTGTTGGAAGAGCCGAACGGCAACACGGGCAATCCGCAGAGCGTGTACAACATAGCCGCAGACCGCGGCCTGTCCCCTTACGACGAACCCATCAACAACACGACGAGCGTCGTGTTGGATTTGCCTTTCGGACGTGGGAGGGCTTTTGCGGGCAACCTGCCAGGCGCGCTCGAAGCGGTGATCGGGGGGTGGACGGTAACCGGCATCAACACGATGCGCAGTGGACAGACTATCAATTTGCGCTATTCGCCTTCGGCGCAGACCTCTGTCACGGCCAACCTGCCGTCGTTCCTCGGCGGCGTGGCGCTCAGGCCGAACATCAGCGGCCCGGTTCTTGCGCCTGAAGGATCGCGCACGATTGACAATTACTTCAACATTCCCAACGTCTCGATCCCGAGTGTGAATCAGCCCTTCGGCAACGCAGGGCGCAACATCGCGCGTAGCGACGCCTTCTATCAACTCGATTTCGGTTTGCATAAGAACTTCGCATTGCCGATAACCGAAGCGACGCGGCTGGAGTTCCGAGCCGAATTCTTCAACCTTTTCAACAAAACCAACTTCCTGGCGGCGGACAGCAACGCGTCGAACATCAGATTTGACCAGAATGGCAAATACATCGGCAGCTTCGGCACGATCCGTAGCGCGTTCCCGGCGCGCCAGATTCAGTTCGCGCTGAAGCTCAGCTTCTAAGAGTCCGCCACAGAGGCACAGAGGCGCAGAGAGAGAGCAAAAAAGAAAGAAATACCTTAGCGCGCCGGCGCAGACCAGGATCAGGCCCGCTTTGAGGACTCCGCGCCATTCAGCCTGTCTCCGGGAAGCGACTGCGCCAATGACTCCGCAGAGATCTCATCACGTCTTTAATGACCCGTCTTAATGATTCGAGATATTGTTGCTCTGTGGGCGCCAAGTATGGTTGGTCATCACTCAATCCGCAATCCGCAATCCGCAATCAAAGGCCGCGGTTGACTTCGACCCATTCAGCGGGCATTATCGTCAGCCTTTATTCACTGCGGCAATTATTAATGCTTGAACAACGCCCCAAGTAAGAGGAGATATGGCGCAAGAGAGTCTGGCGTTGACGGTTACGCTCAATCAACTCGCCAAACTTGATCGTTATAATCATTGGGTTTATGAACGCATTTCGCACGCGCTGGGACGGCGCGTGCTCGAAGTCGGATCGGGCACAGGCAACATCACGCAATTCCTCTGCGCCGGAGGGCGCGAGGTGACGGCGACCGACATCGTGCCCAGTTACCGCAATGAACTGGAGCGGCTGTTCGACGACAGCCCGAAAGTTCGTGTGGAAAAGTTCGATCTGACGGCGGAAGCTCCCGACGCGTTCGTCGCCGATCCTTTCGATTCGGTCGTCTGTTTGAACGTGCTCGAACATATCGAAGACGATCTTTTCGCGCTGGCGCAAATGCGTGATTCGCTCGCGCCCGGAGGGAAGCTGGCGCTGCTAGTGCCGGCGCACAGGTTTCTTTACGGCGCCTTCGATCGCGTCGTCGGCCATTTTCGCCGCTACGAAAGGCGCGAATTGGCTGGTAAGCTGGAGAAGACTGGCTTCGTCGTGCGCGAGATGAAATTTTTCAGCCTCGCCGCGGCTTTGCCCTGGCTCATCAACGGGCGGTTGCTCAAACGCGATTACATCCCGGCGGGACAGGCCAATCTCGCAAACCTCCTCGTGCCGCTGCTCAAGCTCGAACGTTTGATCGGCCCGCCGTGCGGCCTGTCGTTGATTGCGATCGCAGAGAAACAGATGTCAGATGTCAGATGCCAGATGTCAGTTAGAGACGCTCTTGCACTGACATCTGACATCTGACATCTGACATCTGACATTTGAAATTATGCGTTGGTCACAATATTTCATTCCAACTTTGCGTGAAGACCCGGCCGACGCCGAGGTCGTCAGCCATAAACTGCTTCTGCGCGCCGGATTGATCCGTCAGCTCGGCGCCGGCATCTATTCCTACCTGCCGCTGGCGCAGCGCTCGATCCTGAAAATCAGCGAGATCATCCGCCAGGAAATGAACGCCGTCGGCGGGCAGGAATTCTATTTGCCCGCGCTCAACCCGGCGGAAATCTGGAAGGAGTCGGGGCGCTGGACGGTGATGGGCGACAACATGTTCCGCCTGAAAGACCGCAAAGGCGCCGACCTCTGTCTGGGCATGACCCACGAAGAGGTCTTCACCGACATCGCGCGCAATGAGCTTCGCTCGTACAAACAACTGCCGCAGGTCTGGTACCAGATTCAGACCAAGTTCCGCGACGAGCCTCGCCCGAAATCTGGGCTGCTGCGCGTGCGGCAGTTCACGATGAAAGACGCTTACACCTTCGACGTCGATTTCGCGGGACTCGACAAGGCCTTCGAAGACCAGCGCCGCGCTTACTGCCGTATCTACGACCGTTGCGGATTGCAGTACGTCATCGTCGAGGCCGACACCGGGGCGATGGGGGGCTCGGCGTCGAACGAGTTCATGGTCTACACGAACGCCGGCGAGGACATGGTCGCGAGCTGCGCGAAGTGCGGCTACGCTGCCAACACCGAAAAGGCGCAATCGCGCATCCCTGGAATCGCGGACGAGAACCCCGACGCGGCGGTCGAGAAGTTTCCGACGCCGGGCGTTCGCACTATCGAAGACCTGGTCACATTCCCGGGCGGCGCGGCGGCCGAGCGACAGATCAAGACGCTGGTCTACGTGGCCGTCTCGGAAAAAGGGAAGCAGGAGTCGGCGCAGATCATCCTGGCGCTGCTGCGCGGGGATCACCCGCTCAACGAGGCTAAACTGGCTTCGGCCGTGGGCGCGACGCTACGCGCGGAAGGCGCCGAACTGACGCAGTTGCGCCCGGCGCATGCGGAAGAGATTTTCGAGGCGATGGGCGCGCACGCCGGGAGCCTCGGCGCGGTCGGCGTGACTAAATACAAAATCCTTGCCGACAACGCGCTGCAAGGGCGCGCCAATATGACCACCGGCGCGAACGTTGACGACCATCACCAGCGCGGGGTCAACATCACCCGCGACATCAAGAACGTTCAGTGGACCGACCTGCGCACCGTGGCCGAAGGAGAGGGCTGCCCGAAATGCGAGGGCGTGTTGCGCGTCGCGAAAGCCCTGGAAGTCGGCCACATCTTCAAGCTCGGGACGAAATACAGCATCTCGATGGGCGCGACGGTCTTGAACGCCGACGGCAAGGAGGTCCCCATCGTCATGGGTAGTTACGGAATCGGCGTCGAGCGCGTCCTGGCCTCGGCGATAGAGCTTCATCACGACGAGGCTGGCGTCATCTTCCCTATGACGATCGCGCCGTTCCAGGTCGTGGTCACGCCGCTCAACGTCAAGGACGCCGAGTTGAAAGCCACGGCGGATCGTATCTATGAAGAGCTGAACAGGGCGAGCGTCGAGGTCTTATACGACGACCGCGACGAGCGCGCGGGCGTGAAGTTGAACGACGCCGATCTAGTCGGCTTCCCGTTCCAGATCAGGATCGGGCCGAAGAAACTGAAAGAGGGCAAGGTCGAATTTTACGACCGCGCGACCAGGGCTTCGGAAGATGTGGGCGCGGGTGACGCGGCGAAACTGACGAAAAGTCGCATTGATGATGCGTTGCGGAGGTTGAACGAGCGGAGATAGGCCGATGGAGGTTCTGGCTGAGATAGTTAGATGAAGCCTGTGCGAATTAAAGTTGAATGCAATCAACCACTTGGATTCTGCGCATAAATCAGGAGACGCCTGGGTACGCATCGCTTCCAGCGTGCAGGCGTGGGTCGTTGTACATTGGGAGGACCCGCAGCGCCTGGAGCTCAAAGGGCTTTTATTTGCACAGCCTTCAGTTAAATCCTGATCACCGCCGCCCCGCGTACCGCATCGTGCTTCAACGCGTTTAGCGCCGCATTCGCTTCAACCAGATCGAAAATCTGCGTCTGAGTCTTGATCGGAATCTCAGCCGCCACGCGCAAGAAATCCAATCCGTCCTGCCGGGTGTTATTGGCCACGCTGCGGACGACGCGTTCGTGGTAGAGCAGTTGGTAATCAATCGGCGGAATCTGGCTCATGTGAATTCCGCCGAGCGCGACGCAGCCGCCTTTCTTCAAAACCTTCAAAGCCGAAATCACCAGCTCTCCCGCTGGGGCGAAGATGATCGCGCTGTCGAGTTTGACTGACGGGTCGTCATCGCTTCCGCCTGCCCACGCCGCCCCGAGATCGAGGGCGAACTTTCGATGCCGCGCGTCGCGGGTGAAGGCGTAAACTTCAACGCCCCAATGGCGCGCGACCTGGATTGCGATGTGCGCCGCCGCGCCGAATCCGTATATGCCCAAACGTTTGCCGGGAGACGGGCCTGTAACGCCAGACAGCCGCAGCGAGCGAAAGCCGATGATGCCCGCGCAGAGCAGCGGCGCGGCCTCTTCGTCGCTGAAGGCTTCAGGAATCGGGTAGACGAAATCAGCCGGAGCGACGACGTATTCGGCGTAACCGCCGTTGACCAGCCATCCGGTGAACGTGGCGTTCTCGCAAAGGTTCTCCTTGTCTTCTCGGCAGTATTCGCACATGCCGCAAGTCTGATGCAGCCAGGGGATACCCATGCGGTCGCCGATCTTGAGTCGCGTCACGCCCGCCCCGACCTGCTCGACGCGCCCGATGACCTGATGGCCGGGAATAATGGGCAGAATCTGTCGCGGCAATTCACCTTCGATCACGTGCAGATCGGTGCGGCAGACGCCGCAGACGCTGACTTTCACTCGGACTTGACCCGCGCCTGGCTGTGGTCGCGGCGCTTCGGTCAATTCGAGCGGGTTTTGTTCGATCGGCGCGATGGAGCGGAGCAGACATGCTTTCATATTGACCTCACAAATCGTTCACAGCCTTCCGATGCGGAATAGCTAATCTTACGGTTTACGAAAAGTTTAGCCTTCGGAAATTAATTATGGCGCCTGGGATACTTGAGGTCGATTGGAAGACTTGATATCCTTCAGCCAGTGTCCCACCTAACATCCTGTCTAAATATTGTGACGCTCCCTTAAGAAGCGATCCTGAGAATCCGAATCGGCTCGGGCATTCATAATCGCCCGGTCTTCGGCGCCTCTCGTCGCTTAGAAACTGCCTCAAAGCATCAATGCTGTATCCGAATTGCCAAAGGGCGGAGCCGCTGCCGGACTGCGAAGCTTTTTGCTGCGGCGCCTAACCCAAGCGCGAAAGATATTGGCAGTTTGCGTATGAATCTCCGCGGCTTGGCGCCTATCCATGACTTATCAGGCTTATCACCAATCAATGGAGCCTTTGTGTCGCGTTGCGACACCCTGAAAAGATGAAAGCGCGCCGCGTAGTAACGGTTACGTCACGTAACGAATAAATTCGTTACTACGTGGCTATTATCTGCGAAGCCTTCAAGTCGCGTTGCGACGCCCTGAAAGAATGAAAATTACGGCGCGAGAGTAGGGCAAACTGCCAGCTACTCAACCCTCGATGTATTTATGGTTTCCTGTACTCCGAGGATCGCGCGAAAATAAAGATGAAAATCCCCATCATTGCGTTATGTGTATGGTTGAGCGTCGCGACCCAGTCGGAGTCGTTCGAGAAGCAGGCGATGTCCGCCGCGCAGCAGGTCTCCGCTTCGAGTCTCGACGCGAAATTGCCGAACCTACCCTTCGTCGCCTGGCTCAATGAAGTCATCGGACAGGAGGCGGGGGTCGTCTGGCAGTTGGCCGAATGTGGCGTCGGCGCGCCCGGCAGGACCGGTCAGGACATGCCGGCGTGCGCCGAGGCCACCGTGCTTTTGCCTAACGGCGACACGGTGATCGTCGGCATTTCGGTCGGGACGTTCAAAAAAGGGCTGATCGGGGAACCGGCTTTCCATGGCGCGGTGATTAAGAGGGTTGAGCAACTCTACCAGGTCCGCCGGTTGAGCGACCTGCCGGAGATGTTGCGCCAGCCGAACGGCGATCCGCGCGTCTTGCCTGATCTGCAAGCCGGTCCGCTGAGAGTGGATATACTCCCTCCCACGGCGTACCCGCTTCTGGCCTCGCTCGGCCCCGGTAATGATAGCTCCGCGCCGGGATTTATAGCGCCGGACGAGGCGCCCCCTCCCCCGCCTCCCCTGCGGCGATCACAGCAAAACTCAGGGGAGTTTGTGGACGCCAGCGTCATTAAGAAAGCCAAGCCGATCTACCCGTCTGGCGCCAAGACCATGGGCGTTTCTGGGAAGGTCGAGGTAAAGGTAGTCATTTCGGAATCTGGGCGCGTCATTGAGGCGACGGCCGTCAGCGGGCATGTGGCGCTGCGCGCCGCGGCTTCGGCCGCGGCGCGCCAGTGGGTCTATAAGCCGGCGACACTCGACGGCGTTCCCATGAAGACGGAGAGCGTCTTGACCTTCACTTTCAATCCCGGCGACCAATAGAATTGACCTCAGTCAAAGAAATAGCAAAAGTACCAGCTTTTACACTGACCTCACGAATCGCTCACATCCTTGAGGACGCGGAATGGCCGACTTTACGATTTAACCAAAAGATTAGGCTTTCGGAGGCGATCATGACGCCTGAATTACTTGTAGTCGATTGGAAGGCTTGTTATCCTTACTGTGGTGTGTCCCGACTAAATTTGTTAAGCTCCCGCAATCAGCGATTCTGAGACTCTGAATCGGTTTGGGCCTTCATTCTAGCCTGGACCTCAGCGCCTCTCATCGCTTAGAAACCGCCTCAAAGAACCTGCGCTGTATCCGAATTGACAAAGAGCGAAGCCGCCGCTCCCGTTTGTGGAGCCATTTGCTCTACTTTGTCCCAAAGACGAAGGATGTCAGCGATGGGCTCTGGACTTTCCTCACCTTATCACCCAGGAGGATATTGAATATGAAGATGAATAATCGAACGATCTTTTATGTTGATTTGTTGGCATTACTTCCGGCCCGCCTTAGCGTTGCGCGCGCATTAGCCCGGGACATCAGCGGGGCCATCGTGGGACTGTAAAAGACGCCGGCGGTCCGAGCGGCTGCCGGCGCGACGGCGCCGATCAAGGGCGTCGATTAAGAACATCACCACGCGCGATTCGTGGTGTGTATCAATCTTCGTCATTCCAATTTAGGAGGCGCGTTCCTCTCGATCTGAACTTTTGTCTCAGGTGGAGAGGGATGAGCGAAGAAAGATGAAAATTTCCATTATGGCGTTATGTGTGTGTTTGAGTGTCGCGTTCCAGTCGGAGTCGTTCGAGAAGCGGGCGATATCCGCCGCGCAGCGGATCCCCGCTTCCACACTTGACGCGAAATTGCCGAACCGCTCATTTGGCGTCTGGCTCAATGGTCTTGTCGGGAAGGATGCGGGAATCGTCTGGCAGTTGGCCGAATGCGGCGCCGGCGCGCCCGGCGGAACCGGCCAGGACGCGCCGGTGTGCGCCGAAGCCACCGCGCTCATGCCTAACGGCGACACGGTGATAATCGGCATATCGGTCGGGACGTTCAAACAAGGATTGATCGGGGACCCGGCTTTCCAGGGCGCGGTGATCAAAAGCGGCGACAAACTCTACCAGGTCCGCCGGTTGAGCGACCTGCCGGCGATATTGCGCGCGCCGAACGGCGTTCCGCGCACTTTGCCTGATCTGCAGGCCGGTCCGCTGCGATTGGATGCGCTTTCACCAACGCCGTATCCGCTTCTGGCGTCGCTCAATGATAATTCCTCGTCGAGATTTCTGTCCTTGGATGAAGATGAGGCTCCGCCGCCGCCGCCTCCTCCTCCGCGATCACAGCAAAGCTCGGGGAAATTGATGGACGCCAGTGTCATTAGATCGCCCAAGCCGGTCTACCCCCCCGCCGCCAGGGCTATGGGCGCTTCAGGGAAGGTCGAGGTGCAGGTCGTCATTTCGGAATTTGGGCGAGTCATTAGTGCGACGGCCATCAGCGGCCCTATGATACTGCGCCCCGCGGCCGCCGCTGCGGCGACCCAGTGGGTCTTTAATCCGGCCACACGCGACGGTATTCCGGTGAAGACGGAAAAAGTCTTGACCTTTACTTTCGGCGACAAATGAAGCGCTCTGAAGAGCGCGCGGTGGGGGCGATGTCGTCGCGGCTGCGCCCTTGGCGCGGCATTTTGTAAGCGGGTAAGCCGTAGGGGCTCGGCCCGCGCTCTGCTCCATTGTTGCGGCGCTGTGGGACGTCGATGGTTTGGCCAAACAATCAGGTTGGCTTCTGAATGTGTCGTGCGGTATGCCCAAGAATAAAGGGGTGAAATTACGAACCTGGAAGTTGATTGGGAGGCGAAAACGGGCTTGGATTTGGCCGCGCGCGCTGCGAGCAATAATTGCTCGCAGCAAGCAATATGGCTTTGGAGCGCCACGTTTCCAATCAATGGGTCTTTCGCCGAGACCACACGCTCCCAAGCGATGCGTACCCAGGTCGCGCGCAAGAAGCTGATGGACACCCGATAGAAAAAAAGCTCTTTACAAAATAAGATCTATCATGGTAGTGTCTGCGCCGTCGTATCACATTACCCATTGGCAGCTACCCAATCCTGAGTATTTTACTCAACATAGCTCTTTCCTTAACCATAGTAGTCTATTAGTTGAGTGTATCAGTTGATAGTATCTCAAGCAGTCACGGCTAGGTCGTTAGGGAATAAGCTGTTGGAGGAAAGCTGTACCCTCCTCGCCTTCAGACGCCGTAGTTAGGTTACTGGCCTACTAAATAATACCAAATTGGCTAAGCCAACATCCTTTCACTCTCCCCCAGTTGGCATGCCATAAGTCCGGAACGCTGTTTAAATTGTCTACGAAGGGAATCTATATATACGAAGGGAATCTATATACATGACAGCTCAAGAACAATCTGGGGGTCAGATTGCTACTCTGTCGCCGCAACAATAGTTGCGGTTGTTGCCACTCAAACATTGGATGATTTCGGCGAGTCATTCTCGGTAGTCCGAAATCTGTTTGCAAACCAGTCTGCCAACACATTGCTGACAAAAACGGGCGGCACAGAGCGCGCCACTGAAGGGTTAACCTGTGAACAGAAAACGTATCCCCATACTAATATCGGCTCTTGGTTTAATAACCGTCTTGATAGTCATCAGCTCCTTGAACATACTCCCTGGGGTAATGTCTCACAGCCCCGACAGCGCGACACAAGAGAAGGTGTCCGCCGACGAACTTGCAACCGCAATCGAGGCGCAGAGACAAACTTCCGCCAGGCTAACCCGCAGCGCGTCATTCGACCAAAGATTCCAGCAATTGGTTGACAAAGCGCAGAAAAAAGGAACCGTACAGGTGATTATAAGAGTGCGGGCTG